>OBAS01000011.1_pt1 | contig 346492 bp, 354 predicted proteins | sample 1517591 | NCBI WGS metagenome assembly OBAS01 (sample SAMN04571700, study PRJEB22368) | human gut metagenome | biome: human gut; material: stool | host: Homo sapiens | place: Luxembourg | collected 2012-10-05
CAATGAACTCGATATCGGACACAACATGAGTAGAAATGAGCACGATTTTATCTTCTGCAATTTCACTTATAAAATTGCGGATACGAATTCTCTCTTTGGGGTCAAGGCCCGCAGTCGGTTCATCAAGAATCAAAATTTTCGGGTCATTCAAAAGTGCCTGAGCAATCAAAGCTCTTTGTTTCATACCTCCCGAAAATCCGCCGAGTTTTTTATGTGCCGCATTAGTGAGATTTACCGTATCAAGAAGTGAGGTTATTTTTTCCTTAGCCTCCTTCTTTTTTAATCCCTTTAATGCCGCCATATACCACAGAAAGCGATTGAGAGTAAAATCATCATATAATCCCTGTTGCTGCGGCATATAGCCAAGGACAGAACGATAGTTCTTACCAAGCTTTTTTATATTCTCGCCGTCATAAAGAACATCTCCGCTGTCTGCATTAAGATTGTCAGTGATAATATTCATAAGCGTTGACTTTCCTGCACCGTTCGGTCCTAAGAGACCGTACACTCCGGGAGTAAGAACAACATTAAAATTATCAAGAGCCTTTACTGCTCCTTTTTTGTAGGTTTTGCTTATATTTCTAATTTCTAATGTTGACATATCTTCTTCCTCCACTTTATGTTGCTGAATTTAACAAAGACTGATACTATTGATATCACAGTCAAAATCAAACATACCATTACTATAACTGTCACCACAGTTTGCCAAATATTATTTTGAAAAGCTGTTACCATTCTCACGTCAGTAAGTTCCATAGCAACAAGACAAGGTATCAGAATAATTCCGCTGGTAACTATCATCGTCATAATATTGTTTTTAAGCAACATTGACAACATAAATATAACAGTAGTAGCAGTTAATGTCACAACAAGATGGACTATACACAAAATCGCTATATATTCTCCCACTGTTACCGAGGAAGTTAGCAGATTATAATCAGACATAAACGCAATAGGTATATCAAAAATTTTAGTTCCAAAAGTAGAAATAAAATTGATGAAGTATGGTAAGTACACCAATGTAAAGGATAAGAGCGAGGTAAACATAACAGTAAATAGTTTTATCATTATTAATTTTCCTTTGCCATAACGATTACTGCGTATTAAATTGACCATTGAATTTTTGTATTCACAAGCAAATATGTTAGATGAACAAAAGATTATGACCGCCATAAGAATAGTAAAATAAAGCCATTCCCTGTATGTATCCTCTGTTAATCGCTTGCACACCAATTCATTAACAAAAGCAGGTTCTTCGTCGATTTCCTCTGCTTTAATTTGAACATAGTATTTTTGTTCCAATATTCTATTAAATGCTTCACCCTTAGTCCGGAATAATGCGTCTATATAACTTGATTTATTTCTTTTCTCCGTTTCACTCAGGTTTTTATCACTAAAAATCTCATTCCGCTCAGTTTCAAGGTCATCAAAATACTGTTGTTCCTTTGCAAGATAATTCTCTGTATCGGAATCAATTACACCCTCAACATCCTCCATATAGTCACAATAAGCACTTTCGCTTGCATCGTTGAAACGAATTGATAAATCATCATTCAAATTAGATACTGCAAACAACACAAGAATTATAAGAATAACCATTGCAAAGGAGATTTTATAATGCTTGTATGCCTCTCCGCTGTATATTTTTACACTTCCTCGAATTCTATAATGTTTTTGAAGAAATTCTGCAATGGCGGAAATTATTGAAGATTTTTTCGATATTTGAGATGTTTTTGTAAATGCTGTCACACTGCCAAAAAAGCCGACCAAAGCTAAGGTTGTTACAACCACCGTCCATACCATGATTATATTGACAGGATTTGAAAATATATTTACATTCAAGTACTCACCGAACAAGTTGTTGTTTGACAGGAAATAAACAATATTTACATATTTAAAGAATGAAAATGCCGATGCACCCTCAATAAAAAGGTTTGCAGTAATTTCAACGGCTAAAAATACAACAATAATTCCGTAAATTTTCGCTGAAGTTTTCACAGCTGTGAAACAAAAGGAAAACAACAATGAAAATGCACACAAAGTTAGGGTCTTCCCTAATATCCAAAGAATTAAATATTCAAAAATACTAATCTTTAGGGAACAATTCATAAAGATCCCTATTGACTGAATGTACCTGCTCATATCTCCAAAGCCAAAGTATATTCCTGTTATCAGTATATTCGATAAGTAGAAAAGGATAGTTGTAACGACAGTAACAGCTATCACTGCAAACAGTTTTGCAACTATTGTTGATGTTCTTCCGTTTTTTGTACTACGAACTAGGGGATACAATCCATTTTCCCTTTCTGTGTAAAAAAGCAATATACAAGTTAAGGCAACAAGTACAATCATCAGATAATCTGTTATTTGAAACTGCGTTGCATTTTCTGCAAATGTATTGTTGCCTGCATATAACTCAACACCCTTTAGATGCTGAAAATCCAGGGGTGTTTGTTGTATATTATTATAAGCAAAACTATCGGGTTCTGCAAATATGGAAAAGGACAATTGATTATCCGCCCTTATTTGCATATTATTTATGAAATCATCATATCTGTTTATGTAATTTTGCTGTGAGATAAGGTCGTTCAAAAGAGTCATTTTTTCAACAAGTGCATCCTTATCGGTACTATTCTCCGTTAACCTTTCATTGATAATATCCAACTCTTTTTTTAAATATTCACTTGCTTTTTTCGAAGAGTTACAGTTTTTAATTAAAGAATTATAATACTCTATGTTATTATGCTTAGTTCTGTCATTATAATTTTCGGCAGATGAATATATCAATGTAAAAGCATTTATACATAAGGCGACAACAAGACATATTATAAAAATCTTTTTTGACAGTAACTTATATAGTTCACAAAAAAATATTCTCATAATAATTACCTTGCAACAGCATCGTTGTTATTTTTATCATCAGCCCACTTGAGTTTGCACAGTTCTTTGAATTTTATAGTATTTCCGCCAATTGTTCCAATCTGACTTTTATCCGCCATAACAAGGCAACGTTCATCTTTCTCGTTAAAACATTCAAATAGGAAACAATTTTCGTCCTGAGGGGCAAAAAAGTTGTATGTTTTGGTATCCATATTTGGCAATTTAAATGTGTCGATTTCTTTTAAGTTTTCATCACAAACAGTTATCTTCTGTTCTTTTGATGAACCATTTGCGACTTGAAAACTATTATCAAAATAGTAATATGTTCCATCGCCTGTTATTGATTGAATTTCGTTGCTTTTTTGTGAAAATATATTTTTGCAATTATTGCCCTCTAAATCTGCCTTTACATACACTTTTTCATTACCATCGGAATAATACATAATCATACTGTCCCCCGCAAACGCAGAAAAAGATGCGTTGTTCTTGCCGATCTTAAGAAAAGATTTTTTCATTGTATCAAGATTTAGGCAAATAGTCTGTCTGCCAATACCGTTTCCTTCTTCGTCGAGCTCGTCAACCTGAAAATAAATATAATTCTTATATGCACAGAACGAAGAATATGTATTTTCGTTATCCTTGATAAAATGCTGAGCTTTGTATACCTCTTCTGGGCTTGATTTTGGGTTCGTGAGCGGTATTCTGAGAACAGAAGAGTCCGAGGTGTAATAAAAGTAGCCTTGATGAATAAACCAATTTGTGAATGGACTATCAAAATAATCGGTGACTTTTTGTCTGTTTGTTCCGTCCTTATCCATTTTCATCAAATAGGTATTATATTCAATCATACTTTTATCATATTCACCGCAAACCATATACAAATAACCCTGATAATACTGAATTGCCGTTCCAAGTGATCCCCATAGTGAATCCTGCGATATGTTTTCTGATGAATTTACATATGCATCACAAGTATCAGGATCATTGTGCATACAATCAGGTTTTGCGCAAAGCGGAGTTGCTTTCTGTGTTTTGCTATCGATATAAATAATTATTCTGTCATCACCAATATAATAATATCCAGTGTCTGATTTTGTTGCAGGAATCGAAGAGCCACCACCGCTGCACAAATATGTTATCTGCATATCGTTTGAATAATCAATTAGTGCGTTTTGTGAAATTGGCTTGCTTTTATCGTTTGTACATCCAAATAAAGTAAAAACAAATATACTTGACAACGCTAAAATTAAACATAAAAATTTTTTCATCAGAATACCGCCTTAATTTTATTTACCTTTTATAACAACCCATTCGCAACTCGTTATTCGTACCATCTGATGTCCAACTATAATATGTTTGCTTTGGATAAATCACTTTACTGTATGTTACAGCACCCGCATATCTTGAAAATACTGAAGCATTAACATTTCCGGTAACTACAGATAAATCAGTACTGTTATTATAAACATAGCCACTTGAACCAGCAGCTTTAGTTTCTCTATCACCGCTTTTGTTATAATAAGCATAAACAGTACGAGCACTTTTACCGGCATCTTTCTTCTCACAGTAGGTAAAACCCTCTGCATGAATTGGATAAACAGTTAATGAACCATATAATTCATATCCACCCATATATACTGTACCTGTAGATACTTTCTCAACAGCGCTTGCTGAGATTGCCGATGAAATCAGCAAAGTTGAAGCAATAACTGATACAATTAGTTTTTTTAATTTCATCAAATTTTCCTCCTAAATAATTTTCATTAATCTTTTTTATACTTTTGTCTCTAAATAATCCATTGGACTTACCTCCTTTCATACTTATTTTAATTGCTAAGATTTTATTTAAATATTAATACTTTAACTGTCATTTAAACACAACATACTGAAATAAGTTTTAAAATTAAATTTATATTCTTAAATCAATTCGCTACTTCTGTAATTTAAAATTAAGCAGTTTCCTATATTTTATGTTTACAATATAGCTTTATAGCTTTGGTATTGTAATTACATTTATTAATCAATTTATCTATCTTGTAAGATAATTTTAACATATCAAATATATAAACGCAATAATTTTTAGATATTATTTGTTACAAAATTTCACAATATATTTTTGTGCAATATGACAGATTTTATTTAAAATAACGCTAAACAATATCGGTACAAACAGACCAAATATAAGATATACAAAAGCCCACTGTTGCAAACCGTTTGGGAGATAGTAGTACCATATACTTGATTTAAATGATGCAACATTAAAGTCACCAAACAATGAGCCTGAAGTAATGAGGCTTAATCCGTAGAATACAAATTTTAGGCACATAAAACCTACAAGCTGATTTACCATAATTCCGTATGTGTTGTCAGCTATAAGCCTTACAAGCTTGCTGTTTCCTATGGCAGGTACAAGCAATCTTGAAACTCTCAGCCAAAATGCAATTGCCGTGATTGACGAGATATACGGAATTATAAAACCGTTGTTGAATTTAGTAAATGACGACGGAGTGTACTCCAAATCTTTGCAAAAAGTTAAAAGTATCAGCTGTACAGCAAATATAATTGCAAAGTACGCAACATTATTGAGAGTGTCTTTCTTTTCAAGCACAGCTTTATAAAAGCGACCGAATTCATAACACGGCAGGAAAAACATTGTTCTGACAAGAAGTTTCACTATACCGTTAATTGCAGTCGGATTTTCTAGTGCAGTGTTAATTCCTATCATTCCGATTGCGAGATACACTATCAAAACTATAAATTCATTGTCAAGATGAATCAGTTTCAAAAATTTTCTGAACAGCACATTTATTATGCAAACCAAAAACAGCGGGTACACAAACCATGAACCGAGGTTATATTGAAAAGCCTCACCGTCAACAAACGGCATAACAAAAAGATTGTATAAATCGGGCTTTGCACCTATAGTAAATCCAAACAAACCGAGAAATGCAACCATACCACCGTAAAATATATTCCACAGATACGCAGGAATAAGAAGCCGCTTTGTTCGTTTCCATATGTATTTTCCGACATTTTCTTCATAATCGGTTTTGTAAAAATATCCCGATATAAATACAAACAGTGCCAAATTATACGAATACGGCGGAAACCAGTTATAAGCAAGTTCCATTCCGCCATGATAACAATGTCCGGAAACTATAATGATAATTCCGATTGCCGACAAAAGTTTGAATTGCAAATTCACCCCTCCGTCAGTATTAACGCTACGCAAATTTCTACCCTTTTTCAAAATTCAACTCTCCTTAATTTTTGATTTATATTAAAAATGTTCACTGATTTTTTATCCTATATTTTGTTTAATCATATCTCAAAACCATACTGTAAACTTTGATTGTGCAAAAACTGTAAAAAAATCGACAAAAATTGCACTCTATAATTCTTATTTACGGAAGCAGCTTCAAACCTTATTAGCTTTAAACCTTATTTAATTTTTTTGATAATAAAAGTTTCAAATTCCTGCAACACAAGGTCAAAGTATAATAACGGAATTAACGCAAATACGGCTAAAACATAGAATTCAATACAAAACAAAAATGCTATCCTTTTTCTTGGCATAACGCCTTAAAGAAGAATAGCATTTTTTAGAATATTTGATTTTAAACAGGTAAAAATAGTGAGTTTTTAGGTAAAAATTCGGTTGTCTAAAATTACCGAAACTATAAATTCATTATTCTTCTCCGAAATAACTACATCTCCCCCATACTTCTCGGCAATACTTTTTACTATAGAAATTCCCTTGCCGTGATTTTTCTTATCTGCCTTATCAGTATGCAACAAAGGATTTTTAGACAATACAGAATCAATAATTTTATTTTTGCATTTAATAACAGAATAATCGCCTTTATGCTCTGTAATGAAAATAATTTCTTTATTCTCAATTTTATTTTCAGACAAATACGAAATAGCATTATCAAAAATATTTCCTATTACCGAAATCATATCTGAACCGTTACTAAACATTTTCAAATCATTTGCAATGTTTAATTTGACAGATATTTCATTGCTCCTTGCTTTTTCAATTTCAACATTCAAAACGGCATTTAATAAGTAATTTTCAGTATTTACTACAGAACCGATTGAAGAATATTTATCGGTCAAATTTTGGCATATTTTATGTGCTTCATCTAATTGAGTGTTTGAAATAAGATTATCAATACACAAGAGATTGTTCTTCATATCATGTTTTATCCTTGAAATTTTTTCAATTTGCACATTGCTTTGTAAAATGTTATGTTCATAAAGATTGATTTGCTGTTCCATAAGCAAAAGTTTTGTACTTGCTTCATTTTCTTTGCTTATTCTTGATACCGCATACCATACTATTGCAGTAACAGTAATCATACACAGGCATATTACAGAAAGATACACCATTATATTAGCCTCATATTTCGTGATTACCATAATGTAAAAAGTGCAGTAAACGATTAACAAAACTATAACAGGAAGGATAATAAAAGCTATAACATCTGTTATTTTTCTTAAATTGACTTTATGATTTCTAAATTTTACAAGCATTGAAAAAACTAATACATCAGTAAAATTGATAACCACTATACAAATATATCTGTAAATCGTAGGTTCAGTTACCAATTCATAATGTGTATATCCTGTAAAAAAGCTTACAAAATAACTGAAAGCAAAACTTATCACTGTGTTAATCAAAAAGGCAATCAAAGGCATAAATATTCTGCTAAAAATATTGCCACGCAAACATAATAGGGAGTAAATTTCCAGTACTGCCAAAAACATTAAATCATTTATTATCATATAGTATTCTACAAGAGATGAATACAACAAAATGCCAAACATTACTGTACTGAACAGTAAAAAGCAAATTACATTTCTTTTTCTGTTATCGGGTTTCTCCATAAATAGATATAAAAATCCACAAAACATCAGCGGCTGAAATAAATCAGTCACTATTTCAATAATAATATCCAGCATACTCTTTTTACCAACCAATCACAATTATTTGCTCTTACTGTATTTTTGCAGTTTCTTTCACACTTGTTAAAGCATAACTGTCATCTAAAATTACCGAAACTATAAATTCATTATTCTTCTCCGAAATAACTACATCTCCCCCATACTTCTCGGCAATACTTTTTACTATAGAAATTCCCTTGCCGTGATTTTTCTTATCTGCTTTACTTGTGTACAAAGTTGGATTAGTCTGCAAAACTGAAGAAGAGCAATAATTCTGCACATTTAAAACTCCGTACGACCCGTTTTGAAATATGCTTATCTTTAATTTTTTATTTTGCTCTTTTGCAAGTGCCTCAACAGCATTATCTGCAAGATTACCTATTAGAACAGCCAAATCATCACCCGCCACAAAACTTAAATTATCTTTACAATCTACGCTGAAATCAATATCATTTTCAATTGCTTTTTCATATACAACATTTAATATAGCATCCAAATAAACATAACCTGTTTTGCAAAAATGGACATTAGCAGAAATATTATTATTTACATTATTGCACATTTTTTTAGCTTCATCATACCTTTGCCCATCAATCAAATTTTCGATGCACAACAATTGATTTTGAATGTTATGCTTAACATCAGTAAGATTTTTCATATATTTTTCTGAACTTGTCATTTGAACATTATACAGCTCTTTTTCTTTATTAAGCAAAATATTTTCATTTTCCAAAGAATAATTTTTTGAAAGACTTTTAATAAGATAAAAATTTATAAATGTAAATGAAAGGATTATTATTGAAACCGCTCCTAATACAATACGGTCAAAATCAGACATATCAGCGTTTGAAGATACCAAAAATGTCAGCAAGCCTACAGCAATGCTCAACAAAGGAATTACAAGAGTAATCAATATTTCTTGTTTGTGAATATGGCTTAACGAATTTTTGAAAAGATTGTAAATTACAAATAAAACAATTACAAAAATCAGATTTGACATTAACACATACATATAACGATATTGGGAACTCTCTATCATAAGATAATTATAGTCACAACTAATAATCGCAGAAAAGATATAATTAATTCCAAATGATAATACTGAATAAATCACATTCAAAATAACAGGTGTGAGAATTTTAACAAAAATTCTGTCTTTAAAAAACAAAACGCAATAGGGAATCATAATTGCAAAAAATACAACCGTTTCAATATACGCAAAAGTTACATACAACCTGTTTATCTGCGTAATTGACAAAAACATCAATAATGATGCAACACAAAAAGCTATTTCCTCACAAATCTTATTGCGTGATGGGGTTAAGAATTTATAACAAAATACAGTAAACATTACACCTTGAAATAAATTTACAAATAACTCAAAACCATAATTAAACATTTATATCCCCCAACCATTTGAAATATTTTTTCTTTACATCATCTCTGTATTTTTTATTGAGAGGAATGTTAATATCATTTTGCAATAAAATACAATCCGCAGAAATATATTCAACATACTTATTGTTTACAGCATAACCAATATGCGGTCTTATAAAGCCATATTCTGCGATATTTTTAAATTCTGTATTCATATCACTTCTGACCTTATATTCTTGATTTCGAGTATGATACACAACATAATTTTTAATTTTTTCAAGATAAATAATATCACCAATAACAATCGGAATATCTTTTCTTTCGGTATGCAATACTATAGTTTTATGTAATTCTTGAAAAGAGTTATTTATACGGTTAATACATTCGTACAAATCAGATTCAATTTTACTTTTTCTTATAAATGAATAAGGAAAACTTTTTAAAGCATCAAACACAAGCTCATCGTGACTTGTGACATAAACAATAAAAGGTATTTCAGCTGAACTTTTCAATTCATTTATCCGCTTGGCTGTAGCAATACCGTCAATTGACGGCATTTCAATATCAAGAAAAATCAGATGATACTTGCTGTAATTTTCAAGTATATCAAATCCGTTTGAGTATTTGTCAATTTTAAATTCCAAATTAAGCTTTTCACATACCGCTGTTATTTTGTTAATCAGACTTTCAACAAATACAATTTCATCATCTACTACCGCAATCTTTAACATATTCTCACCACCACTTAAATTCTAACAAATATTAAAATGTTTTTCAATACACTCTTAAACAGTCGATCATTTAAGAAGTTACTATCAATTTTATAAGTCAGCAAGTTATTACCGCCGTTATCTCTGTACATTTGCTAGGGGAAAGTGATTATTTTTTTAAAAGTTGGGGTAATGAAAATTTTGAATTTGATGCGGAGGGTAAAGAAATCTATCCTAAGCGTATTTTAATATAAAAACAAAAACAGCGCTAAGAAATATACGGCAATGAAAAATGCAGTTTGTAAGAACAGCCGTGCAAGAGGAATGTTCCGGCTTTTCGGTGCAAACAGAACAGGTTGATTTTCAGGCAGAATTGCACATAACCGCTAAAACAGAATATGTTTAAGACGGTGTAATACTGTAAAACATGAAACATCCTCATAGATTAAAAATCAAGGACCACCCAAGAAAAATAGGTGGTCCTTGATTTTAGAGAGATTTTATTTTTAAAAGGAGTTAGAAATTAGCTTATTTTATTTGTTTATACCAAAAATATATTTTGTAGTTTGTGTATAGTTTTCGTTTGCTTTTAATATTGTCGTAGGAAAATTCTTGTGATTTACAGCATCGGGAAAGCCTTGGGTTTCAAGACAAAACGCTGGATTTTCTCCGTATGTTGCTGAATCCTTTCCCATATTGGACAAAACATCGACATAATTTGCTGTATATACATGAACACCTTTCTGAGAAGTATAGCATTTTAATGTGATTCCGCTATCAATGCCCTCAGCTTCGGCTGCAAGTACAAATTCTTCATCAGAATGATTCAGTACAAACATATGATCAATACCGTTTGCAAAACCAATCTGCTCGTTTTTTCTGTCAATACCATTTCCAATTAACTTGGGTTCGGTGAAATCAAACGATGTATTCTTAACGGGAGTTATCTCTCCTGTGGGATTGAGGTTTGAATTTATCGGTATGAAGAAATTTGCATTTATTTTCAGCTTGTGATTTTCTGTAACTTTACCGCTTTTATGTCCGTTAAGATTGAAATATGAATGATTGGTCAGATTACATATTGTGTCTTTGTCGGAAACTGCCGACCATTTTATCGTAAGTACATTTTCATCATCAAAGGTGTAGCGTACAAAGGCCTTCATATTTCCGGGATAGCCCTCATCACCGTCGGGACTATCAAGCATAAACAGAACTGTATTTGGAACTTTATCATCAACTACCGCAAGCCACACTTTGCGGCTAAAGCTGTTAAATCCGCCGTGTAGATGGTTACTTCCATTGTTTACAGGGAGCTGATAATCTTCTCCGTTAAGAGTAAACTTGCCGTATGCAATTCTTCCGCAACATCTTCCGACAGTAGCACCGAAGTAAGTTCCGTCAAATTCATAACCGTCAATGTGCTCATAGCCGAGAACTACATCTCTAATACTACCGTTTTTGTCGGGAACTTTTATCGAAACGACACTTGCGCCTAAATCACATAATGTCACGCTTGCTCCGCTGTTATTTTCTATTGTATAAAGATGAGTGTTTTCACCTTTGGATGTAGGTTCAAAATTCACTACCCTTACCTTTGACATTTTAGCACTTCCTTTACTACAGCGTCTTTATAAATTTATCAAAAGCCTTTTGTCCTTCAGGAGTTCTTTTGAATACACCTGCATCCAAAAGAACGTTAAGGAATACCTTTCCTATCTCATTTTGAATTATTGAATCAATATTATTTTCATTGATTTCATCATACTGCGAAACAAATTCATTTACCCATTCGGAATGTTTGCTGATTTTCGGAATTTCACTTACATCCTTGTGATTAAGAATAGCATCCTTTAAAATAGCCATTTCATCTTTAAGCCTTGAGGGCAATACTGCCAGTCCCATAACTTCAATAAGGCCGATATTTTCTTTTTTTATATGATGCAAATTCGCATGAGGATGAAATACTCCCAGAGGATGCTCTTCACTTGTAATATTATTTCTGAGAACGAGGTCAATAACAAATTTTCCATCCTTTGTAAAAGCAATCGGAGTGATAGTGTTGTGAATTTCACCGTCTGTTTCGGCAAAAATGCCAACATCTGCGTCCGTGTACGCTCTCCAACTCTTTAGAATATGAGAAGATAATGAAATAATGCTGTCCTTGTTTTTACCTGTCAATCTTACAACTGACATAGGCCACTTTACAATTCCGCACTCCACATCATCAAAGCCGTTAACAATAAACTTTCTTTCAACCTCTGCCCTATTAAGTGCAAAGCTGTATCTGCCACCCTGAAAATGTTCATGTGTAAGTATTGAACCGCCTACAATCGGCAAATCAGCATTCGAACCGATTATATAATGCGGAAACTGTGAAATAAAATCAAACAGTTTTCTGAATGTAGAATCATTGATTACCATTGGTGTATGCTCACCGTTAAATACAATACAATGTTCATTGTAATAAACATACGGAGAATATTGCATAAACCAGTTATCTCCGTCAATGGTGAGCGGAATAATTCTGTGATTATCTCTTGCAGGATGATTTACTCTTCCGGCATATCCTTCATTTTCCTTACAAAGCAAACATTTCGGATAGCCCGACTGTTTTTGAAGTTTTGCCGCTGCAATAGCTTTCGGATCCTTTTCAGGCTTTGAAAGATTTACCGTGATATCAATATCACCGTATTCGGTTGATGTTTTCCACTTTAAGTCTTTCTTAATACGATATCTTCTTATATAATCGGTATCGCAGCTGAATTTATAGTAGCTATCGGTTGCAAGTTTAGGAGAACAGCTATAATTCTGCCAAAATTCTCTTATTACTTCTGACGGTCGCTTAACAAGTGAAGCCATAAGTTTCACATCAAATAAGTCGCGATATGTTACTGTATTTTCGGGAATGATTCCTTTTTCGTATGCATAATCAAGAAGTCCCGACAAAATTTCTTCAAGAGTATCCTCGTTATCTGCTGTAAGGCAAGTACAACTGTCATCGGGTTCATCCATATGGAACAACGATAAAAGCCTATTTTGCGTGTAGATTATATCCTCTTTTTCAATAAGCCCCGTATTGATTCCGTATGAAACAAGTCTTAATATTAAACCGTAAACGCTGTTCTTCATAAATACCGCCTCACTTACTATAGCCGTTTGGATGTGTTGAATGCCATTTCCACGCTGTTTTAATAATTGTTCCCAGATCATCATACTCAGGTTTCCAGCCAAGTACAGTTTTCGCCTTATCGCTTGATGCAATCAATACAGCAGGATCGCCGCTTCTTCTGCTTTCTTCAACAACCTTAATATCTTTCTGTGTAACCTCTTTTGCTTTTTCAATTACCTCACGGACAGAAAAACCTACACCGTTGCCAAGATTGAATATATCACTTTTGCCGCCCTTCATAAGATATTCAACTGCAAGAATATGAGCCTGTGCAAGGTCAGTGACATGGATATAATCACGAATACAAGTTCCGTCAGATGTGGGATAATCAGTACCAAAAATACTTATGTGGTCACGGGTACCCTGTGCCGCTTGAAGAATAATCGGAATAAGGTGGGTTTCAGGATTATGTGCCTCACCGATTTTTCCGCTGATATGTGCTCCGCATGCATTGAAATATCTGAGAGAAACATATCTTAAACCATGTGCTTTTTCAACCCAATAGAACATTCTCTCCATGGATTTTTTTGTTTCTCCGTAGCAGTTTGTCGGATTTGTCGGATCGGTTTCAAGAATAGGAGTTCTCTCAGGCTCACCGTATATTGCCGCTGTTGATGAAAATACAATCTTATCAATTCCGTGAGCAACCATTGACTGAAGCAAAACCTTTGTGCCGTTGAGGTTATTATCATAATATTTGAGAGGGTTAGTCATACTTTCACCGACAAGTGAATTGGCTGCAAAATGAATTACAGCGTCAATACCTTTTTCTTTATCAAAAACGCTGTCAATTTCACTTCTGTTTCTGAGATCACCTTTATAAAATTTTGCTTTGGGATGAACCGCCTCGATATGACCTGTTTCAAGGTTATCGAATACAACAACCTCATTACCGCTTTCAATAAGTCTGTAAACTGTATGCGAACCGATATATCCGGCACCGCCTAAAACAAGAATTTTCATTTTGTCCTCCTTAATAAAAACAAAACCTACATAATCACATTACTTTTATTCCGCCGTATTTTCTCACTTTGAGAACATGGCATGAGTTTTCTCCGAAAATTTTATTTATAAATTCTTTGTAATTACCTACAAAATCATTTTTGACAAACGCCTGAATTGTACCTGCAAATCCACCGCCGTGGACACGGCACACGCCGTAATTGCGAAGAAGGCTTTCGCTGAGTGCAAGGGCTACCGAGATGTTCTGATGTTGAATATCTCTTGTTGTATATACATTCTGAAGATACTTAAACGATGAATTACCGGATTTTCTGATTGCGTCAAGAAATTCAACAAACTTACCGTTTTCAAGTGACGAAACGGCATTTTTAACGTTATGCTCCTCATTAAAGAAATGAATTGCACGAAGTACCGGTCTGTCGCCAACAGCCTCACGAATTTCGTCAAGGCGAATATAAAATTCGTTTGAATCACAATCTCTCAGATAATCTTCTCCGAGAAAATTTGCAACCTTTTTCATTTCCGAGGGAATCATAGCATAATCATCTGTAAGATCAACATGATCACCCTTTGTGTCAACAATACAAAGACTGTAATCATATTTTTCAAATTCGGTAGGTACTTTCTTAACAATTGGCTTTGTCGGATCTTTAAAGTCAATGTTAACCATTCCTCCGACTGAACAAGCCATTTGATCCATAAGTCCGCACGGCTTTTTGAAAAATACATTTTCAGCATACTGAGAAATCTGAGCAATCTCAACTGAATTTATTTTCATATCATTATATAAACCGGAAATAATAGTTCCGACAACTACCTCAAAAGCTGCTGACGATGAAAGTCCTGCACCAACAAGTACATCACTTGTTGCATAAGCATTGAATCCACCAATTTTGTATCCATGATCCTTAAGTCCACGAAGAACACCTCTGATGAGGCTGACTGTTGTGCCTGCCTCATCATTATTCACTTCTAGGTCATTTATATTGAGAGTAATCATATCATAACCGTCAGAAACAAATTTTACAACATCATTGTTATTCTTGGCCGACACAGCAATAGTATCAAGATTAATTGATGTTGCAAGCACCATTCCGTGCTGATGATCTGTATGATTACCGCAAACCTCACTTCTGCCGGGAGCACTGAATATTGCTACTTTATCAGGGCAAAAAATTGTTTCATACTGCTCAATTGCATGAACATATCTTTTTTTCTGATAATCAATCATTGATGAATCTATATATATATCAGTGAAAAGATTATCAAATTCGCCGTTTGTAATTTTTTTAATTGCTGTTTTAGTATCAATCATTTTATTTACCTGCCTTTTCCGCAACTGTAGGAAGAAACATAGAAGGCTCTGTGTTACCGCTTTCATCAAGCTGTTGTGTCATATCAATTTTGCCTTCTCTTCTTGCACTGATTGTGTTTATAACCTTCTTCATCATACCGTCATTGAGTTTATATTTCTTTCTGTAAACAACATAAGCAATAAGCATACAAACCGCAGGAACGATGCACATAAGTGTACTGATTGATGCTACTGTTGCAAATGACTGTTCCTGACCCGGAATATACTGTGTGCTTCCAAGTGCCGCACCAATACCAAGTGCTGTAAGAGCCGCTGTAAATTTTACGATAAGCGTCTGGAGTGAGAATACAACGCCTTCATTTCTTGTTCCAAGCTTAAATTCACCGTAATCAACAACATCTGCAAGGAATACTGTTGCACAACCAAGTTCAAGACCTGTACCAAGTTTTACAATAACACCTGAGATTGATGTGAGCACAACATTGTGCGGAGCAAAAATACCTACGAACAAAAGCATTACAAGACCAAATGCAGGTAAAAGACACGCAAGAAGGAACGAAGTTTTTCTTGAAAGAAATTTTGTAACCTTAGGAAATACGATAAGACCTACAACCTCTGCGATTGATGCGCTGATCATAAATGATGACATCATTCCTGCGTTGCCGCAAACATATTTGAAATAATATGTAGCAACACCCATAATGCACTGAATGCCGATGTTGTAAAGGAAGATAAGAGTTACCGCCCAACGAAGTTGATCATTCTTGCCGATGATTGAGAAAATATCTTTAAACTTAACTTTCTTTTCCGGAACAGAATCATCTCTCTTTTTCGGAAGATTGATTACTGTAATACCGATTGTAAGAATAAATACAATTGCAATTATGATTGCAAATCTGTGATAACCTGCCTGATTTGTTGTGCCGCCGCTGAGAGCCTCAATAATCTGAACACCAAAGCCTGCAATAACAAGTGACTGACCGATACTTGCAAAGATTCTCGGAAGTACCGAAACTTTTTCTCTCTCCTCAGGATTTGAAGTGAGGTTAGGAATAATTGACCAATAAGGAATATCCATAATTGTGTAAGTCATACCCCAGAGTATGTAAGCTGCTGTTGCAAATACGCAAAGTCCAACGCCATCGAGGTGGAAGTCTGTGAATAAAACAACAAATACAATTGAATTAACCAGCGTACCTATTACAAGCCATGGAATAAATTTACCCCATCTGCTGCGTGTGTTATCAACAATCATACCCATAAACAAATCATTAAAGGCATCCCATAACTTTGCAACAAAGAACATTACGCCGATAAATACCGGGTTAACCTTGATGATGTCTGTGAAATAAATCATTGAAAATGTGGCAATCATACCATAAATCATATCTTTGCCGAGGGCACCTAAAGCAAAGGTGTATTTGATTCTACCCGGGATTTTGCCATCAAGTCTTGGTTGTGATGATGTCTGTTTCATAATTTTTCCTCCTTTTAATTTTAAATGAAACGCCGTGACAACCTGCACAAAAGATTTCGTTATTATTTAATAATAATGTTTCTTTTGTTTTTATGTTAACTAAATTATATGTTTTGTTTCGTAAACTGTCAATAGTTTTTGGTAAACATTTTTTCTTTCTCTGTTTTTCACTAAACACAACTTGATTTTTTAGTAATATTTCACTATAATGGTAGTGAGGTGATTCAATTGGCTACAATCAGAGATGTTGCCAAAAAGGCAAATGTATCAGTAGCTACTGTTTCAAGAGTGCTTAATAACGACACTACCCTCAGCACCTCGCTTGAAACGAAGCAAAAAATATTTGCAGCAGCTAAAGAACTTAATTATGTAAAGAAAAAAAGGGTTATATCAGCACCTTCATGTCGCATTGGAATTCTACAATGGTTCTCTTCCAAACAGGAAATTGAAGATAATTATTACTTTTTGATGAGACAGGGTATCGAGGACTACTGTTCAAAAAATAATATAAGTATTGTACGAACATTTAAAACAGACAATGACTATCGGAATGTACTCTGTGATGTTGATGGCATAATCTGCCTCGGAAAGTTTAGTAAACAAGAAATAAAATTACTGCATTCATTGAATAATAAAATTGTTTTTCTTGATATGACCGTTGAGAATATTGAAATCACATCTGTATCGCTCGACTTTCGTCAGGCAGTGTCCGATGCAATTAAATATCTATATGATTTAGGCCATAGAACAGTTGGCTTTATCGGAGGCATTGAACAGCTTGAGGACGGAACGATATTTCCTGATAAACGACTCAACACTTTCACAGACATTTGCGATGAATTGAACATTAAATATGATGGGTTTATTATGCAGGACAAATTTTCAACATCATCCGGTTATAAAATGATGTCAGAAATGATCAGCAAAGGGAATCTCCCCACAGCTATTTTTGCGGCAAGTGATCATATTGCAATCGGTGCAATGAGAGCTCTGCAAGAAAACGGTTACAAAATTCCTGAGGATATTTCTGTTATGGGATTTGATAACACGGAGCTTTCGGGATATACAAACCCTCCGCTTACTACGGTAAACGCACCTGTATATGCAATGGGCATTTACGGCATTAGATTTATTTTGAATCTGATGAAACCTAAAAGCACCGATTATTATTCTCCTATGCGTGTCTATCTGCCTTGTCCAATAAAAGTTCGCAACTCATGTACAAAACCTAAAAGTTTATAATTATTATCGTTATCATACGATTGTATGCTATAATAAATTATAATTATAACTCCACAAATGATAGATTAAGCCGGAGAATTATAATTCCGTTAATGAATTATAATAACTAAAAATTCATTTTGCACCCCTGGTTTGCAGTTCAAAAAGAAAAACGGCTCCCCAGCTTAGCTGCCCATGCCATCTACTCAGTCAGCACCGGCAAGCTCGAAGGCTTCAACAACAAGATCAAGGTCGCTAAAAGAATCGGCTACGGTTACCGTGATGATGACTTCTTTTTTACCTCGATTCGCTATCTTTCTATTCCTTCTGTCCGTTCACCATCCCACAAAAAATCGTGATGAACCAAATTTAAGGAGCTGTGAAGAAATGAAGTTTAAGACTTCGTTCTTCGCAGCTCCTTTGTTTTTTTGTGAAATAATAATGCAATTGTTAAAAAAGCATACTTCCCCCCGAATATTGTTCAAAGCAACCACTTGTTTCACCCTACTCGATTAGCCCCAACATAACCGTTGAAAAATCGGGCAACAGAAATTTTGCATTTAACAAATCTATTGCCCGACCTGAATTTTAAATTTTAAACTGTCAATTTTTATTTTGCTAAAAGCTTAAATCCCATAATAACAACACCTAACACCACGAGGACAATGCCTGTTGCACGGTTCAGGGTTTTGGGCTTAGCTTTGTTTGCAAAGACGGCGGCAATTCTCGCCCATATAAGGGTGAACGCTATGCAAAGAATGAACACAAACCAATCGGGTGTGCCACCAATCATAAAGTGCGAAGCTGCTCCTGTCAGGGCGGTGAATGTCATAATGAATACGCTTGTGCCGACAGCGGTTTTCAATTCATAGTTCAGCACGGTCGTCAAAATCAAAAGCATCATCATTCCTCCGCCCGCACCTATAAATCCGCAGATAAAGCCGATTAACATTCCGCAGATTACAGACTGGATTGCCCTCTTTTTTGCCGACACACCGAGCATAGCTTCTTTAGTTGTCATAACGGGACGGATGATAAATTTTATGCCGAGCAAAAATGTCATAAACACGGAAAATCCGCCCATTGTAGCTGATGGAACAATGCTTGCAACATAACTGCCGACAATCGTAAACGCAAGCACACTCGCCATCATAATCAAACCGTTTCTGACATCGAGATTTTTATTTTTATGGTATGTATAAGCCGAAACTGCACTCGCCAAAACATCGGACGAAAGTGCGATTCCGACTGCCATATACGGATCCATATTAAGAAAAGTTATGAGCATCGGACTTATTACAGCCGCCGCACTCATTCCTGCAAAACCTGTTCCGAGACCTGCGCCCATTCCTGCAAAAAATGTAACTAAAATTGTAATAAATATATCCATTTAATTTCCTCCATAGAACAATGTAACTAAATTAAGATTATTTTAATTTTGCCGTTTCATAAACAAAAGCCGTGAAATCAGCATTATTACCGCCGTTCCGACAAGTATCTGCAACGGGTACAAAAGTACGCTTTCACTCGGAATAATCATACCCAAAATTGTCAATGCTCCGGCAGGCGGAATATACATTTTTGTGCAGTAAACAATTACAAACATTATCGCCGTGGCTGTCAATGCGGCAACTGTCAACGGCAATCCAAGAGTCATATTCAGCACATATCTTGAAACCGCACCGACAAATGCACAGACTGTTATCACCAAAACCGTCTTTACCGGCTTGTTGCGAGCCTTATTTTTCGGACGGGAAAATTCCGTAAACGCCACAAGCAACGGCGGTGCAATTGCAAATTTAAAGCCCGACCAAATTGCGAAGAATCCCACAACGGCAACACAGATTGTTCTTACGGCTGTGTCAATCACATCGCTCTTTGCATGCAGGTTTACCGACTGAAAATCCTCTTTATCTCTTATTTTAACTTTCAAAAGGAATCTGCGGAATAATACAACCGCAATTGTCAGCAAAAATGCGGCAATCGGGTATATAAAGCTCTCGGTCTGCATCATAACGGGCAACACAATTGCCGAAATCATCGGTGCAAATGTTGTTCCCGAAAACATAAAGAGAATTTGTGCAAATACAAATGCAATCAATATTTCAAGATAAAGCCCGACTTTTATGTATCGGACTGTCAGCACACCCGCAACAGCGCAAATCGCAATTAACGCAATCATTCGGCTGTCATTGACTTTCCAACCTTGCTTTTGTGTAACCATATAACCAATTGCAAGTGCCGTTATTTCAGGAAAGATTATCTCCCCCTCACCCAATATTTCCGCAACAAAAGTCATTATACCGACAAGTATAAGCGTTAATACATACGGTAATGCGTTTTTAAGTGCTTTTGTAAAATTCAGTTTCCCCATTCTTTATACTTCTACCCACTTTTCAATTCAAACTAACAGCACTATTGTATCATAAATCTGTCAGCATTAACAGACAAAATTTATTCACAGATTTTTCCTTTAACAGCGTATCTGTCATTATGCGTGGATATGCAGGTCTTGCAAAAAACGCTGTACATATTGGAGGTTCAGCATATAATAAAAACGGCGCAGAAATTAGCGGAGTTTTTTTGAGTCACCTACGGTTTTGATATCAAAATATAATTATTTCTACAGCAAAGCCTCCTGCAACTGCTTAAATAAATGCCGGAAACCCGCATAAATACAGGCTTTCGGCATTTTAGTCCTGTCATTGTGCAACACCCCTCTACTCTCTTTGGGGTAATTTTTGTTATCCCCTATCTATATTGTTTAAACTCCGAATAAAACGACAGTTTTATTGCCAAAAGTTCAGTGTTTATCGGGCTTTTGGGCATAGAAAAAACGACCTAAAAGATTGCTCTTCAAGGTCGCTCAAGGATATTAAAATTTACATATTACAGGATAATGGGTGTTGCACAATAACATTGGTTATCATTCCCACTCTACTGTTCCGGGGGGTTTACTTGTTATATCATAGACTACTCTGTTGACATGTTCTACTTCATTTATGATGCGGTTGGAGACTCTGCCTAGGATTTCGTAGGGGATTTTTGCCCAGTCGGCTGTCATAAAGTCATCGGTTGTAACGGCACGGAGAGCGATGAGTTCGTCATATGTTCTTGCGTCACCCATAACGCCAACGGTTTTAACACCCGGGAGGACTGCGAAGAACTGGCTCATTTTATCTGCGTAACCGCATTTATCCATTTCATCACGAAGAATTGCATCGGCTTCCTGAAGAATACGAACCTTTTCGGCTGTAACTTCACCGATTACACGCACACCGAGTCCCGGACCCGGGAACGGCTGACGCCATACGAGGTCGTGCGGAAGTCCAAGCTTCTCACCTACTACTCTTACCTCATCCTTGAAGAGGTCTTTAAGCGGTTCAATTACACCTGCAAAGTCGATATCTTCCGGGATACCAACCTGATTGTGATGTGTTTTGATTTTTGCGGCATCGCCTTTACCGCTTTCGATACGGTCGGGATAAATTGTACCCTGTGCAAAATAACCCTCGCCGTAGCTTTCACGGATTTTGTTCCAGAACACCTTATAGAATTCTGTGCCGATGATGTGGCGTTTTTCTTCGGGTTCTTCAATACCTTTAAGCTTTGCAAGGAACTCTTCCTGACAATTAATGCGGACAAAGTTCATATCAAAAAGCTTTGTAAAGGTCTGCTCTACAAAGTCGCCCTCGTCTTTTCTCATAAGTCCCTGATCAACAAAAACGCAGGTAAGTTGTTTACCGACTGCCTTACTGAGAAGTGCTGCGGCAACAGATGAATCTACACCGCCCGAAAGTCCGAGAACTACACCCTTATCACCAATCTGCTCTTTAAGCTGTGCAACAGTTGTGTCGATGAAGCTTTCCATTTTCCACTCACCCTTACATTCGCAAACATCATAAAGGAATGAACGGAGCATATCTTTACCGTTATCTGTATGGTTAACTTCAGGATGGAACTGAACACCGTAAAACTTTTTTTCAGGACATGACATTGCGGCTACGGGACATACATCCGTTGTAGCTGTAATGCTGAATCCTTCGGGAGTTTCATTGATATAGTCACGGTGACTCATCCATGAAATTCCTTCACTCTTTACGGATTTAAAGAGGATATCATTGTTATTATATCTTGTAACTGTCTTGCCGTACTCACTTGATGAATTGTCTGTAGCCGAAACAACATTGCCGCCGAGTGTGTATGCCATAAGCTGACAACCGTAGCAAATGCCGAGAATCGGGATTCCGAGTTCAAAAATTTCAGGAGTATAATGCGGTGATGACTCGTCATAAACGCTGTTAGGACCGCCTGTGAAGATAATGCCTTTTGGGTTAATGTCTTTGATTTTCTGAATATCAACGGTATAAGGAAGAATTTCGCAATACACATTGCACTCACGAACTCTTCTTGCAATCAGCTGATTGTACTGACCGCCGAAATCAAGAACAATGACAGTTTCTTTTGTAGCATTGCTCATAGTAAAATTCCTTTCAAATTTAAAGAATACCGCACAGAGTTTGTGCGGTATTCAATTAATATTTTAATTATCTGTAAATAATATCGTTTCTGGAAGGCCCGTTTGAAACCATTGTAATCGGCACACCGATAGCCTTTTCGGCAAATTCAATGTATTCACGGCATTCCTTAGGAAGCTTGTCATATTCTGTAATACCTGAAATTGAACACTTCCAACCTTTGAGCTTTTTGAGGATAGGTTTGCATCTTTTAAGCTTTGTTGTTGACGGGAAGTAGTCAATTTCCTTGCCGTCAAGCTCATAACCTACACAAACAGGGATTTCATCAAGATATCCGAGAACATCAAGAACCGTGAAAGCAACCTGTGTTGCACCCTGAACCATACAACCGTAGCGTGTTGCAACGAGGTCAAGCCAACCCATTCTTCTCGGTCTGCCTGTTGTTGCACCAAATTCTCCGCCGTCACCGCCTCTTCTGCGGAGTTCGTCAGCCTCATCGCCGAAGATTTCAGAAACAAATTCACCTGCGCCTACAGCACTTGAATAAGCCTTGACAACTGTGATGATTTCTTTGATTTCATACGGAGGAATACCTGCACCTACAGCACCGTAACCTGCGATTGTATTGGATGAAGTAACCATAGGATAAATACCGAAGTCAGTATCCTTGAGTGAACCAAGCTGTCCTTCAAGAAGAATATTCTTTCCGTCTTTGAGCGCATTATGAACAAAAGTAAATGCGTCACCGACATAAGGAGCAAGAAGTTCCTTATATTCCATTAGCTTGTCAAAAACTTCCTGTTCTGTGATTTCGGGCTTGTTGTAGAGGTTTTTCAGAGTTGCATTCTTAATTTCAAGAGCGTGTCTGATTTTTTCTCTGAGTGAATCGGGATCATCATAAAGTTCATTGATCTGGAAACCGATTTTTGAATACTTGTCAGAATAGAACGGAGCGATACCGCTCTTTGTTGAACCGAAAGAATTTTTGCCGAGACGCTCTTCCTCATAGCAGTCAAATGCTACATGGTAAGGCATAACAATTTGTGCTCTGTCAGAAATAATAATGTTTGGCTCGGGAACTCCGCGATCTTTGAGGTGAGCCATTTCCTTAACGAAGTTTTCAACGCTGAAAGCAACACCGTTGCCGATTATATTGGTGATATTCTGATGAAAAACACCCGAAGGAAGCTGGTGAAGAGCAAATTTTCCGTAATCGTTGACAATTGTATGTCCTGCGTTTGCACCGCCTTGAAAACGAATTACGATGTCGCTGTCGTTTGCGAGAACATCGGTAATTTTACCCTTGCCCTCGTCGCCCCAGTTGGCACCTACAATTGCTTTTACCATTTTACAAAACTCCTTTTTACAGACGCATGGTCTGCTATAAATAAAATATATACTTGAACCAAAGGTTCGATTAAATCAGTCTAATTAAACATTGATTTCAGGCTTGTCAGACTCAACATCTGCGTACTTTTCAAGAACAGGCTTGATGCACTCGTTTAGGAAGTCCTCTGTCTGCTCTTTTGCTCTGCCTGTGTAGTTTTCCGGCTTGAGAATCTTTTCAAGCTCTTCAAGAGTAACGCCGAATGCCTCATCCGCGGCAATTCTCTCGAGAAGATCATTCTCGCCGCCTTCAACCTTGACTACTCTTGACGCAGCCATTGAATGCTCACGGATTTTCTCGTGAAGCTGCTGTCTGTCAGCACCACGCTTTTTAACTGCATCCATCATAATATTCTCTGTTGCCATGAACGGAAGTTCTTTTCTGAGTCTTTGTTCAATTACCTTTGGATAAACAACAAGACCGTCTGCAACATTTGCATAAAGTGAAAGGATACCGTCAACTGCGAGGAATGCCTCCGGAACGCTGAGACGCTTGTTGGCTGAGTCATCAAGTGTTCTTTCAAACCACTGTGTGGCAGTTGTAAAGTAACCGTTGAGAACATCAACCATAACATATCTTGAAAGTGAACCTATACGCTCACTCCTCATTGGGTTGCGCTTGTAAGCCATAGCCGATGAACCGATCTGATTCTTTTCAAACGGCTCTTCAACCTCTTTGAGGTGCTGAAGAAGTCTGATATCATTTGAGAATTTAGCGGCTGACTGAGCAATTCCCGCAAGAACATTGAGGAACTGTGAGTCAAGCTTTCTTGAATATGTCTGACCTGATACAGGGAAACAAGCCTTGTAGCCCATTTTTTCTGCAATCTTATGATCAAGCATTTTGCACTTTTCGTGATCTCCGTCAAAGAGTTCAAGGAAACTTGCCTGTGTACCTGTTGTACCCTTTGAACCGAGAAGCTTAGCCTTTGAAAGCTGATACTCAACATCTTCAAGATCCATAAGGAGCTCCTGAAGCCAGAGAGTCGCTCTCTTACCTACTGTTGTAGGCTGTGCAGGCTGAAAATGAGTGAATGCAAGGGTTGGAAGAGCCTTGTATTCATCGGCAAACTTTGAAAGGTTGCGGATAACGGTGATAAGCTTATTTCTGATAAGCTTGAGTCCTTCTGTCATAATGATGATATCTGTGTTATCACCTACATAGCAGGAGGTTGCTCCGAGATGAATAATGCCCTTTGCGTTCGGACACTGAACACCGTAAGCATATACATGTGACATTACATCGTGACGAACAATTTTCTCTCTTTCCTGTGCAACTTCATAGTTGATATCATCAGCATGAGCCTTGAGTTCGTCAATCTGCTCCTGTGTAATTGGGAGTCCGAGTTCTTTTTCCGATTCTGCAAGAGCAATCCAGAGTTTTCTCCATGTTCTGAATTTTTTATCCGGCGAGAAAATGTATTTCATTTCCTTGCTTGCATAACGGGCTGACAAGGGTGATTCATAAGTATCTTTTACCATTATTTACATCCTTTCAATTAGTTGTCCTTTTTATTGTTTTCATCGAAGTTCATTCCGCCACGCTCCTTGCCCTTAAAGGTTTCTTTTGTGATAGGAGCGGGGTAATTACCCGTAAAGCAACCGTCACAAAAGCCTACGGGAGCGTTGTGAATCATCTCACGAAGTGACTCAACAGGGAGATATCCGAGGGAATCAGCCTTGCTGAGCTTTGTGATTTCTTCGATTGTATGGTTGCAGGCAATAAGTTCTCCTCTTGACGGAATGTCAGTACCGTAATAACACGGCCACATAAACGGAGGTGAACTGATACGCATATGTACCTCTTTTGCGCCTGCCTCTTTGAGCATTGTAACAATTCGGTCAACAGTTGTACCACGCACAATGCTGTCATCAATAATAACAACTCTCTTGCCTTTGATTTTGTCGGCAATCGGGTTGAGTTTAATTTTTACGCTTTTCATTCGTTCCTTCTGACTTGGCTTTATGAAGGTTCTGCCGATGTAGCTGTTCTTCACAATAGCCTTTTCATAAGGAATTCCGGATTCTTCGCTGTAACCGATTGCGGCATCAATTCCCGATTCGGGAACACCGACAACCATATCAGCCTCAACAGGGTATTTTCTTGCAAGAATTCGTCCTGCCTGCTTTCTTGCCTCATAAACGCTTACTCCGTCAATAAAGGAGTCTGAACGGGCAAAATAAATATACTCAAAAATGCAAAGTGCCTTTTTCTTGTCACCGAAGTCGGGTTTCATACTGCGGACACCGTTTTGGTCTACAATTACGATTTCGCCCGGCTCAACATCACGGACAAATTCCGCACCGCAGGCATCAAGAGCCGCACTTTCACTTGCAAAAACATAGGAATCGTTGTACTTGCCCATACAAAGCGGTCTGAATCCGTGAGGATCACGAACCGCAATAAGCTTTCTCGGGCTCATAACAAGGAGCGAATAAGCTCCCTCAATTACCTGCATTGTTCTTGCAACGGCATCTTCAACAGAATGACATTTAAGTCTTTCACGGGCAATTACATAGCAGATAACCTCGCTGTCGATTGTTGTCTGAAAGATTGCGCCGCGCTGTTCAAGACTTCTGCGGATTTCAAGCGCATTGGTAAGGTTGCCGTTATGGGCAATTGAAAGCGTACCCTTTACATAACGCATAACAAGCGGTTGTGCATTTTCCAGCACAGAACCGCCTGCAGTCGAGTAACGGACATGCGAAACCGCCATTTGTCCGTTGAGAGAATCAAGAATTTTGTTGTTAAAGACCTCGGTAACAAGGCCCATATCTTTGTGATAATCAATTACACCTTCGTCAGATACAGCGATGCCGCAGCTTTCCTGTCCTCTGTGCTGGAGAGCAAGCAAGCCGTTATAACAAGCGTATGCAGGGTTAATTGTGCCGTCGCTGAATATGCCGAATACTCCACACTCTTCGTGCAGACCTTCTTTTGCAAAATTATCGAAAGAAAATTCCAAGGTGCCACCATCCGATTAATCAAAATAACTATCCAAAGTTTAATTCACATATCTTAATTCAAAAATTCACAATGTAGTTATTATGCAAGACCTACACGCTTCATCATTTCGGCATAAGCCTCTTCAACACCGCCCATGTCACGACGGAAACGGTCTTTGTCGAGTTTTTCCTGAGTATCCATATCCCAGAAACGGCATGTATCGGGAGAAATTTCGTCAGCAAGGAGAATCTTGCCCTTATATCTGCCGAACTCAATCTTGAAGTCGATAAGATCAACCTTGCACTGCTTGAAGAATTCAATCATAATCTCATTAATCTTGAAAGCCATTTCTGTGATTGTGTCGATTTCTTCCTTTGTAGCAAAGCCTGCTGCGAGGATGTGATATTCATTTACCATAGGATCGCCGAGTTCATCATTCTTATAGCAGAATTCAAGAACAGGAGTCTTCATCGGTGTACCTTCGGGAAGACCGAGACGCTTTGAAAGACTGCCGGCAGCTTTATTTCTTAAAATTACCTCGAGAGGAACAATTTCAACCTTCTTGAGGACTGTATCTCTGTCGTTAAGCTCTTCAACAAAGTCTGTTGCAATGCCGTGCTTTTCAAGAAGCTTGAACATAAAGTTTGACATACGGTTGTTTACAACACCCTTGCCAACGATTGTACCCTTTTTCTCGCCGTTGAATGCAGTTGCGTCATCCTTGTAGGAAACGATGCAGAGATCGGGATTTTCTGTAGAAAATACCTTTTTAGCTTTTCCTTCGTAAAGTAATTCTTTCTTTTCCATAATCAAATCCTCCATAAAGATGCGGCTTTGCGCCGTAATTAAAAAACAATACAAGATACATTATAATATATAAATCAAAAATAAGCAACCGTATGAGAATTAAAAATAAAAAAATTGACGAATTTTTTAAAAAATTGCCTGTATCAAAAAATTATGAAACAAAAATAATCTTAAACAGGGCATTTTTTGCAAAAAGGAAAAGGAACAATACGGTGTGTATTGCTCCTTTGAAATTAAAATCTAACTGTGTTCTGTTTATTTCTGAATATAAAAAGAATTATCGGTCTTGAAAGTCCGCAGGTTAGGACATTTACTACTGTGAGAACATCCGAATATCTGATGTTAAGATTTTTGAATATTTTATCCGAAATAATTACATCTATCACAAATGAGGCAATGGCACAAGCTAACAGGGCAATCAAGCCGATGATACCGATTTCCAGTTCAAAGAAGAAAAACAGAACGGCAACGGTTGCGATTGAAAGGTTCAGTACACCTTCAATTATGCCTAAAGCCTTATTCCCTGCAATTTTACCGAGGAGATATTTATTATAAAACGGAATCCACGCTGTACCGCTGTGCTTATAGTACAAGTTCTTGCACATACCCATTGCCGCAATGCTCTCAAAAACATAGCTTACTGCAAAATAAATAATCAGCACGGCAATTACTGCTATAAAGAACACATACATAGCCGAAAGCATTCCCATTAAAAGCATAACACTTATTCCGCCCATAATTATCGCCCTCCGAAATATACTAAAAAAGGACACTAACTCTATGAGTTAATGTCCTTTTGGTGCCGGTGACCGGACTTGAACCGGTACGGTATCGCTACCGGCGGATTTTGAGTCCGCTACGTCTGCCAATTCCATCACACCGGCAAATGCAAAACATATTATACAATACAAATCAGGAAAAATCAAGTTATATTTTTAAATTTTTCGTCTTAATTACTACGCTGTAAATAGAGGTGAATCAATTTGTGTGAAAATACAAACGGTTTTTCTTCTTTGGCGTCGATTTTGGGTGAATTTATTATACTGTATTTTAAAGTTACTTTTTGTCGGATTACATCATTTTAATCATGCAAATACTTTATACGGATGTTTTAATCCTTGAAAATAATATGCCTCTATGTTAGAATAGCTTTGAGGATGTGATAATTTGATAAATAACCAGTTTTCGGGTAATAATATGCCGTTTTACGGCAATAACCTTAGTTATAACCGCAATTTCAAAAAAGAGTTCCAGTATGATAATCTCAAGCAAAGATCAAGCGGTTTAGGTTTTTTTGTATTTGCGTATTCGCTTACAATGACAGTGAGCGCAATGATAGTTGTAGAAGTTTTCAAGGCTTTTGGTTCGGCAAAATATATTTATTCTGACAATTATTCAATACTGACTTACTTTATGGATATATTTATTTCCGTATTTGCCGTTGTTGTTCCTGCATTTTTTTATATAAAGCTTTCAAGAAACAGTTTAAATGATATTATCAGCACAAAATATGTAAAACAAAAAAGTATGATACCCATTCTGTTTCTCGGAATGGGGGGTGCGATGATTGCAAATGTTGCCACGAGTGTTATCGCAGACAACTTCTCGCTTTTCGGAATTGAAAACACATCTTCGGGATTGACAATCGGAGATTCAAGTGTTTTGAGTATTGTTCTGAACATAATTTCAACAGCAATCGTCCCCGCTTTTGCCGAAGAATTTGCTTTCAGAGGAATAGTTATGGGTTCTCTGAGAAAGTTCGGTGACACAACAGCAGTTATAGGCTCTGCAATTTTGTTCGGTGCAATGCATCAGAATATATCACAAATTCCGTTTGCGTTTATTCTCGGACTTATTTTTGCGTATGTCGATTGCAAATTCAATTCCATTCTTCCGTCAATTGCAATCCATTTTCTTAATAACCTATATGCTGTTTCCATGAGCATTTTAAGAGATGCAAACATTGTTTCCAATTATGCGGCAACAATAATCAGTTACAGCCTGATTATTTTCTTCTGTATTGCAGGTTTCATTTCATATATCGTACTTGCCAAAAATGATAAGAACTTTTTCAAAATGTCTGATAAGAAAGACGGAATTGTAAGTGAACTTAGCTTAAAAGAGAAAATGACTGCATTTCTTGTGAATCCCGGTATCATACTTTCACTTGTACTTTTTCTGATAACTACAATCACAAATTTAGGATTAATTAACAATGGATAAAACTTTATACTATATGCAAAAGGCTATTGAACAGGCTGAGATTGCCGCTGCGGAAAACGAAGTTCCCGTAGGTGCGGTAATTGTCAGAAATGATGAAATTGTTGCCACAGGAAGAAATCGCCGTGAACAAAGCAAGAACGCTCTTCTTCATGCCGAAACCGACGCAATCTACAATGCCTGTCAAAAGCTTGGCGGTTGGAGATTGTGGAACTGTGAAATTTATGTAACGCTTGAGCCTTGCCCTATGTGTGCAGGAGCAATAATCAACGCTCATATTCCAAAGGTATATTTCGGTGCTTACGACTTAAAAAACGGCGCTTGCGGTACAATTACGAATCTGTTCCAAATGCCGTTCAATTTCAAACCCGAATCAGTCGGCGGTATTATGCAGGAGGAGTGTTCAAAACTTCTCACCGACTTTTTTAAAAACTTACGCAATAAAAAATCATAGCAAAAATCCCGCTTTTGTAAGCGGGATTTTTTATTTGCTGTTATAATCAAAGCAACAAGATTATATTATTTTTCATCTCTTAAAATCTTACTTGCCGCAAGCATTACACCGAGCTTACCGCTGTGGAAGTTAAGACTTCCCTGCATCCATACTGCATACGGTTCACGCAAAGGTGCGTCTGCCGAAAGTTCAATAGATGATCCGAGAGTAAATGCGCCTGCCGCCATAACTACCTGACTTTCGTAACCCGGCATATCCGACGGAATCGGAGATACAAAGCTGTCAACAGCCGAACCGCTCTGAACACCCTCGCAAAAGCGGCATACCTTTTCTGCATTACCGAGCATGATAAGCTGAATGATATCTCCTCTTGCATCATTGTACTTAGGACTTGTTTCATAACCGAGAATTTCAAAAAGTGCCGATGCAAATACTGCAGTTTTAAGTGCTTCCCCCGTAACATGAGGAGCATGGTACGCACCCATAAAAAGTTCTCTGTTTGCATTAAGAGTAGCACCGATTTCTTTGCCTGTACCGGGAGTGGTAAGTCTGTAGGCACACATCTCTACAAGTTCTTTCTTACCTGCAATATATCCTCCTGTCGGAGCAATACCGCCACCGGGATTCTTGATAAGAGAGCCTGCCATCATATCAACACCAACCGACAAAGGTTCAACCTTGTCAATGAATTCACCGTAACAGTTATCGAGCATAATAATACTTTCGGGCGAATTGGCTTTTGAAATTTCACAAAGCTTTTTGATTTCTCTCCATGTGAGCGTAGGTCTTGTGCTGTAGCCTCTTGAACGCTGTATGTAAACCATTTTAGGCTTTTTCTCTGCAATGTCGCTTGCGATTTTGTCATAGTCAAGTGTGCCGTCAGGATTAAGTTCGGTCATTTCAAAATTGATTGAAAAGTCCTTGAGTGAACCGGGATAGTCGCCCTCAATGCCTATAGCAGAACGGATTGTATCATACGGCATTCCTGTTATGGAAAGCATTGTATCTCCAGGTCTTAAAACGCCGAAAAGTGCAACTGTAAGGGCATGAGTACCGCTTACGAAATTATGACGGACAAGTGCGTCCTCTGCATCAAAAACATATGCATAGACCTTGTCAAGAGCCTCTCTGCCTGCATCGTCGTATCCGTAGCCTGTAGAACCCCAAAGGTGACTTTCACGAACATCTGCAAGCTGAAAAGCCTTTATCATCTTCTGCTGGTTGTATTCCTGAATATTGTCAATCTCCGCAAGCTTGTCCTTGCAAAGCTCCATTGCCTTTTCGGATGCTTTTATAACTCTTTCATCTATATCAAAAAAACTCAAATATATCACCTTTCAAAATAATATTCCTGCCATGATCCGCACTGTTCAAAACCGAGATTATTATAAAACGACTGATTTGCATTCTTGGCTCTGTGAAGATACACGGTCTTGTTCTCGGCAATCAGTCTGTTGGATATGTACTTTACAACAGTTGAACCGTAGCCGTGCTTTCTGTAGTCGGGATGACACGAAACCGCACCCAACACGGCACCGTTACTGCTTTCGGCAACGGTCATAGCCATTGCAACAAGTTTTGTGCCGTCATAAACACCGTACATTCTCGTTGCATTATGACGAAGCTTGTGATTCACATCAACATAAAAATCATCAAACGGCGGCGGAACAAAATTTTCATCGGCACAGCTTACGATGAGATTATAAACCTCTTTAATATCGGGAACATCAAAATTTATACTTTCGTCAACATTTTGAAACGGTTCTGATTTTTTCAGAATAACACCCGAAACGGATTTACTGCCGTATAAATTAAGGTTGAAATCTCCGCTGCATATTGCACTTGACGCACCCGCAACACGCATAAATGACGAAACTTCTTCAAGATTTGTTTTATCTGTGAGAAATAAAATGAAGTTTGTTCCGCATCGGGAAATTGCACCTGTACACTCATCTGTTTTATCGTCAATTATCGTCCAGTAGTCAACAAAAGCAAGCGATGAATCGTAACTGTTGTACTGAGAAATTATTCTGCACGCAAACGGATCTTCCGCCGACAGGTTCATAATTACATTTATATAATTTTCATTGGCGGTTACTATCATTCAGACCGTCTTTCCTTTCGCTAAATTTCCGCCCGCAATATAATCGGACAATACTTTTGCAAGTTTTAAAATGCTTTCGCAATCATCAAGATTTGCCGCAGTTGAAGGAGCATGAATATACCTTGACGGAAGTGATACCGCAAGAGTTCTCACTCCGCCTCTGCTCTGATGAATTGCACCCGAATCATTACCGCCTGCAACTGCTCTCTTATACTGAACAGCTATGTTATTCTTTTCGGCAAGTTCAAAAGCGGCACTTATCATTTCTTTATCATAAACTGTCGCCCTATCCATTACGGTAACCGTTGCACCTTTTGACAAATTGCATACCTGATGAGATACATCAACCTCCGCAACATCAGCGGCAGTTGTGCTTTCGATAACAAGAGCAAAATCAGGATTAACCGTAAAAGCCGCAGATCTAGCACCACGCAATCCCACTTCTTCCTGAACAACAAATGTGAAATACATATCATATTCGGGTTCGGATTTTATGAGATTAATAAGCACATAGCAGCCGAAACGGTCATCAAGTGCCTTTGTAACAACAGTTTTGCCGTTAATCTTAAAATCGCCCTCAAAATTAATGCCGTCACCGTAGTTTACATATTTAAGCGCATCTTCCCTGCTTTCGGCACCGATATCAATGTACATATCATTCATTTTCGGAACAGCAGTTTTTTCATCACCGTTTGTAAGATGAATCGGTTTCACACCGATTACACCGTTAAGACCGTTTCTGCCAACACATACACGCTTACCGGGAAGAACTCTTCTGTCAATTCCGCCGACCTCGTCAAATTTAAGGTAACCGTCAGATGTTATATCCGTTACCATAAGACCTACTTCATCCATATGTGCCGACACCATAAGTTTGCTTTTTGCAGACTTTTTTCCCTTTTTAAACACAATAAGGTTGCCGAGATTATCCGTTTTAATATCATCGGCACAGTCTTTAATCTCGTTAATTATAAGATTGCGAACATTCCCCTCATCACCCGAAATACCGTTGCAAAGGCAAAGCTGTTCAAGCAATTTTATGTCAATCATTGAAAGCACCTCCGCATTTAATGTATTCAGCAATAAGTTTTGCCGTATTGTCAACATCAGCTACAGAAATAACTTCATTCTGTGTATGCATATATCGCTGTGGGATTGATACAACAGCAGTTTTTACACCTTTTCCGCTGATTGAAATATGGTCGGCATTTGTACCTGTTCTGCCTGCTATCGGTTCAAGCTGATACGGTATATTTTTATTCTTTGCAACGCTTTCAAGCGATTTGCTCATTTCTTTGTTGAGAATTGAAGAAATGCAAATCATTGGTCCTTTGTCGAGTTCAACCGAAGAATAGAACCCCGAAACATCCGGCTGAGATGCAAAGCTTACATCAACAACAATTGACTCGTCTGCTTTAACTGTAAAAGCACCTGTTTTAGCGCCTGTGCCAAATGTTTCTTCTTGAGAGCTTAAAAGGATAATTACTTTATAATCTGTTTCATTGTCTTTCAATAACTCTGCACACTTAACAAGTGATGCAACACCGCATCTGTTATCAAGGCAAGGCGCAACAATTCTGCCGTTCAAAAGATTTGCCGGCTTTGATGCAAATGTCAGCATATCACCGAATGAAATGAGTTTATTAACTTCATCATACGGCAGACCGAAATCAACCCAGATTTTGTCGGTTGGCATAGCCTTGTCCTCTTTTCCGTCAGAAAGATGAGGAGGCATACAGCATACAACACCTGTTATATCAGGATTGTTCTGCAGACAAAGCAGAGTATCGGCAAGAGTTCTTGCGTCAATTCCTCCGCACGGAGAAGCTTTTACAAATCCGTTTTCATTTATTTCGGTAACCATAAATCCTATGCGGTCAATGTGAGCGTCCAGTAATATGGTTTTATCTGAATTTTTGTTACCGCAAACAGCCATAAGACTGCCGTTTGATATCTTTATGTCATCCGTGTAGTCTGATAAAAACTTTTCGGCAACAGACAAAGCGGGCTCTTCCCTGCCCGACACACCCATTGCACAACAGAGTTCAAAAATAAGTTCTTTTGTGTTCATTGTATATCTTACTTCAAAGCGTTGACAATTGACTTGAAGTGATTACCTCTTTCTTCAAAATTCTTGTAAAGTCCGAAGCTTGCACTTGCGGGTGAAAGCGAAACAATATCTCCCTTTGTTGAACGCTCACGGGCAACAGCTACAGCCTCTTCCATATTTGTTACATTGATAATTTCAATTTCATCTGCATCATAGTTTGAAGCCTCTTTAACGGCTTTTTCAATTTTCGGGGCAGTATCGCCGAGAAGAATAAGGAGTTTTACTTTATCATTGATTACGGGACCAAGCGGCTCATAAGGAATATGCTTATCATATCCGCCTGCAATAATGCAGATTTTCTGCTTGTAAAGTGAAAGTGTGCCGAGTGCGGTTCTTGTAGGACTTGATGCAATTGAATCGTTGTAATACTTAACACCGTCAACCTCTCTTACAAACTCTGCACGGTGAGCAACACCGCCAAAAGTCTTTGCAACAGCTGTCATTGTTTCTGCATCAACAAGTCCCCACACGGCTGAAATAGCGGCAAGATAATTTTCTACATTATGCATACCGGGAATTTTGATGTCATGAATGTTCATAATACGGGTAATTTTTCCGTAGTCATTATAGCAGATTGTATCACCGTCAAGGAAAGCGCCGTTTGAAACATTTTCTTTTACTGAGAACTTTGCGAGCTGACCTCTTACGCTGTCGGAAAAGCCGTTTGTAATCTCATTATCAAGGTTGAGAACAGCCTTTGAAAAAGCATTCTGATGAAGAATGATATTTTTCTTTGAATCAATGTACTCCTGCATATCCTTGTGTATATCAAGATGGTTAGGAGCAAGGTTTGTTACCACGGCAATATCCGGACTCTTTCTCATAGAGATAAGCTGAAAACTTGAAAGCTCAACTACTGCACAGTCATCGTCATTCACGCTTTCAATCTCAGGAAGAAGCGGCTTGCCGATATTACCTCCAAGGTGTACATTAAAACCTGCCGCCTTTAAAAATTCAGAAATAATCGTTGTTGTGGTTGTTTTGCCGTCAGAACCTGTCACAGCAATAATCCTGCACGGGCAAAGGTCGAAGAAAACTTCCATTTCGGATGTAAGAACAACGCCCTTGTTACGAAGTGTAACAAGCTCATCCTTGTAAAAAGGTGTACCGGGACTTCTGAAAACGATATCGGCATCAATCTCGGAAAGATAATTTTCACCGAGTAAAAGTTCTGCACCGTACTCTTTAGCCTTAATACCGTTCTGTCCCAAATCTTCAAAATTCTTCTTATCGCAAGCAGTAACTTTTGCACCCTTTTCAACAAAAAGTTTTATAAGCGGAAGATTGCTTGTACCGATTCCGATAAAAGTAACTTTTTTCCCTTTTATACTGTCAAAAAATTTATCAGCCATAGCATTCATTGTAAAATCCCCTCTGCAATTAGTATTTTATGCCATTTCAGTGACTTTATGCCATACCATACAATTATACATTTTAACGGAAATAATTTCAACCGTAATACACTGATATTGCAATAATATTTTCAAAATGTTAAAATACGGTAGGTGATGTTATGCTGTACGATTTTATAATTATCAATAAAAAAGATAAAACTCCGCTTTACAGGCAGATTTATATGTCGGTCAGAAAATCAATTGAAACGGGAAGTTTGAAAAAAGGAACAAAGCTTCCGTCAATAAGGCGATTAAGTACAGACCTTGATGTTTCAAAAACTACTGTCAACGGAGCGTATGAACAGTTGTGTGCAGAGGGATATATATCAAACAGGCCACGAAGCGGATATTATGTTGAGGCACAGTTCAGCGGTACACCGTCAAAAAGCGATAAAATGTCTTCAAATATCAACAAAACAAAAAGATACTATGAATATGATTTCAGCAGTAAAAGCATTGATGACGGTATAATCAACATAAACGAATGGAAAAAATATGTTAAAGAGGTTTTAAATCAAAACTATCTGCTCACTTCCTACGGTGAAGAACAGGGTGAAGAAATTCTGAGAAATGCTCTGCAAAAATACAGCCTCGGCACACGGAGTGTAAACACCTCATACGAAAATATTATCGTCGGAGCAGGCACTCAGACGCTTTTGCACATACTCTGTTCACTTCTCGGCAATAATAAGAAAATCGCACTTGCGGATTACAGCTACATTCAGAGTGAATATGTGTTCAACAGTCACGGTTATGACATCAAATATTTCAGATGTGATAAATACGGAGCCTGTATTGATTCACTTGAAGAAATCAAGCCCGATATAATTCTTATAAATCCTAATTTTACCGTAAACAGCAACATTACAATGCCTGTTACACGCAGACTTGAGATAATCAAATGGGCAAAAGAAAATAATGTTTTGATTATTGAGGACGATTACAACGGTGAACTTCGATACAGTACGCACCCTATGCCGTGCGTACAGAATTATGATACCGAAAACACGGTTTATCTCGGCTCTTTTTCAAAGATACTTCTTCCCTCTGTCAGAATCAGTTATATGGTTCTTCCGCAAAAACTCACCGATGAATACAACAAAATCAAAAAATACACAAATCAGACAGCGTCAAAAACAGAACAAATTGCCCTTGCAAAGTATATTAATAACGGTAAGCTTGATGTTCATCTGAGAAAAGCAAGAAGAATTTATCTTGAAAAAAGCAACCTTATGCTTTCAAACATAAAGAAATATTTCGGAACCTCCGTTAAAATTGTGTTTAACGAAACTTCGCTTTATGTTTCGCTGATTTTTAAGGATAAAACGATTGACGATTCTGTTATAAAGAAAATTGATGACGCATTAATTAAAACTATGCAGTTCAACAAAGCCGAAAATATGATTGTGTTAAGCTTTTCGGGAATAAAAGATGTAAAAATTGAAAGCGGAATAAAATTACTTTATGAAACAATTTCAAAATAGCATAACAAAACGGGACTGAAATCAGCCCCGTTTTTCTGTATAATCAGTTTTCACAACCGCATTTAAAAGAAGATGTATGGGAAGAGTCACGGTCGCCACGGTGTATTGCGTTCGGCGGGAAGAATGAGTCTGTAGGAAAATCAATTTTACTGAAAACTTCGCACGGATCATCGGGCGCTGACGGACATTCCTTGCGTGGAACACAAAAATCATAGGACGGAATCATAATCTGTACATCTCTTTCAAGCCTTGTAATCGTAAAAATACCGATTGTAACAAGCACTCGCTGTGTTTCAGGCTGTGCCGGTTCTCCGTCAAGGTAATCAATAACGCAATTCGGAAATGTTCTGCAAACAGTTATCGGATTCGCATTATTGTAATCCTGTAGATTTGCAGACAATGCCATTGGATTTGAAATTTGAACCGTTGCTCTCGGCAGACAATAGGGATATTTGCACGGACAATCCGAATCTGATGTATCGCAAACAACATCTTTGTCACTTGAGAATGACTTTACGCAGCCTTCACCGCCGTAAAGCACAACTCTTTTGCCATACATTGCAAGACCTGTGACAGTTTCGGGAATCGCACCTGCGGCTGTATAGGCTTCAACGGTGACGGCAAAATAGTACATCATATCAACCGAATAAAAGCCACGATGGAATGCAACAGGCTCAACCTCTACCGTAGATGTAATTATGCGCACATTACTTATCTTTACGGAACAAGCCCCATCAATAATTTTCTGGTTTGCTTTGGTAAACATAACAGGAAGATTTGAAAGGCAATCTTTTGCTCCGCAACTGTCATAGATTCGTGAAACATTGATACAAACAGGTTCACAACCGTTAGTTTGCTCGCCGCCTTCGGTGCATGCATTTTCTGAGGAACAGAAAGGTACATCTGACATAAAAATAACCTCCGTAAAAGTATTGACAGTTCAATTAATGCACTGTAACAATACATTTTATGGAGGTTTTGATTTTTGGTGATTAACAGCCGAAAATTAACCGTAAAACGGGGCAAGTGTTTTCTGAATGTTATTAAACAGATTAATTGGACTGCTGTTTGAATAGTTTGAAAGTGCTATATAAATTTGATTTTCGTCTTTTGTAAAAGCGAGAGCGGCATTATACTTGTCGATTTTTCCTGTGTGAGAAATCATATTGCTGTCTTTTGACACAACAAAGCCGTAACCGTAGTTACCCTTGTACGGCGTTGTCATTTCTTTAAAAGATTTTTCCGAAATGAGCTTGTTTGTACAAAGAGCGTCAACCCATTTGAGTAAATCGGGAACATTGGAAATTAAACTTGTTGCAGAATATCCTACTCCGGGATACAATGTCCACGCATTATCGTAAATATCCTGATATCCTACAGCGAGCTTATCTGTGCCCTCAAAGCCTGTGTTCATCATTCCCGACGGTTTAAGAATATTCTCTTTAATATATTTTTCGTACGAGGTTTCGCTGACCTGTTCAATGATATCACCGAGAAGAAAATAAGCACTGTTTGAGTACATATACTTCTCATCGGGTTCAAAATTAAGTTCCTGATCAAGTATCCAGTCCATTACGGCTTTTTTATTTTTCTTTGCAGAATTTTCGGCTGAAACCTTATATTCAAGCTGAGATTCGTTGTATGCATAAGTATTTGTATCGCCGTCTTTGTTGATGTAATCCTTTATGCCCGCTGTCATTGTAAGCAGGTTTTTAACGGTGATTTTTTTGCCGTATTTATATGACGGAAAATATTTGTCGATTGTATCATCAAGTGAAAGCTTTCCCTCCTCAACAAGCTGCATAACCGCAACAGCAGTAAACTGCTTTGTGAGCGAAGCAATTCTAAAGCATGTGTCCGTAGAATTCTTTGTGTGCCTGTCCTTGTCGGAAAATCCGTTAGTACCGATATACTCAAGAGCATTTCCGATTTTGACATAAACCGTTCCCCTGAATTTGTTATCGGTTATTATTTCGTCAAGATTTTCGGAAATATCGGAAGATTTTCTTTTGAGTTCGGAATAGTTCCATGTGGGTTCTTGTGTCTGCTCATCGGAGGTTGCCGCCTTTGTTACAGGCTGTGAAGCAGCAACGGCGGTTGTTTTCTCTGTAGCAGATACAGAAGACTGCGTGTCTTTTCCGCAACCTGTAAGGCACACAGAAAAAGCTGTCAACGCAGAAATTACAAGACACAGAACCTTTTTTGATGATATAAGCACTTTAATCACCTCAGATTTTTTTCATATTACTGCAATAGTTCGCCATAAGAGTTTTTGTGCCGGCTTTGTCAAAGGCAATTTCAAGCATAGTATCATTGCCCATTTTCTCGGCTTTCATTACCATACCCTTGCCAAACACCTTGTGCTGAACACAATCTCCTACATTGAATACAGCACCGCTCTTAACAGGAGGTTTTGTAAATCCGAACGATTTATTCGGTGAATACGAGCTACCTGACGATTTGCCGACAGAAACTTTTTCACCTGTTCCCGATGCAAACCCGGAAGCCGCCTGTGTGAACATCTGCTTTCTTCCGCCGCTGTATTCAAGAAGATTATCGGGAATCTCGTTTAAGAATCTTGAGCCCTTATTATAGCTTGTTGATCCGAACAGCATTCTCGAATTTGTTTTCGTAAAATAGAGAATCTCCTTTGCTCTTGTAATTCCTACATAGGCAAGTCGCCTTTCCTCGTTGAGTTCATCGGGATTCATCATTGTTGCAACGGACGGGAACATTCCTTCTTCCATGCCTGCGATGAACACAACAGGAAATTCAAGTCCCTTTGCCGAATGTAATGTCATCATTACGCAGGTATCTGCATCTGCATCGTAGTTATCAATATCGGTCTGGAGAGAAATTTCTTCAAGAAATGCAGAGAGATCTGACTCATCGCCGTAGTCCTCTTCAAACTTGACGATATTTGAAGAAAGTTCTTCGATGTTTTCAATACGAACTTCAGGGTTGTCCTTTTCGGTTTTAAGATACTGTTCGTATGATGTGTGTTCAATCACAAGGTTATATAATTCTGCAAGGGAATATTCGCCGCTCTGCTCGGCTTCAATAAGTCCGTCAATAAGTGCAACAAAAGCTTTGAGCTTTGCAGAGGCACGGGAAAGCTGCGGATAGTTTTCTGCCTCCTTGATTACATCGTAAATGCTTTCGCCGAGTCCTGCGGCAATATCTGCGGCATGGGAAACGGTTGTCGCACCTATTCCCCTTTTAGGAACATTGATAATTCTTGAAAGTCTGACATCATCATGAGGATTATTTATAACCTGAAGGTATGCAACCATATCACGAATTTCTTCACGGTCATAGAATCTGTGACCGCCGATTACACGGTGCGGAACACCGCTTCGTGACAAAGCCTGCTCAATTGCGTTTGACTGGGCATTCATTCTGTAAAGAATTGCATAGTCGGAATATTTTCTTCCGTCGGCAACACCGTCAAGAATAGTCTGAGCAATGAAATTAGCCTCGTCACGCTCATTCTCGGCTGTATGTACCTTAATTTTCTCGCCCTGACCGTTTTCGGTCCACAAAGTTTTACCCTTACGCATTGTGTTATTTGAGATGACCTCGTTAGCGGCATTGAGGATATTCTGTGTACTTCTGTAATTCTGTTCAAGGCGAATCATCTTTGCGTTCTTAAATGTATTTTCAAAAGAAAGAATATTTTCGATTGTAGCACCACGGAATTTGTAGATACTCTGGTCATCATCACCGACAACGCAGATGTTTCCGTATTTGCTTGCAAGCAGGCTTACAAACTTATACTGCACCTTGTTAGTATCCTGATACTCATCGACCATGATGTACTTGAACTGATTTCTGTAATAATCAAGTATATCGGGTGCTGTTTCAAAAAGCTTTACGGTATTGCAAAGCATATCGTCAAAATCCATTGCGTCGGCTGTTTTAAGCTTTGTCTGATAGATTTCATAAACCTTTGCAATCTGTGCTTTTCTGCTGTCAAATTCAGCCTCTTTACGCATTTCTTCGGGAGTAAGCATTTTATCCTTAGCCTTTGAAATTTCGGAGAGGATTGATTTTACAGGCAAAGTTTTTTCGGCAATATTGAGTTGCTTTAAAATATCCTTGACGAGTTTTTTCTGATCGTCAGTCCCGTAAACCGTGAAATGACTTGTATAACCGATTCTGTCGCCGTATCTGCGAAGGATTCTTGCACAGGTTGAATGAAAGGTAGCCGCCCAGATGTCGGCACCGCCCTCGGGAACAGCCGCACAGATTCGTTCTTTAAGCTCTCCTGCGGCTTTATTGGTAAAAGTAATGGCAAGTATCTGCCATGGTTTACAAAGCTCACACTGCAAAATGTAGGCTATTCTGTTAACAAGAACAGTTGTTTTACCCGAACCGGCACCTGCAAGTATGAGCAAAGGTCCTTCTGTGCAGAAAACAGCCTGTTTCTGCATATCATTCATATGTGAAAAGTTTTTTTGAATCTCAGTCTGTACCATTTTTAACCTGCCTTAAAATATTGCAAAAGAAAGGGGCGAACGATGTTCGCCCTCAGTAAATTTTAAATAAATTATTTAATGCTGTCATTAAACATTTTAAGCATATCAGATGCCTTTTCGCCGATAATCATTGTAACAAAGTTACCGTCTTTTGTAACCTTACAATTTTTCACCATATCAAGCTTTTCAGCCGAATAGGAAGCGTTCTGCTGAAAGATTGAATTATAGCGGTTTGTAAGAGCAGTTTCAACTCTTGAAGCAGCATCCGAATCAGTTGCCTCAACAAGAACTACCTCTGTGTTTTTGCTGTCTGTATCAGACTTACCGACCTCAGCGGCAAACTGCTTGATATCGTCGGCATTGATATTGTAATATTTGTACATATCATCCTTTGTTTCATACTTTGTTGCATCTACGCTGTACTCGGAATTCATCTTATCCATAAGATCAGCAAGATTAACTTCCTTTGCACCGCAACCTGCAAATATCGAAAGGCAAAGAACAAGAGCAATTGCAAGCGAAATTACTTTTTTTATAAAATTACCTCCAAATTTTAAAAAAAAGAAAATGCGCCGAACTTAAAAAAGTACGGCGCTAAACTGGTCGAGGTGACAAGATTCGAACTTGCGACCCCATCGTCCCGAACGATGTGCGCTACCAAACTGCGCTACACCTCGAAATAAAAGAGCCCCGAATAACTTCGGGGCTGTGGCTGTGGAATAGGGATTCGAACCCCAACAAACAGAGTCAGAGTCTGTCGTGCTACCGTTACACTATTCCACAAGATGTAATTGCTACCGAACTTGCAACGATATGAATTATAAGACATATCGTTCAAAAAGTCAATACTTTTTTAAAAATTTTTTCAAAAAAGTTTTCAGACCTTCAAAACAGCCGACAGCAACAGGATTTTTGACGAAAATATTTTAAAATTATTTTCGTCTGATCCTTATATCTCTGCCCAAAAAATCGAGCTGACGGGCATTTCCGCAGATTCTTGAAACAAATCTGTCAGTATAATTCTCCTGCAAATCTCTTATTGTCAGATTTGTATTTATAATTACGGGCTTGTTTGACAACATCCTTGAGTTAAAAATGTTGTAAAGCTGTGATACAGAAAATTGAGAATGAAATTCCGTTCCGAGGTCATCTATAATAAGTAAGTCGCATTCAACAAGCATATCAAATGTTGAATCATCTTCCTTGTTTGAAAAATATATTTTTTCAAGCTTTGAAACAAGTTGCGGAGCAGACGCATAAATTACACCGTAACCCCTCTTTATTGCCTCGTTTGCAATTGCAAGCGACAGATGAGTTTTACCGAGTCCGGTTGCACCTTTCATAAGTATACTTTCCGAATGTGAGTTAAAGTTATCGGCATAATTCTGACAATATCTTAAAACTCTGCTCATATGGTCGTAAGGAGATACCTTAAGCTTTGGATCAACAGTCTTGTCATAATATTCAAGATTAAAGCTCTCAAATGTAGAAAGTGACAGCGGAGCGTTTCTGTTAAGCTCGGCACATGCACAGGCTATGAGTGCAGACTTCATGCATGAACATCTGACAGTTTTGCCGTTTATGTCAAAATAGCCCTTGTCATTACATTTCTTACAAAAATAATCGGGTTCAAAATAATTTTCTGGATAACCGTTATCTGTAAGGATTTTCCTGACCTCTGCCTGCATTGCAAGATTCTGATCACGAAGCTTTGAAACGGCGTCCTTCACATCTCCGCCCGCAAGAACTGCTCGGGCTGTTTTGATTCCGCCCACGGAAATCTGTTTTTCAAGTTCTTTCACACGGGGGAATTTTTTATAAACCTCTTCTTTTCTTCTTTCCGCTGCCTTTTCGGCGTTAAGTCTGCGTTCATGTAATGTGTCCGAAGCAGCCTTATAAACACTATTGCTATATCCCATACCAACCTCTTAATTAAAAATTATCAAGTGAATTAAATTTGTCGAGTTCATTAATATCATAAGATGACGACTGTTTCTGCGACGGCTTTGACGCTGATTTTTCATACTTATGAAGTTCGTCAAGCGTGTGCAGATTGCTTGCATTCCAACGCTTTAAGATTCCGTCAATGTAGCGAAGATTCATTGTTCCCTTTGTATCAACGCATCTTTCATACGCCTCTCTGAGCATTTCGGGCGAAAACTTCCACTCGCTTACCCACTTGTCACCGTATTCAAGCTGTTTCTTTGTAGGAGAACCGACATTTTTAAGTCCGAATGCTTTTGAAACAATTGAAAAGTTTGCCGTTGTTTTTTGAATCTGCTTAATCTTGTTATCAGCCGCCTCGAGCGAATAAACACCGTCATTCGCCCATTGAATACCGATATTTTCGATCGTTCTGATATTGCCCTTATCAATGCTTGCACAATAATGTATAAGCATAAAGATAACATCAAGCGGAAGTCCGCAGGTATCCTTGAGCATAAGCAGAGTTGCAATATCGGAATTTGAAAGAACTTTTCCGAGTGTTGTCTGCGTTTCTTCAACAAGCATTTTTAATTCTTCATCAACTGCAAGTCTTTGTGCCGTAAATACAAAATCAGGCTTTTGCGGTCTTGTAGCCGTAAAATGTTTTTGCGGCTCTTCTGCGTTTTCCTTTGGTGACTGTTCTGTTTCCTGTTTTACAGGCTCTTGAACCGCTTGAACAGGCTGTGGCACTGTCTGTTGTGGCTGTAAAACAGTCTGAACAGGTTGCGGTGTCTGTTCCGTTTGAGCAGGAGTCTGCGGTGTAGGAACAAATTCCTCGTTATTTTTTACGGGAGTAAAGGTATTTTCAATTCTATTAAACACACCCATACTTACCCAATAGTCAAGCGCCTCGGGAATATCGGTTACATTGACACCTGTTGCCTTTGAAATTTCTGTGTCGTCAACGGAACGACCGGCATTACGAAGGACAAACAAAAGGACTTTAAGCTTTACGCCGTCAGAAAATTTTAATCCTTCATCGACTACTTTGGAGGGAACTGCAAAAATTGAGTTCCATGCTCCCAAATCTATATTAATTGACATTATATCCTACTTTCTGTGATTTGCTTTTTGTAAATGTCTGTTACAATATTTGTAATAGTTCCATTCTATCAGAGCTGTGGAACATCCGCACTTGGATTTCAATTAAAACAACGCTCTGCTTTCATAACAGGGAGCAAAGTTTGTAACAAAGTGCAATCTGTATTTAAATTATAACATAGATTTTCAATTTTAAAAACAAAAAAATAAAATTATCTGGATTTTTTTCTGTTTCTGTGATAATATGATTTCAAATTATGAAAAGAGGTATTACAATGAAATATTCATATTTCCCTACGGGAGTTTGCTCCAGACAGATTAATCTTGAACTTGATGACAACGGCAAAATCACAAGCTGTGAGTTTGTGGGCGGCTGTTCAGGCAACACTCAGGGCATTTGTATGCTTGTTAAAGGTATGGACGCAAAAGACGCTGTTGACAGATTAAAAGGCATTGACTGCCGTGGCAGAGGCACATCCTGCCCCGATCAGCTTTCAAAGGCTCTTGTTGAAGCATTAAAACTTATCTAAATCGTTTTTGCGTATAAGTTTAATTATTATTCCGATAAGGAATTTTACTGCATAAGAAAGCGCAATTACAAACAAGGTAATCACACTCATTATTGTTATGATAATGAACAAACACAACATAAAAACATCCTTACAGATTTTTAATTTCATTATATCTGCAAGGATGTTATTTTTTTGGTTTATTATGTAGTACAGAGCAAAAAATTATTTTGAAAGGAAGTAACCCATCATTGTGAAACCTTTTTCAATATAGTTGCCTGTCTTTTTAGCCTCTTCTTCACAGAATTTGCTTACTCCGCTGTCAACTTCGTTCTTGCTGTCATAGATAAGATAAGGAACAGGATTTGAAGTGTGTGTGCGGATAGAAAGAGGTGTGGGATGATCGGGACATACGAGTACGGCAAAATCATCAAAGGTTCTGAGAAAATCGGTTACAGGCTTGAGAATATGCTCATCAATGAGTTCAATAGCCTTAACTTTGTTCTCAATCTCTCCTCTGTGACCGCATTCATCGGGAGCTTCAACATGGATATATACAAAATCCGCACCGTTTTTGAATTCATCAATTGCGGCTTTGCACTTTCCGTCAAAGTTTGTGTCAATATAGCCTGTTGCTCCCTCAACATCAACGCTCTTCATGCCGGCACAAATTGCGATACCTTTGAGAAGGTCAACAGCAGAAATCATACTGCCCTTTTTGCCGAACTTGCCGAAGAAGCTGTCAAGAGCGGGTTTTGTACCCTCGCCCCAAAGCCAAATTGAGTTAGCGGGGCGAAGTCCTTTTTCAACTCTTGCCTTGTTTACAGGATGATCTTTGAGCAAATCATAGCTTTTCTTCATCAAATCATAGAGAGCGGCAGTATCGTCACCCTTTGGAATGTATTCTTTAATTACACGACCTGAGATATCGTGAGGAGGTGTAAGTTCGCCCGGATGAGGATTGCCGTTTTTCCATACAAGACAATGACGGTATGCAACACCCGAATAGAACTTGAAAATATCGTTGCCGAGCTTTTCCTCAACATAATTGATAAGTTCTCTTGCCTCTTCTGTTGAAATGTCGCCTGCACAATAGTCAACCATAGACTTGTCCTCGTAGTTTTCTTCATCGGACAGAGTTACAAGGTTACATCTTAATGTTACATCGGTGTCTTTAAGGTCAATACCGATACTTGCCGCCTCAAGCGGAGAGCGACCGCTGTAGTAAACAGCCGGTTCATAGCCGAGAACTGAAAGGTTTGCAACATCGCTGCCGGGTTTGAGTCCTTCGGCAACAGTTTTAACCATTCCGACCTCGCCCTTTGAGGCAAGGTAATCCATACAAGGCTTATCAGCCTTTGCCATAGGAGTTGAATTATCAAGCTGTGCGTTTGGCTCATCAGCCATACCGTCACAGAGCATTACTAAATACTTCATACTAATTCATAGCCTTTCCGTATAATATGAAATTTATTTCTGAAGTGTGCCAAGACTTGCACACTTTAAATATGCGTTGATAAAGCCGTCAAGATCGCCGTCCATAACAGCCTGAATGTTACCTGTTTCAAAGCCTGTTCTGTGGTCTTTTACCATTGTATACGGCATAAATACATAGCTTCGGATCTGTGAACCCCAGGTAATTTCCTTTTGAACGCCCTTGATGTCCTCAATCTTTTCAAGATGCTCACGCTCTTTGATTTCAACGAGCTTTGAAATAAGCATATTCATAGCAACATCACGGTTCTGATACTGACTGCGCTCAACCTGACTGGCAACAACGATACCTGTAGGAATATGAGTAAGACGAACAGCAGATGAAGTCTTGTTGACCTTCTGACCGCCTGCACCGCTGGCACGGTAAACATCCATTTTGATATCTTCTGGCGGAATGTGAACCTCTGTATCTTTTGCAATTTCCGGCATAACCTCAAGAGATGAAAAACTTGTGTGTCTTCTGCCTGCCGAGTCAAACGGAGATACACGAACAAGACGGTGAACGCCTGCCTCGCTCTTTAAGTAGCCGTAAGCATTTTCACCTTCAACAAGAAGCACGGCACTTTTAAGTCCTGCCTCATCGCCGTCAAGGTAGTCAACTTCTTTAACCTTAAAGCCGTGAGCCTCTGCCCAACGGGTGTACATTCTGTAAAGCATTTCTGCCCAGTCCTGAGCCTCTGTTCCGCCCGAACCTGCGTGAAATGTAAGAATTGCGTTATTTTTATCATATTCGCCTGTGAGCAAGGTCTGCAAACGCTGTTTTTCAAGATTTTCCTTGACAGCCTCAACTTCACTTTCTGCCTCTTCAAGAAGAGATTCATCCTCTTCCTCATTTGCAAGTTCAATCAAAGCGTGAGTATCCTCGTATTTGGCAACAAGACCTTCGTAAGCCTCAACCTTGCCCTTTAAAGAGCCCGTACGCTGTAAAACCTTTTGTGATTTTTCCACATCGTCCCAAAATCCCGGCTCGGTTGCCTTGAGTTCAAGCTGTTGAATCTCCGAGAGCATGCCCTTCATACCGAGTGCATCGGACAAATCGTCTATTTCAGGCTTGAGAGCCTGAAGCTTTAAAAGTAATTCCTCAAACTGTACCATAAACATGTACCTTTCTGAATATAGTTTATCCTTTCACAATTTAATATTATAGCAAAAACATCCACAAAAGTAAAGAAAAACAGCTATTTTATTCACAAGTAAACTTATACACAAAAACAAGTTGCATTTGTCAATACTATTTGTTATAATTAAAGTGTATAGGTACACCGTATCGTGTATCCTTTGGAGGTTTATAATGGAATTTACAGAATACAAATGTCCGGTATGTGACAAACAGTTCAAAAAGGGTGACGATGTTGTAGTCTGCCCTGAATGCGGAGCACCGCATCACAGAGAATGTTATGAAAAAGAAGGTCATTGTCATTTTGCAGACAAACACGGTGCTGATTTTTCTTTTGAAAAGGAACAGCTGGAAGAGGCCGAACAACAGGCAGAACAGGACGCTAAAGACGGTGTAGTTCTTTGCAAGCGCTGCGGAGCGGAAAATCCGAAAGAAATGTTCTATTGCTGTAACTGTGGCGCACCGCTTTACGGTGATGACAAAAACAATCCGAACTTTCGGCAGAATCAGAATAACGGTCAGCCAAACCCGAATTTCAATCAGAATCAGGGTATGCCGCCGTTCGGTGTTCCTTTTGGTCAGGCAAATCCGCAAATGGCTGCCGCTTTTGATCCTATGGCAGGAATGAAGAGCGACGAACCGCTTGTTGACGATATCACTGCAGGTGAAGCCGCAAAATTCATTGGTAAGAACACCCCTTATTATCTGAGAATTTTCAACTTTATCAATAAGTTTAAAAAGAGCAGATTCAATTTTTCCGCATTTATTTTATCGGGAATATATTTTCTGTACCGAAAAATGTACGGCTTAGGCGTATTGTTCTCAGCTCTCGTACTCGGTTCAATGGTAGGTTCTGCTTATATTTCATCGCTTCCGGCATGGAAATCTATCTACACGGGCATAGTACAGGCTCAGCAATCCGGGCAGGTGCTTTCGCTTAGTAATTCTTTCGGACTTTCACCGACTGAGTTTTTACTGTTTCTCTCTCCTCTGCTTGCAAATGCGGTTTCACTTATAGTAATGGTTATCAGCGGTTTAATTGCAAATAAATGTTACTACAATCACTCTGTTAAGAAAATTAAAAATATAAAAAGCACAACAAATAAAGAGCTTTTGAATGAGGCACTCGAAACAAAAGGCGGAGTAAATCTCCCGATTGCTATTTCTGTAGCTTTTGCTTTCCTTGTTGTCAATTATCTGCCGATGTTCTTAATGTAAACGACAGAAACACCGTAGTAAATGTATAGAAACATAATGAGTAAAAAGTTTAATGAGAAAGAAGGAATATTATGAGTATAACAAAGGCGGTTATCCCGGCGGCGGGACTCGGTACAAGAGTTCTTCCCGCAACAAAAAATATGCCGAAAGAAATGTATCCTATCGTTGACAAGCCAACTATTCAGTTCATAGTTGAGGAGGCTGTTGCGGCAGGAATTACAGATATTCTCATCATCACAAACCGTGGCAAAGGACTTATGGAGGATCATTTTGACGCTTCTCCCGAACTTGAAAGTCTGCTTGAAAAGAGCGGCAAAACAGAATTTCTTGAAACAGTCAGAAATATTTCAAACCTTGCAAACATTTCTTTTATCAGACAAAAAGAAATGAAAGGTCTTGGACATGCCGTTCTCAAAGCAAAATCTTTTGTAGGCAATGAACCTTTTGCCGTTATGTACGGTGACGGCGTTATTACAGGCAAGGTTCCTGCAATCAAACAGCTCATCGATCATTACGGTGAATACGGTGAAGGAGTTGTAGGTGTTAAAAAGGTTGACGCCAAAGATATTCACAAGTACGGTTCGCTCAAAGTTGAACATATGCACGACAATATTTTTGCCTGTACGGACATGAAGGAAAAGCCGCAGACTCCCGAAGAAGTTCTTTCACTTTATTCGATTCTTGACAGATGCGTGCTCCCGGCTGAAATTTTCGAAATTCTCGAAAATACAAAGCCCGGAATCGGCGGAGAAATTCAGCTTACAGACGCAATGAGAGAGATTGCAATAACAAAAGGAATGACAGCCGTTGAGTTTGAGGGCAAGAGATACGATATGGGCAATAAATTCGGAATCTTGCAGGCTCAGATAGAAATTGGGCTTGAACACCCTGAAACAAAAGATTTATTGAAGGATTACATAAAAAATCTTGCAAAAACTTTGTAAAAAGGTATTGCAATTTTCAGAAAAGTGCAGTATAATGTGCTGCAGTTAAATATTGGATTCAAAAAAACAAGGAGGATTTCACATCATATCAGTGCGAAATCCTCTTTTTGCTTTTAAGAACTATTTTAATTCTTTGTTATTCAATTGTTATTTCATAAGGGCAACAGTTTTCATATATATAGTATGATTTGAATCCGGCTTTAAAAGCAAGCTCTGTTCCCTTTTCAATATCTCTGCCGACATCATTTATATTGTGTGCGTCACTTCCGAGGGTTATGTACTTGCCTCCAAGGTCGTGATAGCGTTTAATTTCATCAAATGCAGGGAGAGTTTCACCGAGTCCCTTGAACAGTCCCGAAACATTAATTTCAAGAGCCTTATCCTTTTTAATAAGTGTTTCGTAGATAAGGTCAATCTTATCTCTGTACGGTGAAAGACTCGGAATAACGCCCGTGTCACGCTTAATATATCTCAACGGATATGTAAGGTGTGCAAGAGTACAAAAGCTGTCAAAAGAGGCGGTTTCGAGAAGTTCATCAAAGTACATATCGAGAATTATATGCGCATCTTCTTTTTTGAAATCCATATAATAAAAATCCGGTCTGTTTCTCAGGTTATGCACTGATGCGATTATTATGTCAAAATCGCCAAAACAAAGTGCTTTTTTTGTACATTCGGCATTGTGCATCGGCTCACCGAGTTCAATGCCTCTCAGTATTTTGATTTTGCCCTTGTATCTATCTTGCATAATCGAAGTTTCATAATTCGATTTTGGAATTAATTTGCTGAAATCTCCGTACTCACTTTCAGAGCCGAGCAAAATCTCGGGAGCTTCGCAGTGGTCGGTGATTGCAAGTGCAAAAAGTCCCTTGTTACAGGCACTGTTGCACATTTCTTCAACTGTATTTTCAGCATCAAAAGAGTTGCTTGAATGGGTATGAATATCACATATTTTCATTAGTAAAACACCTCACAAAAAAGATGATAACATATGAAAAAATTTTTTTCAATATTGCACTTTACTTTATTAAAAATTAGTTATATAATATGCACAAATAAAGAAAAGCAGTTTTATGCAGAATTCCAACGAAAATCTGCATAAACAGGAGGTAAAAAATGAAGGCAGTTATCACAGTAATCGGTAAAGACAGCGTTGGAATCCTTGCAAAAGTTTCAGAGGCCTGTTCAAAGGCTGATGTTAATATCGTGGAAGTAACACAGAGTGTTCTTCAGGATATGTTTGCTATGATTATGCTTGTTGAAATTGACAAATCCAACATCGGATTTGAGCAGCTCCGTACAAACCTCAAAGCAGTCGGAGAATCAACAAATACAAAGGTTCATGTTATGCACGAGGACATCTTTAACAGCATGCACAGGATTTGATCAGTGCTACCGAATTGAAAGGATATACATAATATGTTAGAAACAAGAGATATACTTGAAACCATAAATATGATAGACAATGAAAACCTTGATGTAAGAACAATTACAATGGGTATTTCATTGCTTGACTGCATTGACGAGGACATTGATAAGGCTTGCACAAAGGTTTATGACAAAATCTGTCGAAATGCAAAAGACCTTGTTAAAACAGGTGAAGACATCCAGAAGGAATTTGGTATTCCGATTATACATAAAAGAATTTCAGTTACCCCTATCGGTATGGTAGCCGCTCCGTGCCAGAGCAAGAATGTTGTCAAGTTTGCCCACACTCTTGACAAAGCTGCAAAGGAACTCGGCGTAAACTTCATCGGCGGTTATTCCGCTCTTGTTCAGAAGGGTTTTGCAAGCGGTGACTACGCTCTTATTGAGAGTATTCCACAGGCCTTGAGCGAAACCGATTTCGTTTGTTCATCCGTAAATATCGGTTCTACAAAAGCCGGCATCAATATGGATGCTGTTAAGATGATGGGTAAGGTCGTTAAGCAGGCTGCAGAAGTTACAGCCGACAGAAACTGCATCGGTGCCGCAAAGCTCGTTGTATTCTGTAACGCTCCCGAAGACAACCCGTTTATGGCGGGTGCTTTCCACGGTGTCGGTGAAGCCGATACTGTTATCAATGTCGGTGTATCGGGTCCCGGCGTTGTAAGAGCCGCTCTTGCAAAAGACGGTGCCGGAAAAGACATCACGGAAATTGCAGATATGGTTAAGAAAACTGCATTCAAAATCACCCGTATGGGACAGCTTGTTGCAAGAGAAGCAAGCAAGCGACTTTGTGTTCCCTTTGGTATTGTTGACCTTTCACTTGCCCCGACACCTGCTGTCGGTGACAGTGTTGCATATATTCTTGAGGAGATGGGACTTGAAGTGTGCGGATGCCACGGTACAACCGCTGCACTTGCACTTCTTAATGACGCTGTTAAAAAAGGCGGCGTTATGGCTTCTTCCCATGTCGGCGGTCTGAGCGGTGCTTTTATCCCCGTTTCCGAGGATGCAGGTATGATTCATGCCGCTACTGAAGGTTACCTTGATATTACAAAACTTGAATCAATGACAGCCGTATGTTCGGTTGGTCTTGACATGATTGTAGTACCGGGTGACATCACTCCCGAGGTTATCTCTGCAATTATTGCAGATGAGGCTGCAATTGGTATGGTAAATACCAAAACAACTGCGGTAAGACTTATTCCGGCTATCGGAAAAAGTGCAGGCGAAGAACTTAATTTCGGCGGACTGCTCGGCAGAGGTCCCGTTATGCCTGTAAGGAAAGGTTCACCGGAGGCATTTATTAAGCGTGGCGGAAGAATTCCGGCTCCGCTTCAGGCGCTTAAAAACTAATTTTTCACGGGGGTGGTTTTATGGAGAATATGATTAAAAAAATCGTTGATGCCGACAACGAAGCCAAAGCCATGGAAAAGGATACTCTGGAAGAAAAAGAGGAACTTTCCAAAACTATTGAAGCCGAAACGAAGAAGATTTATGACGACTTCATGGCAAAAGCTGAAGAGGTTGTGAAACGCAACGACATTCAGGAAACAAAGAAAGCCGAACAGCAATGGGAGGAAATTCAGGGCAAGCACAATTCAGTGCATATCAAGCTTGACTCTGATTTTAAACTCAACTGTGACAAGTGGGTTGACGAAATCGTCAAAAGAACAGTTGCACAGTAACATTCCATTTACTGTTTACAAGGAGGTGTATGCGGATAATGTCAAAAACTTCGTTTGCAGTTCTGACAAAAGCAAGGTCAAAGTTCGGCAACAGACTTACCGAAAAGGATTACCAGAGTTTGCTTGCATGCCAGAGCGTCGGAGAGATTATGTCGTATCTTAAAAATAATACGCATTACTCCAAGGCTCTGACGGATGTCAGTGAGCGTGAAATTCACAGAGGACGGCTTGAGGCTCTTTTGAGGCAAAACCTTTTCTATGAATTTGACTCTTTGTGCAGATACGATTCGAGCGTAAGCTCGGGTTTGTCATCGTACATTATCTCGACATTAGAGGTTGAGCAGATTATAAGATTCCTTATCCTGCTCAGTTCAAACTCGACTGACAAGTTCATCTATCAATTCCCGGCGTATATTTCAAAGCATACGGAAATAGATGTTAACAAGCTTGCCAACGCAAAAAATTATGAAGAGTTTCTGAACGCCACACAGTCCTCCCAATTCTACGATATTCTCAAGCAATTTTCTCCTGATGAGAAAAATCGACTTCCAATATCGGACATTGAGAACAAGCTGTATAACTTGGTGTTCGGAAAACTGACAAAACTGATTAAAGCTACAACAAAAGGACAGGAAAAGCACGAGCTTATCAATTTTTTCTTTACGATTAACGATTATAATATTTTCTCGAGAATTCTGAGATTGAAAAAGTATTATAAGCTTTCTCCCGATGATATCAAAGCAAACCTCTTGCTTGATTACACAAATCTCAGCGAAAAGACCGTTGACATGATGTGTAAGGCGGAATCTTCGGGCGAGATATTCTCAATTATGCAGAATACGCATAACGGAAGATTGATTGATAAAATCGGATATGTTTATGCAAGCGATATTTCACCGAGAGTAAAATACAGGCTTGCAAGGAAAAATATGCACTTTTCCAACAACCCTTCGGTTGTAATGATTTCATATGTTTTTGTTGCCGAAACAGAGCTGATGAATATTGTCACTTTGATTGAGGGCACAAGATATGAACTTGACAATAAAATTACACAGTCATTGCTCATTAAATGATTATTTGACTGTCAAGAAGAGGTGATTATAATTTGGCTGTTTCAACCATGCAGGCCGTAAGCATTATCGGACTTACAAGGGATATTGATAATGTAATATCGGTACTTGGTGAATCAGGTGTGTTCCATCCCGACGATGTTTCATCTTTCTACAGCAACACAAAGGATTTTACACATCTGCAATCAAAAAACATCTATGCTGAACCTCTTAACACTCTTAAAGCAACATTAAGCCTTACAAAACGCAAGTTTAATCTTGTTGATGTAAGTGACTTTAATCCGACCTTTAAAGAAATTGAGTTGTTTACAAATCAGATAAACAGCGACATTGAAGTTCTTGCAGATGACAGGCTGTTTGTTGAAGAGCAGTTGATGCAGGCAAAGGAAAATCTTGTTGAAACAACACACTTTGTCGGACTTGGGGTTGAAATTGAAAAGCTTTTAACCTTAAAGTATATCAGTTCACGCTTTGGCAGATTGCCTAAGGAAAGCTTTGAAAAGCTTTCAGCCTATAAAGATAATCCTTATGTGGATTTTATTGTCTGTTCCGAGGATAAATCACATTATTGGGGCGTTTATTTTGCTCCGATTGACAAAACCGAGGAAATTGACAGAATCTTTTCAGGATTGTACTTTGAAAAATGTGATGTTCTCGGAGTTAATGACACACCGAGAATTCATCTGAAAAAACTTGAGAGCCTTATTCCCCATCTTGAGGAAAAGCTTAAAGAAGCTCAGAAGCGAGTTGACGATTATGTTAACAAGTATGAGGTTAGAATCTGTAAATATCTTTCTAAGCTTGAAGAGCTTAATCTTTATGCTAAAATCCGCACCAAAGCATTGCAGTACAGCAAAAGCTTTATCATTGTAGGTTGGGTTCCTACAGAGGACGCTAAGCCTCTCAGACGCAGACTCAAAAAAATTGCCAGCGTCAATGTAGATTTTTCAGACGGCAAGACGGAGATTGCAAAATCACCGCCTGTCAAACTCAAAAACTGTTTCCTTGCAAAACCGTTTGAATTTTACACAGAGATGTACGGTGTTCCGAAATATAACGAAATTGATCCGTCACTCTTTATCGCTATCACTTATGTCATTATATTCGGCATAATGTTTGCTGACCTCGGTCAGGGCATTTGTGTATCAATTGTCGGTGCGCTTATGTGGAAACTCAGGAAAATGAAAATCGGTAAGATTCTTGTGCCGTGCGGAATTTCTTCTGCGATATTCGGCTGTGTGTTCGGAAGTGTGTTCGGATTTGAGCATGTCCTCGATCCTCTTTACAAAGCACTCTTCGGACTTGATGAAAAACCGATTGAAGTAATGTCATCAGGCTCAATTGTAATGATTCTTCTTGCAGCTGTTGCAATAGGTATTTCGCTTGTTGTGGTTGCTATGGGACTTAATATTTACAGTTCCTTCAAGCAGGGAGATGTGGGAAGAGCCTTGTTCGGATCAAGCGGTTGTGCAGGTCTTGTATTCTACTGTTCAATTATTTTCGGTGTTGCAGGACAGCTCGTATTGGGTCTGCAGGTATTTTCCCTTGCATACATTCTTTGCCTTATCGTTCTCCCCTATCTGCTCATCTTCTTTGGTGAGCCTCTCGGACTTCTTATTGCCGGTGAAAAAGACTGGCAACCCGAAAGCTGGGGCGGATATATTCTTGAGCATGCTATCGAGTCAATCGAATTTTTGCTTGAGTATGTTACAAACACGGTAAGCTTTTTAAGAGTCGGTGCATTCGTTCTTGTACACGCAGGTATGATGACGGTTGTTTTCGTACTTGCCCAAACAGCTCCCGCAGTAGCATACTGGCCCGTAGTTGTTTTAGGTAATGTTTTTGTAATGGTTCTTGAGGCGCTTCTTGTTGCAATTCAGGTGTTAAGACTTGAATATTACGAGATGTTCAGCCGTTTCTATTCCGGTGAAGGCAGACCTTACGAACCTGTTAAATTAAATATTGATTGATAATTTTTTGGAGGTATTATTATGTTATTCAATTTAATTATGTTAGCTGTTCCGGTAGTATTCCTTTGTGCATCTGCAATTCTTGCAGTAAAGGCTTTTGAGCATGGAAAGAACAGAAAGAAAACAGTTCTTACTCAGATTTGCTCATTCGCTGCTGTATTTGCATTCTGCATGGTATGCCCTATCGTAGCAAGCGCTGCAACAGGTGACGCCGCTGCAGCTACATCGGGTATGGCTGACGGTCTTGCATATATCGGTGCCGCTCTTGCAACAGGTCTTTCATGTATCGGCGGCGGTATTGCCGTTGGTAACGCTGCTCCTGCCGCTATCGGTGCTACAAGTGAAGATCCTAAGGCATTCGGTAAAGCAATCATCTTCGTTGTACTTGGTGAAGGTATCGCTATTTACGGTATGCTCGTTTCAATTCTTCTTATCTTTGCAAGATAATTTAAGCGATTTAAGTTTCGTTAAGGATTGATTATTATGAAATTTTTTCTTATAAGTGATAATGTCGATACCAAAATGGGTATGAGATTTGCAGGTATTGAAGGCGTAGTTGTTCATCAGGAGGATGAGGTACGCAGTGAGCTTGAAAAGGCTGTGAACAGGGATGATATTGCAGTTATTCTTATTACGGAAACACTTGTTTCGCTCTGTCCCGACCTTATTTATGACCTCAAGCTTAACCGCAAACAGCCGCTTATTGTTGAAATTCCCGACCGTCACGGTAACGGAAGAACCAAGGACAGTATTACAAAATATGTTCAGGACGCAATCGGCGTAAAGCTGTAATTATCACATATCTGAATTTATTCAGGGAGGTTATTTTTAATGGAAAACTCCAAAAACAAAACAGATAACTTTCTGAAAGCCATTAAAAAATATGCTGATGAACAAAGAAGTGCCATGCAGACAGAGGTTGCTCAGCTTAAAGAAGAAAAGCTGAAAGAGGCAACCGAAAAAGGCAGACATGACAGCGAAAAATATATCAAGGACAAACTTGAAGAATCAAGAAACAGACAGACTGGTATTCTTGCAAAGAAAATTCAGGAAGGTCAGAAAAAACTGTTTCTCGAGAGAGCTGAAATGACTAAAAGCGTATTTAAAAAGGCTGAAGAAAAGCTTGTTGAATACACAAAAACATCAGATTACTCAAACAGCCTTGTAAAAAGTGCAAAGGAAGTTGCTAAGCTTTTTGCAGACAATGACTGTGTTGTTTATGTCAACGAAAGAGATATGAAGAACTCAGACAAAATCAAGGCAGTTTTTGCAGGAAGCACCGAGGTTGTTGCCGACAAGTCAATTAAAATCGGCGGAATCAAAGGCTTTTGCAAGGCAATGAATATTGTTGCCGATGAAACTCTTGACAGCAAGCTCTATGCACAGAAAGAATGGTTTATTGAAAATTCCGGACTGAGTGTGCTTTAATCTTGCTGACTGTTAATTTCTTTTGAAAGAGATGGTAATAATATGGAAAACAACAATGTTATATATGGAATAAACGGACCTGTTGTTACCGTAAAAAATACCGACAGCTTTGAGATGATGGAAATGGTTCATGTAGGCAAGCAAAAGCTTGTCGGTGAAATCATCGGTATTACAGACGACATCACAACTATTCAGGTTTATGAGGAAACAACAGGACTTAAACCGGGCGATCCCGTTGAGGGTACCGGTGCTCCTATGAATGTTCTTCTCGGCCCCGGTATTATTGACAACATCTTTGACGGTATCGAAAGACCGCTGAAGGCTATTGAAGAAGAAGCAGGTGCGTTTATTAACCGTGGTTCTTCGGTTTCTGCTCTTGATGACAAGAAGCTGTGGAATGTTACAATGAAGGTTAAAGTCGGTGACAAGCTTGAGGGCGGTCAGATTTACGCTACTCTCCCCGAAACTCCTATCATTGAACACAGACTTATGGTTCCGCCTGAGCTTTCGGGTGAAGTAGTAAAGGTTAATCCCAACGGTGAGTACAAGCTCTTTGATACAGTTGTTGTAATCAAGGATGACGAAGGCGTTGAGCACAACCTTACCCTTTGTCAGCAGTGGCCAATCAGAACTTCCCGTCCTGTTAAGGAAAGACTTACATCATCTGTTCCGCTTATCACGGGTCAGAGAGTTATTGATACTCTCTTCCCTATTGCAAAGGGCGGTACAGCAGCTATTCCGGGCGGTTTCGGTACAGGTAAAACAATGACTCAGCACCAGCTTGCAAAATGGTGCGATGCCGATATCATCATCTATGTCGGTTGCGGTGAGCGTGGTAACGAGATGAGCCAGGTTCTTGAGGAATTCTCAGAGCTTATTGACCCAAAGTCACAGCGTCCTATGACCGACAGAACCGTACTTATCGCCAACACATCAAATATGCCTGTTGCGGCTCGTGAGGCTTCAATTTACACAGGTATTACTCTTGGCGAATATTACAGAGATATGGGTTATCATGTTGCCATGATGGCTGACTCAACATCCCGTTGGGCTGAGGCTCTCCGTGAGATTTCAGGCCGACTTGAAGAAATGCCTGCCGAAGAAGGTTTCCCTGCGTACCTTCCTTCAAGACTTGCCGAGTTCTATGAGCGTGGCGGTCGTGCCGAGGTTCTCAGCGGCGGCGAAGGTTCTGTAACGCTTATCGGTGCGGTTTCTCCGCAGGGTTCAGACTTCTCTGAGCCTGTAACACAGAACACAAAGCGTTTTACAAGATGTTTCTGGGCTCTTGATAAGGCTCTTGCTTATTCAAGACATTATCCTGCCATTAACTGGATGGACAGCTACAGCGAGTATTTTAACGACCTTGATCCGTGGTTCAGGGAAAATCTCGGTGAGGATTTTATTGAATACAGAAACAGAATAAGCGCACTTTTACAGGAAGAAAGTTCACTTATGGAAATCGTAAAGCTTATCGGTTCGGATGTACTCCCCGATGACCAGAAGCTTGTAATTGAAACAGCAAGAGTAATTCGTGTCGGTTTCTTACAACAGAACGCTTTCCATGCCGATGATACTTATGTTCCGCTTGAAAAGCAAAAGCTTATGATGAAAACCATACTTCATCTTCATGCCAAAGCTAAGGATATAGTTGCTCAGAATATTCCGCTTTCCAAGATTCTTAACCTTGGTCTGTTTGATAAGCTTACAAAGATGAAGTATGATATTCCTAACAGCAAGCCTGAAATGTTTGACGATTACATTAAGGAAATTGACGAAAAGCTTGCTGCAATTTCTTAATAAGGAGGGAACGCAATAATGATTATAGATTATGTAGGCGTTAAAGAAATTAACGGCTCTCTTATAGTTATGGACGGTGTTAAGGGCGTTTCCAACGAGGAAATTGTTGACATTCGTCTTGATAACGGTACAATGCGTCAGGGTCGTGTCGTTCAGATTGAGGGCGAAAGAATAGTTGTTCAGGTTTTTGAGGGTACAAGAAGAATCAGCCTTAAAAACACAAGAACAAGACTTACAGGTCATCCTATGGAGATGCCTCTTTCCCCTGAAATTATCGGCCGTGTACTTGACGGTGCGGGCAAACCTATTGACGGACTCGGAGATATTTTCCCTGTTAAAAAGGCTAATATCAACGGTACTCCTATCAACCCTGTTTCCCGTGTTTATCCTAAAAACTACATCAACACTGGTATTTCAACCATTGATACGCTTATGACTCTTATCAGAGGTCAGAAGCTGCCTATCTTCTCCGGCTCAGGTATGAAGCATAATGACCTTGCCGTTCAGATTGTAAGACAGGCTAAAATCAGCGGTGCAAACAGCTCTAACTTCGGTGTTGTATTTGCCGCAATGGGTGTTCAAAAAGATGTTGCAGAATACTTTAAGAAGAGCTTTGAAGAAAGCGGCGTACTTTCAAGAGTTGTAATGCTTTTGAACCTTTCAAACGATCCTATCATTGAAAGAACTCTTACACCGAGATGTGCTCTTACAATTGCTGAATATCTTGCATTTGAGCTTGATATGCACATTCTCGTTATTATGACCGATATGACATCTTATGCCGAGGCTCTTCGTGAGTTTTCGTCATCAAAAGGTGAAATTCCGGGCAGAAAGGGTTACCCCGGCTATCTTTATTCTGACCTTGCATCACTTTATGAGCGTGCAGGTATGATTAAAGGTCACAACGGTTCTGTTACACAGATTCCGATTTTGACAATGCCTAACGACGATATTACTCATCCTATCCCAGACCTTACAGGTTACATTACAGAGGGACAGATTGTTCTTGACCGTTCACTTCAAGGACAGGGATTGTATCCGCCTGTTAATGTTCTTCCTTCCCTTTCCCGTCTTATGAAGGACGGTATCGGTGAGGGTTATACAAGAGCCGATCACCAGCCTCTTGCAAACCAGCTTTTCGCTTCTTATGCAAAGGTAATTGACGCAAGATCGCTTGCATCTGTTATCGGTGAAGAGGAACTTTCTCCTACTGATAAGAAGTACATTGAGTTTGGCAGATTGTTTGAATCAAAGTTCGTTAATCAGGGCTTTAATGAAAACAGAAGTATTGAACAGAGTCTTGACCTTGGTTGGGAATTGCTTTCAACATTGCCGAGAGCAGAACTTGACCGTGTTGACGATGCTTTACTTGATCAGTACTATAAGGGTGACAAATAATCGTTTGAAGAAAGGAGTGTGAGCATTTATGGCAGTACAGACAGTACCTACCAAGGGTAATCTTATGAATACTAAGAAATCCCTTGCACTCGCCAAAAACGGCTATGAACTGTTGGACAGAAAGCGTAACATTCTCATCAGAGAAATGATGACGCTTATCGACCATGCAAACGCAATCCAGCAGAAAATTGATGACGCTTATGCAGAGGCTTACACAGCACTTCAAACGGCAAATGTTACCAACGGCTTTTGTGAAGATATTTCTAACGCTATTCCCTATGAGAACGGCTTAAAGCTTGATTCAAGAAGTGTTATGGGTGTTGAAATTCCGATTCTCACTATTGAGAAACGAGAGGACCATAACTACCTACACTACGGTCTGCGCACAACAAATTCGGCAATTGATAAGGTTTATACGAAATTTACCGAAGTTAAAAATCTTACAGTTGAGCTTGCCGAGATTGAGAACAGCGTTTACCGCCTTGCCGATTCAATCAAGAAAACTCAGAAGAGAGCAAACGCTCTCAAGAACATTATGATTCCCCGTTTTGAGGAAACAGTTAAGTTCATTTCCGACGCACTTGACGAAAAGGATCGTGAGGAATTCAGCCGACTCAAGGTAATCAAGAAGAAAAAGCAAAAAGATGCTGCTTTGAAAAAAGCTAAAGAATTAAGTGCTGAAAGCGCATAAATTATCAGCCCGACCGTAATTGGTCGGGCTGTTTTAATGTGTCAACATAATAAAACGGATTGGCATTTTTATTGAGCCAATCCGTTTTGTTTTAGATGTTGTGAATAAGCTGTTGTTTCTTTTTTGTTCGGTATTTTATAAATACCGAAACAATACATTCTGCAAAAACAACTATTGCAATCCCTGAAATAAGGTAGGCAAACATACCAAATGATGCCTTTGCCATAACAATTCCAAGTATGTCCGTTCCCTGTTTTATTGGTACGCTTATGCTGTTAATTGATTGATACGCCCAACACCATGCGATAATACCGTTGATAATGTTGGATACAGCAAGCGCAGTAATAACAGTACCGTATATTTTCATTTTCTTTATGTTGTGATGAAATATAAATACAAACAAAAGCTGTGCTAACAAGAGAATAAAAAATACAATCGAATTTCTTATAACAGGTATTTGGGTCAGTAAAGACGAAAGTGCCGAAAAAATAAAAAGAACAGTTAAAAATATTTCACTTATTTTCATATTCCACTTCACTTTCGGTCAAGTTTTCTTCTGTGCATTTTCTCTTTTGTCTTTGTACCCTTAGCTTTGAAAATAATCAAATATCCTGCAAGAAGTGCAAGGAATGTTGTCTGAGTATAGAACAAGGCGTAATCTCCGCTTGAAAAGCCCTTGCCGTGCTTTACGGGCTTGTGCTCAGGCTTTTCTGTGGGAATAGGCTCAATGCCGTCATAATTGCCCGAAATCACCGCCTCATCGGGCGAAGACGCCGCAAATACACTCACACAAAAGGCTGATGAAAAAGTCATCAAAACAGCCATTAACAAGGTAATTATAAATTTAGTCTTTTTCATGATATTTCCCTTTGTAAAAATTAAGATTTAAAATAACTACAGTTAATTGTATCACAAGAGAAATATATATGCAACTGCTCTTTATTCTTCTGTCCAAACCTCTTTTGCCATATTGAAAGCTGCCCAAGCTTTTGACCATCCTGCATAGAATGCGGAATGAGTGATGATTTCTGCAATTTCTTCCTTTGTAATGCCGTTGTTTTTGGCTGACATAAGATGATACTTAAAAGAAGAATCTACAAGTCCCTGTGACATAAGTGCAACAACTGTAACAAGTGAACGGTCACGAAGTGAAAGTTTGTCTTCCCTACTCCACACTTCACCGAAAAGCACATCGTCATTAATTTCTGCAAATTTCGGTGCAAACTCACCGAGTTTATCTCTTCCTGCTGTCTGTTTTACCATTGATATCAACTCCTAAAATTCGTTTATAATAGTTATTTTTAAATTATTTAAATCAAAGCGACTGCATCTTCTGCAATCTGTTCGGGTGTGAGGCGGTTTTCTTTGAGGACATCGGCAGGATTATATCTGTCAAGGAATTCCTTTTTAAGACCGAAATTGATAACCTTAACATCTGACGGACCGTAGAAACGGGCAATCTTCTCACCAAAGCCACCGTCAAGCACTCCGTCTTCAAGTGTCACAACAACATCATGGTCTTTCTTGAGGCTTTCAAGAAGTTCTGTGTCAATGCCTGAAATGTAGTAAGGATTGATAAGAGTAGGTGCTGTGCCTGTTTTTTCTTCAATAAGCTTTGCAGCCTGTTCGCCCATTCCATAGAATGAACCGAGTGCGATTACGGCAATCTTACCGCCCTGCTGAGCAACTTCATATTTATTAAGTTCTGCAAAATTCTTTGTGCAAGGCTTGCCTGTTGAAACAAGTTCTGCAACGGGAACACGAATTGCAACAGGGTAATCTGTCTGCTCAATGCTCCAGTCGAGGACTGCAAGGTAATCTTCCTTAGTTGTCGGAGCGATATAAACAAGGTTAGGAATGTTTGAAATCATGGGAATATCAAAAATTCCGAGGTGTGTAACATCTGTCATACCGTTTACCGACGCAGTCTGAACAAGGATTGTTGCAGGGTTTGAGTCAAGGCACAAGTCCTGTGAAAGCTGATCGTAGGTTCTCTGAATGAATGAGCTGTAAACATTGAATACGGGCTTGCCGCCGTTCTTTGCGATAGCAGATGCCATTGCAACAGCTGTCTGTTCTGCGATACCTACATCAAGGAACTGTCTGCCGAATGCCTTTCTCTCATCAGGAGTAAAGCTGTAAAGTGCCGGAGTACCGGCTGTAATCGCCACAACTGACTTGTCAGACTTCATCTTATTTCTAAGATAATCTGTTGTGATTGAGCTGTAGTCCTCCTCATCAGGGAAATTAACAGTAGTTTTGCCTGTTTCAATATCAAACGGCATACACCAATGCCAGCTTTCTTTGTCGGTTTCAGCAGGCCTATAACCTTTACCTTTAAGAGTGTTAATATGAACAACAACAGGATGATCAATGTCTTTTACAGACTTAAAAGCCTTGATAAGCTCTTCAATATTGTTGCCGTCCTTGACATATACATAATCAAGCCCCATTGACTTGAAAAGGTTACATTCAGCCTTGCCGTCTGTGTCACGAAGAAGTTTGAGATTTTTATAAAGTCCGCCGTGATTTTCTGCAATCGACATTTGGTTATCATTTGCTATAATAATCAGGTTAGAATCCATTTCACCGGCAACATTAAAACCTTCAAGAGCCTCACCGCCGCTGATTGAGCCGTCACCGATGAGTGCAATAACATTACCCTCGCCGTTTGTTACATCTCTGCCCCTTGCAAGTCCGCAGGCAAGGCTGACAGAGGTTGATGTATGACCGACAGTAAACATATCGTGTTCGCTCTCTATGGGGCTTGCATAGCCTGTTACATCATCGTAATGCTCCTGTGCAATATATGCCTCTTTTCTGCCTGTGAGGATTTTATGCGGATATGACTGGTGTGATACATCAAACACAAACTTGTCCTGTGGTGAATCAAATACATAATGAAGGGCAATTGTTGCTTCTACAATACCGAAATTCGGGCCGAAGTGACCGCCGTGAACACTTGCACGGTGAAGTAAAGCGTCACGCATCTCCGATGCAAGAGCGTTAAGTTCATCAATACTGAGTTTCTTAACATCCTGCGGTCCGTTTATTTTTTCAATATACATCGTAATCAGAGCTCCTTATCATATAAATTTTAAATATAAATCAGAGATATCTCTCTTTAGCTATATTATATAACCTCAAGCTAACTTTAGGTCAAGAGTATTTTTAAAAAATTTATCTTTTGCATTCTTTTTTATGTATATCGTTACAACGCAATAGCATAACCCTCGACAGGTAACTATAATTGAAACAGGCACTTACATAAAATTGCAAGTGCCTGTTTCATGGCTGAGCCGGCGGGATTCGAACCCACTATTTTAATCTTATTATGCCGATAAATACTGACTTTTATTTTCAACGTGTTGGATTTTGTGTTGGATTAAGCGCACAAACTTCTGAATGTGTTACCGCCTGCGATACCGTCATCATTCAAACAGTGAGTCCGCTGATATGATTTAACTGCCGAATTTGTGCCAACACCGTAAATACCGTCAAAGCCGTTTGTGTCATACCCTTTACAGATGAGCAAGCCCTGCAAAACTTTGGTAAGATTACCTCTACAACCGTATGAGAGTACAACAATTGCATTATGAGTGCCCACACCGTAAATTCCGTCAACAATAAGGTTCATTCCAAACTGACGGTTAAGTTCTTCCTGCAACTTCATAACCAAATGTTTTTTCGTGTCAGGGCCATAGATACCGTCAACCGTTGTGCCTACCCAAGCCTGCACAGCTTTAATTCCGGAGTATTTCGGCGTTGTAATCGTTGTTGCTGAACTGCCCTTATAGTCAGCATTAAATATAATGTCGGTATCAACATTTCCGTTAATGCCGTTGACTTTTCCGCTGTCGGAGTTCTGCCAGATGTCGCAAGTACGACACGGAGAGTCTGTTCTCCATTGTGCGAGCCAAATTGCATATTGCTTTTTAAGTTTCTCGTAATTGAGATAACTTGCAAACCAGCTTGCACTTGCATAAACGCCGGCTGAATAACCGTGAACTTTAACACACTCACAAAATGCTACAGCCATTGCGGTTAAGGTGTCTTTGCCGAGTTTGGTCTGAGAGCCAAGCTCAAGGTCATAAAACACGGGTAAATCAAGTTTTCGGCCGTTCAAGCAATAAAGGCAAGCACTTGCTTCCTTTTTCGCCTCGGCAACGCTGTACGCATACGAAAACCAATATACACCGACTTTCAGTCCTGCGGCTTTTGCGTTCTTGTAATGTTCTTCAAACTGTGCGTCTTTCTGATATGTTTCTCTACCAAAGCCGGCACGAATAATAACCGTGTCTATACCGTCAGCCTTGACTTTGTTGTAATCAACATTCGTCTGACAGAAACTTACATCAACAGCAGTAACTTTCATTTTTAATCACTCGCTTTCTGTTCTGCAAATATTTTTATACCTTCAATAAATGCTCTTGATTCAAGTACAGCAATATAATCTGCCATTGCTTTAATCTGCATATTATATGCGTTGCGTGGACAAGTCGGAGCAAATTTCAGTTCTCCTTTATCCCAAGCATCAAGCATTTTCTTCAACCTTTTATAACGGATTACCAATTGCTGATATTCAGCTATAAATCTTTCCTTGTAATCCTCACTACTCATAAGTAACGCCGTATCGTTCAGAAGGTTCTTTCCCTTTTCAAAAAATGTGTTTTCAAAATCTTCTTTGGGCGACCACGACTCGTGACCGTCAGCGTGCTTAACATGATAACCTTCATCATCCGGATTTTCGTCCGTAGGTATCTGCCAGCCTCTGTATGTATTATAATCGCCTCTTGTCATCGGCTCGGCTTCAATTTTTTTAACTCCGATATAAGTTTTCATTACTGTTTCTCTCTTTCGTAAAGCTGTTTTGCAAGGACATATCCTTCAAGTTCCCACAATTTGTTTTCGATTCTTGCCATACAGATTTCTGTACCGATTTTTTCATCATAGTTTGCTGGGTCAACTGCTCCGCTTGATTCAGTTAAGACAAATCCGTTTGGCAGTTTGCAACTTACAACGGTTACTTTACTGTAAACTGTTTCGACCTTAATTTCTGATTTTTCAAGTAATTCGTCAATCTGTCGTTTTGTAATGGTATTTTGCATTGTTATTCCTCGCTTTCTTTAAGCTCCGGCAAGCCACCGACACTTGTCAGCATTGAGAGAATGCCGGCAAGAAGTGTTGAGCTTGCAACCATTACCCAGTTCACATCGCTCATTACTACCGCAACTGAGAGTGTTGCCGCTGCAGTCTGTGCCATTGTCTTTGCGGCTCTGATGAGTGCCGCAACCGCCCATTTCTTAATTTTCTGCTTATTCATTATTTTCATCCTTTCTTATAATAGGGTTAGTCGGTAAGTCCATGACCTTCTCATGCATATCGTCCATTGTGCCGTTCTGCCCGAGGTGATGATATGACTGATAGCATTTGTCATATGCATCCTTTGCATAGACCTCAATCCAACCTCTTTCGATATATTTTTCGCCCGACCGGATAAGCTCCGCCCTAAGCAATGACTGTGTGCCTTTGCCAATAGCCTTAATTTTGCTCCACTGCGTTTTTACTATCGCAACAATTGCTGCAAGTATTATACCGAATAGAGCTTGTAGCCAATATTGTATAATCCAATCTATCACGCGTTTGCACCTTCCAATGTTTTTATTTTCTCTTCAAGAATTTTCAATCTTGCTTCCACCTGTCCTTTTAAAACCTTTTGGCGATTTTTAAAGTTGACCTTGCACGAGAGGCTTGCCGTTTTGTTTGCATTGAGCTTAATGCGGACAAACGATGCCGTACCGCTGACATTACCTACAATGGTTGATTTTACTGTTTTGTTTAGCGCAAATTCAGTTAATCCGGCAATTGTAGCCTTCTTGGCATTGGCAAGCGTTAAAGTAACATCTGCTGTTGTCTTGCTTATATCAGAAACAACAAAGTCAAATACATTTCCGTCAAGAGTAATGCTTGAAATTGGAATATAGACATATGATGCAGAAGCGTATGCCGTTGAACAAGCTACATTCATTGTACCGTCAGCGACTGACACACTTAAATTAGTATTGGTTACACTTGTATAGGTTCCGTCGGCAATATCTGCACTGTTCGGTGAATCTTCAAGCACATCTGTCACCTTTGCTGTCTCACCGCCAAAGTCTGCATTGTTAAGGTTATAAAACTTAAAGATTTCATTGTAATCATCGGTAAGATTTGTGTCATATACCAATCGCTTAGGATTAACATATGATGACAGTGTGCCGAGATTAATTGTAGTTCCTGCCGTATTACTAAGAGCATAATACTCATTGTTTGCGTTCAGCACTTCTGCTTCTGTTGTTCCGTACTGATACATAATATCCGAAAGTACAAGCCGATTGACATCTGTCATCATAGTAGAATTGAGCTTGATTGCCGATGCATCTCTGTAGTGACCAATTTTAAGGTTATCAACAACAATGTTTCCGTACTTGTACTTGATGTTATTGTCATATCCCGAAATAATCGGAGAGAATACACCGTCAACGAAGCAGTTGTTAATGCTGATATTGCACGGCTCATCACTGTACGGTTCGTCTCTTGACGACAACCTCTGATTAAGCACAATACCGTTGCCCTTGTAATTGCCGTACTTTGAGCTTTCGTCTTTTCCTGCACCGTAGAGTTTACAATTGTCAATGTAGTTAGTGCCGTTGTCCCAGTTGAGAGTCAGACAGCTTGCATATCTGTTCTTGATAATTGAATCCCTCAATGTCAACTTACCGTACTGCGCCTCAATTGCCGAGCCCCAGCTGTCAACATCAATATAGCAGTCTGAGATATTGACATGCCTTGTTGAAACCTTAATTCCTCTTTTGGCACATCCCTTTATTTCGCACCTTGAAATATTAATATAGCCGTCACCGCTGAAATCATCGGTCGGCCTTTCGATCAAGTAGATACCGTCACCGTCCGGCTTAACATCTCCGGAATTATATCCGTCAATATCATTAATTCGCACATTAACAATGTTACCGTGTTGACTGTACCCGTTTCCTGCGCTTGTCACGCCAATGCCAAATGAATGAATGTATCCGTCTGGGCCGACAGTTCCGGCTTTAATGCCTGATATTTTGGCATTTCTGACATTAAAGTGTGAGCAGTTTCTCAAAAAATTAATACCTGCCGCTGTTGCCGATAAAGCATTGCCTGCATTAGATATATTAACATTGTCTATGTTTGCATTTGGGCAATTAATCAAAGTAATAATCTGTGACACTTTATTTTTGCCGTCAAAGTTACCGTCAATAACGGTCAGATTCTTACAACCGGTAAATTTGAAAAATGTACTTTGTACACTTGTGCCTGCTGAGTCTGTGTTGTCAGTAGCTTTATTGCAATAAATAAATTCAGCATTATCACATATAATTGTCAGATTTTCAACATTTTCGAGGGCTAACCCGTTGCATTTATATGTTCCCTTCGGAAAATATAAAGTTCTGTTGTCAAGCGGATAAAATACAAGCATACCAAGAGTAGTGTCAGCGCCTGTGTTATCTACTCCTAACGATCTGACGTTGAGCCAAGTCAAATTACTTGCATCAACATTCGGATATGTGTTCATGAATTGATTCAGCGTATCTTTCAGTCTTGATGCCATACTGTTTACAGCCACTATAATTTTCTCGAAAAGGCTTATGCCAGTTGAAGCACTCGGCAACATACCTTTCTGCCTGTTAATTCCGACAAGGTTGGTATTGAGTGTTACTGTATTGCCATTGCTATCTGCATAACTTCCGGTCAGGCTGAAATAGACTTTATCCCCCTCAAGCTCTGACGGTATGTCAAACACTGCGGTTTTGTCATCAGTTGTAAGGCTCACTGTACTTTTAACGATATTATCTTTTTCGCTCATAAAATTTGCCGTAACAAGAGCGCAGTTGTCCCAGTCGGATTCCATAAAGTAGCATTTGATTTTAGTGTATTTCTTTTCACCGAGAACCGGATTAAATCCGTCTCTGCGTTTCAGGGTATTTTTATATACTTCAAATTTTAGTGTGTTCACAATGCCGCCCCCTATCATTACTTACATTATATAGTTTTCTGCCGACTCAAAAAAGTTAAAACCCACACAAAAAGGACAGCGTTTCCGCTGCCCTCACAATTTGTTTATTTACCTTGTCGCTTTTTGATTTTATCCTGATATTTTCTGAGAGCAGATTTAAATCTGCTTTCAGAACCGTAGACATTCAGTAACTGCCTGTACAATGTGTGCGTCGTATCTGCATCATTGCTCTTACTTGCAGAAATGTACTGCTCAAACATCGGATCAGTTCGGCTTGCACTCTGCATCAGCTTTTTCATTTGATTCTTTGTCTTACCTTTATGCTCCATAAGGTATTTTTCAACCTTTTCATAGTTCGCAGTATCGCCGTTCTTCAAAAAGTCAAATGCATCCGAATACTTGTACAATTCGGGTTTGCTGTCACTCTCTTCTTCATTGTCGTACTTATCAAGTCCTTCTGCATTTTTTTGTTCATCTTCAAGGTCACTGACAATCGAATTAATGGCTTTTACAACGGTTGTTTTGTCAAAGCCTAAGTCAGAATACTTTTCAACCGTGTTTTCATATGCTGTCAAATCGCCGTTAAAGAACGCATTTCCTGCGGCAATGATTTCCGTATCATCTTCAAGCTCTGTTTTCAGTTTGCTGTTAATATAGCTTTTATCAACCTGCTTGCCTGTGGAAGTCTTTCCTTTCAGCCATTCTGAATAAAGTTTTGCAAATTTCTTTTTGTCGCCGTCAATAAGAGCCTCATAGCAGTAATTAGCATACATCTGCATAGACACTTCACCGTAGTCATTAACAGTCGGTGTACCGCCGTATTTTGTGAAGTTTTCAATGTGATTGCATGCTCCCTGAAACAAGTTCATCAAATTCTTTGTTGGAAGTCCTGTCAGCATTCCGAGTGTTCCCACAAGTGAAGAAATATTTTTTCTCAGCTTTTCGGGTGTATCGGAACGGGCAATGTTTATGATTCCCGTTATAAAGTCATTAATCGTGTCAACACCCGGAAGAGATAATCCGTAAAATTCTTCGTTTTTATCAATGAGTGCTAATACGGTATTGTACACCGTGTCACCGAAAAGGAACATGCCCGTTAATTCAGAACCGAAATCCTTCAACAGCCTTGAACCGACAGACCACGGAGTAATATTGCCGTCCTCGTCACGGTATCTGTCCCACTTGCCGAACAATGCGGCTATCAACGGCATCAAAATTCCGCAGGTCATAGCTGTACTGACAATAATTGCGGAGTAGGTCCTTGCAAGCTGTTTCTTTGCAATCTTAACTTCCGTTCTCGCCTGCTTCTTTTCAGATTCACTTACAGCCTGTTTGTAATCTTTAAGCCTTGCGTTGTATTCACCGCTTGCGTCCATTGCGGCATTTACCATACAGAAAACCTGACTTTTGCAAATTGTAAATATTCTGTTCACGGGATTTTTACTTCTCAAAATCTGTCCTTGTTGCATTACCGAACTGTTAGGCATCATATTGTTAATAATGTCCTCAAGCGTTTTTGCAACATTCGGCATAAATTCCTTACTGTCGGGAGATATTCCCATATTGCCCTTTACATGCTCATAGGCAATCCAGTAGTTCATTTCTACCATAAGCACATCATTTTTTTCAATCCAGTTTAAACGGTCAAGAGTATGTCCTACCCAACCCGAACTGTCAATCAAGCCTTTGTATCTGCTGATTTCTGCCATTTCACGGCTGTTGTTGCCCTGTTTTCTGTATTCAAGTATAGGAGTATATTTAGCAATTTCATCATACGGAATACTTTGCTTGTAGCTGTCGGGTAACGCTCTGTTTAAAAACGGAGTATGCTTTCCCGGACGAATGTGTTTAAGTCCTGCAAGGGTCGCTTTCCAGCCTACCCTTGCCGCTGCCAATGGATAAGAAGATAACTGTTTGATAGCCGAAGAGATATTTGCTGTCAGTACCGCTCTTATATATTTTCCTGTCAGCATATCAATTCTGCCCGGATCAGCCTGTTTTGTCGAGCCCTGCAAATCGCCCATGAGTTTACTTATGTATTCTTCGCTTTCGTTGCCCCATTGCTGTTTCATTATTTCCTTCATACTCGGGAAATATTCCGTTGTCGATGTGCTTTCCTTCTTTTTCTTTTGCTTTTCTTCCCTTTCAATGAAATCAAGAACCTCGTCAATGCTGAGCGTTGAGTGCGCCTCTTTTTCAACGCTGTACTTGACATCACCTTGATTCTGTGATTTAATATTGTCAGAGAATCCATACTTGGAACTAGGCAGAGGCAATTGGAGCCCATTACCCGTTAGCCAAGTATGGGTTCTCTTTTCATTTGGTTCAACATACAATATATTACTTTTATCAATCATATGTTGCAAATTACTGTCTTTGCCGTAGGCACTTGCTATTTTTATAATATCAAGGCTTTTTCCACCCTCTCCTATAGGATTTAACTCTAAAGCTACCAACACGGGATTATTTTTTGCATCGTAAACATCACCAAATAATACTAATCTACCTTTAACTGTATATGACTCCATAACAATAATAGGCGATTCCAAAACATTAGGCACTTGTTTAAGAATATCATCTGTCATTTCAGGGTGTTTGTTTTTGATTTTAAGTATTTTGGAAGTATCCCACCAAATATTTTTATCGTCAACACCCAATCTTTGAAGAACCTCTGATGTTGTTCCTACTCTGAACGAAAATCGTCCGCCCTTTTTATCCCATTCATCGTACTTATCGGTAAAGTGTTCGTCAATGCTCAGCTTGGATTTTTCTTCTTCATCCGCATGGGTGTTATTTTTTTGTCTGATATTTTCGGCAGAATTAAGGTTTTCTTCCTGAACAGCTTTAACAAGGCTGTCATTTTTGTGGTCGTAGCGTGGCATATTGAACACACGGTTAAATGTTTCAATCGGCATCGTAAGACCGCACCAGCTTGACACGCTTTTAATCTGAGAGGTAAGCTTTGCCGTTGCACCTTTAAGTTTCAGCCTGTTGTACTTGAAATTTTCTCTTTCATGAAGGAATGCTCGGCTGTTGATACTTCTGTTAATCAGCACATCGGCAAATGTTCCGTAAACCGTATCTTCGTCAATCGTGATAGGACAATAGTTTTTTACCTTTGCAATTTCATATCCGTATTTTTCGTTTGACACCTTGTTGACGGCATTCTGCATATCTTCATTGTACATCTCACGGCAAATTTCATAAACAGTTTTTGCAATCTCATTGTTCATGACATAATCCCTGATTCGTGAAATATCCGACTCTGTGGGAAGAATATAACAACCGCTGTCCTTTGAATACATAAGCTGTTGGTTTTTCCGTTTTATGTACTTGATATTCGGCACTTGATAACCGCTGTACATCATATGTGCCCTGCCGTATTCATCCTCATATTCAAGGAGCATTTCAACAAGCATATCGGCAGTAAGTCCAACTTTAACCTGTTCGCCTGTTTTCTTGTCAACAAGTTCCTCTTTGGTGTTAGGGTCTATGCCGTCAAATTCCATTGCCTGCTCTCTGACATAATCCTTTTTGGCTTTATATGAGAAACGGGACATTTGTTCTTCATACTTATTCGTCCAGTCAATGCTTAATTGTTCTGCGTCCGACTGTCCCTGATTCAGCATATCCATCAGCTGAACAATCACGCTGTCATTGTGATAACCCGAAATCATTCGTGCAAAGCGTATCGGATCTGACATATATTTGCGGTATGCCAAAAGCGTCCTCTTGGCAGTGCTTGCCTGTGTATTAGAACCTTTCTTGTGTGTGCCTGTAACTTTTTTGAGTTCCTCAGCACCTTTTCGTGATACAAGATAAGCGTCATACTCCTTGCCGTTAATGACAATCTTATTTGCAGCGTCAAGCAGTTTCTTTACTTCGCTGAAAGCTGTGCTTATTCTTTTCAGCTCACTAAGAGAAAAGTCCTTAAACGAGGTTTTTCCGTTTTTCTCGGCTTTCTCAAAAATATTTCTTACATCTTCAAGAAGCCCTGTAAAATGCTGTTTGATATTGCCTTTGTTGTCAAACACATTATATCCCAGCAAAGCGTTTCTCATTGCCGGTGGTAAAGTAATTTTTCCGTCAGTATTTGCAATTTCGCTGTTTAAAGCCGAAATAAGTTTCTCGGTTTCTGCTGACAATGTTACTTTGTTTACTCTTTCATCTTTTTGATTGACGGTTTTGTTATATCCCGTCTTTTCCGTAATGTCGTTTACACCTTTGGAAAATCCCGAATAATTGCCTGTCAATTCGGAGAGAAGTCTGTACAAAGGTTTCACAACCGAAATAGGAACATTATTGCTCGGCTTAGGCTTTAAGTGTCTGTTAATAAGCCTTTCAAGCGTTGTACTGATTTTCTGACGATACTTCGTTTTATCTCGCTCGGCACGGTATTCTTCTGCAACCGTCTTTTTTGTTGCATGAAGAATAATTCTGTATTCCTCGATTTTATTTCTCAACTTAATATCATTTTTGATATACTGCTCGGTTCTCTTATTGTTCTTTCTTACCAAAAATTTAATCTGCTTTTCGGCATTTTTCTTCTGCTCCGAAATCTGTTCTGCATATCTTGCATTCTTTTCCTTTAGGAGCAGTTCGTGTTCCTCGTTAGCCTGATTATATATTTCAGTAACACTGTGCAATAATTCTTTATTGGCATTATTGTCAAGAACAACTTCTTTTGCCTGTTGTTTCAAATATTCCGTAGCAACATCAAAAGCCATTTCAATTGCCGTTTCGTCAATTGACTGTACACTCTTTCCGTCAATTGAAACAAAATGTTCTGCAAGGTCATAGTTAATAAATCTTTCAAGTGTTTTGTATCCCTCTTCACTTCTCCAGTTAAAGGTTTCGTCAATCCCTGCAATATCTCCGATAATCTCTGAAATTGAATTTCCGACATCTTCAATACTGCCCTCGTTTACACTTTCGATGAGAGCATATCCCTTTGCTGTTCTGATGTTGATTTTACCCATAAGTGCTTTACGGAAGTTTGTAATACTGCCGTAGGCGCTTTTAATAAAATCAATGTCACCTTTTGGAATAACAAGAGTAACCTCTTTCAGACTGTCGCTTAAATCCTTTGCCCACTCGGAATGCTTTTTGTCAATCAAGGAAGATTTTTTCAGATATTCTTTGCATTCTTCCGCAAGGCTCTCAATTGCATCGTTAAAACTCTGCGTATCATTTTTGACGGAATTTTCAAAATCCTGTACAGCTAATTTAAACGATTTAATTCTTGATTTGTTTTTACCGTTAAGATTTACTCCGTATTCCTGCAAAACATTACACACAAGACGGTGCATTCCTGATTGACCGATTCGTATATCCTTGCCCACGCTCATTCCGTGTTCGGCGGTTTTTCCGGCATAATGATATAAAATGCTGATTCGCCTGTCGGGGTTCTTTTCGTCCTTTACAGCGTCAAAAACACTTTTGCCGTCGTCATTCACAAGCCAATCATCGTATTCATCGTCAATTGAAAAATTCAGCGTATCGTGTATTGCACCGGCTTTTTCATCTGTAAAATCATAATCTTCATCAAGGCTGTAGCGAATATCAGGGTTGTTGCCGTCAAATGTTCCGATATTGTCTGTTGCAGATTTAACCTGAGTATTTTCAAATGCTATGAATGTTTTTGTGCTTCTTCCAAAACTGCCGACATCATTATTAACGATAACACCGTCATAATTGCTGTTTTTGAAATAATCATCTATCAAGGCTTTAGCGTTATGGCTTGCTTCATTAACCTTATTTTCCCATTCTTCCATAATTTCATCAAGTGCATCTCTTGATATGGATTTTTGGTACTCTTCTTCTGATATTTCACCGTTCTTTTTCGCATTCCACAGCTTTTGATATTCCTCGTTTTCTCTTTTCATCTCCTCGTTGAATTTAGCCTTGTATTCCTTATTAACGCTGTCTATCGCACTTTTAGCTTTCGTATATCCCTGTACATTCTTATCGTAAAATTTAACAAGTTCGCTTCTGTTGTTGACAATGAGGGGATTTTTAATAGAGGCATACAACGGCATTTGAATATTTCCGCCAACTCCGATATCGTTGTTTGTCGGTTTCATAAATATACCCGTAGGCATTTCACTGTCAAATTCTCCCGAGCCTTTTTGTTTTGTATCAAAGGTTGTAAACTCTTTTTCTGTTTGGTGGTACAAAACAAGCGGTTCACCGTTGTTGTCTACCACTTTACTTGCTTTTGCAGGGCTATTCTGCCAATCACCGAACCATCTGATAAATTGTTTGCTTTGAGTAATATTATTGATTTTTTTATTGACAATATCATCAATAGGACGTATAATAATATTGGAACCCGAATTTTTAAGTCGGCTGGGTAATTGGTACCCTGACTTCTTAAAAATATTCTGGGTTCTTTTTTTGTCTAAATAAAAGAATCCTGTTTTGCCCATTGTTTCCAAAGCAATGGCTTCTTTTATATAATCGTTGATATTATCCTTATCAAAATATGTTGCAACAAGATTAACATCTATGTGTGTGTTATTGTACATTCCCTCATAATCAACAGTTATCGGTGCAATTACCTGTTTTCCGCCAACTGATAAATCAACTAAAACAACTACTTTATGGGTGCTGTCTTTGCTCTTATTTTTCTTTACCGCAAAATCAGGGTGAGCTATTACCATAAGCGGATCAGAAATTTTATTGTAAATATCTTTTACGGCATCAAAACCTAAATTGTGATAATTGGTATTTTTATGATATCTCCCCTCACTTTTTGCTCTTGTATCTGATACTGCGACAGAATAAATATGATTTTTAGTCATAGCAAGAGGTAATGGTGCTAATCCGATTTTTTGTAAAATATTAGGTGTAATACCCATAATTACAACATTATCACTGTTGTAGGTGTTTTTTTCAATTTCATCAACTTTCTTTTCAAATTCCGCTTGTACTATGTTGTCGGTACTTCCCATTGAATATTTCTCAACATCCAACCTCTCCCCATTCTGAACCTCTGTTTGTTCGGTGATGTTTTCTCTTGCAGTATCTGCCGCCTCTGAAAATCTTTGAGCGAGTTTTTCAAGAGCTTCAAGGTCTTTGGCAAAGGCCTTGGCTCCGTAGTTTGTGCTTTTCCCAATGAGCCAATCCTTTACTTTTGCAATCAAAGACTTAATTGCCGCTGCAATTTTTGATTTATTCTGCTTGGTGCTGAGGGCAATATTGAGAGCCTTTTCATCCGAGGCAATGCTCATAAGTGTGTCGCACACGATTTCTTCAAGGGCGGCATCTCTTGTGTTTTCGTGTTCATCGGCCTGCAGTCGGTTGCCGTACCTCTCAATAGTGCGGTCAATCATCTTGTTAAGGTCAACACCTTTGCGTACAAGGTAGTCAGCTACAAAGTCACTCAATGTTTGCCATTCGGTCGGGTTGGTTTTCTTAATCATATGTCCGGCTTCATGTAAAGCTGTGGCAAGGATTTTCTGACTGCTGATTTCCGAACTAAGGATAATGTTACCGTCTCTTGCAACACCGTTCACTCCGTCAGCAAGGCGGTCCGAAATAATAATGTTTCTGCCCGTCTTTGTCGCAAGGTTGCCGAGTGTATTAATAAGCTCCTGCGAAATGTGTGAAACATCAGTTCCGCTGTCTGCATACACGCCCACACCGCTTGTGTCTGCTCTGCCGTTGCGGTTGATAAGTTCTGTCAGGCGGTTTGCGTGGTGTTGAGTGTTAATGTCAACATCTCTTCTGCCGGTGCTCAATGCCTGACTTACAATCTGTTCACCGAGAATGTTTTTAAGAATTTTATATTCAGAAGTTTCTCTGAGTGAATCAAGTTTAACGCCCTCTCGACCAAAGCTGTATGCAGCTGAATATGCTCTGTTATATTTATAAAGCATTTCGTCATCGCTCATTTTCTGTGCCTGCGGACTTTCTCTCCACTCCTCAAAGTTTGAAATATAGTTCCTCGCGCCGTATGTATCAAATTCGTTTGCGCTGTGAACAATCGTATCAAGCTGACTGTCAGAAAATGTTATGCTGTCCGCATTAACCTGCTTGCCGTCATTTGTGTTGAACACAAGTGTATTTTCTTCATCATTGCGATTGATCTTAGCTGAGCTTTCAAGGCTCTTTAGTGCAACCTTGACAACCTTGCCCGTTGAAGTATCTGTTGCAATAATGCCGTTTGGGTGCTTCTTGCCAAAAGCATACACGCCGTACATTTTGCCGATATCCTCTGTATCGGCTTTTTTTGTTGCATTTATTACAGTGTTTGCCTGTGCCTGTTCTGCGTTCTGCTGTCCGTTCTGAGCCGTGTTCTGCTGTGTAGAGCTCTGTTCGTTCTGAACATTAACAGCCTGATTACTCTGCTCTTGTGTGTTCTGCTTTGTTACCTGAGCAATTTTGTTTACAAGTTCGGGATTTTGGGCAATCTCTCTGTTGATAAGATACATAAGGTTGCCGACATCTCCGGCACTGATTTTTCCCTCGTTATCGGTTTCAACAAGTTTTTGCATATGTTTAGCATAGGTGTATGCCTTATCGTTTTTCTCGGTTGCCAGTCCTTGCCTGATAAGCAAATCAAGGTCAAAGTTTTCATCGGCCATAACAGCTTTACCGATTTGTGCGTTACTCTCTTTATTTTGTGCCATATCAATTTTTGCACCTGCAAGATTAATTCCTGCGGTAGCAAGGTTAAGCACACCACCCGATATTGCACCGCCGGCAAAATCAAGTCCGACATTCTTCCAAAAGTCCCAGCTTGCGGCATTCTCCGCCTCAGCCTCACTCATTCCCTGTTCCATATAATTTTTCTTTGAAAGGTTGTATGAAGATAAATCCTTGTTTATTGCGTCATCAGTCAATCTGTTTGCAAGGTCGGTAAAAGCCTCTTCCGAGCCTTCAGTAAATGCGCCTTTAAGCACATTGCCGACAGCCGCACGAAATGTGCTTTTACCGCTTGCTCTAAACGCTGAGAGCTGTTCAAGCGATATTTTCTCAAACAAAGCTTCGGCAATGCCGTTGGCTACTCCAGTTGTCACTGCATTTTCAATTGAACCGCCGTTTTCAATAACCTCATTAGCACCGCTTACACCCGCAGAAGTACCAAGCAAAGTTAAACCCATTGCCGAACCACCGGGAATAAACTTATTCATAACCATATTGATAGTTGAATCAGCAATTCCCATACCTGCGGTATAGAGCAAAGAGCCGAAATCATTGTTGATTCTTTCGGAAACTGATTGCCTTATTGCTTCACTTTTTGCTGTCTCGGTAGTGTCAGGATTTATATAACCGTCACCGCCGTTATATTTTTTATCAATGTTAGCCGAAATATATTGAATTGCATCGGGTACGCCTCCGACAAATTTCTGACCTATGCTGTTTGCGGAAGCAATAACGGGATGTTTTTTTGCATACATTTTTATACGGTCAAGGTTATCCTCTGCCTTTTTTTCATCCTGTTCTCTCGCATACCATTTATACAAGGATTCGGTATTATAGCCTTTATCTTTAAGTTTTAAGAAATCTGCTTTGATTTTATTTCTTTCGCTCTCAGACAGTTTTTTGATGTAGCTGTTATCAGTATTATCAGCTTCGTCAGCGTCTGAGGTATCTGTTTTTAAATACTCCTGCAAAGCATAATATTTCTGCAAAACAGTTTTTGCCTTGATGTCGTTATTAACAATATCGTCGTACTCTTTTTTCTTCTGTTCAGAGAGTTTTGCGTTGTCGATTGCAGTTTTTAATTTTCCCTGTTCATCTTCAATTGCTTTAAGCCGGTTATATGCCTGTTCTTCATCTCTCTGATTCCACAAGCTGTTAGCTTCTTTATTAAGCTGATTATTATAATCTTCCAACTCCTTACTTGATGAATTATCATACATATGCTTGTTCAGCCAGTCAAGTTCTTCTGTTGTTGCGTGTATGCGTGCATTTTTCCTCTGTTCAAGCGTAGAGTTTTTGTATTTATCTGCATACTTCTGTTCTTTCTCTGCCTGTTCTGCAAGTTTTGCGTTTTCAGCTTCTGCGGTTTCAGCGTTCTGTCGGTTTATTTCCGTTTGCTTATTAACCCTGTCGGCAAGCTCGTCATATTCTTTCTGCATTTTCTCGGCTGTTTTGGTGTCACCTGTCGCAACCGCAGCATTATACATGTGTGTAAGTCCTTTAACTCTATCATTCAAAGACTTGTTCGGGTTTTTAATTGCGTCCTTCAAATCCTCTGCGGAGCTGTTCGCATTATTCAAATTTCCACTAAAAAAGGATTTAATATCCGAGCCTGTACTTGAAGAAGTATTGTTGCTGCTTTTTACAGAAATATCATTTGTCGCTGTTTTATTATTTGATGATGTCGAACTTGTGTCGTTTGGTAAATCGTGTTGATGCTGAAATACTTCCTGCTGAATCCATTCGTTATAGGAAGCCACCTGCGTTTTTCCGTTTTTATCGGTTATATACCTCGGTGCTGATGTATGCTGAATATAATTATCCGAACGGTCAATACCGTTGTGATAAAAGTTTCCGCTGATTTTGCCTGCTTTAAAATCTCTTAAATCGTCGCCTGCGGTTCTTTTTCTTTGCTGTGCCATATATACAGTCCTCACTTTTTCTTCTTATTTATCGATAGTTCGTTCCACTCTTTTTCCGATAAATATTTTGTTTTTCCGTTTTCGTCCGTAGTAACTCTTGAAGTTGACGTTTGAAAATAATCAGTGTTTTTACCGATACTCATTGAGTTCGGACCGCCGTAGTGGTCATCATTAAGCGTTCCACCGTTTTTGCTCATCCTGTCAAGCGTGCTTGTCAGGTCAGCCGTGCTGACATTGAGCTTATCGGCAATATAGTCCATTTCGTCAAGCGTGATGTAGCCGTTATAATAGCCCTGTGCAAGCTGACCGACCTTGTATTCATACTTAGCATTTTTAAGGTCATATGCATCTACGAACTTATCATATGCCGCTCTGTATCTGCGGTTATCCTCTTTCTCCTGTGCAGCTTTCTGTTCTTTTGCCAACTCTGTCTGAGCCTTAACATAAGCGTCATAAGCAGATTTATTTTTATCGTATTCAATCTTCTGAGCGTTTTCTCTTTCAGCCTGTGCATTTTGTGCAAGCTGATTGGCACTTACCGTGTCATACAAATAGCGTTGACTGTCTGCTGCTCTTGCTGATGAGAGATTATTTACTGCTCCGTTAAGTTTTGCTGAGTAAACATCATTATTAGCGCTGTCAAGGTTTGTGTCTGCCTGTCTGTCGGTTGAGTACCTGCTTGCAAGAAGATTAAGATAGTTCTTGTAGTCTCCTACCGTGTCACGATTACGGCTGTAATCCGTACCCTCAAGCGTGTTATAGAGGTTAAGCACATTTGCGTTTTTCTCCTGCTTTGCCTGATAGTCCTGTTGTGCAAGTCCTCTAAATGTGCTTTCCGCATCGCTTATATTCCCCATACGGTCATTGTAGACCTCGTCTGCGACAGTATCGGCATAGGTAGGATTGTAACCGCCTGAAAGCTGATTAGCTGTGTTACGGCTCGTATCTCGTGCCATAGCGGCATTCTGTGCAAATTCCTTGCGGTACTGCTGATATGCCTTGTCTTGCGTCGGATCATATTCAAATCCTCTGCCTGTCAGATAGTTACTTATGGCGTCATCTAACTTACCGCTGTAAGTGCTTTTATAGTTGTCAGCCTGTCCTGTCGCTGTCGATTCTGCACCCGCAAGAGCGGCGGCACTCTGCTTAGTGTCACCGCTCACCGTCTGACTTGGTACTTCATTCATCAGGTCATTATAAATTTTTTCTTCACTGTTCACACTCAATTTTCTCACCTCACTTTATTTTTACCTGACTGTTCAGATAATTGTAATAAGCGTCCGACTGTCTGCGCTGGCTGTCAATACTTGACCTTGTGTCGGCACTCAATGTGTTGTGTTCATACTGTGCCTCGGCAAGACTTCTGATGTCTGAAAGATTACTCTGTGCCGCTGACATTTGTGTCTGCCAGTGAGCGAGTTCGTTCTGAAAGTTGCTCATATCAAGGCCTTTGCTTGTGCCGTACTTATTCTCGTAATAGGTCATAAAGTCGTAATCATCCGTTACGCTGTCCCTGTAACGCTGATATTGCGTGTTATCAAGGTTCTGCAATACGCCGATTCTGTTTAGTGTATCTTCCTGCTGTTGCTGATAACTCTTGTAGGCTTCATTTTTTAGTGTTGGAACCTTATTTGCAAGCTCGTCCATATACTCGCCGAATGCCTTTTGTCCTGCAGCCTGTGAATATGTATTGCTGTAACCGCCTGTGTTAGCGGCATAACTTCCCTGCACGTTTTCCTGTGCAACCTTGCCCTCACGGGTATATTTCTCTTTTGCCTGCTGATATTCAGAAGAATTTTCGGGAGTCCAGTCAAATTTATTTTTTTGGTACTGATTGGCAAGCTCGTCAATTGTACCCTTGTACTTGCTCGTATATCCCTTATTGATTTTGTCGGTGTATGAGTTTGCGTAGTTGTCAGCCTGCTGACGAGCCTGTCTTGTGTCGTAGCTGTCAGCATATGTCGGAGCTGATGAGACAACATGGTTGTAGTTATTAACCGCATTGTCAACATCGCCCGTTCCATAAACCTTGTATGTATAAGCCATTATTTTTCACTTCCTTTTTGTCCGATTGCAGAAAGAAAATCATCTGTTATGTTGTCACTGTCAATGTTGCTTAAAACAAAAGCCAGCTGTTCGTACATATCGTTTAGATAGTTCCGCATCTCCCCTATGTCATTCGTTGAGGGCGGTGGATCTAATTTAAAAGTTGCCACGCTTATCACTTCCTCTGCTGTGCTCAATGTCAATTCCGTATATTTCGACCTGTCCTGTTCCTACAAGTTTAAGTCTCAAATATTCCGCTCTGCGTAAAGCCACGGCGAATACTCTCGGCTTTTTCTCACTGTAAAGCATTTCCGATACTTTTCGCCATTCGCCGTTGTCCTTGTATTGTACAAACAAGCTGACCTTTGCTCCATTTTCGGCTTTAATACCGATTCGTATCTTGCCGATATTCTTCACGTTTAATTCGCTGTCGTAAAGGTCGCCTGTTTCAGCAGACCACTCAAAGCAATCTTCCTGTTGATACTCATATTTCGTATTGTCAACAAGAAGATTGTCCGCTTTATCAGGACACATAATGTTTTCTTTTGTTTTGTCAAGCCAATACAGCACACCGTTGTATGTTGTGCAGTCAATCATCTTTGCGTTATCTTCCTTGTGCCACAAGCCTTTGTCAGTGTCGTACACAAGAAGCTCTTGTTCTCCGTCATCTCTTTCGGCAGATATGTAGTATTTATTTCCGTGTCTGCCGCCGACTGCGTTCTTATAAGTATGTCCCCACAAAGATTCTTCGCTTATGAGTGCCGGCAAGCTACCGCTCTGATAAGCATACACACCGTTATGGCCAAGATAAAACAAAGTTGAGTTAATGTTTACAAGACTTTTTTCGCTTCCAATCTCAACACCGGGAACATTGTATTCTGCAAGGGTAAAATTACTCGGTTTTGTCCCGTAGATTTTTAATGCGTAGTTTTCTTTGAAGAAAATAACGCTGTCGCCTCGTGTTGCAATCCCTGTAAACTTTCCTTCTTTACCGCAGGTCATAGCCCAGCTGTCTGTACTGATTCCGTCACTGTATGCCTGCCAGTTACGCTCATCGCCTTGTTTACAACAATAAATTTCGTTTGTGTCTGAGGAGCAACACCACAAGCGGTTTTGCATTTCAACAATTTTCCCCTCATCAAAATCGGGTGAGATTCTTTCAACTGTGACCGTACCTGTGTACGGCACGCTTGATTCCAATTCGCACTTGATTACAAGCTCATTTTTTGAAACGTAATAAACCTTGAAAGTTTTTTCGTTAAGGTTTTCAATATAACTCTTATCGGCGTAGCTTTCGGCATCTGTGCTGACAAGAGAGTCAGTTAATCCGCTGATTTTAACAAAATCTCCAACTTCAATATGCAATCCAATGTTTTTGGCTCTTATTGTCGTATAATTAAACTTTTGAGATAACTTTTTGAAATTCAAAAGCCTATTCTTTTTAAATGTACTGTCCTTCTTTTCAATTCCGATAACAGAATAAAAGTTGTTATAACTCTCAATTACCGTGCCTATCTTAATATCATTTAAGCTGAATATATCAACCATGTCTTTATTACTTGTCAACTGATATTTGGTGTCTGTTAAATCGTTGTTGGTATATAAAGTTATGCTCGGTCGATAATTTTTGTTCGCACTTGCGTCATAATATGAACGTGTAATTGAACATAACAAATATGCGTAATCATATGTCAAGGCATCAAGTTGCAAATTACTCTTTGTTTCTACTCGTGTGCTCAAATCTTTGTTTTGGCAGTCAATCTTAGTCACCTTTTTGTTGCTAATATTGACCGAGAATTTCTCGGGGAATACTACAACCTTATTGCCGTATAAAACGATATGGTGCTGTTTGGCCGCATCAATCTCATCAATCTTTGTAACCTCTGCCCCGATATGCAGATTTTTGTCTGAGTCAATATAAATCAAACCTGAGTTAGCCGACAAAAGATTTGAGATGATTTTGATTTGGCTATCGGAAGTAATTCGGGAGCGGTTTGCTCTCGGTGCAAGCTGTGGGTATTTATCAGAAGTCATATTTTTAAAATCTTTGAACTCTGTGTAAATACTGCTTGATGAGCTTGAAACCCTTGAAAAGCCTGTGTTCGGACTTCGGTTAAGTCCTCTGAACACACTGATACTCGTTGTGTCTCTCCTCGGTATGTTTAATTCGGGTAGCATTATTTCACCGCCTATCCAATGTGAAAGTTATATCGTTTCTTTTGCGGGTGCGTTTTAAACCAGAACACACCAAAATCCTGCCTCAGCTGATTATATACGCTCATATCAACCGAATATCTCTCGGCCTCTTCGTAATCCCTGTCAATCTGTGCCGCACAATAAACCTCATACATTCTGTCGTATGGAGCAGGGGCAAGCAGTTCAAAGTCACGGTCCGTGTCAATCAGATAGTTTCCGTATGTTCCAACTATGTAATTATCGCCTTCGCGATTACTTATTACATTGCTGATGATTTCCATTTCTACCTCATTAATATAACTTATAATGTCCTCATCGGACACATCATATCCGCTTTTAAGATTCCTCACTCTTTCAATTACCTTGTCAAGTGTCATATAATCACCTCTCTAATATCTGTGTACGCAAAAACGCAAAAAGGCGGAAGCTACCGCCCCCGCCCTTCTGCGAATTTTGTGTAAGGAGTACAATTTATTCCTTGTTATTGAATTAGATTCTGCCCTCGGCAATAGCCTGCTGGGCAATCTCGGCAGCCTTATTTTGCACACCCTGAGCAAATTCAGCCTGCTTAATTGAGTTGTCAATAATCTCCGCAACCTTGCGTGGAATGTTCGTCTTAACACCTCTCGGCACGGTGTACTGCACGCCGTTAATATTGACCTCAATATTCTTGTTTGACTTCATCGAGCCTGTTGGAGCGATGTACTCAACAAGTTCTTCACTTTCCTTGTTTGCCTTTTCAATCATTTTAGCAAGTTCCTTGTCCTGCTTGATTTTTTCCGCCTTGCGGTCAATCGGCATACTCTTCTTGATTTCCTGCAACTCGTCATACATTCCAAGGAGCTTATCAAGCTGAGATTTTTCAATTGTTACGGTATCGGCAGTAGTTTCCGCTGCCGATACTTCTGTATTTTCTGCCGTCTCTGCGGCTTTCTTTGTTGTTGCCATAGGTTATATACCTCCCAATCACGCCACAGCCGGAGAAGCTGTCTGTGCTACGGTGTTGAGTGTTGAAGCTGTTTCAATTCTCACCATTCTTGTCTGACCGATAATGCCTACACCGTGAGTTGTTTTCCAGCCCTGTGTTGCTCTCTGGTCGAGTGGGTCAGATGTACCGCCTGAGCCAAAGCCCTTAACGATTGTCTGAGTGCCTTCGCCCTCAATCTCAACAGTAACATAAGCGTCCTTACCGAACACAAGCGTTGAATACACATCAATCTTGCTTGCGCCCGCACCCTTGAACACTTTCGCAAAGTTCGACTGTACAAACTTAACATTACCGATTGTACCGATTTCCCCTTTGAAAATCTTGTCTGCGTGAGCATACTTAACTACGCTGATGAAATCCTTGTTACTGATGATGTCGTACTTAACATTCGGGTGTACAACAGCGACATAGTTCTCACCGATAGGCTCAGCGTTCTGACATTCGAGATAGTTCAGTGCCCTGAAAATTGTGTCAATTGTGAGCTTACTGTTCGCCGTAATTGCCGCACGACTTGCAACCTCTGTAACCGCACCGTCAGAGCCTACAGCCGGTGCATAGATTACGCTTGTTCCGGCATTAAGAGCCTCACGGTCAATCTCTTCAATTGAGCGTCCTGCCTGTGAAGCAAGCTCCTCACTGTCCTTGGTCATAACATCATCACGGCTACAGAAACTTGCCCAGTCTGTGATAGGTGTATATGCGCCGTACTGATTCACGGCAATCTCAACATAATAGAAGCTCATCTGATTACCAACGGGAGTAACACCTTCCTGCAACGGTGTTGTTACTGTCGGATACGGTGAAAGACCTCTCTTGTTGTAGATGTTACCCGACTGTTTCGGGATTACATCATGCTCGCCGAACTGACCGTGAACGCATTTCGCTTTCAGGTTGCGGAGGAATACTTTGTGATAATATGTAGCTTTTTCGGGAGTCCAATCATTTCCCGAGGTTGATGTTGTGTTGCCGTAAGCATTGTAAACATAGCCGTTTGACTTGTTCACACCGCCTGCGTCAACCGTATTATCGTGAATGTTGATAATAAGCTTAATAATCTTGCTTTTCATTGTCGTACCTTCCTTTTTTCGGCAAGGCATTAGAGGTGTGCCTCGCCTCGTCTTACTTTCTCATAAAAGGCCTCAAATTCAGCGTCAGACATCTCGTCCACGTTTTTTCTCTGCGTGGTTGTACCGCTTTTCTTGACCGCATTTTCGGTTGGTCGTCTTGCACCACTCTGAATTGACTGTGCCGCCGCACTGATTGCGGCAGAGCTTGAACGCTTTACAAGGTCTTTCTGAAGTTCATTGAAATGTGCCATTTTATAGGCAGTAGTCAAATCGTAAATTTCATCATTACGACCTGTCTTTTCGTTCTGTTCATTTTTCTGCTGAGCAATAAAGTCAAGAGCTGTGCGAAATGACGGATTCTGAAATTCCTCTTCAAGGTTGAAGTTTGGAAATTCTTTCATTGTTTCCGCTGCAATTGACCTTAAATGCGTATCAAGTTCTCTTGCGGCTTTTTCTCTTCGGAGGGTTTCGAGTTCTTCTTCCTGTGCATTTGTTTTCTGCTGATTGAAAAAGTCGTTGCGTGCCTCTTCTGTCGTTACTCCGGCGGCAAGAGCCTTTTCTGCAAACAAATCCTTATCCTCTGTTACGGCTTTGAGAAGACCGTCAAGGTCATCGGGCTGTACATTGTACTTGTTTGCAATAAGGGCAAAAATCTGATTGCCGGTGCTTTCTCTTTTCTGCATGTCCGAAATCTGCTTATCTTTGGTTGACAGTCTGTCCTTCACCAAAGACTGCACCCTGTTCTGATACACATTCTTGTACTTGCCCTTAATCAGCTTTTCAAACTCTTCTTCTGAGTTTTCTTCGCCGTCTGTGTCTGTGCTGTTGTTTTCGCCTTCTGCGTTGTTCTGATTCTGATTGCCGTTGCCGAAAGCCTTATTGTAATCGTCGATAAGGTCGTCACCTATGCCGATTCTCTCAGCTCTCTCTCTCGTTTCACGGCTTATGTTGTCGGTACTTGTGGCTTCACCGTTCTCACCGTTTCCGTCTCCGCCGTCAGCTGCGCCTGCTGAGTCGCCGTCATGCAGATTTACGATAAGCTTTAAAAATTTGTCGTTCATAAGAACCTCCGTCTCTCGTCTTTCCGAGGTGTCTCTCTCTCGTCTTTCCGAGGTGTCAGGCCTTAATGCAGTCCCACTACTGCGACCTTATATTTTAATTATATCAACCTTAATTTTTCAAAAAAAGTTAAAACTCTTGTTGATTTTAAACTTTATTTCGGTTTGCCGTCATCATAGTTTAAATCTATTTCATCGGGGAAATTTTTGGCATAAAGTTCAAATCCCGTCCATAGTGCTTTTATGCCATTGCGTACTTCGGCATCTGAGCTGACAATATAAAACTCTGATTCCGTGTGACCGTTTTCATAGGTTTCATTGACTATCGTCACATTGTTTTCGTCCTGCATTTCACGCACGTACTGCAAAAATGTAGAACATAAAGCACTCACGGCAACACACACATCATGTGAGCCGTGTCCTTTGCTTTCAAAATATATCAGATTTCCGCTGTCAGTCAATGTTACTTCAATCACATTGTTGCCTCACTTTCTGTCTGTGGCGGTGTCTGCTGTGCGGTCTGTGCGTTTTCGCTCGGCATAGCATTCTGCACATCTGCCGCTGTTCTGCTTGCGTTCATTGCTTCCAACATCTGTACCTTGTTTGAAAGCTCCTGCACTGCCTGTGACAAGGTCTGATTCTGCTTGATTTTCTCAATTAGTTTTTCTTTGCCCTCAAATGTCATGCCGTCAAGCATTACAAGCGTAGCGTCTGCCGCCTGCGGATTGAATGCACCCATCTGAAAAAGATTCATCATCATTTCATTCTGTGCCGCTGTGGCAAACGGACTTGCCTTTTGCGCCTTCACGTCAATATCGAAAATCGGCAGTCGTTCAAGTATGTTGCCGTCCTCGTCGGTATAATTTACCGTCTGTCCGTCTGTGTCCGTATAAGTCAACGGCTGTTTTCTGAGGTCTGTATTATCAAACTCCTCATAGGTTGTCTGATTGTTTTCACCAGTGATTCTGAAAATTCTCGGCAAGTTATAAAACTGCCTCATCAGTTCAATTTCAAGTTGTGCAAGCTCCGTCATTGCTTCCTGTGCCAGCTTGTTTGAGTCACGGCTTACCTTTCCGCCTGCTTCCTGCAATGCCGCAATTGCCGAACCGCTTGTAACACCTGCCGCACTTGCTCCATTACTCGCGTCATTCGTAGCAGAAGTTTCTTTGATTTCATTCGACAATCTGTCGTACAAGCTCCATGCGCCCGAGGCAAGCTCTTTTGATTCAACCGGTGCAATGTTACCCTGCAACTGTCCGTTGACCTCAATTACAGTTTTGTCAAGGTCGGTCATATCGTCATTGTTCACGCCGACACCTGTATTTGCGTACACTCGTGGCTGTGAGTTGACTTTGATATTCACCAGCATATCGTGTTTGAGTTCATCAAGCTGATTTTGCGGTGCCCTGACTACATCCATAAATCCGAAGCCCACGGGAGTATCACGCAGGCGAAACATTGGTTCAAGTACAAACGGATACTTTCCGTGGTCATAAATAGGCTTACCCTCATTTTCGGATGAATAGAGAATATGGTCACCGACGAATTTACACAAATGCAGTTCGCCGTTTTTCTTGTAGTACCAGTCAATCAAGATGACTTTATCATTCGACTTGTTGCTGTTGTCGTAGGTTTCGTGTTCCACAAGTCCGAGAGAGGCAGTCGAAACGCTTTCAAGTTCAGGATATACCTTTCTGATTCCTTCCTCGTCATAATAGCGAGCAAAGAATACATTGGCGCTGTCCTGTATGTTTTCAATATGAGGCTCCCAAAAGAGATTGAGAATGTCAACACGGCTGATAGCAATATCACCCAGTCCGTTTTCTGCGGTCTTGTCCCACAATACTGCGTAACAACCGCAACCGCCGACAAACTTGTCAAGCTGTTCGTCTGAGTATGTTCTTATGAATCCGTTTCGTTTATGTATGCACGGAATAACGCTGTTGAGTGTTTTAGCCGCCTGTTCGTCGTCTTGTGCTCTCGGCAAACATATAATTTCGGGGTAGTTATCCATAGCGTCAGCGTGCTTGTTCATAATTACATTGAGTGCCTGTGCGCCTTTGCGGTGCGGTACAAGCACCTTTCGAGGCCTACCGTTATCGTCAGTTTTAATCTGCGGCGCAGTCGCCTCTGTGTAAAGCAGATTATATTCTCTGAAAGCCTGCTTAAATCTTTCATCATACGGCTTTTTGCTGTTCTGATATTTGCGGAAGGTCTGCATAGCCTCGTGTATTTCGTCAAGTCCAATCGGCTTGCCGCTGCTCTCGTTCTCTTTTTCTGCCTGTTCGGCTGATTTCGGCTCTTCTTCGGTTTTATCGCCTGTACCGTAAACATTGCTCAGCTTTGATTTCTCCGAGGTCAGAGCTGGATATGTGCTTTTAACCGGCATAATCATACCGTTTTCATCTCGTTTAACTTTGCTCATTTTGGTAATCTCCTATCTGTAATATCGTGTCTGACTTAAATTCAGCGGGTCAAATGCCCTTGCATTTCTCAGCACAACTTCTTTCGGTGTAATAATCGAGGTCATAAAGCCGTATCGCTGTTCGTCATAAATATGATCTTCGCCCTCGGTGTCAATATCTTCGGTGTCTATCTGCGAGTAAACAAGGTTCGGAATTGTTCTGATGAAGTTAGTGCAAGTGTTGAAACACTGAAACATCGGATAGCCTTCCTCATCAAACGCGAGCCGTGAATGAAACTGCATTTTTCCGGCAATTCTCGCATTGTCGCCCTTGTTCCAAAACACACCCAACTGTGCATGCGTTGCGGCTTGACTTTTTCCGCTGCCTTGTTCTGCAAAGATAGCCGGATCAGCAACACCATAAATCTGTCTGCCCTTAATCTGAGGGTCATTATTTTCAATTGCAAGGATTTCCTGTGCCACCTTTTCAATCGGCCAGCGTACACCTGTGTTCGGCTGATTCTTCTTGCAGCCGTACAGCTCCCTTATGCGGTAAAATCTGCCGTCTTGGTCAACGGCAGTCCAACCGACTGAAAACGGTCTTGTATATCCCCAGTCGTATGAACGGATAATTCTCCAACTTTGCGGAATTTTGAACGGTTCAATAACATGAGTCCACCGTCTGTCCTTGTAATGCTCTCGGTTGTCAATCCACTCAGTAAACACCTGTCCCTCAAAACTATCCCACGAGCCGTAGAGCAAGGCATTCCGCTCCGCCTCGGGCAACTGTGCTAGTCGCTTGACATAATCGGGGTCGTTATTCATCAAAGCATTGTTGTCAAACACGCTTGCCGTGATAAAGACTTTACTGGTCCAATAGTTTTTGGTCGTGCCGTCAGGCATAATTACTTTGTCACTGAGCCATATAGTTTCGCCCGGAGTTCCGGCAGTTACAAAATACTGCTTAACCCAGCCGTGGCCAACACCGCCGGGGTTAGCGGTTGACCGCATATACACCTTCGTTGCCTTGCAGTTGCCACGATTTCGGGATTTTAGATAACTGTATTCGTCAAATGTAAACTGCGTTAATTCGTCAAAGCCGATAAAATCGTACTGTTGACCTTGGTACTTATATTTTTCATTCGTGCGAAATAAAGAGCCGAGCTTAATTTGTGCGTCGCTTGAAAAGGTCCACACTCTTGTTGTGGCATTATACCTTGCCCCCCTATCTATTGACGGATAAATTGCCCTTGTTTGGTCAATAATTCGTGCGAGGTCAGGCACAGCCCTACGCAATATAAGCCCTCTGTATTCTGGGATATTCACCTGCCTTGCCGCCTCAACCACAAGATAGTCGGTCTTGCCTCCGCCTGCCGCACCGCCGTATAACATCTCATCTTCGCCACGGCTCAACGCAATTTTCTGCTTCGGTTGAGGAGTCCATATGACTTTCTTACTCAACGCTTTCACCGTCCTGCTCGTCATCTTCGGGCGGTCGCATGACTTCCTGCATCGGGATTTCGATAATGCCGAGAGCGTTCTCTTCGTCCTGTTCCGTCGTATAATCTGCGAGTATGTCACGAACATTAAGCAGACTCTTTGAAATTTCCGCTGCACGCTTTGTGTTTACAAGTGTCTTGCGTTTAGCATAATCGTATCTGTATTCCTCTTCCGCTGTGGCGGCTTTCTCATCTTCGCTTTTTTCGGCTTTAACCGTGACCTTCTTCTTGATGAGTTCCTCGTCCTTGTCAAGCTCATTAACGGCTCTGTTCAACTTTGTGATAAGTTTAGAGGCAACGGCCACAACTCTGTCAATCTCTCTGACGGTTTTCTTCACTTTCTCTGTGTTGATTTTCTTAGCTATTTTGTTTGCGGTTTCACTCTGATTCTGCTTCCTCAGCTCCTGCCAGCGTTCTTTCCCCGACCTTTTTCGTATGGCATACACGCTCACTCCGTGCTTTTCGGCAAGTTTAGAAGCAGACATTGTGCCGCTGATATATTCAGCTTTAATTTGCACCCAGTCAATCTCTTTCTGTTCATTTACTCCGTTTTCGGGTTTCGACACTCCGTTTTTCGGCTCATTCGCTCCGCTTCCCTGTCCTGTCACTTTAACTTTTCCGCTCATCAGCTCACCGCCTTTTTATACTCATTTCGTGTTTTAATTTTAGCTTTTTTCTTTCGTGCAAAAAAGTTAAAACTTTAATACCAAATTTGTACACTTTTTTCCGAGGGTAATATTGGTATGCAAAAACACGGTTTCACCCAATGGCAAAACCGTGACGAAAATAAAATTTTTGAATTGATTTAAAATTTTTGCATATTATGTTTTTAAAAGATTGATATTTTACAAATCTTTGCTGATCGTCTGTGCCAGCGGACAGCCTCGCCAACAATAGCTACCGCAAAAATCGTTGAAGTGATTTTCCTTGTCCTGCGGCGAATCAAAAAACAGCGTTGTGCTCTTACTTTTGAAAACCGCCCCGAAACAACAGATCTTGCTTTGGCTATCATACGAATAGAACGGACATTTGGCTTTGTTTTCTTTCAAGTTTATCTCTCCTTTGATTTATTATCTATTCCGCTGCATACTTCATTTTTGTGCAACCCCAAAAGACCGTACATCGCACGGTCTGAATTTACCATTATTTACCATTTCCGTCTCTGCGTAATCGGCAAAAAACAAAAATACCACTTTGCACCGCCGATGTCAGAGTAGTTCATTGAGTAATCGTCCTCAATGAGATAATGACCCTCAGGCGGTTCAATCATTTCTCCACGCTCCAAGGCTCTTATCTCTCTTTTTTTTGCCTTTCGTGTGACCGATTCAGGCTTTTTAAGATTGCGACTTGTCATCATCCGCTTTTGTGCGGCATCAACATCTTCTTTGCCGGTCAAATCTTTTGTTATGTACTCAGCTAACTTTTTAAAATTCTCGTTCTTATATAGCGGAGTAAAGTTCTGACCGTTTTCATACGGCCATTGTTCTGATAACAGTTCCCTGTCCTCTTTGCTGACGATAATGTGGATGTGCCAATTCTTTCCCGACTTGCCACACTCAATAAACGCTATGTACTTTAGTCTGCCCTTGCCCTGCTTTTTCAGACGGTAATTTATTCTGTCAAGCCATTTACCTACCTCGGCACGAAATTCTTTTTCGCTTTCATATGTTCCATACGGCGCAGAAAAGCGACAGAAAAAATCACCGCTCCCAAAGTTTGCATTTATCAGCCTCTGCATATGCTTAACCGCACGGAGCTTGTTTGCTTTTCTCATCTTGGCAGGACTTAAAGAGTTATTTGATTTTCTGCCGCCGTAGTTTTTGCCGATTTTTCTGATTGACTGGTAATACTCAACCTCAATCATATCTCCGCTTTTTATTGTTCGTTTATAAGTGTACATAGCATAACCTTTTATTATAGTATATTATTCCTGTTTTCCCGACTTAAATAATCGTTTGAGCAGGCTTCAAAAGGAGCATTTCAGCTCCCTCAATTATGACTGATTATTATTCTGTTTTAGAATATTAATGCCGATAGATATAAATAAGCAGTAGCCCATCTGACCATTGAGCTACTGCTTTTGCAAACCTTGCCACTGCAATTGTGTGCTCTTATTTTATTGTGTAACAGCTAAAATCAAAAAAAGAAGTCATTGCTTTTTGATTTTAGTTTTGAATATGGAAATTGTTTGATTTCTTGATTTTAAAATTGGATTTCGCATGTAGCAAGGGAGTTGCCTTGATTATTCTTCTGCCGGATCTGACTCTCTTACCGTGTCAGCCGTCTCATCGGGCTGAGATTCAGCCTTCTTAATAGGTTCATATACCGAGAGCTTACCTGCCATAAGTGCGTTGACCTCAGCCAGCTTTGTGATATTTTCATTCAACACTCGGTTGTACCTCATTTCTTCCTCTCTTGTACACAAAAGATTCCCCATGTTGTCCTCGAGCATCTGATTTTCTGCTCTTAATCTTCTGTTTTCTGCTCTGAGCTTTTTACAGCCTTTTTCAGCCTTGAGTAATTTAAGCTGGAGATAATCAATCTGCATAAGCACTGCCGCAAAACACTCATGTGAACGCTCGTGTGCGGATTTTTTTAAGTTTTCAATCTGACTTTTTAAAAATTCTTTATCTTCTCTTCTCATATGTAGTCACCTTTCATTTATAGCTGTAAAACACAGGCAAGGATAATCCCTGCTTCTGCTTGCGCAAAACTTGTACCCTCGGCATTCCTTACAAGAGCGGCAGGTCAATGTCTCTTTTGTCTCGGTACTTACTTTTGATTTTTCCCATTCCGACGAGCGCTGTATATTCGCCGTAACTGTATGACGTTCCGTGTTCTTCATTATATTTCATTAGCTCCTCACAAATAAGGTCAATGTTATCCTTCTTTCTCTTTTTTACCATTATTTTTCGCCTTCCGTTTCATCAGACCAGTCAAAAGCCTGTCCGCAGCGCCAGCAAAATTCAGGTCTGCCCTCTTTGATGAGGGCGTTGCAAATGGGGCATTGATAGTCAGTCCATTGCCATTCTTTGTGCTCGGGTATCGGCACTGGATCTTGCCAATTCTGGCGGTTATAATTATGTTCAAACGCTTTTACTATGCTCTTTTTATTGCTACTTGTGCGTGTCACTTCTTTAAGTTTTTTTGCCACTTGCTTTTCAAGAGCATGGACGGCAAGTTTAAGAGCGGTAAATGTATTGGAATTGCTCAAATTTTTAAGCATATCTTCAATATTTGCTCCTTCGCCGATTTCATTTAACACTTCAATTGCTTTTTCGGCAGTCATATCCTGTACGGCTCTTTCGGCTTGATAGCAATATGTTCTTCTGTTCCACAGTTTCGGGGCATTTTCGGGAGTGTCAAATATTGTAAATAAAGTTTTACTTCTGTCATTGCCTTTGTCATTGTCTTTCTCCTCAAGTAACAGCCGGCACATTTTAACAATTTGGTCTTTTAGCTCCATATTTCCGGTTGCAAGCATTTCTAATTTTAATATGCGGGATTCTATGTATGGTATGGTTGGATCATCAATAGGATTAGGTGCATAAGCTCCTTTCTCCATAATCTTACATTGAGTCCAAAATTCTTGGTTGTTTTTTTCAGGAAAGAACTTTCGACACAATTTGATTATTGTGTCATATAAAACTGCGTTTTCGTCTGAAATCACATTGATTTCACGGCTCAATGATACAAGCATAGAATGACGAGTAGATTGAGTAATGTACCCTGTATTATCATCCTCAATTTTCCGCTGATTCGGACGCTTTGGTTTTTTCTTTGTCATTGTCTTCACTCTCCTTTAAAAATCCGTCTTTTGTAAAAGTGCGTCCACATCTGCCACATTTTACACATACAGCTCCATAACTATCTGAGTTTATACAGTCATCACTTACTTGATAATCAACAAGCAATTTTTTTACATTACTGTTTTTTCTTAATTTTTCAAGTTCTTTTTCTTGACGAGAGAGTTTTTCAAACTCGAAATCTATTATCTTCATATCCGTTTTGCACCGCAGTAGGGGCAGTAATTGTATATTGATAATACAGCTTCTTTACAATGCGGACACGAGCTGTCAAGGCAAATCACCTTTGTACTGTTGGCATCTCTTGTTACACACATCGTATGATTACCGTCATCTGAGATAATGCGTTTGACTGCTTCGGCATTTTTTTGAGAGTGAAAATATATCGTACTAAAACTCATATCCTCGAACAGTATATCTAACGCATACTCACCGCATACCTCACGAATTTTTAATTTATTATCCATTTTCTTTTCACCTCATTTCAGCAGTTCGTCTGTCGTAACATTAAATAGATTTGAAATATCTATTATAGTTTTAATATCAGGCTCAAATTTTCCTTGCTCATAGTAAGATATACTTGTTCTGCTCAAGCAGAGCTTTTCACCCAGTTCATCTTGCGTTAATTTATGTCTAAGTCTTAACGCTTTTAATTTGTCGGGGAATGCCATTATTTTTCACCTCTTAAAAATCATCTCAGACATCTGCACCTGCCTGAGATATTTGTAAAATGGTAATATTCAGAAAAGTAGGTATAGGTATAAAATGAGATATATATAATCTCGCTGTGCAGAGCGTGATTAACTTATTTAGTTTGTTTCACCGGCGGTCAAAATCGGATGTGTGCCGTCACGGAGCTGAATCTCTTCGTCACTCATCACATAGCCGAGCTTGACGAGTAGATTATAAAATCTGTTAAGTTCGGGATTGATTTTTCGGGTAATTGTCTTATCTGCGTAGTCAACTAAAATGTAACTGCTGTTGTCTCGCCAGTTCTTAAAAAAAGCATATGCCGCTGACATTAACATTTTTCCGGTGTCTTTTATGCAATCATCAAGGTTTATGCATTCGTTGTTGTCATCATATTTAAGGCCGCTTAAAGCGCAAAAAGAAATTTCGTTGTATTCTTTCCGTTCAGACATCGAATACAATATGTAATTGATTAATGCTTGTTTTTGGGAGTCATCGTTAAAGTTGCCCTCTCGCATAAATTCTTCTCTGAGAGCCTTGCAACGCTCGTTAATTTCGCCAACCTGAGAATTGATTTCATCAAATTTTTGATTTTTTGCAATTCTTTTTTCTTCTTTTGCATTAAGCTCTTTGATTTTCTTTTTTGTCATTTTGGTATAGATATGTATTCTACCGCCATATGCCGGGAAGAAATACCTCTTTCTGCCGTCATCAAATGTTTTGCCGATTAAATCTTCAAGTTGGAACATTCCTGTGTATTCGCAGTTTTCGGGAATATCCTTAAAACCTTCGCATTGTGTCATACCGTTATCGAGGCAGATTTTTTCAAGCTCTGCTCTTTTCTCGTCAGCTTCCTGCTTTTGCACAGCAGAATACAAAAGATTGTCAAAATTATTCGTTCCGATTGATGTAAGCAATTCATTCCTTACATCAATATCCTTAATCTGATTCAGACGCTCGTAGTCTGCCAATGTGGGTTGTCTGAGCTGGCTTTCCTTGAATGCCTCTTCGTCAAGCTCACAGAGTTTAACTCTCCGTCTGATTTTGCTTTCTGAAAATCCTGTTTTCTCTGCAACCTCTGCAACCGTATCACCGAGGTCGAGCAAGAGCTGACAGCCCTTTGCTTCTTCATATACGGTTAAGTCTGACCGCTGCATATTTTCGGTCAACATTGTAGATAACTGCTCCTTTTCAGTCATCTTGACAACAGCACACGGCAGTTCAGTCAATCCTGCCTGCTTTGCCGCTGCTAATCTTCTGTGTCCGATAATCACAGTAAACTCCGTCCAATCGTCATTCATTGGCACCACCGTGAGGTTTTGAAGAATGCCACTTGCCTTAATGCTTTCAGCAAGCTCATCAATGTCCCCGAGAACCTTACGAGGGTTATCGGGATGTGGATGCAATTTTTCAATTGCAATCGTAGTCAATGTTGGTTTTCTTTCCATTACAAAAATCTCCTTACAATCAAATAACCGATACTCCGACACACTCAAAGCCCTGTGTCAGATTTTCCGTTCTGAGTCTTTCAATCTCAGCTCTGAGTTCGTTGTTCTCTGCTTTGAGTCGGTCAATAATGTCAAGCTGTACATTTGCGATGTCATCGCCAATTACATTGAGGGCGGTGAGGTACTTAATGTTAATTTCCTTCTTTGCCACCTCTCTCTTGAGTTCGCTTTTGCTCTTCCAATTTCCTAAAATCATTTTCATTGTTCTCCTTTACATTTTTTCTTTCGGCTCTCACACCGTAATGTTTCTTCATTGATTCAAGCTCACCTTTCGCATTGCCGTCCTTAATCGGCAGTTGCTGTCTTGCCTTTGTCGGATAGTCATCGCCTGTCAACTGTTCCCACATCTCTCTGCGGTTGTCTTTAAGGCAAGTGTTGAGATATGACATAACAACCTGCTCAAACGGCACTTTACTGCCGAACCTGTCAATAAGTTCATCAACGATCTTGCTCATATGCCGTCTTGCGTAATCTTTAGGCTTTTTGTATGCTCTGACCGAGTTCCACAGCTTTATGTGTACATTCTCATGCGTCAGCTCATCAATTGCCTTTGCCTGCAACTCGCACAGCTTAACGAGGTCAACCTCACCTTTACCGTATTCCTTGCAGACTTCCGAAAGAGTTACACTTGCACTCCTCACGGAGTCAATCTGCTGTTCCTGCTGTACGAGCAAATGCTCCGTTTTGAGTTTGAGTTCCCTGTACTCCTGAAAAAATTTTAATTTGTAGGCGGCAGTGTACTTCTCTGATAACAAACCAACCTTGCACATACTGTATGCGTTGGCGAGTTCCAGAACCAACAAACGGTCAAACAATTTCAATGACACAACTTCAAGATGATTAACCTCTCCGTCAATCCATCTTTTGGCCATATCGTTGAGTTCGTCAAGTGTTTTGTCATTCATTCATCACACACCACCCTAGCCTTGAAAAGGCTTTGAATAGGTATGCCAAATTTGTTGGCAAGCCTCGACAGCTCTTCCACGGTAAAAGTACCCGGATCTTTAAGTCTTTTCCTGTATGTACCCTCAGAGCAATGTGCCACAAGAGCCTGTCCTTCACGGTCAATACTCCTGATTTCAGCTTCATACTGTATATTGGCAATCAACTGCCTTTTTAATTTGTCCTCGGGCTTAGCTAATTTTCTCGGCATTTTCTTCTCACCCTTTCATTATTTATTTCTGTAATCCTGTAATCTGGTATCGACTTTTGCTTAGTCGCTTTCAAATACTTCTGCCCAATAATCGCCCGGATTATATGCAGACATCAGATTTATCCTATTCGGACAATTCTCCTCGGGGTCTGCAACACCTTCTTCAATTTCAAGCAAAACTTTTTCAGCACCATCTCGTTTGATTTCGTTGCGCTGATTGATTAGGTCATCAATTCTTACTGTGATTCGGCTCACTTTCTCACCTCGAGCACACAACGAAAATCCTTGTCTGCATCAAGGTCAACATGAGCTGGGATCTTGTGTTTTGGCACACCCTCAACAATAGACAAATGCACCGTTTCGTGTCCGCTTGCCTTGATCTCTTCAAGTTTAGTGATTAAGGTATCAATTTTAACTTTAATTATTTGCATAGTCATTCTCCCCCTTTGCATTCAAATACACAGCCGTAGTCGCTGAGCATAATGCGAGCCGGAATACCTTCTTCGGCTTCTTCAATTGTGAGGTCAGCACATTCGTAGCCGTCCTTTTGCAACATTTGAAGCTCTTTGATGAGGTCTTTAATTCTTACTCTGATTTCATTCATAATGATAATGATTCTCCCTACTTTTATTTCCCTGTCTGTCTTGACCGTTATGTTATAATCAAAACAAAAGGTGGTTTAATTATGGAATTTTATCAATTTGACAAACCGACAGAAAATATATTCAGATTTATATGCGAAAATCCTAAAGCAAATCTTTTAAAGCTCGAAAGCCTGCACGATGATTTTTTTAAGCCCACGAAAAAGAGATCCGATTCCGATAACATAAAATACTATGGAGATTATGCAAAAACATGTACGGACTATCTTCTTGAATGTGGTTTGATTTACTCTAAGGAAGAAAGAATATATACATACTTCTATCCGTCTGCTAAAGGAATTGCATATGCAAAGTTCAGAAGAAAAAACTGGATACTGCATTATTTACCTTACTTTGCTTCTGTCACTTCACTTATCATTTCCCTTATTGCCCTTTTTAGATAAGTCTGCTACATTATTCCGTTTGGCGGCAATCCGTCTGTATCGGGATTATAGATACAAACTATCCCGCCCCCTCTCTCCTTCTCAAACTCAGCAATAAATTTCCCGAAATGTTTCATAAACATAACAGCGTCGGTCTTGTCCTCAAAATTTCCGACCAATAATTTTGCGGAAGGGGCAAACCACAATTTATAGGGAACTTTCTCTCCGATTCTTTCGGTGCAGTCAAGTGAATCCAGTACATCCTTTGTGGCGGTTTCTGTTATCTTGTAAACTTCTTCACGCTTGATAATAGCTGCCTTCATAAAACTGCGCACAAAATGCTTATTTTCTAAGTGTTTTTTAAACTTAGAAATCTTTTCAATTAAGTTCATACTGTTCTCCTGTTAGTGAAAAATATAGAAAAGGTGGCGGTTTCTCTTCTGCTCAAGTTCGGTGGCAAACTTTCTGAACTGTTTCATAAACATTTTTTGGTCCCGGTAACCGTTAAAATTTCCAATCCACACGCTCATACGGTTTTTGTGTAACATATCATCGGGATATTTTTCTCCGACCTGTTCGCTAAACTCAAGCGAACACAAAACATCCCACGTGGCTGTCTTGGCAATGTTGTATATCTCCTTACGCTTACGCTTTTTTAACTTAAACATTCCTCTCACTCCCTTAGAAAATAGCAATGATGTCCTTAATCATCATGATAATGTAACCAATAGTAAAGGCAATGTTCATTCCGGAAAAAATAAGAAATCTGATATAAGAATTTTCTTCAAAATCGTCGTCACCGCTGTTGTCGAATTTTTCACTAAGCATTTTCTTGAGGCCTCCAATTGAACCGACAGTGGAAATAAATGTAAAAATCAACATATATGCAAGCCCGATAATTTCAAGCCCGATAGTTTTATCCATTCTCTCACCCCCTTGCAGTTATTTCCCTGTAATGTAGTATCGGTTCTTTACGCTGTTTGCTTAACTTGTATTTCATCTCAACTCGTGATATTATTTATAATCAGAGAGGAGGTGAGAATATGTCTGCGATTAAAGTTAAGGTTTCAGAATTATATGAACAAGTAAAGTTGATGAAAGATGACGGCATGATTTATGCAACTTTGTCAATTTTGGAACAAGACCCTAAATATGATGTACCAACTTCTTTATTTATAGAGGCTTGTAATGACACCGACCCTATTGATGTCTCATATGATTCTCTTTACAGTGTCGAATAACTGATAACATCAAATCGGTTGAGCTTTATGTTCAGCCGATTTTTATTTTGTAGTTTATCTTACTTTCGGATGTATGGTTTATACGGCTCATCAATTGTTTTATTTCCCATATCACATCTTCTTTTTGATTGTCACTACTGAAATTATTCAAGCGTATAACAACATCGTGTTTACCTTTTTTGTAGTTCCTACTTTTAATGTATTTAGCAAACATTCCTCTCACCCCCTACTTTTGTTTTATGTAATGTGGTATCGGTTTAAAATAATTTGACATTATACAAAAATATTTGTATAATGAAATTAGCCTATTTTTGGGCAAAAGGAAGGAGTTGGTTATTTTGACCAAACTTTTGACTTTGCCGGTTCCTGTTAAATGCGAATGCTAAGGCTATCACAGCGGAGCCAAACCGCTTAAGTGACGCAGTAAATCAAGAAATCGGTAGTCCTTTTGCTGATGTCAGATGTTGAGACGAAGTTCACTGGTTCCTCACCAGTTAAAAAAGCGAGAGAAACCTTTGTACTCACTTCTGACTGCAATTTACACAGGTAAAAAAATTGGGAACAAGTACCGATGAAAGGACCGTCGGTGCTTGTTTTTTTATGTCAAAAACAACTCTGCCCTTTTGCTCAGGTCTGCTATATCAAGACATTCACAAACTTTTTTTGCTTCTCTTAAAGTAAATTCGGACTTACCCGTTATTTTAGATGAAAGAGAGTTGGGTGATATGTCAAGTTCTTCTGCAAGTCTTACCTGTGTGTAGCCTGCATTTTTTATTAACTCTTTGAGTTTCTTAGAATTGATTTTCTCACCCCCTTGCAGTTATTTTCCTGTAATGTGGTATCGGTTCTTTACGCTGTTTACTTAACTTGTATTTCATCTCAACTCGTGATATTATTTATAATCAGAGAGGAGGTGAGTTTATTATGCGTAATTATTCAATTGATGAATTGGCAAATAAAGTCGCTAAAGATGTTTTAGTGGCTATTGCTCCAAACTTAAGCATTTCAATTGACGAAAAGGGCGGAAAGCAGGTAGCTGAATTCTATTCTGCACTATTCAACGGTATTGCCGACACCCTCGGTAATTCTTATTTGGATGTTAAGAATTCTGAACGGTAATAAATTCTCTTAAAGCTCTTACGACCTCGGGCAGAACTTCCACTTCTGCCTTTGAAGGTCGTTCTTTTTTTGTAACTCTTTCAATAAAATTCACAAGGCTTTTTACAACCTTAATTCTGTCAGCATTTTCTAACATTCCTCTCACCCCCCTTGCAGTTATTTTCCTGTAATGTGGTATCGGTTCTTATGCGGTTTTCTGACAATAAAACAGTTGTGGGTTAATCTCTAAATCAAGTAAAGCACAAAGAGTAATCATTTCATCAGCTAACATATTACTCTTACCTGATAAGATTCTAGACAACCTGTCCTGTGTTATGTTCATCTTCTCAGCAATGTACTTCTGCTTAATTCCTAACTCATAAATTCGTTCGTTAAAAATGTCGAGAATGTTATGTCTTATCATTTATGTCACCGCCTTTCTTAATTTCTAAGATTGTAACTATAATATACTCTTAATTTTTAAGATTGTCAAGCATTTTTTAAAATAATTTTCTTAGAAATTAAGAATTATGTCTTGACAATCTTGACTTCTGAAAATATAATATATTTATAATGATAATTCAGATAAGGAGATAACCCAATGTCAAGAGAATATATTGCCTCAGTCTTAAAAAGATTGAGAGCAGAACAAGGTATGACCGCTGATGAAGTCGGTGAAATCATTGGAAAGAGTGGAAAGACCGTGAGCGGTTGGGAAAATGCCCGAAGTCAACCTGATGCCGATTTACTTCTAAAGTTGTGTGAAATCTATAAGGTTGAAAATATCTTAGATACATTTTCCGAAATTAAGAGGAATGTCAAACCAATAGAAAGCAAAGATGATACACAAAAGCTATTGCATAATTACCATTTGCTTAATGATAGTGGAAAAGAAAAATTGCTTGAATATTCAGAAGATTTAATCGGCAACGCAAAATACACAACTCCCGATTTTTCAGACATAAAAGAAAAACACGCCTGATTTCAAGCGTGTAGGAAATATTATTTATATTGAATTTTGAATACTATAAAACAAGGAGGATTCCGTATGTCAGCAAAAGAAAAAATTATTAACCTTATAAACGACTTTTCAGAAGAACAGCTTGAAGAACTGCTCACTATGTTGCAAAGTTTAAGACATATCGTAGATGACGCAGAAGATGACGCTTACTGCCAGAAACTCTATGACGAATACAAGAATAACCCGTCTGACTCAAGCGAAAATGTCAGCCTTGAAGATTTTGCCAATGAGTTGGGGATAAATCTGTGATGAAGTATAAAATTGAACTGAACAAAAAGGCTCAGAAGTTTATTAAATCTCAGCCCCGTAATCAACAAGAACGGATTTTGAAAGCTGTTTCAAAACTTCCTGACGGTGATGTAAAAGCCTTGTCAGGAAACAGCAACGCTTACCGTCTGCGTGTCGGCAATTATCGTGTTATCTATGAAATCAATAACGATATTCTTCTTATAACAATTGTTGATGTCGGCAACCGTGGTCAAGTCTACAAGAGAATGTAAATATTAGAGTTCAAAAAAAGAAATACATGAAAAACATATAACTCAACTATATGGTACTATGGCAAGCTATTGCATTGAGCACAATTGCCCTAAAGAAAATGTTAAGGGAGTTTTAATAACAAATATTCAACTATCTCCTATGGCTAAGAAAATGGCAAAATACTTAGGTATAAAATTCAAAGAAAATATTGAAGTTGATGATTACCCATGTATAAAATGTAATATTGGTCGTGATATGTATGGTGAAACAAAAATATATCATTTGCCTTTCGACCAACAATATGATTCTACTAAAATTAGCAAGAAAGGGGAATTCTACGCAATGACGGTGGCTGAAGCAGAAGAAGCAGGATTTAGACGAGCCTTTAAATGGTTTGGTAATTAAAAAATCCCCGTACTGCTGGAACAGTACGAGGAAAATTGAAAGGGCGTCGGCATTTTTACTTGGTGGAACAAGAGCCGATACCACATTACAGGAGATGATATTATGGCAAAAGCCAAAAAACTGAAATCGGGCAACTATCGTGTTTTAGTACCTGACTACAAAGACGAAAAAGGTAAATGGCACTACAAGTCATTTACCGCCAAAACGAAAAAAGAAGCCGAGTACATGGCTATGGAGTTCAGCCACAACAGACAGAGAAGTTCGGCAAGTTATGACGATCTCACGCTTAAAGAGGCATACGAAAGATACATAGGCATCAAGCGAGGTGTGTCAAGTCCGTCAACAATTAGGGGTTATGAGCAATACCAAAATAAATATTTGCAATTGCTTATGCCGATGAAGCTGAGGAACATCACCGCCGAACTTGTTCAAGCTTCCGTAAGCGAGCTTGCAGTTACACATTCTCCTAAGAGTGTTAGAAATATATACGGATTGTTTCACTCCGTAATGAGTGTGTATTATCGTCAATTGGATTTATCCAAAATCAGACTTCCGCAAAAACAAAAAGTTGAAGTTGCCGTGCCGACAACAGAACAAATCAACACATTGCTTGACTTCTGCGATGATTATGTTAGAGTTCCCGTGTTGCTCGCAAGTCACGGATCTTTACGCCGTTCTGAGATATCTGCCCTATCTCCTGACGATTTTACAGACTTCGGTGTTATAATCAACAAGTCACTTGTTCAGGATTCGGGTAAAAACTGGATTTTGAAAAAAACTCCAAAGAGCTTTGCCGGCAACCGTGTTGTCCCACTCGACAGAGAACTGATACAAGAATGTCTTAAATGGAATCACTTCGGTATCAATCCGGGCATCATTGACGACCATTTCAAAAAGTGCCGAAAAAATTCCGAATTACCGTATTTCAAATTTCATTCATTGCGCCATTATTTTGCTTCCGAACTGCACGCTCAAGGAATCCCAGACAAATACATAGCCGAGATAGGCGGCTGGGAGAATGTTGAAACTCTCCAACGAATTTACCAGCACACTCTCAAAGACCACGCAGATGAACTCACAAAGAAAATTTTAAATGTTTTCGCCTACTCAAATTCCAAAAATAAATCCGACTGCAATTCAAAATCAGAAAAGCAAGCGTAATTTATTCATTTCGTGTTGGATTTCGTGTTGGATTTTAAAGCAAAAAATCAATTTTTAAAGCAAAAAATCAAGTTTTAACGCAAAAAAATGTTTTTCAAAAACCAGCAAATAAGCCGATAAATACTGAATAAGGCTTGTTTGCTGGCTTTTTTGTTTGGCTGAGCCGGCGGGATTCGAACCCACGGGTGACGGAGTCAAAGTCCGTTGCCTTACCGCTTGGCGACGGCTCAGTATATATTCTGCTTTTATTGATTATTAAAAAAACAAGCCGCCAAAGAATTTCTTCAGCGGCTGTTGGTGACCCATCGGAGATTCGAACTCCGGACACCTTGATTAAAAGTCAAGTGCTCTGCCAACTGAGCTAATGAGTCAAATGGGGTGGAATGCCGGATTCGAACCGGCGGTCTCCAGTGCCACAAACTGGCGCGTTAACCAACTACGCTAATCCCACCATAAGTGGCGCGCCAAAAGGGACTCGAACCCCTGACCTACTGCTTAGAAGGCAGTTAGTCGGAGTGCCTACTTTTGGCTTAAACACTACATTTTTTGAATTCAAAATTTGAATTTGACAACAGTTTGACAACAGTTGTGACTTTAAAAATGTTGTCTGTTCTCAACTCAACAGTGACTATTATAACGGATGGAACGAATAAAGTCAAGAGTTTTTGAAAAAATTTATGGTAAAATTTTATGAAATTTCAAATTTTTCTTTCAAGTAAAATAAATTCTCGACCTTCGTTCGTTTCAATCCACTTCTCAAGGGAACTTTCTCTAACAACATACCTATTTCCCACTTTAATTGAAGGAAAGCCTTTTTGTCTAACCATTTTATATGCAGTGTTTTTACTGACACCAAAAATTTCCATAATATCCTTTGGAGTAAGCATTGGTTTCATATGAACACCTACCTAACTAATATTAAATTGTTATTATCTATATTTACTTTTCAATCAATTTCAATACGCTTTTTAGCGTTGCTTTCTTACCGTTCAACTTAAATTCATACCCATTTTTGTTCATGCTTTTAAGCTGGCTTTCCGTTGGCAAACAACTTGTATCACTACACATAAATTTGCCTTGTCCGTCTTTATAAACCTCAAACAACATTCAATCCATTCCTTTCTCTATCCTCTTTAATAGCATCCATTTTATCCTCTCGGTCAATGTAATCCACAATTAGTTGTACAGCTTTATCGTACCCCTTTTGGTTGCCTTTGATAATTTCATATGGGATATTCTTTTCGATTAGCATTGATTCAATTCGTGTACCTATATTATTTGCTTCAATTTCGGTTTGTAATCTGCCATTTGGATTATATTTTTTAACAGGCTTAACAAAGAAGTTTAAGTTATCAAAGAGAGAACTAAACGCTTCGGCGGTATCGTTTACACACTTTTCAATAGATTTTGAGGGGTAAAAACCACACTTTTCAAATGAGTTATAAATTTCGGTCAATAGGATTGGCGAGTCAGTTACAATTACTCTAACCTGATTTCTCAGTCTCCAAAATCTTTGTGAGTGTAAACCAAGTATATATAATTGGTTAGTTAAGGCAGTATCATTATGCTCCCATACTATATCTTTAGCCGTTTCAGTGACAAGTTCCGTGTCAATACCCCTCATTTTTAACTGACTAAATATATAAGCAGCCCCTGTGGATTTACCACAGGAGGGCTGACCATAAAGATTAACTACAATCGTTTGTTTATTCATTCAATTCTCCCGACCTTTCCCATTCGATAACTTTCCACAAGTTAGCAATTTCGGCAATGCTTACTTCTTTATTGTCAATTTCTACAATTGTATTTCTTTGACCACAATCTGTCTCCCAAACCCAATAGGATATCCAAGTATCACCGTATTCATCAGGCTTAAGGTTTAAACCTTTTTCGAGACAGTCAATCAACTCATCTTCCATAGTTACACCATGATATGCAAATGGCGATACATATTCTAAAACCAAATCACTATACTCATCACCAAGATTCAAAATCTTATCTTCAAGTTCATGGATTCTTTGAATTTTGGTAAGATATCTTTCAAAATCATTATATGTAATCACAGTTATTCCTCCTTACTGCTTGCCTGTTGAGCCAAAGCCGCCACGACTTTTTGTATCAAGACATTCTACTTCTGTAAACTCAAAATCAGGCTGTTTCTGTGTGATGCGAAACTGACAAATTCTATCGTTCTTATGTATGGTTGTATCTCTCATTGCAATTACGGGCATACCCCATTGGTCGTTATCACCCGAATAGGAGTTGTCAATTACTCCTATGTGGTTTGTCTGAATAATGCCATAATTTTTGTAAGTGCTACTTCTTGGCACAATGTGAGCTTCATAGCCAAACGGTAACTTCATTCCTACTCCGAGTGGAATAATAGTAAACTCACCCTTTTTGAGTGTAACATCAATAGCTGACCTTAAATCAACCCAATCTCCGTTTGGAATTTGCTTAATCTTTTCGATGTTTGTAAAGTATTTAATTTTAATTTCCATATTTAACTCTCCTTAATTATTTTTTATCACTCATTACTTGACCGATTGCTGAAAGTAAAGTTGCTACCGCAGTCACAATAGAAAAACTCCATGCAATAATAAAGCATCCATCAGGTACTATAATTCCATTTGCGTTCAATAAATAAAGTGATATAAGGCAAATTACCATTCCCATATATTCGTTATCCTTTCCGTGTTAATCAATCACATCCACATAGTTATACAAAATATGCTTTTGCTTTTCTGAATCCGAACCAAATATAACATCAAGGTGATAATGTCCCATATACCAATGTTCATAATCCAACTTGTTATCAATGTACTGTAGGTATTCGGTTAAAGTGTCCGGACTGTACCCCACATTGATACAACTGGCGATAAATTCGGTTGGAGCACAGTGCGTAATTACACAATCCACCTTCCAGTTATACTTATCAAGATTTGCCAACCCTTCCTGCATTTCGGCTTCATTGGGTAGTTCTTCTTCCCACCAGTCAACATTCTTTGTGCGATACTGTATATCGTGGCTCGATGCACCGCCCATTGTAAAAAATGTTTTGCCATCAATTTCAAACACTTGTCCACGCATTAGATGATAAATATTATCTTCAATCTGATGTACCTTTCCACTCCACTTTTTAGTTATAGGGTAACGATTCAGCAAGGGAAAGTTTTCGTGGTTTCCATCTACAAACAAGGTTGTCCACGGTTTGTTATTAAGCCAATCTCGCCAATACATTTCAGAATTTCCATTATTCCACACTAAGCCAAAGTCACCACAAATAATTAGGTAATCATCTCGTGTTAGATTGTTACCCATTGGAAATCGTTTAGAACTCAGTTTGTGTATGTCATATTCACCATGCAAATCACCAGTAATGTAAAACATATATTTCACCTCTTTCCTTTTAAATCCTAAATTTTATTCTTCCCACCATGGTTTGCATGATATTTTTAATCCACTTGTTAATGTTTGAATCATTTGTAAAATATCATTATTGTCAAATACTGCAAATAAATCTGTATCTCTGTATTCCCCAATATTCCAATCGAAATCAAACACCTCTCCATCTTGAGGAATTATACATTTTGCACCAAAATCGCCGTCAGTCACCATAAGTTCTGAAGTTAGCACATCTGGTGTATATCCTGCAAAAACAATACCTCCGTCTGGAAATTGTGCTATTAACGATTCCAACTCACTTTTTGATAAAACTTTCATTCTTCCACCGCCATATATGTTTCCTCAAAGATGTCCTGTCTACAAGGATAAATCTCACCTCTGACACCCTGAACTATGTAGCTATTCAAGTCACATTTCATTTCACCTTTAAGTGTATGAATATATAAACTTCCATCATCTTTAAAATAAAGCAAACCGTCTTTATACGCTTTAATTGCCCATATAGGAATAGTGAAGTCTCCTTTGTACTGAAAGGCTTCAATCGGCATTGCTTTCTTAATGTATTTCATATATATCTCCTTAAAAATGACTTCCTATCTGCATACCCCACATAATACCAAAATCTACAAGTACAATAAAGTATGTGTACCAATAAATATTTTGTAATGCCTTTTTGTTTGGATATGTAGTCTTATGTTCGTAAACAGCAGCACCTATGTTAAGTGCTACACATACCAGTAGCACTATAATTGTTATCATATTAGCAATAATTCGCATATCATTCTCCTTTTAGTTAATCCATTTAACAATTGTGTTTCCTTTATATCCCTTTTGCCACACATACCAAGCATAAGCTACAGCACTACCACCACCTGCTCGCATTTTATCAAATTCTCCATTTTTGGCACACAAAAGTCTTGAACTCGATACATAAATTGTTTGTGGCGGATTAGTGTCAAATAATTTTCTTCGTTTTTTGCCCTCAAGAAATTGCAGTTTAAGAAACATTGCTACTTTGTTGCCTTCTGTAACTGTATCTAACGCTTTTTCTACAAATTCATAAGCGTATTTATAAGGTGGGTTTGTAATAATACTGCCGTTCCACGAATTAGGTTTTGATTCTGTTAAAAAATCGAATGTTTCTGACATTCCTCCGTCACGGTAAATCAAATCTGTTGACTTAACATTGTAACCGTGAGCCTCAAATACTTTAGACAAATGGCATTCTCCACAAGCACATTCCCAAATGTCAGTAGCGAAATCTTCTACTTGAAGTAGAAGTTCAGCAGCTTTAGGTTCTGTGGCATAATAATCATTTGTTTCTCTTACTTTGTCTGTATGGTTAGAAGCATCTAATGTTGTATAAATGCTTTTACCATTTCCTGTCCAATCTTTCAAACAATCTCTCCTTTTAAATATTTAACATAAGTTTTTAATGTGTTTTCAAAAAATCTATCCCATTCGTTTGATAAATTGTATATGTTTGATTTCTTCATCAAGTCAGTGTTCAAAAACATATCTTCAACAAAAACAACTGGTGGTATTTTATCGACCAACACAAAATTCTTGATATTGTGAAACACAATCCAAGCTTCATTTCTTAACACAATGCTTCCCCAACTATCAGGATACATAAATTTATCTAAGTAATTTTTATCGCAATTAAAATATTTCTGTAATCTATATGTAAGCGGTGTACCTATGTCTTTAAGGGCAGGTCTATGCGATTTAGAAAAGAAATCCCTATGTTTTATCCATAAGTCATTGTCCTTTACAAAACAATGACACTTGCATTTATTCGGTATAAAGTCAACAATAAAACTCGATTTAATACCTTTTAATTCTACTGGCTTAACAAGTTTTGGTTCTCCGTATAACCTATATGAATAAATTTCGCAATAAGGCGAGTCAGAAAAGTATTTTTCGCAAACTTTCTGTGGTGTTGACATTTCATATGTACAAGGTAACACTTGACAATCATTAGAAACGAACTGATAGTCGGTATAATCAAAATAACTGTCATCATTACAGTCTTTAATCAAACGGAATCTCAAAACCCCATATGCTGTATCTGTTTTGTACCACTCGCGATCACAATTATTGTTTCGATGTTGAATGCCTTCTAACATTGCATTTTTCAGCATTTTGTTAATATACGATAAGTAGTCCCTATTCTCATAAAGTGTTACATTCTCAACGACTTCATCTTTAAAATAAGTTATTGCATCCGTTTCGGTTTTGGCATACACGATTGGTTCATACTCTTTATCTTTTAGTTTTAATTTCCATCGTCTCATTGATTGCTATTAAATGTCGAGTTCCCTTTCTGACAGAATTTCTCTTGCTAATCTCATTGCGGAACTGTGAGCGAATTTACCAAAGTCGTGACCAACCATTTCAACAACATCTTTTTCTTCTTTAAGACAATCATAATAAATGTCTTTTCCAATATTTTTAGCAATTATTCCCATTTCTGTATTGCTCCAATTTTCAGGTATAACTCCATTATCAACCATTTTATGTATAAGTTTACGAACTCTTGCTTTAGTAACAACCGTGCTTACTAAACGCTGATTCTCCGCTTTTTTGGCTAATGCGTCTGTGTCAACCATATGACTTTGTTTGTGTCCTTTCGTTTCACAAAACTGTTCACATACAAGCTTCACATAAAACGGTAATCTTGTGTTTGGATTATTTAAAGTTGTTTGGTTTTTTACAACTACACCTTCTCCGTATTCGCCACCCATTTGTGTTTTACCGATATAAGATTTCACATCGTCCCAATTCGTAAATCGACCTTTATAAAAGACAGGAACAAATGTAAGATTAAGCTCTCTTACGATTTTTTCTGTTTCTGTTTGTTTTAAATACTGTTGTGTGTTGGTATCATATACATCATAACAATATGCTTTATGGTATTTGTTGTCAGGATATTTTACAGTATGGGGTACAAGCCACTCCATAAACAATATAAGATTACTCCCCAATACCGTTTTAATTAATTCTTTGTTAAGTGTTTGAGACCAATTCCAAGCCCCTCTTAGAGTGTTGGTTTCGTTCAATTCCTTTCTACGACTAAATGCTTTGATGTTATCACTTTCGGCATCGTAACGAATTGAAAAGTTCGCTCCATCAATTTTTTCTTGAATTACAATTTCATCACCTTCCGAAAACGCATCTAAATAATTAGGTTTAAGTCTCTCAATATCTAAATAATGCTTCTGCTGTATAATAATCAATCCTTTCTCGGTTTTCTTCCACAACTGTATTTCTCAGGGCAATATCCAAGTGTTTCACATTTTGGTTTTACAACCATAGGAATTAGTGTTGCCCACTCTTCTGAATAGAGCCTTAGCTGCTTTATATATTCGTTAAAGAGTTCTCTATACTCCCAATACGCTCTCGAACACATCCTCTGTTCTGCCATACTAATAACATTTCTAACATTGCGCTTGTCTACCATTTTAGTAGTCATACCCAATGGAAGTAACATTGCAGCATCCTCTCTCTTAACACCACTTTCTTCAAGATTTTTAAGTGTTTGACTGATAGTGTCAATAGCGTTGTTGTACCAAGTTTTCTGTTCTTCAGTCTGTACCGTTTTGGGAATTATGTATTCAAAGTTATCGTAGTTGACATATCTTGTGCTACTTTGAAGTCGTGTAGGACTGCCACCAATATGTGTATACCATTCCCTAATTACTCTTGCTGAGTAACCTTCAATAATTGCTTCAATGTTTACAAATTCAAACACTCTGCCGTGATTAGATTTAATACAATCAAGACCTCGTTTGTAGTTTTTTTCGCTGTCTGTAATATCTGCTCCCCAACATATACCTGCCCGTCTGCCCATTAACGAAATTGGATCAATGGTTGTTTCTGGTAAGATTGTGATTTTACCCATTTAGTTTTCCTTTCTATGTATTTTTTTATCAAAACAAATTGCATCCTTGTTCTATAAATTCAATATTTTTTTGTCTATACTCTTCGATAGTTATACCAAATTGTTTGCAAAAACATTTAGCACATAAAACTTCTCTATTGTCTGGTTTATTTTCAAAGCGACCACATAACTTATAAAACATAGCAATTTGGTTTTCCTTCATTGCACAACCACAATTTCCACAAACTCTATTAAAATATTTTTGAGCCATATTTTCTGAGAGTCCTTTAAGTTCAGCATACCATCTCACATTTTCTTTGGTTGGCTGCCTTTTTAGAAAATCATTGTTTTTACATACAGGTCTTTTCCAAGCTCCATCTATCCACTCTTGTTTGGTATACCCTAATCTTTTAGCTGTGGTTATATCATACTGTTGCTGTGCAGCCTTAACAAACCATTCATATTGATGTGGCTGATGTATCTTTATTAATTCATCTTCATAGTTTGAAGAATAAGGACAGATTACACATCCAACTCTACTTGCACCATTTAAGTATCTCTGATTAATTGGTAGATTTTTTATCATTAGTAGAAGCCACACATCTACATTTTGTAAATCTATAATCGGAGCTAATTTAATCCATTTTTTTGGAAAACACGAAAATCCAAATAAAGATTTATCAAAATCATAATCCATAAAAAATTCATATTTTGCTCGTTTAGTGCTTTCAAACTTTCTAATACCTAATACCTGTGCAATTTCTGCTTCTTTGTCAAATACCTTTTGTGCTTGTCCTTCTTTGTACACAGAACAACAGGATCGTCTAAATACTGAGGGCAGCATGTAATTCTTATCTTGTATCCATTGTCTCCATCCCGTCTTGGGATTTACAATTCTAATATTGGGAATTTGTTTAATTCTTTTATATACATCTGCTGTTTCGTTTGAAGTATTGAAAAATACAAATTCATAATCAGGTGTAAAACCAATAATATCTAACATATCATTCCAAATAGCCATTGTGAGTTCACTATCTTTACCACCTGAATGATTTATCTTATATATCTTTTGGGGATTGTTTTTTACATAATCAGATAGTCTGTCTACACATTTATTATATAAATTATTTACTCGTTCTTTTTCACGCTCTAATGTATCTTCCAGAGACACAGGGGTGTAGTTTTTAAATAAAGACCTGTTGTCTTTTATTACAGAAAATTTTCCTCCATTTTCAACTTTAAATTTCAGTAAATAATCTGAAGAATATAAATCTACCCAAACAGTTTTTGTATCGCCACCATATATCCAACACGCATCTGGAAGAGGTGCAATTTGAGGTAATCGTGATTCGATAAACTTTTTTTCTTCGGCAAAAATTGGCTTTGCTTTATATCTGTTAGTTGCTATCTCTGTTGATTGTTTTATTTTACTCATTACATCATCCTCTCTATATCTGATAAGTTGGAAATAATAATTGTGTTCGTGTCTTTATTATGTATAACTTTGGCATCGGTGTCTAAATGCAAGATTAGAGATTTACTTTTTGCTCTATAAGGATGAAGAATAATCTGTGTAACAGTATCGGCAAATAACTTAAAACGAGAAGTTTTGTGTTCGATAACCGATAAATCAATCGCCTTAGTTTCAATATAAACTTCATTACACCAAACTAACCCATTATCAATGTCAATATTATTTGCCATAAAGGTGCCGAGTTGCGACAACTCAAAATCTACCGTTAAACCGTTTTCCCCAATAACCGTTATGTATGGTTTAAATTTAAACATTTTCAACCTCCTTAAAGGATATTTTGTCTGTCAGCATTCTACTTTCAAGACACATCTTGTAAGTACACATTGCTTCAAGTTGTCTTGAATAGATTGCTCTTGAGGGCTTTGGAACAAACGAAAGTTGTCCGTTGTCCCATTTATTAAGAAACACTCTCAGTTTACTAATCCTATCTACGAGTTCTTTGTACTCGGATAAAAGTCTGGTTTTATAGTCGTTCATTGGTTGTCCTCCTTTTCAAAATAGAATTTCACAGGCTTTTCAACTTCTGTGATTAACCCATATTTCTTAGCCAAACGATAAATAAAAATGTCTTTGAGTCTTGATGTTAGCTTTCCTAACTGCTTTCTGAAATCTGCAATAGGCATTGTTGATTTGTAGAAATTACACATTCTACAAGCAGGATTATAATTTTCAATATCATTTGCACCGTTATACCAATAAACACTTTCAATATGGTCAACTTGCATATCCTTTAGTTCAAGTTCACAACCACAATATGCACAATGCCCGTTGTATTTCTCATATACTTTAAGTCTTACTGATTTAGGGATAGGTTTTCTTTTCATTTTATCACCCCTCAATTGTGTTTATTTCAAGCGTTGCTTCGTTAGCAAACTCAATGTAAATATAATGAACTCTATATTCTAAGTAGCTAACTAATTGTGTTGGTGGCGTTTCGTTGGTAATCAATGCCGATATAATAGTCTTAATTACTTAGTCAAATTCATTCTCTGATATTGTCAGTGATATGCCGGCGTTAGGGTTGTCCTGTACAAAGCTAAGCAAGGACTCATAATCAATGTTCTTATGCAAAACTAAGCTCCTCCTTTGACTTATACTTTTCTTTATATGAACCGTGACTGTTTGTATGCTTGGCAAGGATTTCCCATTTGCTATCTTCTACCAATTCGTCAACGAGTATTTCGTCATACACGCCCCTAAAATCGTTTGTAATTAACGAATCTTTATAGATGGTGATTGTGCCTGTTCTAAAGGAAATATGGTCATAGGTTAAATATGACGAAGTATTCCAGTATGTATCGTTCATAATCGCCTGTTCGAGAACTGAAACAGAAATTTCGTCAAAATCTTTGTTATCTTTAAGGACAATAAGGTAATTGTAATTTTTGTTACTGCAACGCTCAATTGCTCTTTCAAGAGTTCTATCAGTTAAATAGTAAATCATATATATCTCCTATCTTTTATTATCATACGAGCCACTCTTTTGTGACAATACGGACAATCTGTTATATATGCTAAGTCACCTGAAGTTGCTATCAGTTTGTAGTCATCCTTATCTGCGTCAAAAACGCACTTACATCTAAGACAATTAAATCTAATTACTGGTGATTTAAAATCGCCTTCTCTAATAATTTGAATCATTTTATTCACCTTTGTGTGCAAATTTAACTACCGCACTAAACAATTTATTCATATAATATCTATTGTAAAACATCTTCATTTACTGCTTGACGCAAGTGTTGAAACACCCAATCACAATCCGTAATGAATATGTCATTGCATTTATCGAAAGAGCCTTCTCCAGACTCAAAGAAGTGGTCAAGATTTTCACGATAATGAAGATATGGGTAATAAAGATAGCAGAATAAGTACGATCTACTATCTGAAGCGTTTTCTTTTCGGAATTGAGATATCCATTGGTTAATACTATTACGCTGATACCCAAGTGAATACATCAGTTTTTTAAATCTTTTTCGAGTCATTTCGAGTCATAATCCTTTCCGTTGCATTTGCAATATATTAAAATCTTTCTTTTAAAAATATTCTTGAATTTCATGTCCACACCACGGACACCGAACATACATGCAGTCATCATATATAAGGTCTCCATGATGTGTTTCATTAATATTAAAACGAAATTGACAATGACATCTCGGACATTCTTTTTCATACATTGTTTCAACTACTTGCAATTCAGGTTTGCCTTGCCTAATAATTTCCATTGTCACACTCCTCTCTTATTTCATATTTGGCTTGATACTTGTCGTAAGTAAGACCTTTCCATAACACAGGTATTTTCTGATAAGTATATTCCATATCATTCTCTGTCCAATCATATTCTTGAATGTCGTAATACGCCTCAGCACACTCACGAGAACAGAAGATATTGTCGTATTTATCTCGAAAATATGTATAGTCATATCTTAATTTGTTACTACACTGATGACAGACTGCCATAACTGGTGGATCGAGAGCATGAGGACAAGTGGGTTTGCAAGGCAAGTTTTTGCATACATTACACATCTAATTCTCCTCAAAATTAAAAATTCCATAAATTTCTGTGTTACACCAAGGACAAACAATCCATTCATCCCAGTCCTCGTCCTCTCAGTCGTAACTTATGTTTGTGGCATAATGTGTGTCATAATCATCATATTGAAATACACATCCACATTCTGAACAGGATATTGTATTTGGTTTTGATGGTTTGATTTGCAACTCAGGTTTGCCTTGTTTGATGATTTTCATTGTCACTCTCCTGTAAAACTCGTGTTTTATCTGTCATCTTTACACCTCCGTAATTGGCAATGGAGTTGTATGTATAAGCAATGCTGGATTTGTGTGTGCTGATACATCTTCCTTGTGGATTGCGTCATTAGTCTCAAATTTATAAAACTTATACTCACCAATAACTGCACTCAGCACTTCAGCACCGTCCATAATCATATCAATGGCATTAGTCGAAAGGTTTTCGCTATCTGTAACACAAATCGCAACACTCTCTTTGCCATTAACATTTCGTGTAAGAACCATATCTCCTTTATTAAGAGATTTATTATCTGGGATTTTGTATGTATATCTTTTTGCGTCTTTGTCCTGTATGTGTCTTACTTGTACAATGTTCATTTATCGTTCTCCTTTCCATTTGAACAAACATTTGTTGAATTGGAACAATTTAATCTATATAAATCGTAATTAAGTTACCCAATTTACGATAACCGAAACAAAGATTGCCGCCATCGCAAATCAGAGCCTGTTCATCTTCTGTAAAATTGAACGGATTACTTAACACCTTGTATGTAATGTTACCGTAACCATATTCCTTCTGCGTGTAACACATATAATTCTGCAAATCGTCCTGTGTAACATCGTACTTCTTTGTGTGAAAGTTCAGCCAAATCAATTTTGCTTTCGGTGCAAGTTTCTTATATATTGCAAAATTTTCTTCACGAAGTTCGTTCCCATTAGGCTTAAATGCCCACCCTGTATTTATCAATGAATTACCTCCTCGACAATCTTCGTTCTTGGGACATACATTCTTCTGCGCTGTTTGTCCTCAATTTTTCTGGTCTCTCCAAGAACTTTCTGCAATGATTTCAACACATCAGAATGTGACTGAATCCATTCTGCTAATGGAGCATTAAGTTCTACACTATCTTTTGCTTTTCTGCGATTCTCTCTAACTTTCATTAGGGCTTTTCCAAGTTTGGCAGTGTCGTGATATGACACATCTTCAAGTTCAAGCTTATGTAAGATATCTTGTGTTTCATAGTCGTGTAATGATTCGTTTTCAGTATTGTTTTGATAATCCTCTGTTGTTTGTGTGAAAAAGTTGATTGTATCTTCTAACTCTTTAGCTGTTTTGATTTTCGTCATCTCCTTTAATAATTTGCGACTCTCTCCCCCAATGTCTCTTTAACAACATTGGTTCTTTGGACATAGTGCCTTTTAGATTGTTTTTCTCTGATTTTTATTATCTTATCGACTACTGATTTAAAACTATCAAGTTCACAATGATGAATAGAGTACCATTCCTTTATAGGAGTAAATACTTCCATAAAATCTTTTATTATTGCTTGCTCCGCCTTTACTTCGCACAACTTATCAATCAAGATCGCTTTTTGACTATCAGTTGTATTTTCTAAAGAAATTTGATGTAATAAATCATCAATTTGCCCATAATATGAATTGAATTGTGATTTAAGCTCACGATATCTTTCTGAGTAAAGTTGCAATGCTTCTAAATTATCTCTAAGAGCAATTGTTGCATCACAATACTTTTCTATATTTTCCTTAGAAATAGGAAAATCATTTGCGGTAGCCATATTCTAAAATACCATCTCCCTTGTCAATTTTTCTTAATAATTTGTGATTAAAACTTCCGTTGAACTGTTGCCTGTTTTCACCTTAGTGTGGTAGTTGCAATTATTGTAATCTTTGATTAGATAATCTATTTTATTTGCCGTGTTGCTTCCTCTGTCCTTTGTTGCTTCCTCTGTCCTTTGTTGCTTCCTCTGTCCTTTCTTTTGCTATATCAAAATATTTTTCTTCAATTTCTATGCCGATAAAGTTTCGGTTAGTATTTACACACGCAACACATGTTGAACCACTTCCCATACAATTATCAACCACTATTTCACCTTCGTTGGTGTATGTCTTAATCAGATATTCCAACAATTCAACAGGTTTTTCAGTTCTGTGTTTTGCAATACTTGGGTGCGGTTTACTAAATGATAATATACTTGTAGGGTACTTTTCTGTGCTACCTGCTCTACTATCATCTGTCATATGAAATTCACCATAGTTTTGATTTGTATGTTCTTTATTTTTATAAGAAACACCTTTGCTGTGTAGAGGTTTGCCCTGTGTAAATTGTGGATTGTATGTAGGTAATTTTTTATAAAATACAGCAATCTGTTCGTGTTGTCTTAAAGGCATACGCTTTGCGTTAAGAAAACCACTTATTAATTGTTTATCCCACACCAAATCATATCTAAATAGTTTACGATTGCTATTTACCAAATCAACATAAAATGTACCTTGTCCAAATAAAAGTATTGCACCATTATCTTTTATAATTCTTTCATAATGTTTCCAAAGTTTGTCAAAAGGGATTATAATATCTTTCTTATTTTGAGTAACACCGTAAGGCAAATCACACAATATCATATCAATGCTTTTATCTGGAATATCTTTCATCAATTCAAGGCAATCGCCTTGTAATAATTTACTAATTAGTTTCACCGCCTTTACTAATAAAAGAATTCTTTAATCAATTTATAATAAGTTTTTTAGATTCCATAATGGAATAAAACTCACTTGCTTTTATTTCCGTTAAACCTTCTGGAGCATTGAAATCACCTTCAGATGAAAATGTGCAATAAATAACATTATCTAAATCAAACAATCTCCATCTACACTTAAAACAACCAATTGTAAAATAGAATGGAACATAAGGTTTATATGCATTTTCTGTAAGACCGTTTTCTTTACATAATGAAACCCATTCTTTATTAAGAGGATTTCTTAATTTGAACTTGCCCGGAATATCAGATATAAACCCATTTGCAAAATTCTTAATATCCTCGGCATCAGGGTCAATCCACAACCTTGTAACAGCTGCATAGAATGAGTTGGTATGAATATTATTTCTTACCGAAAAATCTCGAAATAAGTCAGTAATCTTATTAACAGTTTCTAAATATTCAAGATATTTTTCGCCAAGAGCACTGTCATTCGATACGATATAAAATTTTTCCATATATATTCTCCTAATTTAATTATCTGTTTCTTTGTATGTTTCATAGTTAGTAATTAAAACTTCAACACTGCTATTTGCCGATTTATCTTTTGTTTGATAATTACAATTTTTATAATCCATATTTAAATAATGGACATTATATTTTTTAGACCATTCTTTTAAAATATCGTTGCTTTTGCCTTTGTGTTCTGTAACATTCGACAAAGCAAATTTACCACCTTTTGAGTTAATAATGTCAAGTAAATTAAGAAGCTCTCTCTCATAATCTTCTGACCATTTACAAAAATAATCTCGTTCATATCCACCAACAGTAATAAGATAAGGCGGATCACAATAATAGAAAGTGTTATTAAATTCTGGCGAATCTAAATTCAAATTATGGAAATCGCTACTGTAAAAACTAATATTTTTCTTGTCAATAGCTTCTATGTATTTTACAAGTTTATCCTCTAACGACTTAGAGAAGTAAGACCTGCTTGCACCAGATGGCATATTAAACTCTCTATTCTTATTAAAGGCTATTTGATAGTTGAATGCGTGAGTAATCAAGCAATATAAAACTACTGCATTTTCTCTATCAAGATTATCTTTCAGATTTGTATTATAGTAACTTCTTAAATTAAGAAATTCTTGCTTACTAAACTTGTTCAATTTGTATGTATCAATCATTTCTTTAACTTCGTCTACGAATTTGCTATCAAGATTTCTGAAGATATTAACGAGTGGTTTACATTTATCGTTATACACAACCTGTTTTGCATTCACATTTAGTGAAACTTCTCCACCTCCTCCGAACAAATCTACAAATTTATCAATTTTCTTCGGAAAGAGAGGTAGAATCTGAGGCAGCAATTTGTATTTACCGCCAATATAATTAAAAGGATTTTTCAAATAATTTATATTTACCATCTCCTTATAGTGTTACTACTTGCCCTAATTTCAAGCTTTCTCGAACTTTGATTACCCTTTGGTTTCTTGAGCCACACCAAGCAAGAGAAATATCTCTTTGCGACTCATCATATTTTCCATCAACAAGAATATCTATATAAGGCAAGATTTCGTTTGCAATAAACTTAGATTTCAATATCTGTTCATATGTATAACCTGTATATAGCCATATTGTTTTGCTTGGTAATTTGGTCTTGACCGTTTTTACAATATTAGATATTTGTTGTTGATTTACTTGCTCCAATGGATGCCCACCTGAGAGCGTTAGCCCCGATATATAATCAGGACTTAACGCTTCAAGTAATTCAGTCATAGTGTCATTAGTAAACGGTTGTCCGGCTGTAAAATCCCAAGTCGAAGGATTGTGACAATTGTAACAATGAACGGTACAACCACTTACCCATAGCACAACTCTGACTCCAATTCCATTGGCAATATCGTGTTTAGTGATTTTGATGTAATTCACTCGTTGCCACCTAAATGCACATATCTTTCTTTGATTTCTTGTGTTCTTCCTTGATTCCAGAAGTTAGTTCCTATATCCTTTTATACCCTCGGTTTCCCGATATTTATTAGGGGAGTAGACTATACAATATCATTGTTTGCATAAGAAACAATTCCCCGAAATTATAGTCGTTGAGCGTCCTCCATCAGCGTTGCCTGTTAAGGAGTTTCGTTGCGTAAGAGTGACTTGCACACTCGGTAATCCCTTGCTTAATGTTTTTATGGTTTCTATCCTATCGGACTGACAGATTTAATCCTATACCGCATTCACACCTGCCGTTTCCAGCTATGTTGTAGCCATTAAGGTTATGGGGACTTCCCCGCAGTTTATTCGGTTTAAAGTGGGCTTATAGCAAACCCACAAGTTCTCCGAGAGATGTTCAATTTACTTTCATCTGTATTGCCACAGCTTGGACACTTCCAAATAAGTTTACCGTTTTCATTTTCTATTACATCAATCTCTCCGTCATATCCGCACGCTTGACAGTAATCACTTTTAGTGTTGAGTTCAGCATACATGATATTGTTGTAGATGAATTGCATAACAGACAGGACAGCTTCTGTGTTATTTTGCAAATTAGAAGTTTCAATATAACTAATTGCACCGCCCAAACTTAATGCCTGAAACTGTGATTCAAGTTTCAGTTTTGCAAAGGCATCAATAGGTTCTCTGACATTTACATGATAACTATTTGTAATGTAGTTCTTATCTGTAATACCTTCGATAATACCAAATCTGCGCTGTAAACATTTTGCAAACTTATAAGTTGTGCTTTCAATTGGAGAACCATACAACGAAAAGCCTAAATCAAGTTGCTCATTCCATTCATCACACTTTTTGTTCATATATCTCATAATATCAAGTGCGAACGGTGTTACTTCCGGATCTGTATGAGATTTGCCTGTCATATACTTTACACACTCATACAATCCTGCATAGCCAAGTGATATTGACGAATAACCACCAACAAGTAACTTATCAATGGTTTCACCTTTCTGAAGTCTTGCTAATGCACCGTGTTGCCAAATAATCGGAGCTACATCCGACACTGTTCCTTTCAGTCTCTCATATCTGCACAAGAGGGCTTTATGACACAACTCCAATCTCTCATCGAAAATTTTCCAAAACTTCTCTTTATCTTTACCTGACGATAAGGCTACATCAACAAGGTTGATTGTAACTACGCCTTTGTTGAATCTGCCGTAAAATTTATATTCACCATTTTCTTTGTACGGTGATAAAAAGCTTCTACACTGACTGTTCGGTATCAACAGTCTGGACTATATCTTTGGGAGTTATTATGCTAACTCGCTCACTCCGCACTTCCATCTGTATCATTATTCAGATGTACTCTACTCACTTCATCACACAAAGCTATTTGTGCTATGCTTTCGATAGTCTCTTGACCTTACGCATATGCGTCTTGGCACAGGATAGTTCAAGTCTAAGTTTCACCCCGAAAGTCCCCTGTTAGCACACTACTTAGCTGTCATTTCCTACAGTTCCTATTCGTGTAATGTACACCATTTTGATTTATGTTCACGGAGTTTTAGATGAGCCGTTTAACCCATCGAAGGGAAACAATTTCCTTCTTTTAGCTTTTTCATCACCTTTTCAGATATATAATCCGGAACAAGCCTTTTAGCTGAGCACTTTGCGGCAAGCTCCGTAAGATACCAATACTTGCTGTCCTTAGTAATGTTATCCTCTTCAAGCACATAAATAAGCTTTGGAAAAGCAGGAGTAATCCATACACCCTTTTCGTTTTTAACGCCTTTATATCTTTGATTAAGTGTTTCTTCAATAATCATAGCGAGGTCGTGTTTCTCTTGCTCATTGTTAGCCTCGTTAAGATACATGAATACTGTGATAAAAGGAGCTTGTCCATTAGTTGTTAAAAGTGTTTCTACTTGATATTGGATTGTCTGAACACCTTTGTTGATTTCCTTCTGAAGTCTTTCCTCGGCTATCTCGGCAATCTTATTTTCGTCAGTTTCAAATCCACACTGACTCCACTCTCTTCTCAACTCATCTTTAATGTGCTGTCGGCTAATATTCACAAACGGTGCGAGAGCAGTAAGACTGATACTCTGTCCGCCATATTGACTGCTGGCAACCTGAGCAATAATCTGTGTTGCAATTGTACAAGCTGTTGAAAAACTATGTGGTTTTTCAATCATAGTGCCACTGATAACCGTTCCGTTCTGGAGCATATCATCAAGATTACATAAGCAACAATTATAAGTATGTTGTGCAAAGTAATCTTTATCGTGGAAATGAATAATTCCTTCTCTGTCAGCCTCAACAATATCTTGAGGAAGTAAAACTCTATCAGTCAAATCTTTGCTGACCTCACCTGCCATATAGTCACGCTGTGTAGGAATAATAGTGGGATTTTTATTTGAGTTTTCCTGTTTGATGTTCTCGTTGCTTAAATCAATCAGTGAAAGGATTGCATCGTCAGTAGTGTTCTTCTTACGGATTAAGCTCTGTTTATATCGGTAAAGTGTGTATCTTTTCGCCAAAGAAAAACAGCCGTATTTATCTATGTATTCTTCGATTAAGTCCTGTATATCTTCAACTGAGTAAATTCTCTTACTTCGTCTGAGCTTATCATAAATTCTTGTAGCAATATTTTTAATTTCGTCATCAGACAATGTTTGTTCATGGTTTGCGTGGGACTCACTATTTGCTTTTCCAATTGCAGAAATAATCTTATTGCGGTCAAAATCAACTTCTCGACCATCTCGTTTAATTACTTTCATTTAATCACCTATACTTTCAGAGAATATCGCCATATGTAAGATTACTAAAATCAAATAAATTATGGCAATTATTACAAGATATTCTCGCTGGGTTTTTATCGTAAAGTGTGATTCTATGTGCAAGCTCGCAGAAAGGGCATTTGACAACAAAAGAAAAAGGAAAATGAGAGATGTATGTACGAACAATGTCATCTTCATTTATATATGCGACTTTATTTTTTTCACTCGTGTTTTCTTGCCATTCTTTTTTGCCAAGTTTTATACCTTTAGCCAGACCCCTAATGTAATCGGCAGAACCTTCAACTTTGTGCGGATTATCTTCTGCATTTTTTACGAATAAAACATCAATTTTATGTGCGTTTGCGTACTCAATTTCCTTGATAACACCTGTTGAATCGTACCATTTCTCGCCTGTCACCCATATTTCATCACACTCGGCAAGCTGGTACAGACAAAGTTCAAGCCCATCTTCATAAGACATATCGTTGTACAGAAAGCTAAACATATGTAACGGTGAAATAAACATATAATTCGGATGTTTCTTTTGCTGCGTTTTAATAATTTCTTCAACCTCTTTGAGATTATTTTTGTCGCCACCGTATTTGTGGCTGACATACACTGTTTTTCCAAATTGTTTCATTCAATTCCTCCTATTTATTTTTTACTATCAGTAAATTCAAAGCATACGCATCACCCCCCCTTTTATTGTTACCTTTAACCCTGTATTAGTCTTTATTTTTGATTGTAATTCGCAACTCTACTGTTTTACCATCCTTTAAATCCCATTCATACCCACTTGAGATTTGCTTTGGGGAAGAAAATCCACCCAACAATTTATTTACCATATAATCTCTAACAGCTCCAATTGCTTCATCTGTAACTTCAGATTTGTTTTGCCACATATATTTGTTTTTATGGTTTAATGTGCCAGCGTATATGCCAAAAGCACCACAACCAACATGATATTCTGCCATTTAAATTCTCCTTTTGTTGATTTTTAAACTTAATATCTGTTAATTTCTTTAGCTGTCAATCCATATCCCGCTCCTTTTTTTCAGCAATAAAATGTAAGCCTTTATAACAATCGTCACATAGCTGTATTTTAATTTTTCTCTTACTTTTGACAAGAGTTTTAATCCGAGTAAAGTATTCAGTGTCAATCCCTACATAAAACTCCTTCATTTTAATTGTGTACGGATTTTCGATAATTTTGTAACAACTATCACACTGATAGACTCTCATCTACTTTCACTTCCTTATAAAACTCATATCTGTTATCTTTATTGTCGTGCTTAAAAACTTTTACAAGGCTATCTATACTCATATCATTTACCCATCTAACATCGTTTGCTGCCCTGTCGAGCAAAAAGATAGTTTCCCCACTCTTGATTTCATCAAACACATCAGAATTACAAACACTTTCATACTTTATCATTTTTACACCTCTTTCATTAATTTTCTTTGTGAAAAACTCCGCTATCAAGATACTTCTCAAGGCTATCTCTTGTTATCACTCTTCGTCTTTCTCAATAGGAATAGGCTGATTCCAGCATTCAATACATGAACGCTTGCAATCGTGATTATCGCTCAATCCTAACATATATGGACAGATACCGTCAGGTACTCCAGCATCATTAAGATTGGCATTTGGATAATTTCGCAGAAATTCTGACAAGTATGTTTTTTGTGGATTAGCATTGCTCCACCCCTGAACAATTAAAATAGCCCATTTTGGGTATTTTAATTCTAATTGCATGCAAGAAACATGTTTCCCGTTATTTACTTTATCTAACGGACAATTTTCACATCTAATTCTGCAAACTCCTGATTCATATGCTTTTGTCATTCGATTTTTTTCAGTCATATAGAATTCTGTTTTAGAACAATCAATCATTTAATTCACCTCTATTAACTTCATTGTATTTTCTCTTTATCATATTTTGCCTCCCATTCTACAAACTTGTTCACCCATTCTGTAGTTTCTGGCATTGTTTTGAGCAAGAACACACAGTCTTTACTATCTTCCTCAGTGCGATTTGAGATTACATAGTCAACTTTTTCTTCAATATCTTTAAACTCTTTACGGTCGTTTATAATACGCTCCATAGCTTTTACAGTTCCTGTTTTGCTGTCTTTATACCTTTTCTTCATTCTCAAGAATCTTTCAACAGCAGGACAATCTATTAGCACAGAGTCAATTAGTTTATCGCCTTTGTAATTATTTTTAAAATCTTCAAATCCTCTCGGATCAATTATGTAAAAATCAGCGTCATCAATTTGCTGTTGCGTTGCACAATATCTGTAACCGTTAAACTCGGTATAAGCCACGATATTGGTCAGTTTATCAAACTCCTCATCTGTTACAAAAATGTGTGAGTTTGGAGATTCGTTATCTCTTCTTGGTCTTGTTGTATAAGATACGGCCTTTTTGCGGTTATATTCCTTACAAACTTTGTCTACTAAGTAATCCTTACCAGAGCCTGAAGCTCCGAGAACTAATACAATTGATTTAACAGTCATCATTATCTCCTTTTAGTAACTGCTGAAATAAACATTATCTACCACTGCATACGGTGTTCCAAATGAATGATAATAACTCATTCTGAACGCTTTGACATTATAATCTCTGTCACCACTCAATATCCTTTGAGCAACTGAATAAGACAACTCACTCGGATCTCTCGTGTAAAGAATACCTGCCACATTGAATGTATTATAATCAAAAGCTACTACCCTCAGTCCACCGTTACTGTCAGCTAAATTCATTGCCGTTGAACCTACCAACCACTGACAATACTCACTGCAATTACCCGCTTCGCAATAAATTACTCTTGCTAACAAATCTACCTCATCTGACGATGTGTTATATGTATTATTTGATTTTGTAATAGTTTTTGTTTCTGCTTGAACTTCAACTTTTTCTGTTGGTGGTTCTGTAGGAGGAGAGGTTGTTTTAATCTTCTTCTTGTCTTTTTTAGTTTTCTCAGTTGGTTTTACTGTTGTTGGTTCTGTTGTGGCATGCACGGTTGTAGGTTGCGTTGCTGGTTTGGCTACCGTATCTTTAGTGGCTGTATCTCGTGTTGCAGTGTCAGGGGTGGAGATGTTTGGTTCTCCACAAGCCGAAAAGCCAAACATCATACCTAACATTACCCATAAACTTGCTATCTTCTTACCAAATCGGATATAATCACCCTTCCTTAATTTCCCATTTTCTAAATTTATCCACATAATCATCAGTGAAAAAACCTCTGATAATAAGTGTTTGTGGCTTATTTGTGTCTATAAGCATTAATCCAAGTAGACTTTTACCCGACAACACTTCCTTGCCTTGCGCTACTTCAATAATGCCACTCATTAATTCATCTGCTATGTGAAGAAAATCGTCAAAATCATCTCGCTGAAGCTGAATGTGTAACATTACTGTTCTATGTATTTTGTTTTCCATAGCTTACTCCATAACTGAGCCTACTACCCACTTACTAATTACTGAGTAAATATCCTTGTCACACACACAAGTAATAGTATTCCAATCAACATTATGTGCTGCTTTGGTTTTTGCTCTCTCAACACCGTTTGCAAGAACAAGACTTGCAAGAAATGATTTGCCACTGATAGACCAATCTTTGCCGTTTTCGTCTTTACCGATAAGAGTTACTTCTTCGTCAATCTGACTTACAGCTTCTGTAAAATCAGACACATCCTTAAGTGTAACAAGTTCAATTTTTTGCCTCATTCAATCACCTTTCTTAATTACATTTTTTAATTTATGTTCCATAATATATTCCATAATACATTTAGCCTAATTACAAATGACGGTTAATATAGGTAAAATAATACATCACATATCGTTTAAATTCTAACAATATGTGTATTATTCGTTAAATATTTAGACGATCATTATCAATTTAATCAAGAGGTGACCGTCATTTGTATTCTTGTGATTTATAATATATATTGTACACCATACATATTAATTTGTCAATAGATTTAACCATGTTTTTCTACTTAATGAATGATTTTTTCTTAATGCCTGTTTATATGCTGAGGGTTCTGCTAAAAGCATACATTTCTTTTTAGCTCTTGTAAGAGCAGTGTACAATAAACAATTGTCTAATAAAATGTAATCGGTATTGTCTATAATGACAATTACACAGTCATAACCACTACCTTGACTTAAATGCACTGTTAAAGCATAAGCAAGTTGCACTTCATTCACTTCTGAATCAATGTAATTAACCGTTTTTTTTAAGTTTTCATCTAATAAATTATTGTATTCAACTGACACACATATACTCTTACTTTGTTTTTTCGTCTTATCTTGCTTTATATGCGTAATACTTGTAACATAGCCAATTTCACCATTAAAAACATCTTTGTCGTAATTATTAACTCTTTGAATCACCTTTGCACCCACTTTTAATATACCATTAATAGTTTTAACGCTGGGTGCATTTGGCAATAAATTATTTTGAATAATTTGATTAATTTCGGCAGTGGAGTTAATACAATCACTCTTTCGTGGGGTGATTATCACTACATTGTCAATTCCAAATTTATTAACAGCGTTTAAATAAGACTTTATGCCTATATCCCTTAAACCTTCTCTATTGGTGCGGAATTGATAAATTAAATCTTTATTGTTGCCAACTACCATCCGCATTTCTTTACGAGGAATAGGATCAATACCATCTCTTATCTTATTGGCATTAGTTAAAATACCAGACTTTTCAGCCTGCCTATGTACTTTATGTAGTTTATAAATAGTGAACTTATTTGAAAATTCTAAAAGGTCATTAAAAACATTACCGTAGCCAATTGGAGGAAGTTGTCGATTATCACCACAGATAATTACTCTTGTACCTTGTTTAACGGCTGACAATATTGACAATGCCAATGGCACATTAATCATAGAAAACTCATCAATAAATAAAACATCAATTGGCAAAGGATTATGTGAATTATATTTAAACTGCTCTTCTATTGAAGAATCACTATCTTGTTGATATTTTAATAAACGGTGAATTGTACTTGCTTTATACCCTGTGGCTTCTGTAATTCGTTGAGCTGCTTTAGCTGATAATGCACAACATCTAATTTCCATATTATTATATGTGTAAATATCAAGTAAAGCTCTTGTAATACTCGTCTTACCTGTACCTGCTTTACCTGTAATTAGCACGACAGGCTTATTTAATGAACCTCTAATTACCTCAAGTTGTGTCGCATCAAACTCAAATCCTTGCGATAATTCAGCATCCCGAATTACTTTATCCACATAACTTTCATTAATATTCATTACAGTTCCATTATCTAAATTTATAACAGTTTCAAGAACAGCCATTTCTTTATCGTAATATTTCCTCAACCCTACATTGTTATTGTCAATCCATAAAAAGTTTTTAGACTGCCTTTGTGAAGTTATAAAATCATCAAATTCATTAATGCACTCTGGAATATTGTCAATGACATCTTCTCTTAATTTTTGAAAATCTATATAAGTATCACCACTTTCCTCGCCAAGTACACTAAAATAATATTTAAGAAATGCAGTAACTCTTTCAAGTGATTTTTTTAAATCTGGTCTTATTTTGAGAGCTACTCCATCAGCCCTTTTGAACCCTAACCCTTTTACTTTGGTAATTACATAAGGATTTTTAAATATCTTTTGTTTTAACAATTCAGGCTGACTTTCAAGAGATATTAGTTTTTGACATATAGTGTTACTAATACCATAAGGAGATAATAGTGCCAAAATATCTTTCATACTATAATTATTGATGATTTTCTGTTTGCATAGTTGCCATTTGTCATCATTAATACCTTTAATTTTATTAATGTCAACATCTTTATTTTTCATCACCCTTTGTACAATATCAGGGTATACCGAAAGTAAAGAATCTGCTTGCTTTTCAGATAAAATTGATACAAGAAAATTATATTGGTTTTTTTCTGAACATTGATTTATTTCTTTAACTGACAGAGGTTGATATTGCCAACAATTATATTTTTTATTATATACAGGAGTAGCTTCAACGCTATATATGCATCCACCAAACAATTGCTGCATTTCGCCACATAAAACAGAATAATAATATATTGATTTACCGTCATCACTGATATATTCTTTTGGATTTCCGTTAAAGTATTTAATTTCGTCTTGTGTCTTAAATGTATAAACTCCCCAACAAGAATTTTCATTATAATATCGTTCTTGACATATTTCAGCTTGAAAACACATAATATCTTTGTTTGACATTAACTCACCTCCTTCTTATCTTCTAATGTATTTCTTTTCTCAAATAACCATCTGTTATATGATTTAACAGCTTGTACCTCACAACAATCCTTTGATCTTTTACAGCACTTTAAAACTACTCTCTCACCTCTATTGAGAAAATCAATATATCTTTTATATACTGAACTCCAAACAGTCACCTCTATAATACCATTTGTTGAGTATAAATTGATAAATGCGAATTGATTTTTATATCGGTCTTTTTTCTTTTGAATTTTAGCAATAACACCAACAAGTGTACATAAACATCCTTCTTGTACATCATTGTATATCGTATTACAATATTGATAACTTTCATTAAATGGGTTGTCCGTTAAGAAAACTGACAAAGCACTAAATTCCCAGAATTTTTCATCTTGACCATATTTATCAATATAAATTAACAGTTGTTTTTTTTCTTTTTGTTCTTGTTCAATATCAAACTCAATTTTTTTGCGTAAATTATACTTTCTTAACCTTTCTGCTTTGTCTTTAATAGTATTAGTGTCAATACCCATATTTTTTAATATTGACAATGAGGGTAATGTTTTTACAGGTTTGTATTCCTTGTGTCCTATAATATATTTAAAATATTTAATTAGCAAATTTTTTTTATTATTACAAGGAATTGCCCCAGCTTTAATTAAAGAAACCATCTGAGTTTTTGTTGGTGATACTCTTTGCAAAAAATCATAAAAATTATGGAATGTACCATTTGCTTGTCTTTCATTTAAAATTACAGAAGCTATTTTTTCGCCTATACCATTAATGGCAGATAACCCAAACATAATTTGTCCGTCATACACAGAAAATCCGCTTTTTGATTTATTTACATGAGGTGGATTGATTATTACGCCAAATTGTTTTGCATCCATAATGTATTTATTAATTGCACCATAATCATCTTTATTTTTATTAAGCAATGCACAAAAAAACTCAACAGGATAATGAGCCTTAAGATATGCAGTTTGATAAGTTAGCATAGCGTAAGCAATACTATGAGCCGAATTAAACGAATAACCACCCATTTCAGCCAGATTATTACTGATTTTTTCAGCTAAATCTTCACCATAACCATTATTGATGATTTCATTTTTTAATTTTGCTGATTCTTTTTTTACAAGTTCAATATTTTTTTTACCAATAGCTTTACGAAATAAGTCTGCTCCACCATAAGTCCTGCCGCCAAATACTCTTGTGATTTCCATAACTTCTTCTTGATATATTAAACAACCATAACTATTTTTTAAAATAGGTTGCATATCAGGATGTATGTAAGTTATATCTTCAGGATGTATTTTGTTATGAATAAATTGATTTACCATTCCCATACTGTCAGGACGATATAAGGCTAATACTGCCGAAACATCATCAATGTTTGTTGGCTTTAATCTCATTAAAATATCTTTCATTCCTTGACTCTCAACTTGAAAGACACCATCAGTTTTACCACTGGCAAGCAAATCATATGTAGCTGTATCATTCATAAATTCACTATTACTTGCACTGAAAAAATCCGGATTTAAATTCAGCGAATTAATAACTTCCTGAACTATATTTAAAGTTGTCACACCGAGAAGGTCAAATTTAATGATACCAATTTCTTCAATTACTCTTTTATCAACTTCTATAACTCTTGCATCATCTTTACCTCTATGTATAGCCATATAATCGGTTATTTTAGTATCAACTATTCCTACACCACCAGCGTGCATTGATACAGTTTTTACTCTTCCGCTTATATGTTTTGCTATATCAAACAATTCAGAATATTCACCATATTCTTCTATGATTGACGGATCATTATCTAAATTTTCTTGAAAATCGCTATACACAAACTTCTTGCTTAATTTATCAGTAACTTTATATGGTATGCCCAAGACCTTACCAACATCTTTAATAGCCCCTATAGGACTAATATAACTAAAGTTGATAATTTGACATACGCTATCAGAACCGTATTTGTCCATTAAATAAGCCAGAACTTCTTCTTTTTTATTAAAATCAGTGTCGATATCCACTTTAATGCTTATTTTCATAAGCCTTTATAATAATAAAGTTTAAAGTTAGACTATATCTTGATATTACATATATCTTGTTGCACTTCCAGCAGTAACTCATCCTCTGCTGTACAATTTAGTCGTTACACTTTTTAATTTACATATCTTAATTCATAATTTTTAACTATTTTATACTTGGAAAGGCTGCTACCACTTATTTGTAAATATGCTGTAGCAAATCTACTCGCCTCTGCAATGCTTTGAAATTTTTTTATGAAATGTCCATCTTGATATATAGCACATGGTTTATAATTTCTAACTTGAGAATGTTTTTTAAAACAATGTTGCATATTATATACTCTTGTACACCACTCAAGATTGCTTACTGCATTATTTTTACAATTGTAGTCAATATGGTTTATTTCTGGTAAATTGTTTGGATTAGATAAAAACGCCTCGGCTACCAAACGATGAACTAATGCTTTTTTAGTATGCTTTGTTCCATTACATAATGAAACCATATAATATCTACTTTTGCCATCACTCCACAGTTTTAATTTTTTAAACTTATTATGACAAATGCTATATACATCTCCCATATCTGACACATAATAATTAGAATAATTCTTTACTTGTTTTATTCTTATATAAAACACACTCCTTTTTTATAAATTTTATGTAAATTAACTTAGCACGGTATTACCTGCTATCTTATTAAAGACCGTAGGCTCTCTTAGTCAGCTACTTCGTCTATATTATGTTTTCTACATATCTGCTTGTAAGCCTTGATGTAGAGTCTTATTCAACTGATACCGTTAGCATCTATTTTTTATAGACACACCTTTGAGTAATAAAGTTCACAACAAATGCCCAATATTGTTTAGGCATCGACACTCTTTCCGGATTTAAAAATCTTTCAAAAATCAAATTATGTTCTAATGGATTGATTGTAGATATGCCAAGCAACCAATTAACTATTGAGCCTGCACCCGATCCTCTGCCATATCCTACTGCTATGTTGTGAGATTTAGCATAATTAATGTAATCCCACACAATTAAGAAATAACCACTAAAACCCATTTGATTAATAACAGATAATTCATATGACAATCTGTCTTTATATTTTTTTTCTTCCTCAAAAGGTAAATTATTCAATCCAAATTCTTGATAACCCTGTTCACATAAATACGATAAATATTCATAATCATTTTTATACCCTAATGGTATTGGATATGTAGGCAGTTGAGGTTTTTGAAATGGCATATTAACTATATCTATCATATCAGCAATTTTAACAGTGTTAGCTAAAGCAATACTTACATTATCTTTACCTATCTGTTTGTCCATTATAGCATGTATTTCATCAACAGATTGCATATAACAATCTTTATACACTTCTGATGCAGTTTCTGTATCATGAGCTATTTGTACAAAATAACTTTGATAACGCAAATCTTCCTCAGTTGCCACATGGGAATCACAAGTGACAATAAATTCTGTATTAGTTTTATGAGCAAGTCTTAATATTTTTTGATTATACTCACATTGTTCAGAAACATCGTGTGATTGCATTTCAAGATAAAAATATGGGAAAATTGATTTATATTCGTTTACATATTCAATACATTTATTAAAATCTTTTTCTCTTGACAGCTTGGAAGCAAGACACGCTGATGTAATAATTAAATCGTTTGCATATGGCTTTATAGCATTTAAATCTACTCTTCCATGATAATAATAACCTTCAAACTCTCCTTTTGTAACAAGTTCATTCAGGGCAATTCTACCTTGCTCATTTTTTGCTAAAGCAATCAAATGAAAATATTTGTTGTTCGGATCATTAACTGTCATATCAAATGCTTCATATAACTCAACGCCATATATCATTTTAATATCAGGATATTGAGCTTTTAATTTATCAAAATACACCCAACTATATTCATTACCATGCTCCGTTATTGCAAATGCAGGACTTCCGATTTCTTTTGCCCTCTTTAAATAATCTTCAGGATGACCGTAACCGTCCAATAAAGAAAATTCAGAATGATTATGTAAATGTACTATTTTTTCCGTCACTGCTCATTATCACCTCCAACTACTTCATAATCGTCTACTATGAATTGACAAGTAATAATACCATTGAATACATTAATATTTGTCTTACCGACTACATTTAACATTACTTCTTCAGTATCACTAAAATCATCAAAAAGATTACATAATGAATCGCTTGCATTATCAACACCAAACTTAACAAAAGACACTCCGTTGTCAGTTTCAATACGCCAATTATTGAACTGCTTACCCATAAGATTGAACTGACTTCTTTTCACTAATAAATTAGTTACTAAAATAATAGGCTCATCTATATTCTGTCCATAAATATCTGCGGAATCATCTATACGCTTGACGACACCAGTGTCCATAAAGTCGGCAGTGATAATAAAATCACATAATATAACTGAGTCATTTTTAATTGGCAATGAGTTTAATTCACATATAGTTTTCTTAACATTTTTACCGTATATTTCAACACCAAAGGCATTATCGTGTCCCTGTACTAATTTAAAAGTATCTGTTTTAGCCAATAATTCTTTAAAACTATCACAACTACTATTTTTATAATTTCGTCCAGAACCTCTAAATAAGCCATCTTCTTGTGCTTTTCTTAAACATAAAGTCGGTTTTTTATATTTTTCTGCTATCTTCATAGCCATAACACCTGTTAATGATTCGTCAATCCCCATATGTGTTGTATTAACGAGCAATACTTTGTCATTTAAAGAGGAACTATCGTCAATTACATTATATACATTTGATAATGCTTTATTAATTGCGTTTCGTTGCCTTGCTTTAGCGTTATTGCAAAAACGAGCAACTCTATCATAAATAGATTCTTCTATTGTTGGTTTATTTCTTGGCTTATAATCAAAATATTGAGTCTGTTCAATAAATGCCTGAAACATCAAATCCTTTTCTTCTTGTGAACCCATTCTTATTAAAGCATTTATTAATGGAACGATATAAAATTGTACATTATGAATATTAACCCTGTTATGTATTGAATCAAATTGTTTTTTGATTAATGCTTTAAAAAGAGGATTGCAAACGCTTGATAATCCTTTGTCAATAATTCTTTTAGTCTCATAGCTCCTAATATCCATCATATCACCTATATTACCTAATGCAACAAGGTCAAGATATTTCTCGGATTCAAAATTAAACCATTCATCATCAAGTGCTTGTACAAATTTATATGTAATGCCTACTCCCGACAGTTCTTTGTTGGGATAATTACCTTTTTGGTTATTAACGATAATTGCATATGGATTATCAATTTCGATAATATGATGGTCTAATATAATAATATCAAGAAGTGCATTTTCTTCTTTTAGCTTGCAACATTGTTCAACATCATTACTTCCAGCATCGGGAATGATTAATAATTGAGTATCTTTGGGAATTGTAATATCTTTCGATAAACCATGTTGCTTTTTATCATGTAACGAATATGTCACTTCCCACATTGGACATACCGTTTTAAGATACATATACATTATTGCTGACGAAGTATATCCATCTACATCAGAATCAACTATAATGTGAACTTTCCTTGATTCTTCAGGTGCAACTTTGCAAAAGCATCGTACTGCATTATCAATGTTATCTAACAATTCATAAGAATACACAACATCATCTGTTAAATGTAAATATTTACAAGGATTTTTTATTCCTCTATTATGTAAAACTGTCCCAGTTATATTGTTAATATCATTAGGACTGCTATTGATTAATTTACATTCCATTATATCACCTCAACCTTGTCATTCCATTTTGGATCAATGTTTTAAATTTTTTAGGATTATCACACGGACTTTCCTTTTCAGATAATATATTTTGCTTATCAATAACTGCAAAGATATTGAGATAATTCATAAACTTATCAGCAATATGATTTAATTCTTCAATTTGAACATCTTTGTCATAAACAAAAATAATATTCTCGCATATCCTTGATAACTTATTAACTTGAATTTGTGTAATTTTCTTGCCACAGGTGGCTACTGTGTTTGTGTAGCCACCTGAAAACATCTGCATAACACCTTTTTCAGACTCAACAACATATACAGAATTATTTTGTTTAATTGAATCATAAGCGATATTCAATCCATATAAGATTTGACCTTTAGCACAAGGTTCAATATATAAATACTTATTTATATAATCAGGCATATTGGTAGAGAAATACCTCCCCTTAACACCTACCAAATTACCTAATTCATCTCTAATTGGAATTGTAATCCTGTTTGTTTCTTCATCATATCCAACTTCAAACATTTTTTGTATTCGATAATCAATATTATCTTGATAAAACATATCGTTCAAATATGGCTTATAATATGATAAAATATGTTCACTGATTGGCTCAATAGGCTTTTCAATACAAATGTCCCCATCGTTATGTATGCTAAGCTCCATAAGTAGTTTTGTCAATTTAAGGCTTGCAGGTAAATTTTTATTAAAATCATAATAATAATCAATGCCTATACACTGGCATACATATTTTAATGATTGAAAAAAGTTACAATGCTGAAAAAACATAACCAAATTAAATATATCTGAGATATTTTTTTGTTCTATATTGCGAGTATAATCTATTGTATATAAACTATTTTTATATACAGTAATAGCATTAAGATTATCTCCGTCTGGATTAGCACACTGATAATACTCCCCTTTGTCTTTAATATCATGGCATTTCAAACATTCTAAAATCTGTGGAACAAAATCATTATTGATTATATGTTCTTTTAAGCGTTGTACATCCATTTTTACCTTCCCCTTGCTACAACTACTAATTCACCTCGTTCATACCATTCATTGGTATCAAGATTAACTTCATAAACCATTTTATGCTTATTGCCAAATCTATTCTTATCCGTAACCCCTATATAATATTTTTTACTATTGTCTAACGATTCTTCTCCATAATCTCCCCATTCGGAATCATAAACAAGATATTTATATTTAGAATAATCTTTTAAATCAACGGATTTGAATAATACCAATGTATCAAGTACATGTTTTAATTGCTTACAGTTAGCGATATTTGATGAACACAAATCTTCAGGTTTGACAAAATTAGTATCGTCTGTCAACTGAATAGAACAATAAATAAAAATATTCAACTGCCTTGTTAGTTCTGACAACATTGTTGTAGTAACTTTTAATCCAGTCCAATCACCCACTGTGCTATCGGTATCTTTTAATGTATCATAAAAGAAATATTGTGTTTGGCTAATCATATGTTGTTTTCGGATTTCTAACTCTAATGTCTGATTATCATAAGCAGAAACCATATCAACAGCAAAAATCAATCCCTTAGTTTCTTTTTCAATCCATTCAGCTACCTTAATAATGTTTGCATACTCATCTGATAATTGCGAGACTCTGGCATAATAGTCATCGAACGATTCAATAAATTCACCTTCGGCATTTTGTTTACGGATAATAAACTCCCCTTTATTATCCTTGTATAACCCAAGTGTAATTTCTCTTTCTTTTTTACTTAAATGAATACCATGCAATTCTTCAAACTCTCGATTATTAATAACAGTAGTTAGTAAACAAAATTTCATATTCTCAATTGACATTTCATTTAACAACACACATACTGGCTCTTTCTGATACAATGCCAAGTATGCAATCAATTTAAACATAAATCGTGACTTACCGTCATTTGACCTCATGCCAACACACATTAAACATTCTGTTTTTAAACCCTTAAACATTTCATTCCACATCGGATAAGGTGTTGAAATTCCCATATCAGGTGTTTTAAGTCTGTCAAGAATCATGTCTGTCATTTTATTATTTAAGATTTCAGTATCAGCATTACCTAAAATAACAGTTTGAACCCTGTCAATTTTGCTTCTAACTAATCGTGGAATGTCACTTGAAGTCCACGATTCAAATTTCGGATGTGTTACGATTTTGCTAACATTAAATCCCTTACGAGAATACTCTCTTAGTAAAGAATATTTTTTTAATACTTCTGCATACGATTTTACATTCTCAACTAAAGCAAGTTCCATCCATTTAGATACAGTTGACCAACCACCATAATTAATATAAGATTGATACCTTTCTTGATCTTCAGTCATATATGTTGTTATGGTAGATGAATTAAAAGATTGACTACGATTTTGGTAAATAGAAACAGCATTATCGTAAAAAAATCTTGTCACTTCGTCTGTAAAATCATATTTACTTCTTATTTGCGAAGCATATTCTACAAGTAATGATGGCTGTTTATATATAGCTCCAACAAATAATATCTCATTTTGAACATTGTCAAGTTTAATTTCTTGTTCTTCTATAAAATATCACCACCCATTTAATTTAAGTGCCTATAATCATATATCATCTATAATGTCAGAAATGTCAGCACCTTTATTCTCACTTCGATGATATTTTTTAAAAATAGTATAATCTATTTGTGTACGCCGAGCATTAAGTGATTGTTTTTTTAACACAGACTCTTCCAACGCTGCCTGTTTCCACTCACAATAATCGTTATAATCATTTATGATGACCGCTATGTCATACGCAAACATAGATTCTACAGTTAAAGATTGTCCTGTTCGTATTTTTTTTGCCTCAAGTTGATAATTAATTTTTTTTAACTTATCCTGATTACGAATAAACATTTGGTATAAATCTTCAACTGGTATCTTTATTGTAATGTCTTTATACCTACCATCGGCAATCATATTTACCAATTGCTTTGCCTTATTAGGCATTATTTTTTGCCCATAAAATTGACAATACCATTCTGCTAATTGACCTAAATAATATGCCTTATTAGCTATTTCTTCGGTCTTATTTTTTAATGGCTGTAAATATTTTATTGCCTGATCTTCTGTCCACGATTTTCTTTTTAAATTTATTTTATATTGAATGAAACATGCACAATGGCAATAATGATTTTGATCTATCACATAACTGCCATCGTACATTTTTGTAATATCTATAATGTTTTTACAATAAAAACATTTCATGTTTCATCAAACAACAGATTCAAGAATAGATAGGTATTTCTGAAGTGTAGCACTATCTTCAATCTGTTTGTATGTAGGGGAAAGACCAGCTGCAATAATTAAATTCTTTGCTTTCGCTTTCTTTGTACTTACAAGACTTTTCAATGTGGTAGAAATTTTACTCTTCAATTCTTCAACACTACTATCAATTACTCTTGATGAAGTTTCATCATCATCTTTAATAGCTGTTTCTTCAATGTTTTTAGCCTCAATATTAACGCTATTGTTAAGTGAAGAGACAACCTTAATTTCCTTTTTATTTTTATTTCTATCAATAACTTTTTGCCAAGCGAGAAGAGAAGGATGTTCAATAAACTGATTTTGTGGATAAATATTTGTTCTATCTTTTCCCTCAACAATAGCTACCACTTCACCACTTTCTTCATCCTGTGTCATGTGAAGTACGGTCTTTACATTATATGCAACATCTTTAAAGCCCTGTGGTCTTTTCTCACCAGTGGCAACCATCTTAAACTGACCATCTTTATCCTTCATATTTTCCTTTACATCTTCTTCTCGACAAGTTACAGCAAAATGTTTGCCACTTGCAAGAAGATCAAGAATGAATGACTGACCATCAAATTTAAGTGTCTGATAATCTTTAACTTCAAGACCGGCACCCTCAATGGCAACAAATTTTTCGTCACCAACCATTTCTTTCTTTTTGGCTCTTACTCCTGCTCTCTTTTTTGAGAACTCTACAATACCTTGCTGACGGGCTGTATAAAGAAGTGACAGTCCATCAACAACAATGGCATCTGCTACAAATTTATCACCCTTAGAGTCTACAGCAAGAACATCATTACCATTATCATCAGTTAAATAAATTTCTTCATTTGCTGAAGCTGTCTTAATTAAATTTTCTGCCTCAGTAAGTGACTGTGTGTAAGCAATTAAAATATTACTTGTATCTACGCCTTGTGCTTCATAACCTTCAAGGTATGAATCAATAGAGCCTGCCTCAGCATCTATATACAAAACTCGAAAAGGTTCACCATCTTCTCTCTTAAACTTTGCAAATTCCAAGCAAAGACTTGATTTCCAAGTACCCTGCTTTCCATAAAGAAGAAAGCCAAGTTTTTCTTTTACTGCTGTTGCTTTTCTGATATTCATTAATCCCATTCCTCGCCTTCGTAATTTTCGCCCCAGTCATCACTGTCGCTTGTTGTTTTAAATTCACTATTTGCCTTATCATTAGCCTTCTGCTTGTAAAGAGCTTCCTCAATAACCTCTTCTGAATAAGTATCTGTGTCAATTGTATCTTTGTCAGCACCATTGATAATCAGTTTACGAACAGTTGGAGCTTTCACTTTTTCCATCTCAATACCAACACCCCAAGCATCATCAACTTCGACTTCTTCAACAGGTGTTTCGACAGAAATATAACCTCCTACTTTAATCATGGTATAAGGCTTAAGCATTTTCTTAAAAGTCTGCGCTATTTTGCTGTTATGAACATACATTTCGATATCTTCAATAGAGTTATAATTAACTACTTTAGCCGACACAATAAATTCATTATCGTTTTCCTTATTTTTTTCAATACCCATAAAAATAATTTCCTGCTTAAACATATTTATAGGCTTAAATTTTTCATCATCAAAATCAATAGGTTTCTGACACAGTGATACTTGATCAAAGTCAAAAGAAGTGTTGTGTTTGCCATTGTATGTAGAAAACTTAATATCGCCTTTCACGAATACACTATCATCATCCTGAAGATGTTCGGAAATTTCCTTACAAACATCAAAAGCAACAAGTGTCTTTTTATTATTCACAATTTTACCGTCATCATCAACAATTTTTTCAACTCCACAATGAACGCCAACAAGATTGTATTCTTCAGATGGAGCTTTATGTCTGTCTGCCCAAGCAACTTTCTGTGTATCACTTACACGCTTACCATTAACAACCTCTGACTTGTTAAAATATACATAATCTTGCTGAGAACCAGTCTGCTGAACATAGGCAACTGAATCAGGCTGATACATTACGCCAAAATTAACTCTACGCCAACTCTTACCAGTGTTTGATGACTCACCTTCTTTATAAAATCCATCTTTCTCAATTCCAGTAACTTTACCCATTATCTGAAATTTACCTTTTGTCTGTCTTAATCCAAGTCCTTTACTACTCATTTGTTGTATCAACCTTTCTATTATCTTTTTTATTTGTATTTTTAGCTTTATATCCTACACATTTTTTATCCTTGAGAACTGTAATAAAAGCACCTTCATCACAATTAGAAGGAACGGTTACACAATTTAAATTTTTACAAATGCAATATGTAGTCAATTTTTTTCCATATTTATCGTAGACACAATGCTGTTCTTTTAATGCTCTACATTGCTTGTATTTGAAATCTAAATAGGTACAACCATTGCAAGTTAATTCCTTATCAACTAAATAATTTTTGGATGTTTTTAACATCTTAAAATCCTTTCTCTATAATCTCTTTTTACTGTTTATCATATGACTCAATATGTTTATTTGACTTTAAAAACTTAATTGTATTAGCTACAGCTAAAGCAGGGTTTTTACTTCCTTTAAGCTTCCTCAATACAATTGTAGAAATTGAGTATGCTCCAATCATAAGACCTTTTTTGTAAGCAGCATCATAAACATTTTTAACAGCTTCTTTAATTTTTTCATCAGGAAATAAATCAATTATTTCTTCAACTGCCATATCGTTTACATCTTTTGAAATTATTTTCACCACCTTTCGATTTAAAGTCATAATAGACATTCTTCATAGCATCACCGCCTTTAATTTTATATTTTATTTTTTGCAATTACAAATGACGGTCAATAGTGTTAAAAAAAATAAAACACACTTTCACCTCTTTGGTTAATTACGCAATATCTGTTTTTATCTGCTTATTTTACTGCTATAAATGCAATTATTAAAGGATAAAAACGGAAATTACGGTTTTAGCTGTAAAACTATACTTTTATTGTTTCCAAACTTGCCAAAAACTGCTTCATAAAAATGTTATAATCTTCGACTCGCTTCATTTCTCTGTCTAAATCCGATTTAGCTTGCCGTATTTCATCCTTTAACGACTTCAAAAAGTTTTTCTTATATTCTTTGACACTTTCTGGAGTATCGTCAAATGTCTTGTTTATAATTCGCATATAATAATCATAGTCTTGATCTGTACTTATACACATGTCAATCTGGTTTAGCGCAAATGTCTTAATGTTTTCATGCAGGTCAGTCGGTGGTTTCCATTTCTCCACTTCTTGTTTGATGCGTTGATACACTTTATCTTTTGCAATCATCTCGTCCAAACACTGTTTGGCTCTATCTATACATGAATCATGTTCTGTACGCACATATTTAGCAAACTCTGTATCTGTCATTTGAGAAAATTTCTTATATTTCTCTACAGATTCTTCATAACGTTTTTGATAAAAGTTATCAGGTGCGAAATGCGTTGGTATAGGTGTTTTCAACCCTTTATCTCTACTTATTTTTGCCGCTAAACCAAAATTGCGAGAACAGAGTAAAAGAAAATCTTTTCCGGTTGTTATTGTTCCATTTTCAATAAAAGATGTAAACCCTGTTGGCATATTTAAAACTCCTCTTTTATTTACACCACATAATGCAATGTCTGTAAAGGTACTTTTACCAATTCTAAACAATCTACTTCTGATTGCTTAAATTTATCAATTAACTCATTTTCGTCATCTTCATATGTGAGAATTAAATCACTACATTCTACATAATAAACATTTTTGGTATCATTATACTTAATATTTTGCGGGTAAAACACAATATCACAAATATCTCGAAATTTATCATCCACAAAATTTATAGTTTTACTACTATTACTACTTAAATCAATACTTTCGTTATGACTACGAATTAGCATACCATTTTTATACCTTAAAGCAACATTAAATTTACTACAGTGGTTTGTTTTAATGATGTTTAAATCAGAAATCGTTTCCTTAAACGAATTACCATTATTTATTTCAAAAGCAATAGCTCGTAGGCAATCATAATTCAAATCAACTCGTCTTGAAAAATCTATAACAGGTTGAATTTGGTCATGATACTGCTTGTGTAGTTTATCCGATAAATACTGTCTTATTTCTTCTGCTGTAGGATATTCAAATCTAAAATGGTAATGAAATCTGCCCGGTCGATTTACAAAAAAGTCGCTTATCTTTTGAAGATTATTGCAAGTAATAACAAATAATTTTTTTCCAGCAGAAACTCCGTCAAACAAACTTAGTAATTCAGTTTGAGGATTAGCTTCGCCATCTTTGGCTGTAATACCACCAAAAGTTTTGTCAAACTCATCAAAAAGTACCATAACTTCTTGATCTATGCTTTCAAGATATGAAGCAATGCCTGTAATATATTTGTCAACAACAATAAGAGGAATACTCTGTTCTTTTGCTTTAACCGCTAAAAGTTTTGCAAATAAAGATTTTCCTATGCCTTTATCTCCACTCAAAATCACACCAAGACTTCTATTCATATTAGCAAAAGTTCTCAAAACCTTATCGGCTTTTGTTGTATGCACACCGTAAACCTTATCTTCATTGATCTGAATGTCTGTATATTTATCTAAATAGAATCCTTTGAATTTGCTAAATCTAACAATGTAGTTTTGTGCTGGCAATTTTTCGTACACACGCAAAGTATCATCAAAGATTTCATATGTATTCCCTGAACTAATTACTTTCATATTAATCACCCTCTGTATTATTTTTCCTTTTACGCCTGAATGAACGATTCAAGTATCTTTTACACCAATGTATGTCGTGTCGTGCATATCGTTTATTACGGATAGCTTCTTGACACCACTCACCCTTATCGTTCACTCTCTTGTAGAGACTCTTCTTCATTGTTATTATCACCATCTTTTACATATAAGTCGGTATGAGCAAAAAGTAGTGCCATAACCGTTGCTGTCAGACAACCACCAAATATAGCTCCGATGATAAAACATACAATCTGTAACATTATTCCACCTCTTTACTGCGTATTTGTAACATTATTCTTAGTCTTGATATAGTCCATAACATCGTCAATGTCGGCATAAAGCCAAAATGATACATCGTCATCGTTAAAGTGAGGACATTTGCATGTTAACTTGCACCATTCATTAACTCTATCGTTATATCGACATACTTGTTTATGTAAACATAACATACACTTACTCAATTCTTGTCCAACCTTCCTTAACAAGCACCATACAAAATACATCTAAACTCTTTAGGAGTAATTTTACCTAATTGCATATCAATATACGCAGGCAGAGTCTTATTGTTAATAGTCATACTGTTAATAGTAGGTATCGCATAAAGTCTCGCACGAATATGGAAAACAGCTTCATCAGAACACATATGTTCTTTAGTTACCTCACTACAGTAAGTGCTAATTCGTTCTTCAATACGCAACAAATGTTCAATAAGGTAAATCAATTGTTCTTTTGATAAACTTTGCATTGCTTGTCTTTCACAATCTAACATTACACCGCCTCCCTCTCAGTTTTCTTAATCACCTCCCTGTAATCCTGCTCAAGAGCATTCATATACGCTTTTGTAGTTTTTATGTATATATCAAGGCTTTTTATTTTTCTTTCAGCTTTCTTTAATTTTCTGTGATTTACAGCAATACAAATATCACAAGCGATTGCAATTATTACCGCAACTGCCGAAACCACAAGTGATATGATTGTCGTTATATCCATTTCTTACACCTCCTTAAAATATGTATTTTATTATCCAATTGCACCAAGTTTCTTGGTGGTTGACAAGCATTGTGGACAAACCGATTCTCTATATACAGGATTGACAAAAGCTCTGATTGAATAAATGTCGGTTTCAAAAATACAACCACACATTCTACACTCAAAACTGACTATACTACCATCCTGATGAAACAACTTCGTCACACAATCTGTACCACTTTTAATAATTTTTACCATTTTTTATAATCCCCTACTGACGGACTTCTTGTATCGCATTCAGGACACTCGCATCCGTAAATATCATCAAAGTAAGAATGCCCACATTTATCATCATCTACCACAAATTCGCATCCGCATTTTGGACAGATACACAACTGTGGTGGATGATAATATTTTCCGTGTTTAAGAATTTTCACAGTCATCGCCCTTTCCTAAAACACATTCTTTGGTATTAAACCCAGCAGCACCTTTATGACCGCCACCGCCATACAACATAGCAATCTTTGAACAATCAACCTTCGTTGAACGCAGAGAGTATCTCCATTCGTGACCATTAAAAACAAAGCCAATCAGCATATCATAATTGTCAATGTTACCAATAACAAAATCGTCACTACTCATCATTCCCATATTGACAGCAAAGCATTTGTAACCGTTAAACATCACCTCAAAACCGAAAGTTTCACAATAATGTGTCATTGTTTCTTTGTGATACTGAATCCTTGAAATACCTTCCTTAATTAAGAAGTCTGTACCGTAATTGTCATGCATAAAAAATTCCGCCCAAAAATTACTGTTTGGTTCTGTATTCGGTATTGATTTCAAGCCTGCGTGAAATTCTTTAGTTAAATGTCCATAGTTGAAAGTCCATACATCGTAATCAGCTATCAGTTTTGTAAACATTGGAGCATCCTTCGTCATACTTTCCTCGAATGGTTTAATGTCACCAATACCACCATTCGTCATGTGCTTCAAATAACAATATGTAAGCATACAGCCTGCTACTCCGTCATATCTGATACCACGAATTTCTTTATCGTAGTTTTCATATTTTTTAATTGCTGAAATATGGTGGTCAATCCAAGTAACATTTGGTGTGATTTCGAGAAGCTTATCCATTTCATTTGGTTCGATTGAGTAATCAACAATATATACTGTTTCATTTTTCTTAATCTTATCAAATGGAAATTCTCTACCATAATCCATTTTTATATAACCGATATATTCTGTTACATAAGCGAGTTCCTTTGCATAGGCAAGTTCCCTAACCCAGAAACCTGCACATTTACCATCAGCATCATTGTGATAAACTATTTTCATTTTTTTACCTCCTACTCAATTGCCTCTAACATTTTAAGTGTATCAAGGATTTCTACTTCATCGTTTGTAAAGACTACATTATCTATATCCCAATCTAACATAGAAGTGTCAACACCATCGTTTTCCAACTGATAGCTAAATAATTGTTTGTCAGAGTGCATACCGCAATCATCTTTATACATTGTAAAGTCATACACTTTGCCTCTAAAAGTAAGCTCATATTTGATTGTTTCATTTTCATAAGTTATCGCAAATTTTGCCATTATATCCTCTTTAACCTCCATTAAAAAAGTATTTCCATAATTTTTTCTACCTCTTTTTTTAATAAAACCGTTTTTCCATATAAACTCTATCATAATTATTATCGGAAAAATAGGCATTATAAATGTTCGTGAACAGTCTTGAGGTTTTACGACTATATTTGCCAACTTCATAAACAGTACGCTCATAAACAAAACCTAATACAGTTGCATTTGTGTTTTTAAATGCGATTATTGGCATAACCCAATAATCAACATTACATATGGAAACATTAACACATGAATCCATTGTTATAAAATTTTTGAGATAATGGTCTTTCACCCATTCAATATTGTGTCCTTTACATTGTAAAGCATTAACAATTTCATTAGCTGTGATAACATCTAACATAATTTTAACCCTCTTTTGTAATAAATTTGAGCTTTTCACCCGACACACGGTTTGCACCTTCATCAAGCATAATTTTCATTACTTGTGTATTATATGTAATCATTATTTAACCCTCCTTAACTTTCATTAAAACTGATAAACTTATATATTTTACAAAATCTGCCTTTAGTTCTTTTCGTTGATTGCTCTTTAACATCACAAATACCACTATAACCATTTTTATACTTAGGAACAAAATATTTACAGGTAGCACAACGAGGGTGCTTTTTTCTGTATTCGTCAGGTGTCATTACTGTCATTTTCTTTATCTCCTAAAAGTTCTGGATTATCATAGATGTTGCCGATAACTTCTATCTCACAACAATCCTCGTCCCAAATATCATCTGCAAAACCAATAGCAGTAAAATCATAATCCTGCCCGTAAATGTCAACACATAATGTATGACAAGAATAATAAACTTGAGTTATATATTCATAGTCGTAGTCATAGCTTTTAATTTTGAGAACATCTCCTTCAAACATTTCTGTACCATTTATATCAATCATATCAGTACAGCCTCCTAAAGTATCCAAATCAATAAATTTAGGTATAATACATCCAGATTCTGTTCCAGTAAGTATGCAAGGATGTAACCCACAACATTTAGGATACAAAGTGTAATAGCCATACACCCATTCACCTGTATTTTCCTCTTTAGCTCTACATAATTGAATCATTTACTTTCACTCTCCTTTTTGACCTCCTTCAAAATTAACAACCTTTCTATCATTTTGTAATAACGATAGTTGGTAGTTTAAAATTGAATTGCATATTCTTCCCCTCTTCACTATCAATTTGAGCTTCATATGATGTCCCCATTTATATCACCCTTATCTCAACATACTTCGACAATGAAAATATGTATGTTTTTTATAAATTTTTGCTCCGCAAGGTTTGCCGATAACTTTGGGAGGTCTTGGCAAAACTTCCTCTTCACAACAATATTCATCAATGGCGTAAAAATCATAATATTTACCGAGGGTTGTTCCGTTCATTTTTTACCGTCCTTAATAGGCTGATTCCAGCATTTAGCACACGCATTGTCTACTTCGCAATTATCTAAACTCGTCGCCCCTAATTCATACAGACATATACCTTTAGGAGTTCCATCATCCTTAAGTGGAGTGTTTGGAAAGATTTTCAAAAGCTCCGTAAGATATGTTTTCTGTGGATGCTCATCCGACCATTTCTGTACAATGGCAATTGCTTTTTCGGGATAGCATGTTTCAAAGTCCGAACATGCCATATTATCGGTTGTACCATTATTTAAACTGTTTAAAGGACATTCAGCACAATTAAGTTTGCATATATATGTACCACCATTTAGTTTATGTTTTTTCGTCAATCTTGCTTTTTCAGCAAAATAATTTGCAGTAATATTACAATCAATCATTCTTTACACCTCTACACTATCTTGTTTAAATGTTGAATTTATTCGTGGTTTTTCTCAGTTAAATTCCAATAAAACCTCACTTTTATTTAATATACTCCCAAATATCTGGCAAATTATCATCAGGTATAAATTCCAAATGCCTCCTAAGACACCACCAGCCAGAATGGAACTCAGTTGCTCCGTTACAGTTGTGTGAGTAATCGCAAGGAGTCGAAAACTTAACACCTATATTAATGCCTGACACGACACACACTCTGCCTACTACTCCTACATACGGGAAATTAGGATAGGCCGATAATATTGTTGGAAGTATTTTAACTCTATCTCCAACTTTAAAAAGTTGGTTTTTCTCTACGGACATTATCAATCACATCCTTCGTATTATTCTCTTTTATACTCTTAATATTTTTAACCACAATTGTGGGTTTTGGGACTTTCTTTCTTTTGAGAACCATCGTCATTCTACGATGTTCAATTATTGTATCCCTAATGTTTATGTATATCATATTTGCAATGAATGGAATGAACAAAATCAACAATTCGCCACCGAGCATTTCTGATTTCCGTTCATTCACTGCTCCTAATCGAGCGATTATAAACAACGGAATTGTAATGGAAATTGATATTGCACTTATCCAGAATCGCATTCTATGTAGTTCAGTTTTTAACTTCTTCATTGGATTCTTTCCTTTCTTTTATTTGGACGGACTCAGTTCATTCTAATGAACAACCACAGACCGTTATGGTGACGCTTATCCGTCATGCGTCAAGGAGGTTACAAAATGAGTTTGTGCCGATTGCACTCACTTGTAAATGGTGGACTGTCAGGGAGTCGAACCCTGTACCCGCAAATTATGAGTTTGCCGCTCTAACCTGTTGAGCTAACAGTCCATATGGTGACACAGAAGAGATTTGAACTCTCACTGCACAGATTTTAAGTCTGTTGTCTCTGCCGTTGGACTACTGTGTCATATTCGGTATTGTGTAGATTGAAGGCTGATGGAACAACAGTAAAAGGACATCATCGTTCAACGCCAAATTAAGTAACTAATCAGTATAAAGTCTTTCTACAATAACAGTAGATTTTTATTTTGAACCGCAAGGTTATAAAGCTACACAATACCGTTTGGCTGAGCAGGTGGGAATTGAACCCACGATACTGGAGTCAAAGTCCAGTGCCTTAACCGCTTGGCGACTGCTCAATATATAAAACCGTAAGCAAAAGAATTTCTGAAAAACTTACGGTTGATTTTCACAACTAATAAACCAACTAAAAAGGAGATAAGTTAAATATATATAAAATCAGACTTCCAAGCCAACACCATATTTTTCAACAAAATCATCAATTTCCTTTTGTTGAATATTAATATAGGCAGCCGTTATTTTTTGACTGGAATGACCAAGAAATTCTGATGTAATTTGAAGTTCTTTGACATCCGTTGTATGATCTACAACATTTCGGGCAATTGTCTTTCGTAAGCTATGTGTTCCATAATGTTTACAAAACATTTGTGGATTTTTACTATGCAGTTTTTTTGTTAATCTCTGAATGACTTTTCTCATTCCATCCACTGTATTTGGTTCATCTGGAGTGAAGCACTTAGGAAACAGCCAATCTGACATTTTTAATTTACAATTTCCATGAAGTTGATTATATTTTCCTAATTCACGGAAATAATATTGTAAAGCTGATTTAGCAAAAGAGTTAATCTTCACATGAGCATATTTCTTAGTTTTTTGCTCATGTAAATTAATGTATTCCCCAACACTTATCCCATTAGAACTGGTTTGCAAAACATCTCCAACCTTTAAACTTACAATATCACCTGCTCTTCGAGCTGTATTTACACTCAATACTATATAAAGGTAATTTCTCAAACTGTTTATATAATATTTTGAAGGTTTTAAAAGCTCTTCGAGCATGAGCTTTACTTCATTGGGCGTGAAAGCATCAGTGCTTTTATCAGTAATTTTCTTTGTACCTAAATAATTATTGTCTACTTCAATACAATCAATTAAATTTTCGTTATCGTTAAAATATAATTCATCCTCATTGTCCATTTGTTCAAGATAACGATTTATTTCAACAACATTATCAAGATAACTTTCCCCGCTTATTTCAGTATTATCATTTGTAACAATGTTAATATCGGGAACATATTGCTCCTTGAATCCAATCAAAGCCAATTGCTGACTCATATATTTTCACTCCTTATTATATGTTCCATTTCTTATTTTAAAAATTACAAGTGACGGTCATTGATATGTATTTTTTTGGCTACTAATCTTGTAGCCAAAAAAATATAAATTAATTAAATTAATCATAAGTTAAAGTATGTTCGCCATTGTTTATATCTGTTGATCATCTTTCCTTTATCAAAGTCATTTCTTGGTTCAGGAAATCCAAAACTTAATAAAACTTTTGTATCAACTTGTTTGGGTGTAACAGATAAAAATATAAAATTATCGTTAGCTTTATCATATTTGTAACATCGTTGATAAATGCCAGACCAACGAAACTGATAAGAATTAATACCACAATTTTTCCAAAGATTACGAATAAGAACTGTATCCAATTTTGGATATAGCCTAAATATTTCAGCTAACATATCCGGAACTGCAAATGCAATGTTTTCAAAATTGACGATGTTATTATTAGTACCCAAATGTTTAACAGAACAATCTGCCTCTTTTGCAGTTACATTTGCCCCATTAAAGTATAATAAAGCAAATATCATAGTTAAATCCCGATGAATCTTACTTTTGAAATATTTACTCCAATCCTCAGATATAATACTGTAGGTTGTCCATTTCAGTGTTGGAATAACAGTCGGTACAAATACATCAGCCTTAAAGTCAATTATCAATTTTGGAATTGGTCGTTTTAACACTTTAAAATATTCCATAATTAATAATTTATTTCTTACAATATCTTCTGTATATTTTTCATCTTGTATCTTGGATAACACATCATATTCATTCCAACACCATATAGGGGATTTATCACAACATTCTTTGTCAGATATATCTTTCAATTTATATAGCATCCTATGAATAACATATGTTGTATCTAAGTATAAAGAATGATACTCCTTTGTTTTCGCTTGACAATTTAAAATATTCTCTAATACTTGAATTTTTCCTTTTTGATCAAATAATATTTCTTCAATAATTGATTGACCTTTACGGTCATTATCACACATTCCCATTAACAAACAGCCTTTCACGATTATTAATACATATTATACCAATATGTAAGGCAACTTGTCAAATACAAAATAGAAAGGTAAATCAATTATTTATCAAGCAATTATCTATCACCTATGAAGATTGCTGTATAGATGTACAAAACAATTTAATCCCATCATGTTAATAGCACAAAGGCGAGCGTCTTTTAATTCACTCTCGGTCAGTTGACCAATCTTATATCCTAATTGATTTTGATTAATTGTAGTAATCTGTTCCCCTAAGATTATCGACTCGCTTCTCAAACCATTTATGTCATTTGGTTTTATTTTCATATGCGTAGGTAAATCTTTCTTATGTTTAGAAGTCAACGGCATAACCGTAACAATGCCACTATAATAATTACCGATATCGTTGCTAACAACAACGACTGGTCTTAATCCTGTTTGCAGAGAGCCTTGACCACTTAAATTTGCGAAATATACATCTCCGCACTTAATATTCTTTACACTAACATTTTCTGCGACTCTCATCGCCAATCTCCTTCCACAATAAATTTTGTATGTTTTCATTTGGAATAAACAATATTATATAGGCAGTCTAAATTTTGACCGTCATTTATTCAGATTTCTTAATCTTTCATTGTTTATGTACTAATAATATCACTATCAAGCATTGTTGTCAACACTTTTTTTAAAAAAAATAGAAAATTTTTCAAAATCACTTAAATTACTTTTATGCACTTCCATTTTAGCTTTTAAACTTGCTTTCTGCACATCTTGAAACATTCTTAATTTATTTTCTATAATATAAAAACAATAAGATACATAAATTATACAATCTTCGTTGTCAGGTTCAGTTGGCAGGTAACCTATTACATATGCTTTTCTTTCCGTTCCCTTTACCGTACAAACAAATTTGCGACATTTTATATAGTGGCAAGCCATCTGATATTCTTCTTTCGGTATAAAGTCGCTAAGTGGGCATTCTCCTATGTATGTCAAGTTCTCAAAATCATAACTACAATAATCACTAAAGCATAAATCAACCAAGTTTGTAAATGTTTCATCATCACATTTGAGTGACTGGTCTAAACATTTACACCTGCAATCCATTTCAAGATTGTTGCTTATTTGTGGCTTGCAAGTTCTGTTTCTGGGCATTATGATACCATTATCAAGGTAAATGCTCCAGTTCCAACATTCATTGAATAAGTTAATTGTGTTGTTCATTATACCCGCTTCCTTTTATTTTAAAAATAGAACACTTGTTCGATTACTTAATTTAATTATAATCAAAAAATTCTATATTGTCAATGAGTAAACCAACATTTATCAATCAAATCTTTGGCTCATCATCATTTCTGTTTTTAATATATTGATTTAAATATTGTTTATTATTTTTTTTGATCTTATGGTTTGCATAATTTTCTTTACTCTTTTCCCACAGAATTAAGATAATAAACCCTATAATACACACTAAAGTTATCATGATTTATCACCATATTTATATTAGGTTTAATTCTTTAGTTAAGCGTAAAGCTATTACTGATTTAAAATTTCTTACAGGTACAGATACAGTATGCATTCCATTACCATATATTGCATGATTACCATTCTGTCGAAGAAAACTATACCCATTATTCCTTAACTTTCTTAAAAAAACTCTTTCACTTATCTGTCTCAATTATAAACCTCCTCCAATTCTTGAATAGTCGATGACAAATCATCAAGTAAATCCTCAAAGTTATCATAGGACTCACAATTCTCTTCATATCTTTCTGAGTTTTGCAAATTTTCAGGAACAGAATCTAAATACTCTTCTTCTTCAGAAAGAATATTTTCGAGCTTGCCAATACATATATTAATAGAATCTATTGCTACCTTAATTTTCTTTCTTCTTAAATTGTTCATGTATATTCATTCACCTTTCACTATTATTGTACAAAATTTTCCTATCCAAATTCAACCCACAAAATATGGAAATAACATTGACAAAATTTCCCCAATAGTGTATCATTATGTTAGGCTTTGAAAATGGGTAGGCTAACGCTGACCATCTTTCGATAGCTTACTTGGTATAGACATCACCAGATTTTCGCAGGTCGGAGTGATGTCTATTTTTTTATGTATAAAACCTTTGTTTTATTTTTAGTCGTCATTTTCTATACATTCATTGTCTAACCATTCATCAAAGCAAGGATAAATCATTCCACCTTTAAATCCTGTATCTTCAAACAAATCAAATGCATCCCAAATATCAATAGTATTATCGTAAAGACAACCTTTAAACACTGGCTCTTTTGCCTGTAACTCCTCATAACAATCGTTAATTTTACTTAAAAAATCTATTAGAGAATAACCGTGTGCAGCCATCCATTTTAATTGAAAATCATGATACTGTTTTATAATTTCTCCTTGCTTATTTAGTAATGCCTTTACCATTTGTGCGTTACCGCAAAATATGTCCATATACCTTTCAAGATTTTTTTGATAAAAACGTCTTTTGTCCAGACTAATCAAGACATTAACAGCATACTCAAAAATCGACATCTCATCATCACGCCCACACAAAGATGTAAAAATATCTTCGATAGTTCCATATTTATCCAGCATTGAAGAATTGATTACCCGATCAATATCGTTGTATATTTTCTGTATTTTTGATATATCCATACTTTAATCCTCCTTATTTTCGTCAATGTACTTACATACAGTTAAATAAATATGATAAATTTTATCTTGACACCATGCCATATCTTCATATACATCTTTCATATCATAAGGTGCTCCATTGCTTCCGTGTCCATCTGAATCTAACCAAAGATATGTTTCAAAAGATACATCAAAATTATCGTAATAATCATAAATATTATTACAGAAACATTCAATGTTATTTCCTTTCTCAATTGATAAACTACAATCCTGTCCTTTAGGTGAGAAAAAAGATAACTCTACATAAGCACTTTCGTCATCTTCAGATATTTTTATATCACCGCTTATAAGAATATCAATTAACTTATCTGGTAATTTATACATTGTTTATTCCTCCTTGTATAGTGCGATTTGTGTACACACACATTGCAGTTCATTTCAATTTCAACTGTATCTTTTGGTATATCAAGTGCTTTGCAAAGTGCAATCCAATCTCTTTCATTTTTAAAATCATCTTTCCATAGCATTAAACTTTTCATATTCAATCGTCCACCTCCTCATTGTCTTCCTGATAAATAAAATCCAATAAGCTGTCCACAGAACAATTAAACAAGTCAGCAAAAACTTCCAAAATAATATTTTCCGCTTTCTCGTCATCACGATGCCTATTCAATAAATCGTTGTACACTCCAATAGCGTCATCTACATCAAGGCTTATTTTCTTTTTAAATTCACATAGTCCATTACTTTCTCTCCTTAATTTCTTAATGTAATGTTATATAAACAAGTTCGAGCTATAAAAGTGCCGTTTTAATCTTCTCTGAATATATATTCAAGTTTTTATTCCTGTACATCTACAATTGTTTCAAGCACTTTATACAATACTCTGTATCCTTCTGGATTATATGATTTTTTAGCTGCTGCTAATAATCCGAGCAAACCGTCTGTACATTCTATTATAGTTCGCCTGCTTGGATTATCAAAAGCAATCAAACATAAACTTTCAGCTACATCTTCTGGATAGTATTTTACTGTAAGCATAATTAAATCTCCCTACACATTTTCTTTATGGTTGATACACCCTGCTCTTGAACAAGATTCCAAAGCACATCCAATCCTTGTATATCTATATGTAAAATTTCAACCAAATCTACAACACCTTGTAACCAAGCTTGTACTGTTTCATCTGCAATATTCATAAATTTTCCATATATCTTTTTACCAGTATCGGATTCTAAAAGAATAGGTAAATCTTTGGAATAAATTTCTTTCCTTATATATGGTTGTTTCTTTATGATACTTTTTGATCTCCCCATCTTATTACATAACCTTCTTCCGTTTTTTCTTTATACATGAGGTTCTGCAACATATTACTATCCACTCCAAAACGTTCGTATAATTCATCGTCTGTCAAATCCTGATCCTTCATAAACAGATTCAATTTGTCTTTTACAAGAATCATTTTTAACAGATTACTTTCAATACTATTCTCATAAGTTACAAAATACACTTGCTTGAATTCCGTTGAAGTATAACGAATAAAGCGGAAATAATACTGACTCATGCTGGAGTTGTTCCAGTGCAATTCTGGAATAATACACTTATTCACAAAATCAATATTCATACTTGCAGATAAGCTCTGCTGTGTGCTTATCAGAATTCCGTTTGTTGTTTCTTTTAACTCTTTGACAATTTTCTTTCTCTGTTGTAATGTAGTTTCATTTCCAGTAATCACAAATACAGGTCTGCCCGGAAATGCTTTTTTGATTTCCTTTGTATATGCATCTACTACTGAAATATGACGCACACCAATAGCAACTCTTTCATCAGAAAATTCGCCTAAAAGTGATAATACAGTTTTGAATTTTTCCGGCATTATCGACTGATTGTACTCTCTCAACATCTGAGGCGCAGCGCAAATCTTCAAAAGTGCAAGCAACTGATTCAAAATTTTCAACATTGCATCTTTGCGGCTGTTCCCAGTTTTCGCAAACAGATATTCCATTTTATAAAACTCATCCAATGCAACCTTATACAGACATTTCTCTTCTTCTCCCATTTTACAAGCAATCTGTATAATCTCATAAAGCTGTTTGCCAGTAATTTCTTCAAATGTGCGTGTGATGATCGTCTTATCAATCATCTGTTTCAAAATGTCTGCATTAAGAATATCTTGTGTGAACTGAGATACACCAAATACAGTGATTTTCTCTGGAATATGACTCGCTGCAAATAACTTACTACCCTTACGATATGCTGGATATGGCTGTAAAAAATATTCATTTATCCGGTTTTCCAGTTCTCCATCTTTGTTGCGTTCCATAATATACTCACATTCAGACAGCATATTGATAGAATTGTTGTACAATAATTCAAACTGAGGATAAATTTCAGTGATATTATTCCTTGTGCTTGTACCCGTCATCAGTGTTTTATACCTCAACCGGCGAAAAGCATTTAATACGGCTTTTGTCCGTTTACTGTCCTGATTACTCATATTATCCGATTCATCAAAAATCAAAACGGCTTTCTGACAGATTGATTTTACATATCGCTTGATGGATTTATGATATTTACACATCATATTTAAAGTGATAATTACAAACTGACCTTCTTTGATATTTTGAATATCTGCAAGGTTTTCAATCATAACAAAATCAATACCGTACTGAGCCAACACATCCTGCCAATTGTTCTTGATTGAGATTGCCGTACTCACAATAAATACATTTTTCACATAATCGTGCTGCAAACGATATTTACCTATTGCAATTCCGGCGAATGTTTTACCGCTTCCCTGTTCCCACTGTATGAAGCTATATGGTTTCTGAATAAACAGATTCAGATCCGCTTTCTGAGCATTATTCAGCTTTATAGTTCTTTCATCATCCGTCAATGCGAACTCATCAAGCCACTTTGCTATTTTTTTGTTTGGTTGCATTTCAGAAAATGGCATATTCTGGATATCATACATCTTTCGCTTTTTATTCACGATCTTATCAATCCATTTTGACTGAAAATGCCCCATTGAAAAGCCTTGCAACACAACATCATTTATAGATGTAAAATCGCCATTATACTCAAATGTATAATTGTTTTTAATAATTCTACCAGTTCTATCAAGTTTTGGATTCTGTGAACATAACGCCATTTTTAAATGCTTAATAACATCTTTCGGCTTGATTTTAAGTTGTTCCCATTCGTCCCATTTGATATGATCCGGTTTTTGCTGTGTCTTATATCTATTGACATATTCACAACATTCTGCATACTGGCTGCATGTTTTCGGATTTCGTTTGATATCATACAGAAGTTTCTCTACCTTAAAGTTCCACGCTTCATCGTCTTTACTATTTCTTACGGTTTCCAGAAAAATCTTGTTTTTAATCTGTTCTCTTTCTTCTGTAATAGGCTTTAAATACTGCTCCCATACTTCATCGGAAGTAACACCGGAAAGCATCTCTGTACTATATGGAACTTCTTTCGTATATTCAGATTTTTTCTGAAAGAACACTATTTTGGTCTTGTAATTCTCAACGCCTAAATGCTTAAAAATATTCTTGTCAAGTTCTACTTGGCAGATAAAATTAAAATGCTCATTCATTCCGTCAATCATGCCACCATCAGAGAAATCATCAGCACAAAACGACATAGGCACGATAATAGCCATAATTCCAGCTGGTTTTAACAGTTCCGCAGCTTTCAGACAATAATAATATTCTGACAAATAGCTGCTATCGTCTTTTCTCCACCTCAGATTATACGGTGGATTTCCCAGAATATAATCAAAAGTAATTTTCGGCTCATAAAAACGAATATCTGTATTTTCCAGCTTTGCATCTGGATAAAGGTATTTTGCCACTCTGTACGGCTTCCCGTCCAATTCGCAACCGTAAAAATTCGATTCAACCGGCGCACAACTAATAAATGAACCATGTCCACAAGTAAGATCTGCTATCAAATCAGTATTTGAAATATGTAAGCAATTATAAATCCATTCAACCAGCTTATAAGGCGTAAAGAACTGTCCTTGCTCAATATCTGCTTTCGCTCTCTGATAATCATAGTAACTATCATAGTTGTTGAACTCTAAACCATGAAGCCCACCTAATCCAGTATATGCATTGAAAATATCATCTTTTGAAATACCTGTTTCTACTTCTGGCAAATCGTTATTTACAATATATTCAATTTTTGTATTGATATCTTCCCTCATTTCCTGTGGGATTACTTCATTTGTACATTTATATTTCATGACTGTATATCTCCATTCAATTACATTTATTATCGTGCATATGATTCCTCCTAAATAAGTGTATAACCACACCATTCTCTTGCGAATTTACGGCAAAATTCTGCATCTGTAAAAGTAACATCAATCCTTCCATTCTTGAAGAGTTTGACATGCTTGACTCCGACCTCTGGTGCTGAAAATCCATTCTGAAAATCATCCTCTTCAAGTCTTATAGAATAAGAGTCATATAGATGATTCAGTGAATAAACTTGTGTTTTTTCTCCATATGTATTAAATGCCAACGCATCAATAAAAGCACATAACCATTCTGTACTACTGAACTCGTAATAATCAAAATATTTTGCTTTGCTACAATAACCGCCTGTATATGTGAATTTATTACCTTTTACTTTAATTTTCCATGTATCACGATAACCGTTGTAACATTTTTCTTTCAATTTATCTTTTATTTCTTTGATAGCCTTTTCTTCAAAACTCATACCGCCTAACTGGTCAAAAATTTTGTCAAGCACTACATGGTAGTCAATGAAGTCAACAACAAGCTCTTTGATAGGTTCTGAGTCAGTGTATCTGTAATATTCTCTATCCAGATCATATCTATCAAAATTGTTTTCAAGTTGCACATTATACTTATTTGAAAAGTAACTGAAAATACCACTTATATAACTATTTTGAACATTAGAAAGCGATTTTGGAACACCAAAATTCCCGACTAAAAAAGAAGAATACTTGTAATTTTTGCGGTCTTCTTCTGAATATGATTCATTTTCTGTCTTATAGATATCATAAACAGACTTGTAAACTGCAATCGCTCGTTTATATAATTCCTCTCTGTGAGTCAACCATGCTTGATCTTCCTTGCTGATTCTATCAGATTTCTTAATTTGAAAGTTTCCGAATTTATCTGTAATTCCCATTTTGTAACTCTCCTTTATGTTTTTAATTTTTAACCTGTACGATGTATTTTTTCTCTTTAAAATACAGGCTTGTATGTATTGATAATAGGTTTCAATCCTTGTTCCGCAAAGTATTCAAGTATAGCATCATACTGCTTTCTATCAAATGATGCCCATTTAGATTTTTGTGTAATACAATGTTCTTTGTATGATATATCAAACAGAACTGTATCAGGAAGGTCATACCATCCATTGTAGATGATAACATCTCCATAAAACCACTTATAATAAAGACCTTTCTTTCTATGCGGCTTGAATGTCATTTTCACAGAATTATCATACTGTGCGTATTGCCCGATTTCGTAACTATGAAATGTTACTTTTGATACCGACATCATACCAAAGTCGCTATACTTTACGATTGTGATTCTCTGTCCTGCCTCAAGATTTGTATTTTTGAATTGTTCCGCTATGCTATCAACTTCTGTAAGAACCTTATACATAACCGTTTTAAGTTCGGGAATTGTAATTGCTCTGACGATGCCGGCATTCAACTTGAATTTATTTGCATAAATCCATTCTTTCATACAAGCCTTATATAAATCAAAATCTTCATCCTGCCATGTCTTTTTGATTTCATTTTGGCTGATAATCTCGGTGCTGACATCTTCAATAGTTTCTGCAAGTTCAATATTATGCTGATGTTCTTCTTCACTAATACCATAATCTGAATGGTAAGTGTCAACCTTTTGGCTCTGCTCATCGTAAACATATACATATCTTGCATAATTGTAACCCTGTGGATCAACGATAAGTTTCAGTTCACCATCACAATATATAGCAACGCAATCAATATTGTACCACTCGACAGTTTCCCGTTCTTCTTCGGTCATCATATCGTAGTCTATTGATGATTGGATTCTACGGTCATCTGTACGGCTTCCGCCCATTCCACCAAAGAATGAATAATCGCTCATCAACTGTTTTTCAAAAAGCGCATAGACCTCTGTGGTAAAATGTACTTCTCTAGAAACCTGACAAGTTTCTCTGCACTGTTTTTTATCATAAATTTCAGTGTGGTCAAGGTTGTCATCTTTGTTAGCTTTTAGAATGGCATTCAAAATAGTATAATCAACCGTTTTAATTTCTGCGTTCTTTTCAATTCTGTGAATTTTCTTCTGTCGTTCTGCTTCTGCTTTTTTATACTCCGCCTGCCTGATTTTATATTCTTCAACACCTTTTTTAATTCGTTCTTCTTCCTGCTTCTTTTGTTCGGCATCAAACTCTGATTTTTTTACAAGAAAATCTGTTTCAAGTTCTGTTTCGTTCGGCTTACATTCACGCTGATTATAGTTGTAATTTACAATGTCATTTTTATAAACGCCGTAAAAATTGACATCAAAATAATCTGTCATGCTGTCGCTGTTGTCATAATTCCAGCTCTGCGCATATGTATAAGCATAATTAGCAATAGCCTTCAAAGCCTCTGAATTCCGTGAAAATGGGCTTTCAAGCAATTTAACATAAATACTGTTATAATCACTCGTAACCGACCATTTGCACATTGAAAATCTATTCCGTAAATGTTTACGAATATTGGCAGCAATTTCTTTTGTATTCGTTATGCGGGTTTTCCCGTAATTATCTTCAATTCCTTCTGTGCGTGTTAAAGACCATAAGTCAATGTTAGTTTCTGTTTTTGGCTTATACTCAAAACTACCTTCCGATTCTGAAATTTGATTAGCAAGAGCAACCGTGTCATCGTCTTGCTTTGCGTACCACATCCGCTGTTTTCCACTCCAACGAAATCCTGCTTCTTTAATGGCAGTAATAATATCTGTATTCGGTTTAGTGTCAAAGCGTAATTCAATGCCGTTCTTCTCTGTATTTAATGTAATGTTTAACATAATGTTACCTCCTTAACATTCTGTTTTATTCCTGAGAATGCTACACAATTTTTAATTATTCAAATTTAGCATCACTGAAATACCATCCGGGATGACGTTTCAAAAGGTTTTTCAACTCATTATAACTATAACCAACGCACCATACTACAATACGACCGTCTTTGTCTCTGATGCATTGTTCTGTTCCTTTTTTTCTACTTCTACAATAATCTGCCCATGACATAATATTTTTCTCCTTAATATCAATGAAATGTTAGTTTTATTACCATTTAATGTTTCCGACTTTGATATAACTATTTTCATACATCATTTCAGCAGTGTCAGATACCTTTATATCTTCCAAAGTGCAATGCTCGGACTCTACCTGCTCGAATTGCTCCCGCAAGCCCTCACCAAAAGCAATAGCACATCTTTTATTTACAACTTCCTTTTTGTCTCCCAGATATTTCGTCCGATGTCCTTTTGCGTGATACTTCACAACAAACATTTTGATTATTCCTCCTCGATAATTTCTAACCCCTGCATTCCCACTCCCATTCCGCTTCTCTAAACTTCTTCATAAACTCATCAAAAGAAAGATTTTTCCAGTCATTGATTGTTTTCTTCTTCCATCTACATTTTGCTCTGTTGAATTTGAAAGCCGTCAAGCCAGATGTTCCGAAGGATACAAAGCAACTGCTTGATATATCCATATCCTCTTTGTATATGCTATTCTTTAACCTTTCTCTATACCTTTCGTAGTTTTGTTTTAGGATTTCAATATCTCTGTTGTTCATATTTTCACCCCTTACTGTTCATACACATTGTACTTCAAAATTGCATTTCCTCTAACCTGATTATCAAGGATTTTTCCGTTGTAGTTATAATACTTGCCTTTTACGGTTTCATAACCAGCAAGCCAAGGGCAAGGGCATTTCTTGAAATAGTCCTTCTTTTTCCAGTAGGCATCACCGTATGGATTCTGCTTGTAGTAGTCATCCTCGATTTTCTGCCAGTCTGCAAGAATTTTCCTCTCCTGCTCGGTCAAATCCCTTTCACCTCTCTCATAGATGGTCAAGGATTTTCCGTCATATTCGATTAACTTTGCTGGAGGAAAATCCAAACTACTGGTCAATCCATCGGCAATTTCAAGCATAATTCCTACAGTATTTACAGATTGAATCGCTCTGATTCCTCTGTATCTTTCCGGGATTTCTTCTCCTGTTTTTCCATAGCGTTCCACCATTTCAAGTTTGATTTTTCCGCTTGCTGCATCTCGTTTAAAATCTGCAAGTGTTTTCATTTCGTTTTCTCCTTTACTTACTGAAAATTAGTTTGTCGGCTGCCCCGATAAATTCCACCACGGCTTCTCCGCCGATGAGATAATTTCCGCTTTTATTGTAAATATATTCTCTGAATGCTTCCGTACAAGCATTCACCCTCTGCCACTGATTTTCATTGCCCAAAAGCCATTTGATAATAGCTGTTTTCAATTCCTTTGGCATTTTATTTTCCCTCCTATTATTCATTTAAGTATCTTTTTAATAATTCGGGGTTATTGTCATATATATCAAGCCATTCAAAATTTATATTTAATTTTCCGTCACAAACATCCCATTGTTGCAACTCGCTGTTAAGTATTGCAGCTAAGTCCGATTTTGGATTTTCGTCAACATTTTCAATTAAAGTATCAATTTTGCCATCGTAAAAATTTCCTTGTTCTTCATAGTTATAAAGTACAATATTTTCCATTGTTGTATCTGTTGCCATTTCTAAAAATTCTCTGATTGTCATTCTATTATTCCTCCAATACATAGCCTTGATGGCAATATCCTGTTACTTCTGATAGATAGTCTGATATTTCGTCCTCGTCTGTCATTCCTTCAGGTATATCAATTTCTGTCGGCAATTCTCCGTCATCATCATAGTCGGTGTTTCTAATTCCAATTCAAAATCCGTTATTTTATTTAAATAAGATATAAAATCACGCAAATAAATAATAGCATCCTCGCTCAATTCACATTGATAATTATTTATATATTTATATATAAGTTTCTTTAATACAAAAGTTTCTTTTATATTAAATTTATATACAATATATATTTCCATATTGGATTCATTTAGACTATTCCAATCAAGATTTGATATATCATCATTTCTATTCATATCGGTATAATTTGTAATTATATCGTATAATTTAAGTGTTTTATTTTTAGATTTTGTTTTCATAAATAATTCCACCTTTATTTTTTAATTATTTTGAGTTTTCACCCTATCATATAACTTCATCTGTAAGATTATTTAATATACCCAATAATGCGCAATAAGTGCATCCGTTTTTGTTGTACAAGTCTGTTGTAAATATTTCTGTATAGTTATCGCTCTGTATAGCTTGCAACATCTGTTTCAAAAATAACTTATTAAAATAACGGATGTTGCTACACTCTGATTGTAATTCTGTTTTAACTGTTTTATATAATTGTTCAAATTTTTTTTGTTGTCATTTGTTTCAGCCGCCAATCATTACAAGAAATTTACAAGAGTAATAAAAGCTCAAATAAGCAGCAGTAAAAACAACAATAGCAATTGCAAGAAATAAACTTATTTCAAGTGTTACGGCTCTGTTATGTTGTTTTTTTCGGTTTACTATGTATTTCGTGGGCGTTCTCATTGTGTGTCTTCCTCCTCTTTAAGTAATAAAAAGCATTAAAAAAAGAAGCTAACACAAGTTAGCTTCTTTACAATTTAGATTATTCAATTATTTATTTTCGGGTTTTTCGGTCTCAGTTTTTGTCTTTGAAGGTTTTTCAGCTTCTTTTTTCGGTTTATTTTCCTTTTCGGGTTTTATAGTCTTTGCACAACTATTTTTACTCTTAATAACAAATTGTTCATCGTTGATTTTTGATTTTACAAGATTAAACAAATGTTTTTCCATCTTTTTTTCACCTGCAAAAGTGATAAGTCTTTTGTTCTCGGCACATTTTGCGCAACTATCAATGATGTAATGAACATCTTTTTTGCTGACAAGTAAATCAAAATCCGGAAGCATCAGCTTCAAAAGCTCAGCAAGCGCCTTTTGAATTGTGTTGATCGAAACTGAAGAAGGGCGGAATGCTGCAAAATCAGAAGAAGCATTAGTATTCGGCACATTTTCAAATTTTTGAATTGTTTTCGCTTCTTGCTGATTTTTTGCAAATCGGAAACAAAGAATATTAAAAAGCGTTAAAGCAAAATCATATTTTGGATCGGTCAAGTTTTTATATTTTGCTTTAATAGCTGCGAAATCAATAAATTTCGACTTTTCATTGAAATTAAAATCTTTGTCAATTTTAATAAAGCCGTTCATAAATTCATTTTTACAAATAAATTCAATTAGGTTTTTGCGGTCATTTTTAAACCGTGAAACAATTTCATTGATTTTAAAATCAGAATAGTAGTTGTTGAAATCATTACAGAAGTCAACATTTTCATTGAACAAGTCAAAATCATTGTTTTTTCTTGCGTATGTAAAATTGTTTTTGAGTGCTTCTTTAATTCCTGTAAACTCTTCTTGCGTATGTTCCTGCTGTAAATTTGTTTTTTTATCAAATTCGCAAAAGGGATTCGCTGAATAAGTCAAGATGTTTTCGGTTGTTGTTTCGGTTGCTGTCGTTGTTGTTGTGTTAGTTTTTTTCATTTTTTGTTACCTCCTAAAAAATGAATAATAAAATATATTTATTGTTGTTTTTTCAAAATGATATAATTCACCTGCGGAATTTAGTACCATTTCTAAAAACAAAATGAATACAAAAAATGTAAAAATATGATAGACTTGAAATCCTTTAAAATTTCGCATTCACGAAGTTTTTTTATTTGAGCTTCAAAAAATTCATTTTGCAGCCCGAAAAAGATTTTTTTGTCTATGTTTTTCAAAGATCTAAAAATAACTCAAGCACATTAAAATGTTAATGGATGATTTATTTTTTTAATTGATGGGGTGGGGCTGATAGGCTCAACCCTCCAGAAGCCGTTTAATGCTTAATTTGAATTTGACAAAAATAATAAACAATTGTATAATTCAAATATAATTCAAAAAAACTGTGTAATGCTTATTCAAGCCGAATTTAGGGCATTAACCTACGAACGCTCTAACAGTGACGCCGCCGCCGAGACGAAGAAGCGGGACAAGTCAACCGCCTTTTTACCTCTTTGTCTACGACAATTATATCACAACTTGTTACATTTTTCAAGCGTTATTTTACACAAAGATATAACAAGTTGTTATATTAGTTTTATATAAATTGCACAATAACAGAAGGTGACACAATGACAATAAATAACAATAATAACAACAATAATTTACAAAATAAAACTTCAGAAGCCCGAAAAAAAGCAAGTGCTAAATATACCAAAAAAACATATAAGAATAAAACGGTATATATTAAATTAACTGATTTAGAAAAGGTTGAAGAATACTTGCAAAATGTGGGTATGAGCTGTACACAGTTTTTTTATAAAGCGTTAAGGGATAATGGTGTAGATATATAAGCATAATGAGATGTTATTATAATGTGAATATGTTTATATATTGCATGATTGTTTAGATGGGTGAAGTGGTGTTGAGGACAGGTGGGCAGAAGCTGGAACCGGCAGGAAGGAAGATAGGCAAGAAAAAAGCACTTTTGTGCTTTAGCAAATTAAAGTGTTATAAAAAATATAAGTATTTATTTTTTCAAACTGCATCCGTATATATTTATAAATAATATAATTGTATAATCAATGAATACACGAAGTCCTTTAATGCTTTAATACACTAAAGTATTATAATAAATATAACTGTTTTTTCTCCCGCTCCCACGAACTTATAAAACAGCTTAAAAGCAATTTTCTAACTGTCCGCTTTTTGTTGTTTTACAGACAGTTAACAAGTTTTTTAATGCCGATGGAACAAGATAATGCAAACTGCTGAAACAAATAAGAAACAATTTTCTTCAGATTTTAAGAATCAAAAGAATAAAAAACCTCCGATATTATCTATTTTTTTTGATTTTCTTAAAGTTTAAAGCATAATACAAAAAGCAAAAAAATACAATCATTTATAATTCAAATTTCATAACGCTAACGCTTTATGCCGCACACTAAACAGCTATATATAGGGGGGTAGTTTACATTCCCTAAACGGTTTTCATTTCCAATAAAGGGCATAGTACACTCATCCAAATATTCGCCACCAAAAATCCAATTATGAATTTCCCCACCTCCCCTATCTCTAAAATCCCCTATTTTTACTCTTATATTTTTGACCACTTTTTTTCAACCAATTTAAAAATTATTAATGTTTTCTAAATCCTTTAAATACCGCATATTTAAGCCATTTTTACTCATCAAACCCATACAACATTATTTTCATATTGAACCCCCTTAAACTCCCTTAAAACCTCATTGCTAAGCCATTTTCACGAATTTAACATAGAATTAATGAAAAAACGCAATTTTACAAATTATAGTATTTTCAATGATACAATTAATATATTCTTTAGTTTTTAAGCCATTTTTTAAATAATTTACGCTTTCAATAATTTCATAATCTTAATAGATTCAATATTCAAGTTCATTCCAATTCATTTTCTTAAAATACCGTATATCTAAATGCAAAAAATACTTTATTTTTTTCAACTGCTACTTCTGTAACCATATACAACTTTTAACTTATTACTCTTATTTCCCATTATTGCTTAATAATCATATTAAAAACCAGTTTTAATTCTTAGTTTAACCACTCATTTTTGTATGAAGTGGTCTTTTTTTATTTCTTAAAGATCTAATCAAACAATCACACTAACGCTACAGCAAAATTACAAAAATTATTATGTCAGACAACAAATTGAAAATAAGAGACGAGTAAACTCGGATGTTATTTTCTGTTTGTTGTCGTAAACAGTTGTTGATTGTTTTGCCTTCAGGTGAAACAAGAAATGACTGTTTACCTTTATTGACTTAGCAACAATTATGTGATAAGAAATTTATTTGTTACAATTTACAATAATAAGTATTTCTTATGCTGCTCATAGTCTCTATACGCTCTCAGATCGCAATAAACTCTCTTTTATGTAAAAATACCCTAATACACCAATAACTTTGCTTACAATCAATTTCTAAGCCTTTTAGAGCACATTCTATTTTATTTAATTCTTTAATAATTACTTTTAAAAATACAGCATATCTCTATTTTGTTCTATTTTGCCCTGTATTCGTTTTTTTACTTTAGTAATGTAATTATACTATTTTTGTATTTTAGTTTAATACAGGTCAATTTTCGCAAGAATAGAATGAGTTTTGAACGCAAATGCTTACTACATATTGATTTAAGATTAATTTAATAATATTTTTTACTTTTTTTACTGAAACTATTGCAATTTTAAAATTATCTGTTATAATATATTTTAGACATATCAGTTACAAGTGACGGTTAACAATTATTCGTACTTACATGTTCAGGATTAAATAAGCGTTAGCGTTTTAATTCGTTTAAGGTTTAATTATCGCTAAGCGTCAGCTTAGTGAGAAATAAACCGCAATCAGCCCCCGTAGCGTTAGCTACGGCACAAAAGAATAAACATATCTAACTAATAAGTTTTCTTATTGGTTTGTTTCTTTTTACTTATGTTCACCGTCATTTGTAATTTATGTTTTATTTGACTATTTATTTTATTCTTTTGTTTCTTATTTCTTATTTTCTTAATTTTATTTTGAATTTAAAGAAAGAACCAAAGAAAAGATTTACTTATTACCCCTTTAGGGGTAATAAGTAAATCTAATAATATTAAATTTCTTATACTTATTTCTTATATTATTTATATTATTAAATATATATTATATTATAAATTTATATTATAAATAACAAAAAGGTGTGAGTAAAAAACGAACACCGTATTAATGAACTTTTATTTATAAAAGGTTGTGTGCAAAAAATAGTCGAAAAGTGATTACATTTTTGTAACAAAAAAGGATGATTGAATGGCGTATACACATAAAAATGAGTTTGTCAATTTTAAGTTACTTGTAAATCAATCGGTTACTTCTAACATGACAATACCAAAAAACATCATTGATGAATTATTCAAAGATAAAAATGAAAAAGTTTGGTTTGCATATTATGTTATGAGAGGACTTGGGCGGTTAATTATGTATTCACAAGCAATACATAGTTGGAAACAAGATAAATTTCAGGCAAGCAATCAAAAAAATGGTAATAAGATTATTGCCGATTATTTTAATAACATAAGGCTTATTGAAATCAAACGCAGTTTCACTGACTTGACCAAAGACATATTTGAGAATTTTTCATTTTATGTAATTTTTGAAACTTTATTTCCTTTTGTAGATAGAAAGTTTTATAAGTCACTTGAACAAATCTTTTTTGATGGATTGGAATATTTTATTAAACAAGGTAAGATTGTACGAATTTGTAATCGTAGAATTGGTTATCCGTATTATCGGACTATGTATTGGAATATCACTGTTGATATAAAGCCAATTTACATTACAGATGAGTTTGCAGATGAATTAACAGTTGAGACACTTAACTTACCCAATAATATTTTAAACACTTCTTATTCATTTAAATCTGAATGGTTAAGTCAATGTTTTAAGATTACCGGAGCGAATCCAATGAAGGCATTAAGGATGTCAAGAGTTTTATGTTTCATAATAAATAAAAGAATTAAACGATATCATAAAAAAATTGCATATCTATCATTTAGGACATTGAGCAACCTTACAGGACTTTGTGAACGAAGTATTAAAAATTATGTAAAAGAATTACGAGATAATAATTTACTCTATTATGACAACTACATTTTGATTGCAAATCCTCTGAAGCAGGTGTGTAAGTATAGCAAAAATTTTTATTGCCTGCCTGAAGATAAAGACTATTTAGAGAAAATAGTTGAAAAATATAGAATTAAAAAAATTGAAGCAGAACAAAATACAAAAGCGAAACAACCAATAAATGAAATGATAGAAAATTTTGAATGAGTCTTTTAATACATTATTTGGTATTTAGTGTAATTTACTTTAACACTTTAGTGCGTTAAAGGATTTTATGAAAGGTTGTGGTATATTTAATTACTTTTATTTAAATGAAGTTAGTTAGACACCTTTTTCGATTTTGACTAATGGGTAGTTCAACTATTGAGACATTAAAAAAACAATTTAGAATGGTCAGAAAGGATTGATTGATAAATGATTATGAAAGGAAAAGTAAAGTTACGAAAAATTTCAATTGCATATGGCACGATGTTTGCGAGAATAATTGTATGAATTGTGAATTTGGTGCGAACATAGAAGTTTTGGCTGAAAGAGAATATCGAGAAAGTCTAAACGAGAGACAGGAATATTACCTTGATATTATTGCAGATTTTAATGACTAATAAAATTTAGTTTTAAAAAATAACATAATGAGATAAGATCTACATAACAACAGAAAGGAATGTATGACATTGAATAATTTAGAAAACAAACAGAATGATTGCCGTAATTATGAAACAGAATCATTTTTAATTGGTGCTGATGGTTCATTTAAAATACATACTGAACCTCCTACATCAAGTGCAATTGAAACGGTGTTTGAAATAATGCGTACTGAGGATGAAAAAATCGTTTATAACATAGAGAGACTGTTATACTTTAATTCGGAACAAGAAGAAGCTATATTTTGGCAGAAATGTATTGATAGTTTGATTAATTATGCCGGTAAAGGATTAAACTATAATTTTAAGAGAATCCCTATTATGCCATTTGCCTATTCACAGAATGTGTGTTATGTAATTAACCGATTATTAAAAATCGTAATAGACAACGATAATATGCAAAATCAAACTTTCGATACTGTAGCATCTTTAGCAAATTGTTGCTTAACTATTTTGCAAGATAAACGATATGATACCATTGAAGATTTGATCAATGAGGTATCAATCTGTGTTTTCGTGATGTTAATTTCAACTAATCTTGATTTAACTAATCTTGATTTGCAAAATATAAATATTTAAAATTCAATAATAGTATTGACAGGAGTGTGATATTTAATTAATTACAATAGGGGTGTTACAGCATAGCTAAGTCAACAAGTATGGCTCAAAGCAAAGCTGTAAATATACCGTTATTGGACGGTAAAGATGTGTATATTGCAAATCATTATATTAACAATAGTTTGAACGGATATACACTTAGAGACAAATTTGGTGACTTAAATATAAAGAAATTTGTCGCCACAATGGATTATAGTTTAGACTTAATTAAATTGAATGATGTTTACAAAGAAGTTTATCGAAATAGAAATTTTTATGAATATGTTGGCAGAAATAAAAAATATACAAGACATGTTATAAATGTCACTTTTAAATACAGCAACAAACTTTACAATCGGGCTGGTTCAGGTTTATATATTAAATTCGGTTACTCCCCTACCGAAATTATATTAGAAAATAATACTTGCATTAAAGATGGTACTTTAATAGCTATTCGAGTATTACCAGATGGTAAAGAAAAAAATATTACAGAAGATTATCTTGTGAAGTCTCCCCTTTCACAAGAAATCTTAGGTGAATATTTTTTTTATGATGAAGAATTATCTGTTTATAGAGCTAAAGATAATATTGAGACATTAACCTCGATTTCTGACATTAGAACTGATTTATATGAAAATGGTTTTGTTTGTGACGGAATTAAGTATGTACGATTTAAACGCAGTAGTGGTAGCAGTCGTGTAGGTAAATGTCTATTTATTGACGAAAAATTATACAAAAAGATGCACAAATGGGAAATGTGTGGATTAAATGTAAAGAATGGTGTTAAATGTGATTTGGCGAGTCTTGAGCCTTATATAGCATTAACTCTTTCTTCTATCATAGACACAATAACCATTGAACCAAATGAAATTCTTGTCATCCCCGATTATGAAAGCAAATTTACGACAACTTGCGTTGCTACAGAACTTGATAAAGATAATAGACTTGTTTCGTCAGCAAAACAAGTTGATATGTCAAATAGCATTTGGGATGGACAGTCTTTATTAGATGTTAGTAAATTTGAGGACTACAAAAATTATGGTATGTTGTTATTGCGTACACGCTTTTTTAAATCTGCTTGTTTTAATACTAATATTCAGCAGTGGTTTACTGATAACGGAATCACTGACATATCGCAATTAAATGGATATACTCAAGCCACAAAATTGTCTGATATTAAATTAATTACTACTCCAAGCAGTATTAAATATTTAAAATTTGGTTCTTTAGAAGATTGGCTATGGACAATTGAACCACAATTTGGTGTTGTGAAACACGAAAAGCCTACTCATTATTTTGATGGTAGAATGGTTCAAACACATTATCAATTGCTTAATACTTTGCAATTAACGAAAGATGAAGTAGAGAAATTTATTCAACCTACAATTGACTATATTATGAAATTGAAAACAGATAGTGCTGTATTTAGACATCATATTAAATATTCAATTCCTGAATATACAAATGCTGAATCTCAACAATTGGCGAATAAAAATGATATTGTATATTACTTACTTGGACTAAATAATAAATTTAGCCAAACTAAAATGTACAAAGACTTTTGTAATGAAACTGTCAAGGCATTTGTTAAAAACTGTCGTAAAGGACATATCTTCGTACATGGTAATTACTCAACACTATTTGGCAACCCTATCGAAATGCTACAAAGTTGCATTGGACAATTTAATGGAGAACCTAAAATTAAAGCAGGTACAGTACATTGTACGATGTTTAATAACGGTGATAAGTTAATAGGAAGTCGTTCTCCTCATGTTACAATGGGAAATATTTTATGTTGCCAAAATGTAATATATGAGGACATCAATAAATATTTTAATTTAAGTAATGAGATAGTATGTGTCAATAGTATTCGTGATAATTTATTAGAGAGATTAAGTGGTTCAGATTTTGATTCTGATACTGTTTTGTTGACAGATAATAAGATATTATATCAAGCTGCAATTCGTAATTATGATAATTTTCTTGTGCCGACAAAATTAGTGTCAAGTAAAAAATGTGAGCGTAGATATACGGCACGAGATAAAGCCGAACTTGACATTAAGACAGGAACAAATAAAATTGGAGAAATCATTAATTTATCTCAAGAATTAAATTCTAAGTTATGGGAATTAATTTATAACGGATATGATATACAATCAAATGAGGTACAATCACTTTATGCTGATATTGCACAATTAGATGTGATGAGTAATTTAGAGATTGATTCGGCTAAAAGAGAAAATCCGGCAAACAATTCTATGGAGCTTAAATTATTAAAAGCTAAATATGCTGTATATGATAACAAAGGTAGATATGTCCGACCACTATTTTTTAAATATTTGGATAAGTATAAGGGGTATGACAATAATCGAAAACATTATCGGCTTTATAATACTACGATGGATTATGTCGAACTTGCTTTAAATAAAATACCTCGTGTAAGAAATAATGCTCCCCTTTTAAATTTATCAGATATTTTTAAATCATCTAATGCAATTGATGGACAAGTGTATTATGAACAAGTTGAGCGTATATTGTCCGCCATTCAAGATACTAAAGACGAAATTGGTCATTTGTGGTCAAAGTATAAATCTAAAACTGGGAATGTCAATAAAGGTGAAGATGCCTTCTCTTATGAGCAGTGTTTAAAGATGACAGAAGAAACAAAAGAAGATTGTGTAGAATATATTAATTCACTTAAAATTTCTAAGAAAACAATGCGTTATCTTTTGTCTTTAATCGAAAAACCCACCCATAAAAATTATTCAGCATTATTTTTATCAGCAATATTCACTTACCACAATATAAATTTTGATGAATTAGTTGCCGATAGTCAAGAAAATGTATTTCAAATTAAAGAATGTCCGATAGAATCAGAACAGTATGATATTAAGTTATATGACTTTAATTACCGATATGTAAGTAATATGAATACATAAAAAATAGCTCATTTTTTGCAAAAAACAGCAAAAAACTAAGTTTTTTAAATTGAAATCTTTAAAAAAGCCAGTATTTAAGCCATTTTTTATGATAAATAAAAGATGTATATGGTAAAGAGAGTGAATCTCCCCATCACTCTCTTTAAATATAATTTAGAAAGAGTGATTTATTTTTGTTCCCTATTACAAAGGAAGAAAGTATAAAAATCAGAAAAAAATATCCTGAAGCAGAAATCAGAAGAACTGTTAAGCAGAAAAGTAAGAGGCATAAATATTTTTGTCCAGAGATAAAAAAATATCTTGTATTAATCAAAGACACGAATGAGGTAGCTTGTTCAATCTATACACGAAAGAGAAAATACTTTAATGCTTAATCCAAAATATCAGCAAAAACCTAATGAAAATTGGCGTGATTATGGAATTAGGTTGATTGGCACATTAATTGAACAGAGACCAGATGATTTAGAATGGCAGGATATAGTAGATGCTTTAAATTTAAATATACATAGAGATAGTTTAAGGAAAGCTCAAAACACGGAATTTGGCGGTTATGCTATTTACAAGTATATGTTAGATAAAATTGATAAACTTAGAGCAGAAAATCAAAATTGCACAACTGACGAAGATTATCTTGCAAGCATTAAAGAAGAACGAAGAAAACTTGAAAATGAAAAATATAAAATTCGTGATGAACGCAGTGAATTAAGACGATTACAAAGAGAAGAATCTCGTAGAGAAAGCTTTATTGATTTAATTAAACGAGTATTAAGTGACAATATAGAACCTTTGCCCTATTCGGCTTCTAATTCAAATAAATGTGAATTGGCAGTTATGGATAAAGGGATTAAAGATGTAGATGAATCTACTTTGATTATACCCATTACAGATGTACATACTGGTATAGTATGTAAAAATTCTTGGAATAGTTACAGCTCTGAAGAACTGATATGTAGATTACATTCATATTATCAGCAAATATGTGCTATTCGTAAGAGACATAATGCTCATAATGCTGTTATTGTGCTTGGTGGAGATTTAATTAGTGGTATAATTCATAAAAATTTACGGATAGAGAATAATGAAAATGTTATTGAACAATTAAAATTAATTTCTATTTACTTGACAAATTTTGTTAAAGATTTATCAGAAGAATTTAAAGAAATTAAAGTTTATTCTGTTAATGGAAATCATTCACGAATAATGGAGAATAAAGAAGAAGCACTAAAGGGTGAAGAGTTGGATGCGTTAATTCCGTTTTATATGAAGGCATCGTTGCAAAATTTCCATAATGTACATATATTCACTGAAAATTCAACTGACGATACAATGGTTGCTTTTAAAATTTATGATAGATTATGGTACGCAGTACATGGAACATATGACAATCCGGCAAGTGTTGTTCAGAATTTGACAATGATGACAGGACTTAAGCCTGACGGTGTTTTAATGGGGCATAAACATACTAATGCTCTTTTGAGTGTGCATGATACCAAAGTTGTACAAAGTGGTTGTTTATCAGGTGTGGATAATTACGCAATTCAAAAAAGACTTGCAAACACATCCGAACAATTTATAGTAGTCAGTACACCTAATAGTACAATTGAATGTTTATATGATGTTCAATTAGCAGAGCCTTCTGTACAAAAAGCGAAAACAACAATTATAAATTCAACGAAAGAAAAGAACGAGCTGTTATAACTCGTTCTTTTTTCTATTTTTTTAGTGTAACAAGTAAGGTGGTGATTGGATGCCTGTAAGAAGTAAAAAAATATGTCTACTTGACTATGATAAGTTAAGTAAAGTTAATCCTGAAACGCTTAAATTATACAAGAAATATGAAGCTGATATGGCTATTCGAGAATTGTCCAAAAAATCTATTGCAGTGTATTACAATGACCTTGTTAATTGGTGGATGTACATTTATGACTATCAGGATAATCGCTCAGTAAAAGAAATTAACGAAGATGACATTATTGAATTTATTTATTTCTGTAAACAGAATGGTAATAACACTGAAAGAATAAAGCATAGAATGGCTTCAATTTCAGCTTTTTATAAATTTTTAAGAAAAAGAAAACTAATTGTAGAAAACCCAATGGATTATGTTGACCGTCCAAAAAAAGGTCAAGCTGTTGTTAAGCAGACTTTTTTAACTGTTGAACAAGTAGATACAATGAGAAAAGTCTTAAAGCAGAAGATTGAAGATAGTAAAAATAAATCCTTGCGTTGTCAACATGACTCGATTATGTTGAGGGTGTATGCAGAATTTTCGCTTATTACAATGGCAAGAATAAATGCTATTGCTAATTTGCGTTGGGAACAAATTGATTTTGCTGAATGTGTCGCAAACGATATTGTTGAAAAATTAGGCAAAATTGTAAGTTTATACTTTGACGAGAGCACTAAAGAGTATTTGATTGAATTACAGAATTTCAGGAAAGAAAACGAAATTAATGATAATGGATGGGTATTTTATTCTATGGCATCGCAGACAGGCAATCATTTATCAACAACAGCCTTATCTGATATGTGCAAAGAAATTGGACAAATGATTAGTGTTCCTACCCTACATCCACACGATTTTCGTCATAGTGGTGCTACTTTGTACAAGAATGCAGGAATGTCTTTAGAAGAAGTTTCACATTGTTTACACCATGAGAGTACAGAGGTTACTCGAAAATTTTATATCAAAGAAAATGACACTGAATTAAGGGCGAAAAAGAATCAGTGTCATATTTAAAGGGCGGTGAGCGTTAGTGGCAAACAATACAACTACCAAAACTCAGCGTGAATATAAATGTAAAATATGTGGAAAGTCATATAAAAATATTACAGGTAATTTTTATAAATCTGCTAATTCTTTATATTTCATTAGCAATAATGGCATTATAGATGTGTGCGTAGATTGCTTAAAGGAGTTATTTAGTCAATTAAGTAAAAAATACGATTCTGATAGAATGGCACTTATTGCAATTTGTGCTTTAACCGATTGGTATTACGATGAAAGTGCATATAATACAGCGATAAAAAATCGAGAAGAATTTAGTATTGGTGTATATGCAAGACTTATGAACACTGTTAAGTACAAAGGAAAAACTTTTATTACCAGTGTTGCAGAGAAAAAACTGGGAGAAACAACCATCCAAATGGTTGAACAGACTCATGATGTGGGTTGGAATGATATTGATAAAAAGAACAGAGACACTGTAATTGAAATTTATGGATATGATCCATTCCCTGATAATGATTTTTCAGATAAAAGTAGAAAATATTTATTTAATACAATAATAGATTTTCTTGATGAAGAAACTCAAGAAGATGCTTTCAAGAAATCACAAATCATTCAAATTGTGGTTAATAACGAAATGATTCAAAGGTGTAATGCAAAAATTGCTTCTTTAGATGAAACAAGAGATCTTGAGCAGATTAAAAACTTAAGTAATATTATTACCTCGAAAGTTAATGACAATGATAAAATCGCAAAAGAAAACGAAATCTCTGTTAGAAATCGTAGTAATAAAAAACAAGGCAAAGGTACATTTACAGATTTGCAAAAAGAATTAAGGTTAAAAAACTTTGATGAAGCAGAAGCAAATTATTACAAGCAATTACAATCTGAGGGCAGTGCATGGGCTGTTAATCAATCTATGCAAGCAATAAAGAAAAATTCCTTTTTTGATGAAAGTGACCAAAAAGAAATTGTAGATATACAAAGAGAACTGATAGAAAAAAAGGATAAGGCATTAGATGATGCTTTAGAAGAAAACAGATTATTGTATGTAAATATTGAGAAATATAAATCTCGAATAAAGGAACTTGAAAATAAAAATAGTGAACTTAATGAAGAGTTGACAAATTTTAATAACAAACATAATACAGGTGATGACGATGAGTAGTTGTCAATTTATTATGTCTGAGCGTAAACGCAGAATTTGTGAATTAGATGCTAAAAGTATTGCTTTTTATAGAAAAAACCCATGTATAGCTTGTGAAGATTTACTTGGTATCAAGCTTATAGATAGCCAAAAGTACATATTGCAATCTATATGGAATGCTGGCCATTCAACATTGTGCTGTTCCAGAAACTTCGGAAAATCTTTTCTTGGTGCAGTATTTATGCTTTTAAAAGCTATTTTATATGAAAATCAAGCAATTTATATTGTATCTTCTGTTGGTGATCAAGCTAAAGAAACTTTTACTAAAATTGAAGAGATAGTTCTTAACACAGGTAAAACTGCAAATTCTATTAGAAGTTTGAAATCAATTGTAAAAAATGAAGTTGTAATTACTCCACCTTCACAAACAGGATTTTCACATTCAGCCAGTGGTTATCATGTTAAATTCTTTAACGGTAGTGAAATTTATACTTTAAACTCGAAACCTGACAACAACAGAAGTAGAAGAGCTACCCTTGTATTTTTTGATGAAGCAGCGTTTTGTGAAGATGATCTTATTTTAGTTTGTGAAGCATTTGCGACACAGAATATGGATTTTGAAACTTCTACTGATGAATTGTACAACCCTAAAACAGCAAAAAGGCAATGTCCGACACAATTAGTTTATGCTTCTTCTCAAGGCGGTACTGATACGGTGTTCTACAAACATTATAAAGAGTTTGCTAAGAGAATGATTGCTGGTGACAGAGAGTATTTTTGTTGTGATATGGATTGTATGACGGCTATAAATGTGTATTTAGATGGCAAGAAATGGACTCCTCTTTTAACTATGGATAAAGTTGAAGCTGCTTTAAAAGGTAATAGACAAAAAGCATTAAGAGAGTATTATAATCAACCAATTGTTGATGGTGGTGTAAATCAAATTGTCAAAAGAGGTATGATTACTCGAAATGAATCTTTTATTTTACCGACTTTATTTAGAGACGGTAAGAACAAATATGTTTTAGCATTTGATCCGGCTCGTACTTTTGATAACAGTGTAGTTACTGTAATGGAAGTTTGCTATGACAAAGAAATAGGATACTATGGTAAAATCGTCAATTGTGTTAATCTTGTAGATTTAGGCAGTAAACGAGGATATAAGTTAGATTCAAATAAACAGGTTGATATTATTAGACAAATGTTAATTGATTATAATGGCGGTGCTCCTGATTATGAGTATCTATACAAACTTTTAGTTGATGCTGGTGCTGGTGGTGGTGGTCAACAGTATGGCGATAGATTATTACAATCTTGGACTGATGTCAACGGAAAAAAGCATAAAGGGCTAATAGACGCTGATTATAGACTGTTTGAAGGATATGAAGATTTATACCCAGACAATATAGATAAACTTGAATTAATTGATCCAAGATCTGAAAAGCGGATTATGGTTGAAGAAATGATTGAAATAGTATCAATGGATTTGATTAAATTCCCAAGAGAATATTCAGGCAAAGGCTCAATTAGAGTTTATGAAAGCAATGGTGGCGGAGAAGAAAATGAAGAAAGTTATAAGGACATAATACTATCTGATGAACAAGAAGCAGCTTTGTATAACATTGATAGTTTAAAAACTGAAGTAACTTCTATTCACCGTTTTACTAATAATTCAAGTAAAAATGTTTATTATGCTTTGCCGAAAGATAAAGAAAATAAAATGCACGATGACCGTTTTTATACATTCATTATGTTGTGTCATTTTTTGTATCAATTAAGACGAGAAGATAATTTTAGTTCGGTAATGAACAGTGACGCATATACTTTTCAACCTTTGTATAATTGAGAAAGGAGTGATAAAAAATAAGCATATTAGATAAATTATTTGGCGGTAAAAGAGAAATAAATGATAATCTAAATATAAAAAATAATAAGCAAGATAATAATGAATTGTGTGCCAATAACAGTGAAATAAATTCACATGATTATTCACAAATAAATTTCGCTCCTGACCTTGTTGAATATTGTAACCATCGTCATTTTAATGGTGAGTTACTTTATTCTTTATCACAAGTTGAAACAATTATATCTCATCCACAAGATTACCCAGTGGCTGCAAGGAAGTTGGGACAATGGGCATATAATACAGACGGTGCTATTAAATCAGGAATTAATAAAATGTCTACGATGCATTATTTAAGCTATGTATTATTTAGTCCAAGTTCAAAAGGTAAAGATGAATTGGTTTTAAAAAACAAGCAAAAGTTTAATGCTACTTTAAGAAAAATTCGATACAAAAATTTTTTTAGAGATGGCATTAAGAGAGTTTCGATTGAAGGAACGGCTTATTATTACTTTGATGTTCAAAAGAGAAATTCAAGTGTCGGAAAATATATGAGTGACATAGATGTTTCATTTATTCAAGAAATAAATAATAAGAAAAATTTAGATTATGAAGTCAATTTATATTCTTTACCCTTTGAGTATTGTCGGTTGGTAAGTCGTCAAAATGGAATACCAATTATAGCTTTTAATGTCAAATATTTTACCGAGAACTGTGTTTCAGAAAGTGAAATTCAAAGGCAGTTAGCAACTATGCCATTAGAAATTGGTAAAGCTTTTGATAAGTGGAGAAAGACAGGAAACGAAGGTAAAAATTGGATAGTTCTTGATTGGCGTAAAACAATTTATATTACTAATGGCAGTACAGACAGAGATAAATGGGGTGTTCCACTTGCTCTAACCTCTCTTGATGAAATTATGTATGCTAATTATTTTGTTGATACTAAACGAGGTGTTTTGAGTAACATCAATAATAATTTAGTTTATGAAACATTTCCACTTAGAGGTGATGGCTCAGGTAAGAGTACATTGACAGATGCTCAACAGAGAGAACAGCATAATGTATTAAAAAATGCAGTTTCACAAAAGAGTAATAGTCAAAGAACTGCTGTAGTATCATTGGCTGCTGGTACACAGTTAAATAATTTAAAAATAGACACAAGTTTATTTGATGAGAAAAACGAAAAGTCAATTAAGGATAATATAGCTGAGTCATTAGGTTTTTCTCCATCAGCTTTATATGGCGGTTCAAAGTCAAGTGGCTCAAATTATGCAACTGCTCTTTTGAATTTGGAGTTAGTAGCAAGTGATACATATTCAATTATTGAAAAGATCGTAGATGAATTAAATAAGTGTATCAACTTTAATATTATTAAAGATGTTAATAATATAGTAAATATGTACATTCTTCCTATTACATCCTTTAATAGAGATAAATATTTTGATAAGTTTAAATCTATTTATTCAGATTGCGGTGGTGCTATGACACCTTTGATTGCTGCAACCGGTATAGAACCTGATGTTTATATTGATATTATGAAATTTGAACGAAATCAAAATTATGAAGAATTATTCCCCCCACATCAATCAATGTACACCTTGAGTAATAAAGATAAGCAACAAAATACAGACGATAAAGGTGGCAGACCTGAAAAGGATAGTTTAGAGAACGAGAATACAATAATATCTAAAAATAATAATGCAAATATTTCCCCTTCTCCAAATTAATAAATTAAATATTAATAATACTCTAAGACCGCTACTATAAGCGGCTTTTTGTATATATGGAAGATGGCGAGTGAACCTTCCAGCCTTAATGCTTTTGAGCAGGAGGTGAAGTTATAAAAAATGTTTTTATATGAAATTAGCAATCAACAACAAGCAGGCTATGTTAAATGCAAATTAGCACTTCATGAAATATTTGATAGCAATGACAAATATCAGAACAATGGTATTTCATGGCAAGAACCATATGTAACTAATAATTTAAAGTCTGCTATTGGCGCATCAATTACTGCCGAATTTACAGATGACGATAAAACAGAAATTTGGTCACATGGTATGACAGGATATCGCAATGGAGTATTGCAATGTGCAAATGCAAGTATTGTTGGAAGTATTGTAGATGCATATGTGACTGATATTAATTTAGATGGAAAATTTATAAAAGTGCTTATGGCAGATTGTAAATTAGATTATATTCGGCATGGAGCATTTATTGATCATTATAGACAAATGTTCAAAGAGCATGGACATATGTATGGTTCTGTTGAAATAACAGGTACGGCAGAAAACAATAATCAAATTGTTTATAAGGATAATTTTACTGGCACAGGACGAGTGCCGACAGAATATGAATATAGCGGTTTTGCATTATTGGATTCTTTTGTTGGACAAGGCGATGATGCGGCAATAGTTGTTGAATTAAATGCTAAACATACACAAGGAGGAAAAGAAATTATGGATATGGCACAGTTGGTTAATGAAATCTCTCAGAAGATTTCTGATGAAGTTAATAGCCTTAAAGACGAGTTTAAATCAAAGAAAACAATTGAAGAACTTGAGGCTCAGGTGTCGGAACTCAATGAGAAAATTACAAGTCTGAATGACACGATTAATAGTAAAGATGTAACAATCACAGAGCTAAATCAGCAGATTGAGGATATTAAAGCCGAAAAATCTGCTTGTGATAATAAGCTTTCAGAGATTGAAAAAGTTAATGAATGCAACTCTTTAGAAGAAGCATTGAAACCTTTTAGTGAAGATGAGAAAAAGTGTGTAGAGGTTGAAATTAATTCATTTAAGGAGAGTCCATTTGATAGCAAGATGTCTATAGATGAAATCGTTACTAAAATTAAGGCTACTGCATTTGATAAGATTCAGGCTGATAAGAAATCAAGTGAAATTAATTCACTTGGCATAGGTTCATTGTTTATTGATGTTGATATGCCTGACGAAACAAGCCTTGAAAAAACAGAAGAAACTGATATTTTTGATATTTAAAAAAGGAGAGAATAATTATGGTTAAGTTTAAAATGGTTGGCGACTATAAGAACGCTCGTAATATTGGCAATCTTAAAGCCTCCGTAAATTTTAAGAATGGTAATCTTGTTACCGTTGACAGAGCAACAGGCACTGTTGCTCTTCCGACAGCTACTACTGCAAAGAAAGGTCTTTGGCTTGTACAGAATGAAAGAGAACCAGTAGAATATATCGGTTCTACACCTGAAAACATTATAGCTATTGGTGAGCCAGTAAGACTGTTTGATACAGCAACACTTAAAGATGTTGTTCTTGAAATTGACGATTCTGTACTTACGACTGATTACGCTTCAATTTCAAAGGGCGATACACTTGTAGCTGACACAAAGGGTAATTATGTAAAGTCCGCTGACGCTACTGGTTATGAAGTTACATTTACCGTTCTGGAAAAGACAAACTACTGCGGTCACGGTCTTAGTATTTCTGTAAATGTTTGATAAAGGAGGAATGAATAATTATGTTTTCAATTGAGCTTAATAACGCACAGAGAAAAGAAGTAAGAGTAAAGAATGTTGATAAAATCAAAAGATATGCTGAAATTAATATGGCACTTCTTACAGGTCAGGATACAACTGCGTATGGTAAGGAAGTTGATGAAGTAGTTAAGTTTATGTCTCAGCTTGGTGCAAGAGCTGCACAGAATGATGAGACAGCTAAAGCTGAAATTAATACAATTGTAAAGATTGGTATTGAACCACTTCTTGTAAAGCAGATGCAGGTTTATCAGCTTTTTGGTAATTATAGATCTATTGGTATGGATGAAACTCCTGTTGTACATACATGGACATATGAAAGTCTTAATGCTGATATTCAGGCAAAGGGTTCAGATGTATCATTTGCTGACCGTAAAGAAGTTAGTTATGCTATTCCTACAAGAACTATTTCTGCTGGTATGAGATACAATTATCGTGACTTTGAGTCAAAGAATTTTGTAGGTACAAACGCACAGGAAATTGAGCAGATTCAGACAACAATGCATAATAAGGGTGTTGCTTATGTTATTGATACAATTGTATCAGCTTTAAAGAATAACACAACAGGAGTAAAGTTCTACGGTGAATATAATGACGAACCAACACAGACTGCTATTGATGACATGATTAAGAAGATTCGTAGAATGGGTAAGGTTAGTATTCTTGGTGATTTTGATAAGATTGCTACAATTTCGGGTTTTAACGGTTATCAGAATCCAAACTCAACAACGCTTCCCTTCTATACACCTTCACAGGTTGATGAAATTGCAAAGCAGGGTTATAACGGTGATTACAAGGGTTCAAGTCTTGTTGTACTTCCGAACGCTTATAATTTCACAAAGCCTCTTGCAGATAAGACTGCTTTTGAGACTTATTATAATCCAGATCACATTTTCTTTGTACCACAGAATGGTCAGTCTCCTATTAATGTTATTCGTAGAGGTGGCTTGACAACAATGACAGGTAATGATGTATCAACAGGTTCAATTCTTACAAGATTTGATATGGAAATTGGTGCAGATGTTGTTAAGGGTAGAGAATTTGAGATTGGTTGCCTTACAAAGTCAGCGTAATAATTATACTTAAATTAATTATTTTGTTTAATACGGACAGGTTAGTTATCTAATCTGTCCGTAAATATATTTATAAAGGAATGATATTTTTTTGGCAAGAGGAACTACAGAAGCGACAATTAACACTGAAGGTAGAATTGCTATTACCAATTTGCGTGGATATGCTTTGCATTTTCGTGATAGTGATAATCGCTCTGATATTATGATTCCCGCAGGTGTAAAAGGCTGGAAAGGCTTGACTTATAGAGAAGTTGAAAATCAAGTGGCAATGGACAACAAGATGTTTACTGGAAGTGATACCAAAGGTTCTAATGCCCGTATAGTAATTGATGATGAATCGGTCAGGAAAGCTATTTTTCACATTGATAATATTGATGAATTAAATACTAAAACTTTAAGTTTAGATAGTGTTAAGAGTTTACTTAAAATTACAGATATAAAAGCATTTAGAGCAGAAATTGCCAAATATGTTAATAATGAAGGTGACAAACAGGCATTTATTGATCTTGCAAGTCAGGCTGGTATTGATAAAGCAACGGTTGCTCAGAAAAATGCAATTGAAAAAATAACAGGTTATAAATTTTCCAAGAAGGCTGAAGATGGTGAATAAAAAATAATTTTTTAGGAAGGGTGTTGTGTGTGAGCGAATTTGAACAAATTATAGAAATTTTTGAAACTAAATATGTTGATGCTTCAACTCTTCCTAAAGAGTTAATATCATTGTGGGCGAAGCTTGCAATTGCAGATTACGAAAGAGAAGTAAGTTCTTTAAATTTTGATGTACAAAATGAAGTTTTTAAGAACGGCATATCTTTAACAACTATGGATGTAATAGCCAATATTATGAAATTGTATTATCTTGAAAGAGAATTTGATCGTCAAAATAAAAAAATTAATATTGTTGGTAAAGATTTATCTCTCAATGATACTTCAAATGCTAAGAAAATGACTTTAGCGGAATTGGAGTATTTTAAATCTAAAGTAAATTTATTACTCGATCAGGCAAAAATGCCTGCATATGGTGGTGAGTCGAATGGCTAAAGAATGGACTCAATTTGCTTCTCCCCCATCCTATACTGGTGGAAATGAATCAAATGATTTTAATTTTTTTAAAGAATTATACTTAGATGATATTTTCGATAGTCCACTTGGTAGTGATTTAAAATATTATCATGGAAAACCAAATCTTGTAAATGATAATGGTGTTTCATTTAAGGGGGTAGTCCAGCAAGTCATTTCTGACAATGATGATAGCAGTAAAAAAAGACAAGTCTTGTGTTCAGTAGGCACTTTAACAAGTGGAGACTACATTAAATACAAGGATAATTTTTGGATTGTTGTTGGATTAGTTGATGATAATAAATTTTATGAAAAGGCAATTATTTATTATTGCAATTGGGTTTTAAAATTTACATTATCGCCTGATTTCGGAAGTAAAGTTGCTGAATACCCTGTATATTGTACTAATTCTACTCAATATAATAGCGGTGTAAAAAATGCTATAAATACAAAGTTTGGCAGTGCTCAATATTTAGTTTATATTCAAAGTAATGATGAAACTAATATGGTTGAGAGAGATACCAGATTTTTAATTGACAAAAATAATTTAAGACCAACTGCTTATAGAATTACGCAGGTAGATGAAACAAGTAAGTCTTTTAATAACAAAGGCGTCAACATTTGGACTATTATGGAATGTCAGACAGAATATATGAATGATGATATACATAATGGTATTGCAAATAAAGTTAAGCAAGAAGTTGTGAGCGATAGTTATAAAAATCATAATATTTCAACGAATAATCAAAATTTATTAGACGAATGGGCGTGAGCATATCGCAAGATTAGACAATTTAAATATTTATGAAATGCAAATTTTAAAGAAACTTTGTGAGAACATTGATATCCAAAGACTATTGGATAACGGTGATCCATCATATGATCCTCATACTTTAAAATGGGATTATGTTAGACCAGAGGTTTATTATCCTAAAGTTGGCGATGCAGCTCGAACTTATATTACTTTTGGCATTAGTGGAGATGTTTATGGTGGCAAAACAGAAAAAATGTTATATGTTAATTTTTACATTTATTGTCATGACAGTTTGCTACGAACAGATAAGGGTAAAAGAACCACTTTGATTGCTTCCGTTATAGATAAATTGTTTAATGGCACACATGATATTGCATTAGGTGAAATGCAATTAACGCAGTTTGATGGAAATTTCAGTGCCACACAAGATTATCATGGGTATCATTTGATATATGCAGTTCGAGATTTTAATAACCTCTCAAATAGTGACACATTAAGTTATGCAAAATAAAATATTTTTAGACAATTATATTAAAATTAATGATTATGTTGAATTGTACATTCCAACAGTGCGTGAAGTATATAAAAATGAAGATGATTATTATTTGTTATCATATCATTTAACCGCTATGCCTTTCACTCGCAGGGCTGAATTGTGGTTAAATAAAATAGATTACATTACTTTGAATTTTTATGATTTGTTTACTTACGCATTGTATGAAATGAAAGTGCTTGCTTCTAATGATACACAAATGATTACGAAGGTGTTTGGGACACATAAAAAGAGCAACCCAAACATTGGTAATTTATTTTTTAGAGGGTTTGATATAAAAAATATTGAAATCAGATATACAGAGGACAAACATTATCTTGTTGCAGATAGTACAAATCAACATATTTTATTTGATGAAACTGACATAGATAAAACGGCAGAAGTTTTAAGAAAAATTATAGGTGAAAAGAAAGACAATAGAAAAGAGGATGCTAAAGGTGCTTCTGGTAGATATGTTCTTGAACGAGCTGTAAAAGTATTAAAGAGAAAGCTAAAAAAAGAGGCTGAATGTCCACGACAGTACAGTATCATTGAGTCGTATATTGTAACTTTGGTTAATAATAAAGATTTTAAGTATAATTTTGGAACTGTAATGGACATGAGTTATGTCGAATTTATTTTGTCAGCTAAACAAATTTTACAAAATATTCATGTAGCAAATATTGACTTGGGAATATATACAGGCAATATTTTAGCTGATAAATTAACCGATAAAGACCGTTCTTACTTTGCTTTAGAAGTAATTAAGTAAGAATGGTCTTTATTATTTTTAAGGAGGAATTATTTATTATGTCAAAGTTAAATGTAAATAATGTTGTTTTCACAAGCGTTGACACTGTTGATGTGTTTACACCAATGTTTGGCTCATATAAATATACTTGTGATGAAATTACAAGTTTTGTAGTAAATAACGGTCAGACAAACACTGATATTGTTGGTGGTAACGGTGCTATTATTAACACTCTTAAAAGAAATCCTAATGCAACAATTAGTTGGACTGCTGGTGTTGTTGACGCTAATATTATGGCTGATGAACACGGTACAGAAGTTGTAAATGGTGCAGTGACAATTGGTTGGAACGACACCGTTAAGATTGCTTCTAATAAAGCAGAATTAAGTTTTATCCCTGTGGACAACCCACTTATGATTAAGGTTGGTGATATTGAATATACTGTCGGTAAGGCTGCTGAGAAGGGTAAAACAGTTACATATACACAAGGTAGTAAGACTACAAAAGCATCTATTACTTTTGCCGAAGGTGAGTATACAGATGGTACAGAAGTTCATGTAAAGTATGATCGTCAGATTCTTGCAAGTTATGTTGATAGAGTTTCAGATAAGGTTTCTGAAAAGATTGCCATTAGAGTAACTGGACAGTGGGAGGACGCTTGTAACACTGTTCGTAAATGGGAGTTTGATGTTTATACTCTTGACCTTACTGGTGAGTATGAAACAAATATTAGCGACAGTCAGACAAATCAAACTTTTGAGGGTAAAGCCCTTAAGACAAGATGTGGTGGTTCAAAGATTCTTACTCGTTGGAAGTTCTTTGATGAAAATGAAGAGGATTATACTACAGCATAAGGAGTGATAATATGAAGGTTTATAAAACCTGCCCTATTTGCTCTAAGCCTTTTAATCCGTGTAGAATTGGCATTGCTACAACTGGCACTTTTAATTGGAGAGAAGTAGCTTGTTCGTTTGAATGTGGTCAAAAATATCTGCTTAAGATTGAAGAAGAAAAGAAACCTAAATCAGCTAAAGAGTTTGCAGATACGGTAATTGAAGATGTGAATAATTTACAAAATGTTATTATTACAGATGATGTTGACGAAAGCACATCAACCTCTAAGGCTACAGACCTCAAAAGTAATAAAGCCAAAATAAAAAGTAAAACGAAGTCGAAGTTTACTGAGGATGAAATGATTTAAAAACATAATTTTAATAAGGGAAAGTAGGCTTTGTCTATTTTCCCTTATTTTTTATAATGTGATTATTTATGAATAAGAGTAATAGGACAAAATTTAATGTAGATAAAAATACGGCAAAAAGAATGTCCGATGATGGTATTGTTTTTGATAGTATTTTAGAGAAAAATTTTTATCAAGAAGTTATTTTGCCTAATGTGCAAAGTGGTATTATTGTTGAATATGAATTACAAAAAAAATATATATTACAAAATGGCTTCAAGAGAAAAAAACATACTGTAAGGGCAATCACCTATGTAGCTGATTTTTATGTCAAACTATATAACGGGAAAGAATTCGTTTTGGATACGAAAGGTATGCCCGATTCTGTTGCCAAAATAAAAAGAAAACTATTTTGGTATAATTATCCTTTAATTGATTATTATTGGGTAGCATACTCTAAAATTGATGGTGGCTGGTTGGATTATGAGTTTATACAAAAGCAAAGAAGAATTAGAAAACGACATCCTGAACTTGCGTCACATAATAAAATAGAAAATCAAAGATTGTTAGAGGTGAATTTTTTTGAAAAAATTGACAAATACACAGGTTAAAGAATTAACTAAGGTCAAAAGTTACTCGAAAAAATATGTTTTTGATTCGGGTGATGAATTACTATATACAGAGTATGGATGGATTGGTCAGGCAACACAATTAGATATGATTACCAGCATAGCAGAACAAGTGTTGTTTATAGATGATGATTATTGTCCTCAGTATTTAATAGTTGCAAATTATATTGCGTGGTTAAGTGTATGTACTGATATACCTCTTGTAATGAAAAAGATAAAACATAACAATAGTGTTATTGAAGTAATTGATTTTGAAACGAATTATAATGTAGCCCAAACATTAATTCATGCCAATGGCATCCCTCTATGCTTGGATGTAGTTGCACATATCATAAAAGAATATGTTGACGATAAACTGATTGTTAATCATAATCGTCTTAAAACTAAATTAGAGACACTTACTTCAAATTGTGAAAGAAGTGTCTCTATTATTATGAATATTAGTAATGAGTTAGAAAAAATATATAAAGATACTGATATTATGACTGGATTACAAGATGTAGCAAATGAAATGAATGGATTAAACAAAAGGTTGGATAGCAATGCCAGTGATAAAATAATAAATATGTTGGCAAACAAAGACAGTGATTAATATGGCAGAATTTAAATCTTTAGCAGACTTATTTAAATCAGTAAATAAGGATATTGATCAAGCTTTAGATAGTGGTGTTAGTGATTATGTAACTCAAGTGGCTATCAGCTATGCTAAACAGAGAGTGTATAATAGATATCGCATTCATTATGAACGCAAATCGAGACCGCATTATGTCAGAAGGAAGAGTCTTTTGCAGGAAGAAAATTGGAATAGCGAACTTGTATCACAACCTGCAATTGAAATTGGTGTTTCAAATCATACTGTAGCAATTTATAATACGGCAAGACCTAATAAGGTATTAAATGATAAAGGCGAAGCAGCGAATAACACAGATGAGATACAAAGTTTGCCTGAATTAATTGAACTTGGACAAAAAAAATATACGCAAAAATTTGGTGGCGTTGGCTATATGTTTAATAATTTATCTACTAATAAATATAGATATTTGCAAGCCAGACCTTTTGTGCAAGCAACTGTAAAACAATTAAATAGTAATGATATATTATCAACGGTATTTGATACTTGTTTGATAATGAATGGTTATCGAATAAAAGATTAAGAGACGGGTTTCCTGTCTCTTTTTTATTTGTAGGTGGTGAATAAAATGGCAGGAAACACTAATCATGAATCAACAATTTTAGTCACAGCTAAGTTGGATGAAGCTCGTAGTGCTGAAGTTATCAATAATCAATTAAAGACTATAAAATCAAAATTAAACAAGGTAGAAGTTGATATCGGTGTTAGTAAAGCAACTTTATCTAAAGGTTTAGGAAATATTAAATCTGACATTCAGAAACAATTTTCAACAATTAAACTTGATTTAGGACAAGCTAATATTGATAATTTACTTAATGAACAAAGTGTAGAAAAAGCAAGAGTTAAATTGCAAAATTTAGCTGCTGAAATAGGTAAAGACTTAGGACAAGTTGATAAAATTAGATTTATTAATTTGCAAAATGGTCTTGTTGATTTTGAGCAAGGAACTCAAGCTGTTGTTACATATGTAGATAAACTTAATAATGGTTTAACAAGAACAACTGATTTAGTTTACAGAATGAATACACTTGTAGATGAAAATAGTGGTGGGACTATTCAGGAAATGTCTGCAAATGTCTCTCGTATGATTGAAAATTATTCTAAAATGGATAAAGCAAAAAATCAAAGAGAGCAAGCATATTATGAAGAACTACAAAGAACGAATAAGGAATTAGCGGAGCAAGAAAAACAACTTCAAAAAGTTGCACAGGCGGAAAAAACTGTTCGTAGTAACATGCACTCTGCTGGACAACAAATGTATAATTTGCCTACTCCTACTACTTCAACAGAAGCATCTGCAACGGCATATAGTGCAGTAGTGAGTCAATATGAAAAAATAATATTGTTACAACAGCAATATAATAACAGCATGAATGGTACAGGCAAGCCATTGTCTACTGAACAACAGTTACAATCGTTAAAACAAATTGATATTGAATATCGACAGTTGCTTGATTTGGTAAGTCAATATAAATCTGAGGTTACTTATGCTAATAAAGCTGCAAATAGTCAAAATCAAGCAGTTGCAAAGTTACAACAAGAAAATCAGCAACAATCTCTTTTAAATTCAAAAATTGAAAAAGCTCAAGCTGATATTATTGCTTTATCTAATGCTTGGACAAATATAAAGCGAAATCCTGTGTTGTTAAATGAATTAAATCAACTTATTGCTAAGAGTAAAGAGTTGCACACCTTTGCTGACTTAACTGAGTTCAATACACAATTAGGAGCTTTTAAATCAAAATGTAAAGCTGCTGGCGTTGCTACTGCAAGTTGGGTAAGTGGCATTAAAGATGCGTGGACACATTTTAGTTATTTTTTCGGTGCATCAAGAGTATTTTATGCCATTATTCAAAGGACTAAAGAGTTATATAATAATGTCAAAGAACTTGATACTGCTATGGTGGCTTTAAAAAAAGTTACTGATGAAACAAGCGGTACATATTCAAGATTCTTATCAGATGCAAAGCAGTCGTCAAAAGAATTGGGTGCAAGTTTAACAGACTTTGTAAACTCTACGGCTGATTTTGCAAAATTGGGTTACTCTATTAGTGATTCTTCTGAATTGGCTAAAGTGGCTACAATGTACTTAAATGTAGGCGATGATTTAGATGGTATAGATGACGCTACATCAACCATTGTGTCAACTTTAAAAGCATTTAATATGACCGCAAGTCAATCAGAAAGTATTATAGATAAATTAAATGAAGTTAGTAACCGATTTGCACTTAGTTCTGGTGACTTAGGACAAGGATTAGCAAATTCTGCGGCAGCATTATCAACGGCAGGCAATGATTTAAACGAAACAATTGCATTATTAACCGCTGGTACAGAAATTACTCAAAATGCTAATGAAATGGGTAACTCTATTAAAGTGTTAAGTATGCGACTTCGTGGTATGAAAGGTGAATTAGAGGCACTTGGCGAAGATGTAGATGATAATGTTGAATCCGTCTCAAAAATGCAAACTCAAATTTTAAATCTTACTCACGGTAAAGTTAATATATTTGAGTCTAATGGTGATTTTAAATCTACATATGAGATAATGAAAGAAATCAGTGAGGTTTATAGTAATCTTACTGATCCTGAAAAAGCTCAGTTATTGGAAACAATCGCCGGCAAACAGCGTGGCAACCAAATCGCTGCTATTTTAACCAACTTCTCTCAGGCTGAAAAATCATTAGCAGTATCTATGAACTCAACTGGTTCAGCAGCTAAAGAACAAGCAAAATGGATGAATAGCATTGAAGGTCGTTGCAATCAATTGCAGTCCGCATGGGAGTCTTTAAGTACAAGTATGCTTGATGACAAATCGGTAAAAAATACGATAGTTGGACTCACTGGGTTGGTTGATGCTTTAGATGACATTATCAACACTATTGGTTTATTTCCTACTGTTATTGGTGCACTTGGTCTTGGTTTACTAATAAAGAATATAAACAATATTAAATCTACTATAGTAGGCGTTAGTAGTGCATTATCTCAAGTCAATCAAGTAACCAGCCTTAATGCAAATGGACAATTGTTCACTCTTGATGCTAACGGAAATTCTACTGGTCAATTGACAGATGTTGCAATTATGAAATATCAGTCAGCATTGGAAGGATTGTCTGTTTCACAACAAAAAGCTGTATTGAGCAGTAGTGGATTAAATCAAGCAATGCAAGAACAAATTTTGTCAAGTAATCTTTTGGAAAATAGTACAAAGACACTTTCTTTAACAGACACTCAATTGCTTTTGTCAACTGCAAATATTAGTGAAGAAGAATATGCGAACATACTTGCTTTTACACAAGGTAAACTTGCCGTTGATGGATTAACAGATGGCACAAGGCAATTAAGTTTAACAAATTTAATGTTATTAAAAGAACAAGGTTTGTTATCAGAGGCAACTTATAAGCAAGTTGAGGCTTATTTGGTGCAAAAGAATACAATGAGCAAGTTAAGTGGAGCTGGAGTTTCTTTAAAGGCTATGTTTAAATCTGTTGGCACATGGATTGGTATAGCAACTATGGCTATTACTGCTGGCATTGCTATTTGGAACGCTTACGATCAAGCTCAGCAAAAAATTTATCAAGATACAATACAAAAGGCACAAAAAAGTGCAAGTAGTATTGAAAAAGTTTATCAAGCATGGGACAGCTATGCGTCACTTGATAGTTCTGCAACTGAAAAAGAAAAGCAATCTGCAATTGACAATGTTAATGAGCAGTTAAAAAATAAAATTAAGTTATTAAAAGATACAACTGATGCAGAGAAGGAATATGCTGACGCTGTTAAAGAATCAAATTCAGAAGATTTCAACAAAGCAAAAACTGATGCATATACTGCGGCAACGAAAGCAAAAGAAAAAATTAAGTCAAAATGGACTTCGGATTTTCAAAGAAGTATAGTATATAATGATACAGCTAATGATGGTGATAAACCAGAAATAAGTGATCAGGCTTATGGAATTATAAAAGACATATTAGGTAAATATGCTACTCAGAAATACACTAATGCCAAAGATATATATGGAAATGTAATTAGTGGCATTTCATATGGTCTTGGAGTAAATGTAGATACATCTGATATAAAATCTGTATTAGATTATTATGATAAAGTGCAAAAGGCTATTGCTGACATTGAAAGTGAGGCAGAAAAACTTGGCGGTAAACAGGGCGACAAATTATTGTCATCTGATGTATACAATCGTTTGAAAAGCATATTTGCCGATGATGAAAGTAAACAAGATGATTTATATGACTTAATTAGCAACTATGTTGATAATCAAGCAAATTATATTATTTCAAATACAGAGTCTGCTCTTGGACTGCCAACAAGTACAGAAGAATTTGCTAAATTTAAAGAGTCTTGTGAAAAGGCTACCGATTCAGAGACTGTTCAAGAAGCTGTATTAAATAGACTGTCGGAGCTATTTCCTAAATTAGCACAAAATACAGAAGAGGCTACTACCGCCACTACTGCATGGAATTATTCTATTACATCATCTAAAGTTGATGATAAACTTAGTTCTGCAAAAGATGCTTTAGATGATATCGGAAAAACTTATAAAACGCTTTCTGGCGTTGTTGAAGATTACAACACTAATGGATATTTAACATTAGAAAATCTTGATAGTATTATTGATGCTGGTGACGATTATATAAGTGCATTGTTTAATGAAAATGGACAATTGGAATTAAATAAAAATGCTTATATTAAATTGGCAAAAGCTAAGATTGAGAATTTAAAGTACACACAATTACAGTCTGCTTTAAGCGACATAAATGCGTTATCAAATGCCACTGAAGTTGCTACGACTGATAAATTAACTAATAGTACACTTAAACTAACTGAAGCAACTCTTACAATGGCTGCTGCTAAAAAAATTGCAGAAGGTATTGATCCGAAAAAAGTATATGGTGTTATTGATAGGTATTCTAAAATCATTACTATATATGATGAGGCTGAAAATCAATTAGAAAATAATACTGATGCTTTTTTTGGTTATACAAAATCTACCGATAAAGCGACTGACGCTTTAGAAAAGCAAAAGGACACTTTAGAAAAAAATAAAGATGCTTTAGAAAAGCAAAAGGACGCTTTAGAAGATGCGAAGGACTCTACAGAGAACGGTATAGATAGTATCAAAGACCTGATTGATTTAGTTCAGGAAATGATACAAAAAAATAAAGAACTTGAAAAAGAAGGTCTTGAAAAGCAAAAGAAATCTCAAGATGATATTATTGATAAATATAAAGAGCAGTTAGACCTTCAAGAAGAACAAATTAAAAAAGCAAAAGAATTAGCAGAAAAAGAATCTGATGTAGCAAAAAATGCTTTAAGTGTTGCAATTACAGGTCTTGACGATTCTTCAGCGGGTAAAAAGGCAAATAAAGAAGCTCTTGATTCTTACAAAAATAGCAAAGATGATTTATCTGACACACTTAGAGAAGATACATATAATGATCGTATAGATGCTTTAGATAAGTTAAAAGAGGCTAATGATAAGTATTATGATGATAAAATTCAGTTAATTGAAGATTATCTTGGTGATGAAGTACGATTATATAAAGATGCTTGTAGTATGATTGATAACGATAACGGACAATTGTATAGTCAATTATCCGCATATGTACAGCAATACACTACTACTTCTGAAGCCGAGTTTAATCATATGTGGACTGAGGCACAAAATGCTTTACAAGCATATAATACTGATAATTTATCGACTATTGATTTACTTAATGTAATGCAAAATCATATCTATGATTTGACAGGACAAATTGAAATTTATCAAACTCAAATTGATAATGTTAGCGATGCTATTGATAGTGTAAGTAGTTCTATTAATACTATTAAGGATAACATTAATAATAATGCCAATGCAATTACTAATAATGCACAAGCTGTTATGGACTACACTGATAAAGCTAATAAGCTAAAAGAGGCATTAGGCGAAGCTGTAGAAAATGGTAAGAAATTTCGTAAATTATATGATTCTCCTATCGGTCCGGTTCAGCAAAGAGACTATAACAACCCTAAACCATTTTTATACGGATCTCCTATTGGTTTTGTGGCTGGTAAACACGCAAGTGGTACAAAATCAGCCCAAGGTGGTTTGTCTATTGTTGATGAGGAAGGCATCGGTTCAGAACTTATCCCTACATCTCTTGGTAATGGCAGATATACAATCTTACCACAAGGCAACCCTGTGTTTAGCAAAGCGATGACCAATGAATTGTTTGAATTTGCATCAGCTCCAACGGATTATTTTGCACAAAAGTTCGGTTCTGAAATAACACCGAATGTTGTGAACAATAAATCAACTGTTGTTTCCCCTGCTATCAACATCAATGTGCAAGGTGATGCGACTCAGGCTACTGTTAATGCACTGCACAAGGAGTCTGAGAAAATTATGAATAACACTATCAAAAAACTTATGTCTTATACTGTTAATAATAGGCACTTGTAATAGTTTTTGTCAAACCGAAGAACGATATGCAGCTCCTCGGTTTGACAACATTGTCATATATCTATATATTCGTTCACAGTATTGTTATCATTATTGTCTATATAGTTACAAAATAGTAATTTGAGCAAGGTTTTAACAAAATTGTTATCAAAACAGTCAAATTTTACTTGACAAGTGTGTGGTTTTGCAATAGACTATTAATAGTTACATTTAAAAACATAGACACAGGTACTAAGATATGGGACGGATTGAGATATTTTCTATACATAATAACAACATAAGACGAAAACAATTAAGAACTTTTGAAAAAAATATTTCCATTTGGTTTATTGGTATATTGGTTAGTTCTATTCCCATACTATTTAAAACAATGAATTTAGTGTTGCATGGTCATGCAGAAGAAATTAGTTTTGTATCCATATTTTCAGACAAAGATATATTTTTCTCTATTTTTAGCATTGCTACATTGCTACTAGTAGAAATACTTTTAGTCGATGGAGCTAAAGGTGGTAAAGGTTTAAGGATATATTTATTAGGTATGATGACCATCCTGTTAGCATTATATACTATGGCTGTATTTAGTGACGGATGGTATCGTTATTTTAATCAAAATATAGCTATGTGGATAAATATTATATCATTGGCAAGTGTGATAGTCGTAGGTGTGTTACAGTTTTGTAGTCTAGCTACTATCAATTAATGCACGGAGGCATATTATGGAATATTTCTTTTTAATCTTATCTGGAATTGTTGGGCTTTTAGCTGTATTGCATTCGTTAGGACAGTTAATATCTGCTATCAAAAAACAAAAGCAAATCAAATATGAAACACATTCATCTCAAGAAAAATTATACAAGTATGAGCTAGACACAGATGTATGCAATAACAGAATTCGTGGTTCTGTCCGTATGAATCAGGGATACATCAAAAATGAAAACAATGTCAAAGCAGAAGCTGATGAAATTGTGTTTCCATAAGTAGGGGTAGATTATGACTGATTATCAAAATATATTTTATACTTTTTGGGAAAAGTATAATTATGTATATAATAAGCAAAAAGAGTTATGTATATTGTCTGAAGAGTATGATAATGAGTTATGTACATTTGTTCAACCTATTAAAGAGCAAAAAGATTCATTGGATCATATTACGAGAGCTTATAAAGATTATTATGACGGTATTGCTGGTAAAAACAGTACCGATGCAAACATTGAAGATAATTTAGATAAAGCATTGGGGCATATTTTTCGTGCCTATTACGACACGGCGGATTTTTTTAGCATTGTAATAAGGCGTACTTTAAGTATGCACTTGCAGCAATTTACATATAAGCAAATCATTACAGTATGGCGTGAGTATGAAGATAATCGCAGATGGTTAGTAACATTTCCTACACTTATGGCTGGATTACGAAATAATAAGGGTATAAATTCAAGTTTTCATGATATTAAAGAAAAGGTTGATGCGTATTATGAACCAATAGAGTATCTATTTGAATTATTTAACACATTTATGTTGGAAGTTTACCCTAAGTTATGCAAGCGATATGACCCGCCAGTAGATTAATTATTTTAAAACTAAATAGTAAAATATTGTAAGAGAAGATGAAATTTCATCTTCTCTTTTTTATTGCAAAATTAAAAGAAAGGCTGTCGGTTGACAGCCTTTTGTGTTACTTAGATTGTTCCATTTCGTGAGCTAAATAATGTATTGATTCATGATAAGTACACCAATAACTGTTATTAGCCCTTGGTCGGTCACATCCATCTTCAATACAAGTTGATGAACAATTTGAGCCAATTAATGAAAGTAACAGTATTACGCCCACTATAATGCCAATGGTAATCAATTTTCCACTATTGTTTTTAGTGTTATTTGCATTCATTATTCTTCACTCCCTTTTGTTTTATTTTACCATAATATTTTTATTTTTACAAGTCAGATTATATATTTATCTATGTTTTTATTAAGGAGGTGTTTTGGTTGTATAGAGATTGTTATTTTACCTATAATGATATATACTCAGGTGATTATAATTTAATTTTAGCTTTTATAAGTGACGATAGTAATGAGTTCGCAAGTGGAGGCGAATATGAACCCACTACTGTGGCTCTTCCCCATAATGCACAACAGCTTTTATACAATCTTAATTATGCTGAACATCCACTTGAATTTTCAGTTGAAATTATTAGTCCAGAAGATAATATTCCAGCCGAAATAATGATTGAAATTAAAAATTGGTTATTCGGACAAGACGGTTGGAAACGACTTTGTTTGCAAAACGAAACATCTGACTATTACCTCAACGCATTATTTATTCCTGACAGTGATATTACCGATGCACGAGGCTATAGGGGTTTGCGTTGTAAGGTACAAAATGATAGTGGATTTTGGTATCAGGACAATGAAGTTGAGTTTAAAGGGGTTGCAACTAAACCGTCAAATACAGGACAAACATTATCTTTTGAAACTACAATTGATATTGAAGGACAACCTATCAATAACAAAATTTGTCCTATTATTGATTTAAAGATCGGACACAACTGGACAGAACATCAAATAGATTACACATTATCGAATTATAGAGTGTATGTTGGAAATAAACTTAATAAGTCTATGTTCGTTTTCGATGCGAATGTGAATTATCATACAGATAAAGATGCCGTATACGAACTGGATACTCAATATGGAATGGTAACAATGAAAGAACCTAATGAAAGAACTTTTCATTCACTCACTCCCCCATTCATTCAATACAACGGAGTTATTAAAGATAATCTCGATTATGTATCTTTATTTTGGCTTGGCAATGGTCAAAATCAGATTTATCTATACATTAAATCCGCAGATAAAACTGACGCTAAACATAACTATGCTTACGATGTTTTCGATCCCGATAAAAGCTTAGTTTTAAAGTACACTACAATGCATAGGTTGGGTGGTGTTTAATGCAAACACGAAATTACGCACAAGAGACTCCCGACATGGTGTTGTATAGACAGAATAAAAAGACCTCACTTGGCTATGTCAAAAATATACACAATTGGACTGCTGATTATAATTTTGGGACAGCTTCGGAAATGAGTTTTGAAGTACCCAAAAAAGTTTATGACACTCGTACCAATAGTTGGATGGATAATCCTAATTATGATAATCTCAAACCCGATATGCTTTTGTACCTCAACGATTCAACTGAGTATTTTAAATTTACAGGAGAAAGTTATTATGCAGATTATCTGTATAATTTAAAAGGTGGAGGTACACGAAAAGATTATGAGTTGTCGTTTGATGTTAATACAGCAATCAACAATTTCAATATTAAAAACGAAACTATGCTTTTTGATATCGGTACTACATACGGTTACGAGTGGGTGTGGGGTGGCATGATTAATGATGGGGTATTTAAAGATTATTCAGAAGATTTAGATTTGTACCAGCAAGGATGGTATGCCTACCAGTATTTAGCCTGTAAAAGTTTCATACCTGTCCATAAAGGAGATATCATTGCGACAAAATGTTTTGAGGGTGACACTTTACAATATTCATTCAAAATTCATTACTATAAGGAAGCTAACGCAGATAGTTGGCTTAAATCTGATGATAATTACTATCATTATACATCAAAAGAGCCATTCCGAAGATGTGTAGATTTTACAGTAAAAGATGGCGATGGTAACATTGAAAATAATACTGATACTATTGATGAAGGGTATATCCGAATAAGCCTTGTATGTAGCCGAGCGACATATAGCAACCACACTTATTATACATATATTCCCAAAGCCTCTTGGGTGCAAATTTTTTCGGGAGAAAGACTGTGTACACATTTTGAAACAAATAAAAACAAAAACTATGGTATACGAAATGTGTGGTGGGTTATTACTAACACAGAAGAAATAAATGATAACGGAAGTAATGCTGTGCTAAAAATAACAGCCCAGTCTTATGAGATAACTTTATCAAAAAGAGCGTTTTCTTTATCAAACAGTACATTACCACTATTTGTGCCTGATCATATTAACGACCTTGTTACCAGTGATAATTGGTATTATGATTGTTATGGCAACACAAGACATAAACAAAAGTTTGTCCGAGGATTGCTGAATCAAATACTTGACTATCTTCCACAATGGAAAATAGGATACATTTCTCAAGCAGTGTGTGTTAGGTATAGAACATTTGACGATGTTGATAATGCAAATGTTTATACTTTTCTAAATAATAATATTGCTTCGTCATACCAATGCTATTTCATTTTTGATTCAGAAAATATGACAATTAATATAATAGATGGAAACATAGAGACAGAAGAGCGGCGGTATTATGATACTGATAACAAATATCTGGGTACTCATTCTAAGACGATATTAACATGGCAAAATGCAATCAAAAATACGAATGTTCACACAACTGATGATAGGTGCATTAGTGCATTAAGAGTGCATACATCTAACGATCAATACGGATTAGGGTTAATCAACCCTACGGGAAATAATATATTGTACAATTTTAGTAGTATTGAAAATCAATTAGATTATGTAGCTGATGACACTAAAAACAGAACCTTAAAAGAAGCTCTGGCGATATGGCAGACGAACATTGAAAAACAATCTGTAGAATACGCTAATACAGGGAAATTGTTGATTGAGTATAACAAAAAGAAAATAGAGCAAGTTTCTAAAGTATCAAAAGCTTTAACAACATACTTAACAGTCGCAGATACAATTAATACACATCTACTAGACAAATATGGGTTTAGCGACAAACCGCTCCCTAACTCTTCAAGTGGAGTTTTGCGTTATGCTTATCAAGTTCTTGTAGATGACCATGTGCGTACTCCGAGCGAAATGAAAAACCCACCATATGATTACATCAATTACGAATGTTATTACTCCAAATCTTTATATACAAAATTGTATTCGGCAGCAGAGACATATTGGAATACAAAAAATGATTATGATAACGTAGTAACCAAATACAACACATGTTATAACAAGATGCAAACAGTAGCTAAAAAGTTTACACTGAATTACAAAACGGCACTTCAGGCAAACAAAGACGGTATTGCAACAATCCTCTCCCCCGCTGAAATTTTAGAACTTCAAAATTACATTACTGAAGGCGATTGGACAAATGACAATATTGTATTTAGTGATACCTATTCCGCTAATGATATTATAACAACATTACAAGAAGCAATGGTTCAAGCTAAATCTGACCACGACAATTATCTCAGTAAGCAGTGTTATGAATTTGAGATTGAATCAGCGAACATATTAACAATTCCCGAAATGAAGGATAACATTAGAGATTTAACACTTGGTACAGCACTATCTCTTGAAGTAAAAGACGGTGATTGGCAGTATCCTATTTTGCTTTCAATCCATATAAATTATGACGATGTATCAGATTTTAGTTTGACATTTAATACAAACTATTCTGCCAAGCCTCTCAAGAAGAGATTTATTGATTGTTTCAATACGATTTCACAAACAAGTGTTAGAAATACAACATTTAATTTTACAGAATAATAGGTGGTGATTATATGATTATTAGACATTTGAGCATTGATTGTGCTTATATTAATAAGGTGCTTGAACCAATCACACAAAGAGAACACGGTGTGACTGAGTTTGAGATTGAGATTAAAAATCACGGTGCTGATATCGACCTTTCGGAATGTACGCTTGCCACCTATTATGGATTAAAGCCAGACGAACACAAGGTAGGCGTTGAGTGCAGAGTAGATAAAGATAAAGGTTTGATTTATTTACCTTTGTATTTACAGATGACAACGGCTGAGGGTGTGTTAAAAGGCATTGTAGAATTACAGTTCCCTGAAGGTAATGTAAGATTTTCAGGCGTTAATTTTAAGGTTTCTTTTGCACCAGATGACACCAAGATTGAAAGCACTGATGATTTTAACATCTTAGAAAATTTTATCTCTAAACCGACTACAAACGGTGTTGTCGGACAAGTGTTGTCTATAGATAATGACGGTAACACTATTTGGCGAACACTTAAAGAGTTTGACGGTGATTATGCACATTTGAGTAATAGACCTTCTATTAATGGCGTTGAACTTAACGGAGATAAGTCACTTGAAGATTTGAACATTAAGCAAACCTATACTGCCGATGATATTCCGTTTGCAGATGGCGAAACTTTTCAACAAAAGTTCAACAATGGTGAACTAAAAGGACAAGATGGTGTTTCGGGTGCTGATGGAATTACTCCGCATATTGGTGACAACGGCAATTGGTTTATTGGCGAAACAGATACAAATAAACCATCCCAAGGTACAAACGGCGTGAACGGAAACGATGGTGTAGGTGTTACAAAATCCGAAGTTAATACAAGTGGAGAGCTTGTAATTACATACTCGAATGGAGATTCAACAAATCTTGGCAAAATCGTAGGCAAAGACGGTCTTGACGGTACAAACGGACAAAATGGTTTATCAGCTTATGAAATCGCAAAAAATGGTGGTTTTATTGGTACTGAAGAAGAATGGTTAAAATCTCTTAAAGGTGCTGACGGAGCTAAAGGCGAGCAAGGTGAACAGGGAATACAAGGTGCACAGGGTATTCAAGGCGAAAAAGGTGAAAAAGGTGAAAAAGGTGAACAGGGTGAAAAAGGTCAGGACGGAACTGACGGTATCGGAATAGCAAGCTCCGAAATTAATAAAAATGGTGAGCTTGTCATAACCTACTCCGATAATACTGTTTCTAATCTTGGTGTTGTAGTAGGTGCTGACGGCAAAGACGGCACAAACGGAACAAATGGCGTTGACGGCACAAACGGTATTGACGGTATCGGAATAACTAATGCTGAAATCAATAATTTAGGCGAATTAATACTCACATATTCCAACGGCACATCTGCAAATCTCGGAAAGGTTGTCGGAGCTGACGAAAATACAAACAATAGCATCAAAGAGTTGAGGCGTTATTTAACAAATATGGGCTTACTGGTCTTTGAATCATACCCCTATCAATGGATGTATGCAATTAAAGACATTCGTGTTACAGATGGACGTGCTATTGCTATAGGTTACATCAAGCGAACGCACTCAAAAAATCTCATTGCCCTTTACCTAGTTGAAAACGGTGCATTAACGACTATTCAACTGTATGCTAATGTTAATTCTGATATAACGGGTTACGCAACTTACTCTAATTCAGCCAAAACTGTCACTATGGCAGTAAATTGGGACGAGATTCCTTATAATACTAATGTGCAGTTTGGTAAGAATTATGTTCTTTGTTCAGCATGGTGTTATGGTGATACAAGACTTAACTATCTGCTTGATAAAGCCAAAGAAGAAATGAATTTAAACATAGTAAACAAGATTTCGAGTTTTGTGTCAACTGGAAAAGCAGACAAAATTGTATCTAACGTGCAGATAATTGGCATGAATCACACAGATGCTCGTTTACTTATAAGTAATTTTAACCGACACTATAATGGTGATGATACCGATTTACTTTATATCTATACGACAGACGATACTGGGGTTACAGCAAATCTTGTCAAAGGTGTAAGAGTTACCGAGGAAACTGGTACTGCAACTGTTGATTTATCCGCAATCGTGTCTGGTGCTATTATGCGATTTGATTATGATTTCTCGGGGATTACTGACGGTACAAGACTGCAAGGCACAGGTACAGGTTTTCTTGTCAAGAAAAATTGCTACAGTTTTGAAAGTGTATCGAAATCAGATTTTGAAAATTATGAGGAAAAAATTCCGATTGATTTTGGATTTTTTGAAAAATTTGCAGTTGTAGGCGATTCATATGCAAGCGGTGAAATTTATGTTGCCGACTCTTCACAGAGTAAAGGATATACCGTAGCAGATTATTATCAGAAATCGTGGGGGCAGATTTTAGCGAGAAAATATGGTGCAACCTGCATAAACCTGTCCGTAGGTGGTCTTACAACCCGAACATGGCTTACCAACTCTCACGGACTTGCCAAAATGCTTGCGGAGAAACCACAAGAATTATATCTGTGTGCTTTAGGCATTAACGACGAAATTTCTCTCGGAACTTCGTACTTAGGCACGATTGAAAATATAAAAAATTATGATTCCTATTCCGATTATCCTGATACTTTTTACGGAAATTACGGGAAAATTATTGAGCAAATCAAAGCCCACGCACCAAAGTCAAAAATTGTGTTGATGTCTATGGCATATCTTTATAACGCAACGGAGGATAGTTTTACTGCTGCCATAAAAAATATTGCAGATTATTACAACATACCTTTTATAAACATTAAGGATGACGCTTTCTATGCCAAAAACAGCATTTACAAAACAGGGCAGTCTTATAATCACCCGACAGCACCTTTATATGCAGGCATGGCGCAAGCCAATGAAAGACTTTTTTGTCGGTGTGCGGTTAGCTATTACGATTATTTTAAGGACTTTACCGGACAGTAAATTTTTTAGCAGATTTTAGGCTATTAGTAAGATGTGCCTGAAAAAATCAGGGCGCAGGTGCAGAAAATTTTAAATAATTAATAGGAATGATAGCGAATTTGAAGAGTTTTAAAAGGAGGGTTTTAAAGCCAAATTATTCGTTATAGTGTACAAGTAATATTTCTATTTATGAAAATACAATGTATATATTAACGAAGTGATAAGGAGGAAAATAATGAAAACCTACAATAAAATATATACAGTACACGCTTGGAAAGACAACAACAAGTTTTTTACTGTGACACAAGGCGAGGGTGGTATCAAATATCCTCGCCTTATGGTCGTGGATGATAAGGGAGCAATCGACTTAACTGGTTCGGCAGTTACATACACAATAACTCTCCCTCGTGGTTCTGAAGAAATTGTTGACGCAACAATTATAGATGCTAAACGAGGCGTTGTTGAGTTTGAAGTTAAGCCCTCTATGACTGCTTATGCAGGTATGGGTGAAGGTGAACTTAATATCACTATTGATAACAAAGTTTTGAAAATTAGCGGTATTAATCTCACTATTAGCAAGTCAACCAGTGGTCGTGCAATTGAAGCAAGTGAACAGTTTAGTGCATTATTAACCTTGATATCCAAATATTCTAACATCAATCCTGAAAACAAGGATTTGAAGATTTTGGAGAACTCTGATATTACGGATGCAGCTAAGAATTATCCAAGCATTCAATACCTCCTAAATAATTTTTGGAGTAACAATAATTTGTCACTATTGAGTTCAACTGCGTATGGTGTTAGCAATTCAGGAGTAGTGACAAGCTTATCGAAAATACCGACAGCTTTGCTAAGCAAAAGATGTCTTTATTTTCCAGCAGGTACTTATAAGTGTAATGGTATTGCTTTATCTAATATTGATGACTTGACCATTATTTGTGATAATGCTAATTTTGTATTTTACAATCAAGCTACTAATTCGACAGACGCTGCTGAAACGACTGTGCAAGGTTCGTTTTTTAAGTTTACTAATTGTAATAACTTAACAATTATCGGGGGTTGCTTTGATGGACAGCACAAAGTGTCTCAGTGTATTACATTAGTTGGTTGCCAAAACAATAATATCACCAATGCAACCATTAAAGGTGCAGGAAACAAAGCATCTTCATTTGCTGCTGGCATTAATTTAATTAGAGATTGTTCTCAGTTTAATATCAATAATGTTATTGTATCTGACATTAAGGCTGGTACTGTATCTGAGGATACATTTATTCACGCAGTCGGTATAGGAGTGTCAAGTGTTAATGGTGAGTTTAGTCAACACGGATATATCGGCAATTCTCAAATTAGCAACATTAATGGATACAAAGTTGGCAACAAAGAGCCTGATGGAGATGGTATTTATTTAACTCAAAGACCTTCTGCTGACTGTAGTGGTGATAGTTATATTACTGTATCCAACTGCACAATTACTGACTGTGCAAAAAGAGGCATTAAAGTAAGTACAAGATATACCAACATTGACAATTGTTACATTGATATTGATGGTTGGGGTGCGGCAATTGAAGCACAATACGGTAAGATGACACTTAGAGACTCAACAATACACAATAAGTATGCAAGTTGTGTAACTCTTGATTGGGATAACGGCACTAATTATATTGACAACTGTAAACTTTATGGAGCAGATAAAACTGAAACATCTACGCATGGAGACAAATACACTGGCAATGGCATTGTGCTTAATCAGAGACTGTCTGTAACAGGTACATATTATACCAATGAACCGTGTAGTGTTATTGTACGACATTGCACAATTGAAAATGTGACAAGTCCGTTAAGATCAGGGTATGCAGCAGGATTGACTTATCAATATCAGTCTATCATTTTTGACGATTGTCAAATAGGACATTATCGTGGTGTATCTGCAATTATGTTTGATGCAAGTATGATTTCGGCAATTAATAAATTATCTTTATCTAATGTTAATTATAAGTATGGTACAACTGAAAACGAAGTACAAACTGCAAATAATCAATACTTTGGTTTGACGAATAGTGGTAATACTCTCGATATTGGTTCAACAACATATGTTAAGCCTAATCATATGCTGTACACCAATAATCTTACAGACGATTATAATAAATTGTTTAGAATGTACGACTTGTTAGATAGCGACTTTGGTGAACCAAAAGCTAATGTATCAGATGTGTTAGAGGATGCTCCAAATATTTTATCGTGTACTAATGGTACATACACAAGCAAAACCAATACTCACTTTAGTGTCGTAGCAACAGACAATACATTGAGTATTAAATGCGATACAGCATACACAAGTGGCAAGTCTTTCGTCTATGTTAAGCTTGATTCATTGGAATTGAAAGGCGGTACATATAATTTCTATATAGATAATATTACACCAGTTTCATCAGATGTGACAATTACTTTCGCAGATTCGTCTTATAACATAATTGATACATCTCTGGAGTTAGCGTTGAATAAGGCTTCCAAGTCATTGATTGTAGACGGTGTAACTAAACCTATTACATATTTACGAGTTAAGCTTGCAGCGAACAAAACAATTGATATGCAATGCACTGTATCTCTTGCTAATCGCAATAAAGTCTTAAAAGGCAATCTTGAGGCAAGAGTTGCAGCGCTTGAAAAAATAATACAAACAAAGGAGTAATAACCAATGTGGTGATTGAATGAGTAATGAAATAATTGAAATCATTAAGACTATTAGTGTATGCTTTGGTTGTGCTACTGCTATATTAACAGTGTTGACTGCTATCGTCACTCCTCTACGCCGTAAAATAATCGGTTGGGTGCGAAATACAAACAACACTAATGACACAATAGAGAAACTGAACAAAATTGAAGAAATGTTAGAGTCTCACATTTCTCTTGATACAGAGAAGTGGGATATGTCGGTTAAGTTGGCTGAAGCAGTGAAGGCAGGTTTGAGAAATAGTATCTTAGAGTTGTGTGACAAGTGCATTGCAAAAAATAGTATCACCTCGATACAAAAGCTCAATTTGATTGACCTGTATAAAGAGTATCACAATCTCGGAGGAGACACATATTGTACTGATAGATATAAACTGGCATTACATTTGCCAGAAAAGAATATTTAAGGAGTTGGTTATATGATTAACTGGACAGTAAGATTTAAAAATAAAACATTTTGGCTTGCACTTATTCCTGCGGCACTTCTGTTTATTCAGGCAGTAGCTAAAGTATTTGGGTTTGAGCTTGATTTTGGTGAACTTGGCAACAACCTTACGGCGGTAGTGAATACCATATTTGCTTTGCTTGCAGTGCTTGGTGTTGTGGTCGATCCTACAACTAAGGGTACATCAGATAGTGAACAGGCTATGACTTATGGTGAGCCTAAGTAATTAAATACAATACATAAAATTAGCACTCATCTCTTAATTGAGGTGGGTGCTTTGTAATTTAAAACAGATGAAGGTGAGGAATAATTATGAGTAACTCAAGGCTTGTAAATTACACAAAATTAAGCCCAAACCACAGCGGTAAACGCACACACAGTATTGACCGCATTACTCCGCATTGTGTAGTCGGTCAGTGTTCAGTCGAAACCCTCGGTAATATCTTTATGAACACAGCTTGTGATGCAAGCTGTAACTACGGAATCGGCTATGACGGCAGAGTGTTGCTCTGCGTTGATGAAGGTAATCGTTCTTGGTGTAGTTCGTCAAATGCAAATGACCAGAGGGCGGTAACAATTGAATGTGCAAGTGACACAACCGCACCGTACACGATGAATAGCAAAGTATACAACAAACTTGTTGACTTATGTGTTGACATTTGCAAGCGAAACGGCAAAACTAAATTGCTTTGGTTTGGCAATGAGAGCAAGACGCTAAATTATTCGCCAAAGTCGAATGAAATGGTTTTAACTGTACATAGATGGTTTGCAAATAAATCCTGTCCGGGCGATTGGCTTTACAACCGTCTTGGCAATCTTGCAAAAACAGTAACTGCAAAACTTGGTGGTAAAACAACAGATACGGAGGAAGAAGAAATGATTAAATACGGTTTACATAACACAGCTATACTTGCATTCAAGAAACAGTTGATTACACTCTATAATATGGGCATCATCAAGACAAAGGTTGATAACTCGAACGGTTTCGGAGATGGTACTCTGAAGGCGGTCAAAGAAGCACAGAAGGCAGGTAAGGTCACAGTTGATGGCATTGTAGGCGAAAAGACAATCAATGCTATCTATCATCTTATCAATGACGGTATTCGAGCAAAAGACAACAAAATTGCCAATGCTAAAAAGGCACTTGCATGACATACTAAAAAGGTAACACATGAGTTCGTACTGTGATACTTTAGGGTACACGGTCTTGGTATTTCTGCGATGTCTTTCGAGCTTGTGGGGCATAATATATTAGTGATCGCCCTGTGATAATCCGAGGACTCACAGGCAATTATGACATTTAGTGTCAGCCCACTTGGGCAGATTTGTATAGTGGTAACATCTACCTTTAGATGTCAGGAATGCGAACGCAACTACCTCTCTGTAGAATACAGATGAAATGGCTTAGATTCTTGGTCGTAGCACGATGCCAGCGACTCAAAATAATTGGACAGCGAGCGAAGATAAGACTATGGTTGACCAACATAGAGGAAGATAAAGAGGTGGGTTGGTTTATGGCGTACCAATGGTCATAAACGCCAATTTTGTTTTTTTAGAAAGGGTGTTAAAAATGTCAGTGCTTGCAGTACCGATAAGTCAGCCTTTTGAGGTAGATAAAAATAAAGTTAAGGATTTTGATAATCAGTCTCACTATAAAAAACAATGGATATTAGATAGATTGTCTAAGCATAATAAAAACGAAATCACATGGGATTAAAATAATCCTTTTAAATGATTGTCGCCCACCACTGGCGACTAATAAGTGACTGGCTCGATAAATATGTTTCGCATCCGACCAGCGAATAATAAATCGGTTGAATTTTAATCAAGTTAAAAATTGGTAACAAATGTACATTTGATGACTAAATATAGGTAGACTTTTAATACGCTTAGGGAGTATTATGTAGGTACAAGGAAAGGTGTATATTATCGTACACATTTACATATCATAATAGTACCATTATTAAGGTGTGTGTGTTATGTGCTTTTCCTTTAGAAAAAAGAATAAGAAAGGGAGTAACGATATGGCAGTTATGCAAAAACCAAGACAGGCATTCATCCTTGACAGCAAGAAAGCTAATGATTTTTTTAGCATTAAGTCATCTAAGGAGCATAATAAAATCATTGAGAAGAGAGCACAGTCGTTGCGAAAAATTCTTAAAGATGAAACTAAGAAGAAGTAAAAAGTTTGCCAAAGAAGAGTTGTTTAGTTTAAAAAGATTAAATGGTAAAACTTATAAGTATTGTAAAAATTTTAATTGTGGCAACGATTATTTAAACCAGTATGCAATAGATACTTCTACAGATATTACAGATGCTGTGAGCTTTATGTATGTCGATAACAAAACAAATAAAGCTGCGTGTATCTATTCATTGTCTTGTTCAAGTATTATACATAACAGTGGCGACAACTTATCTCTTATTCCTGCGGTTGAAATAAAAATGTTCGCATTAGATGTGGCGTATCAACATAGGGATTACTCTGATAATCCAGAGGACGGAACTTATGGAGATGTATTTTTGTCGTTTATAATTTCGACAATTAGAGATTTCAGCGAATCACAATGTGGATGCGATTATGTGGTGTTGTACTCTGTGCCACAAGCAGAAAGTTTTTACAAAAGGAACTTCTTTGAAAAGTTTGCAAGATATATGCAACCAGACAAATCAATTATTAATACAGACTGTGTTCCTATGTTTCATAGACTATAAGACAAAATAAGGTATCAAAAACCATTAGGTTTTGTATTGAGAGGGTTAATGACTTTCCCATAGTTTTTAAATTTTTAGGGGTAACTCAAATCGAGTTACCCCTATTTTTTTGTATTTTATTTCACAAAATCCAACGAACCAACTGCTTCAATTTTTTCCGCCTGAATAATATGAATGTAGGTGTTGTAGGTTATCGTAGTGTCTGCGTGTCCTAATAATTGACTAATTATTTCTATATCCACATGGTTACGAAATAACTGTGTGGCAAAGGTGTGACGCAATGAATGAACACTGTACGAGGTGCTTATACCCGCCCGTTTAAGCATATATTTTAAACTTCTGTTTAAATTAGATGAACTATTAGGATTTCCATTCTCGTTAGCACATACCAACTCGTATTTTTTATTGCAATCCCATAAACCTTTTAAAGCTCTTTGAGCTTCTTTGTTTAATGGAATAATTCTTGTACTGCGTGTTGTCTTTGGAGAATGTTGCAATACCATTGTAGTTGCATAAGGTTTTTTGGTTCGAGGATTGATATTATTTTTATCCCGATTTAATACTGTAACATAACTCTTATTAACAGTAATTGTGTGGTTTTGAAAGTCAACATCATCCCAAGTTAAAGCTGTTGCCTCTCCAAATCTTAAGCCAGTATTGAGCAAAAATACAATAAATTCTCCTCTGGAGTATATTTTTGTTCCATTAGGATGTGTTTTATACGCCAGCTCGGTTAATTTCTTTACTTCTTCCTCACTTAATGCTGAAACCTGTTTAGTATCCACCTCAGCTTTCAATGATGCTGGCAATTTCACATTAAGTGCTGGGTTTATTGTTACTTCATTATTTTGCATCCCTAAGCGATATTTTTGTGCTATTGTTGTTTTTACTTTATCTATTTGGGATAAAGAATACCCCTGTTTTACCATTTTGTTTATAAGGGCTTGCACATCTTTAGATGTCAACTGGTTAATTTGTATATAGCCAAAATTTGGAATAATAAATTTATTGATCGTTCTTTCTTTTGCATCAAAACTTTTCGGTTTTAAGGTGTATTTTAATTCCTTATACAACCATTCTGAAAACCAATCCTTAATTGATTTAGCTAATATGATATTGCCATCGTTTTTAACAAACTCTTCACTTTTCTCTCTTAGTTTTCTCTTTACTTCTTGCTGTGTTTTTCCGTAGACGGTAATGCGTTTTGGTTTACCGTCAGCTTTATATCCGTACTGAATTGAACCCATCCATCTTCCGTCTTTTCGTAGGGTAATTGAACCTGCTCCGTTGTCTCTTCTGGTACGAACTGGTTGATTTGTGTTTTTGTCATTTTTTGTGTTTTTCATAAATTGACCTCCGATTTTGTGTTTTGAAAACTGTTGTCAGAGAATTTTGAAATTTTGACAACAGTTTTGACAACAGTTTATTTGGTATTACTTGGTACTACTTGGTAAAACAAGTAGGTTTTTGCCACGCTTGGAACGAGGCTATGTATAATGACAAAAACAAGAAAACCCTCAAAAAGCCACTATTTAAGCCACTTTTCAAGGGTTTCCTAATTTGTTAGGTTGGCGCGCCAAAAGGGACTCGAACCCCTGACCTACTGCTTAGAAGGCAGTTGCTCTATCCAGCTGAGCTATTGGCGCATCAGTTGCTGACCTCAGTCAGCCTTTATATTATACCCATATACGGCATATTTGTCAACACTTTTTTGAATTTTTTTCATATTTAATTTTTAAAAAGTTTTTTCGGACAAAATCCGCCAAATTACGGCTTTCCGTATTTCTGAGCAAGTGCAAGATTCCTGTAATCGGGTTCAAATGAAACCTCTCTTATAAGCTTCACAAACTCAGGAAGTTGATACCGCTGATCTTCACTAAGCAATTCAATTTCTATTGTTGCCCTGTCATTCCAAAACGGATAAACATCAAGTTCGCAGTAGGTGCTGTTGTCAACAATGCAATATCTGTCTTTACTGATGACGCCTGTAACATACTGCCTTTGAGCAAGGTACGAGTCGTATTGTTCTTTTGAAATATAATTTTCAATTTCAATCCGCTTAATATCCGATATTTTGATTTTTACAGTTTTGATATATACAGCCTTGTCACCCTCTCCCCTTTTGCGGATTCTGAAATATCCCTCCTCGGGAGTAGTGAGGTATGCCTGTGTAATAGGAATTCTGCGACAGGTTTTTATGCTGTTCAAAAATTCAATATCAGGATATTCAATCAAAAATTTTCTTTCAATTTCAAGCGGTTTCGGAATTCCGAGAAATGCGACAACCTCCTTGAGAAGTCTTTTCAGCTTAGTATCAAAGTCGGTCGAATTATCAATAAGTCTCAGATGCGGTGTGCCTGTCCACACAGCCATAACATCTGTGTCAACTTCTCTTGCTTTTTCAAGACTTTCTTCTCTGCGGAAAATATTGGTTTCTTTTCCGTAATACTCTTCAGCACCGTCTGCAGAAGTCACAAGATGAAATACTGCGTCATAAGAGCTTCGTATTACATCTTCATTCAAATTGTGGATACCTGCATACTTTGCAAACTCATCTTCCGTAACATATGCTCTGCTGTCAAGCAATCCTCTGTCAAAAAGCAAAACCGCCTTTTCGCAATCCATATTTTTGGCAATTTGCGTTTTTTCATTCTCCTCAGCAAGCTGAATTTCAAACAGTTCTCTGTGAAATTCATAGGAACCTACATTTTCGGGGGTTTTGCCCTCACTAAACAATCTGCTTGCAACCTCACCGATTGTAATTGTAGGAATATTAAGCTTTTTAAGCTCTTCGCTGATATATTTCAATGCGGAAGTCTTGCCACCGCAAGGTCCTCCCGTCAATACTATTTTTACAACTTCAGCCATAAAATCACCCATGTAACTTATTAAATTAAGTATATATCCCAACAGCAATTTTTTTATTCTGCAGAAGAACATTGTTGTTTGTTTTTGCCCTTTAAAAGATAATATCGGCAAAATGAAAGTTTCTTATGCAGTAAAATTCATATTATACATTAAAAAGCGTATAAATTATCATAAAAACGGTGAAATATGCTGTTATAACATTGACAAGTAGCGTGTTAAAGTGCTAAAATATGTGTATAACCAATGAGGTTTTTTCTTATATTGAAAGGAAGTATTTATGATGGAAAAGCAGAATATTGACTGGGCAAACATTGGCTTCGGTTATATGCCCATCGGTGAAAGATTTGTAGCTAATTATAAAGACGGTAAGTGGGACAACGGCAGTATGACAGCCGACACCACAATTACTATCAGCGAATGTGCAGGCGTTTTGCAGTATGCTCAGACTTGCTTTGAGGGTATGAAAGCGTACACTACCTGTGACGGCAGAATTGTTGTGTTCAGACCTGACCTTAACGGACAGAGAATGGAGGACAGCTGTAAGCGTCTTGAGATGCCTGTATTTCCAAAAGAAAAGTTTGTTGAGGCTGTTTGCAATGTTGTTAAGGCAAATGCCGATTATGTTCCTCCGTACGGCACAGGCGCAACACTTTATATTCGCCCGTATATGTTCGGCAGCGGTCCTGTAATCGGTGTTAAGCCGTCGGCAGAATATCAGTTCAGAGTATTTACTACTCCTGTAGGTCCTTACTTCAAGGGCGGTGCAAAGCCTATTACAATTAAGGTTTCAGACTTTGACAGAGCTGCTCCTCACGGCACAGGTCACATCAAGGCAGGACTTAACTATGCAATGAGCCTTCACGCTATTGTTACCGCTCATGCAGAAGGTTTTGACGAAAATATGTATCTTGACGCCGCTACAAGAACTAAGGTTGAAGAAACAGGCGGTGCTAACTTTATTTTTGTAACAAAGGACAACAAGGTTGTTACTCCAAAGTCTAACAGCATTCTCCCCTCAATTACCCGCCGTTCACTTATGTATGTTGCTGAGCATTATCTTGGTCTTGAGGTTGAAGAAAGAGAAGTTTACTTTGATGAAGTTAAGGACTTTGCAGAATGCGGTCTTTGCGGTACAGCTGCCGTAATCTCACCTGTCGGCAAAATTAACGACCACGGCAAGGAAATTTGTTTCCCGAGCGGTATGGATGAAATGGGTCCGATTACAAAGAAGCTTTACGATACACTTACAGGTATTCAGATGGGCAGAATCGAAGCTCCCGAAGGCTGGATTAAGGAAATCAAGTAATCAATTTTATACATATAACAAGACGGTCTGCGAGAACAGACCGTCTTTTATTTGCAGTTTTTAATTATATTGTTGTAGGCAACATCCACGGCAGAATCATCTGTATTACAATGCAGTACATAAAATTTTGTATGCCGAATAAGATTATCGAGATTTGAGAGCAAAGACATTCCATCTGACTTATTCACAAATTTGACAGTTGATTTGTAGAGTCTTTGTACAATCTCATTTGTGTCGGGAATTGTAACAAAATTATCGTCTGAGCGTTCTATGAATATTATAGCGCCTACGGGAACGGTTTCATTGTTAGCAATTCCGCTTCCGCCGTCAAACGGAGTTCCGCAGCATAGCGGGACTTCGTTTTTAATTTTCACAACAGGCTTATCGTCATTGAGAATATGAGCTTTTGAGCCGAATCTTTTCAGCCACATCTTTGTATGAGTAGATTTGCCGACACCTGAATCGGCGGAAAACAAATACGCTTTTCCGTCAAAAACAAGTGCTGAGGAATGCACAAGCATAGCGCCACGGTGAATTATTTTGCGGTTAAAAATTGACGCCGTTGCAAATTCTTCGGCTACATCAATGGTTGAACCTTCAACCATACGGCTCAACAGGGAATTTAAGTATGAGGCTGACGGTATTGCAGAAAAATCTGCACTTCTCTCCCCTTCATACAAAAACGGTTCGCACAATTTTTTTAAGTAATCAAATTTTGGTTCAATTTCAACGATAAAATCAGCTATTAAGTATTTTGGCAAAGCGTCCTCCGAAATAAAACAGACTCACAAAAAGTGAGCCTGTTTTTTTATTGGTTAGTTTAAATGAACGATAAACTTCTGAATTTCCGTTGCGTCAACTACCGTGATGTCACCGTCGTTGTTATAATCGGCAAGATGTTTTTGTTCTGCCGAAAGTTCAACAATACCGACAACATACTTCTGCACAAGAGTTGCATCTAAAATATTAATCCCGCCATCCATATTAACATCACCGACATCATAAGCAGAAATGCCGTTAAACGGAATATTGTTAGCCTTTGCATATTCCTCGGCATAAGAACCGTAACTGCCCTTGATTGTTACATTCGGAGAGTTTCTGAAAGCATTAGAAGCAATAGAAGTCACGGATGTAGGAATATACACCTCAGATAATGATTTACATTCAGCAAAAGCACTCTTACCAATCGCACTTGTACCGGCAGGTAAATATACCTTGTCTAAAGAAGTACAATTGTAGAACATCTGATCGGTAATTTTACTCGGCACACAGTTAAAGGTAACAGATTTCAAACTTGTGCAATTCTGAAATACGGCAGAACCAAAATCTCTCACCCAAATAGGAATTGAAATTGATTCAAGTGAAGTACAACCGTAAAAAGAATCAGTACCGATTCTTCTAAGATATCTTGCTTCGTTAAGCCTGACCGATGTTATTGCGGTCTTTCCCACAAAGGCAAAATCAGAAATTTCCGATACAGACCAGCTTTGAAGCTTAAGCGGAAGAACAATATCGGTCTTATCACCTTTATATCCGGTTACGCTCGCATTACCGTCGGAAACAGAATATACAAAGCCGTCGGTTTCATATGAAGCCGCAGAAATTTGAAATGTAGAAATCAGTACCAACAAAAATGCGAAGATAAAAGCAGAAATCTTTTTTATCGAAACAAAAAACTGTTTATTCCTCTTCAAAGCCATCAACCTTATCTCCATTACTGTCTCCTACTTCCGGAACATCAGTTAAGCTTCCTACTAAAATTACATCCTCAAATTGAAACTTAACAAGCTCAAATTCAGGGGAGAAATATTCTTTTTTCATAAATAACTCCTTAATTCATTCTGTATGTGCAACAGTTGCCTGCTGCACATACAAATTAAAATTTATTATGACTTGTTTGCAATATCATAAAATGTGAAGTAAACCGGATCGCTAAGTTTAACAGCCGAATTACCATCTGCATCGGTATACTGGATATATGTATAGAGTCTAAATACACAATTGTTATTACCTTTGACATTGTTAAAAAGAGTATAATACTGAAGTCTGTTCTTGTTATCAAGTTTACTATTATTAATCTGTTGTTTTACAGATTTAATATTAGAAGTGCCAGTTGTAATTTTTTGGATTGCATCACTTTTAGCATTTTCAAGAGCAGTCTTATCATACTTATTAGCATAATGATTCAAATCGGTTATACATCCAGTACCTGTCTCATTTTCATCAAGTTCTAACCTCTGAATAAGAACACCTGCCTTAACATTATTGCTGTTAGGATCAAATACACTAAGCTGTTTACCGTTATAGAAGAAGTTAAGTACAAAGTCAGCGTAAAGCTTGTCTTCACCTTTAACCTTAATGAAATCTTCATTTGTATCAAGTGTATTCATACTATCAGCGTCAAATCCGGCAAAATTGGAATTTGTATCAGCTGTCCACTGATTTCTTGTTACTTCCATAAACTGAGTTGAAGTATAAACATCCTTAACAGATGCAACTGGAGTTGAGCTTTCGCCATAAACAGGAACTATCCAACAGTTATCATACGCTACATAGCTGAAATTTCCTTCACTGTTGTATGCATTAATAACAAGATTTTTACAGTCCGGATCGGAGTAGATTGCCCAATACATAAACTGAAGTTCTTTACCACTATCTTTATCTTTATATGTTTTCGGAGCAGTGATATCATAATTATAAGTTCCGTCAGAATTTTGTTCATAGAACACTGAACCGTAAGGTAAGGCAATTGAACCACCTTTTTCGAAAGGAGTAAAAGCACCAGCTTTATTTATAAGCGGAGTAGGTCTACCGTCTTTATCACGGAAAACATTAAGGTAGATTGTTCTGCCTGACTGAGTTGAATTAACAACAGCTGAAGCTATTGACTTACTAACTGATGAATCAAAAGCGGTATTGCTATCAGGAGTCTCTTTCCAAGTAAGATTCTTTGTAAAGTTTGACTCATACGGTGCAAGAGAAAGGATAAAGCTATTTGTAAGAGTTACCTTTACAGAATGTGATTCTACACCTTCAACATTAGTAGTAGCCTCATCAATTGTGTATGATGAAGTATTTTCGGGATCAACATAACCAGCCCTGTTGTAATACTTTTGATTACCCATTCTGTCAGTATAAGAGAACTGAACCTTATACGGTACTTTAATAGAAGTAATGTCAGAATAGAAATTATAATATACTGTTCCCGCATTATCACCAATAAGAGTATTCTGATGTGTTTTATAATAATCATTAAACGAGAACGTATATTCTAATTTAGTTACAAGTCCATTTTTTCTGTCTCCGCTAACAACTGGTGTAGAAGTAGGTTTAAAAGCAGTTATATCTGTTGTGTTTTCAGCAGAATAGTAGCCATTGAAATTATAAAGGTTCTTTGTTGTTGTGTAAAGAGTAACAGTAATTTTAGCATCTCGCTGATCAGCAACTATCTCACTAATAGTTTTTTGATCAATTGAAGCAGTAGAATCAATTATACCTGAGTTGTAGTACTCTTTACTACCATCACTTGATTTTACAACAACCTGAATTTCGGTAGCGGCTTTACCGCCACCTGCATTTTCACCGTTGTACAATGAATGGTGGAAGGTCATTGAACCGCCCGGAGTCTTGATATAACGAGCAACCAAAACAACATTAGCATTTCGAGCTACCTGTCCTGTAGTCTTGTTAAGTTCAGATGGGTCATTAACAGCCTTATAAGTATCATCAATCAAACGATACCAACCAACGAAAGTGTAACCGCTTGTTGTTGAACTTGTTGCACCAACTGTAAACTTAAAGTTTTCAGAGTTATCCGAGGTTGTTTCCACATGAGTCAACCTAGCATCAGATTGATCAACTGGTGAAGTAAAGTAAGCTTCTGCAGCTGTATTTTTACCTGTAGCTGTGCCCTCAATAAATGTATCTGTCTTAACACCTGTCATTGTAGTAAAGCTGTCGAGGGTATCGGCATATTCAATTTTGATATCACCTGTAATTTTAGCTTTATCAACTGAATAGTACCAACGACCGTCGCAACGCTCACCCGGTTGTTTTATAGCTCCATCTCTGCCACTTGAATGGATAGATGACTCATAGTTGATTATAGCATACTTACCTGCATACTTGGTATACAGCAATTTAAATGAATCCCAATAACCGGAAATAACATCTGCGCTTGCACCGGAATCACTCATAAAATCTGCCGGAGCTGTATCCTGAGTAACAAGGTTTTCGAGTTGAGTGGATGATTTTGTAAGACCATACAAAAGTGCTGACGGAGGAAGTGCTGCGACTTTTTGATCTGCTTCATTGTAAATATACCACTTTGTAGCATATTGACCGAGGTAATTCGCAGTATCTTTGTAATAGTTAACATAACCATCAGAAACAATTGTTAAATATTCTGGTTGAGCTTTTACTGTATCAACAGTTACCGCATCATTACCCTTAATAATTGTACCAAATATATCTGTCGGTTTATCGTAATAATCGACAAACACTTCATATTTAGTATCATCAACTTTTGTTCCTGTCAATGTATCCTTCGGAACATTACCGGCTTCAGCCGAAGTATTATTATAAGTATGATACTTAAAACGATATACGATATTCTTAATATCAGCGACAGAATCACCGCTATTTACCTTTGACATATTTGCAAGATATTTAAAGTCATCATAGTCATATGTCTGGCAGTTCTTTGATTCTCTGGTCTTATCATTACCTGATACATGAACAAAATCCCATACATAGTTATTGAGGGTAATACCTTTAACAACATTAGATGCATCAGCACCTATATGCTTTGGAATCTGCATATATATACTACCTTCTGCATTGACCATCGGCTGTCCTGGATAATCGCCAAGAGCATGATCGGAATTGTAATAGGCATAACATGCGATTGTGTCACCCCATTTAGCTTTAGCGTCCATAAAGTTTTCTACATAGAATGTAACGCAGTCCGAATCATCCTTAAGAAAATATATAGGAGTAATTTCAATCGTTGATACATCAGCATAAACATCTTTTTTTACAGTAAAGGTGTATTCATACACATCACTTGTATGTGAATTGCCGGCTTGCTGTGTAAGTACTCCACCTGTAAAACCGTTGATACTGAATCCCTTAACATAGTAATCACTGCCCTTGTGACCTGCAAAGATTGCATCAGACTTAATTGTGGTTGTAACGGTTACTTTTGAGCCATAAGGAACTTTCTTAGCAGTAACACCCTGAGGATGACCGTCAAATTTACATGAATCAATTGCAGTAATAGTAGTAGTGTTATCCGGTAAAGTTACTTTAAGTTTAGTATCACCCAAGGCAGATGTTGTCTTACCGTAATATTTCTCTCGAACCGTACCGTCTTTACCAACAATATTTACGGTTGTATCAGAAGCACTATCTTTGGTAGCTTTTACCGTATATGTTTTAGCAGTCGGGTCGTAGATGATTTTTATATCTCCGATATATTCAGAATTTTCATTTTCAATGCTCATCCTACCGAATACATATTGGGTATTATCTGCATTAAAAATTTCTTTACTGGTGGTGACAAGACTTAAATCAACAGGATTATCAGGATTTACACCGGCAAGTTTATCCTTTGGTGTCATGTTCTTATAATAGTTAGATGTTGAAAAAGCAAAATACAGTTGTTTATAATGTTCTTTGTTAAGAGTTACTATATATTTTCCGTCTTTTTTATAAACATTATACTTTCCATATCCTGCTTGATTATATCCCTGCTGTCCTTCCCAACTTGTTGGGTTGTTAGTGCTACCATACAAAAAGTACATATCATTCACGATTGTACCTGAATCTTCTACTTTAAAGTTAGCTACTACGGTTGTGTTGTTGCTGACTGTAATTTTATACGGATTAGCTGTTGAAGAAGCTGATATACCGTTTACAGTCCAACCGGAAAGAGCGTAGCCATCGTTTGGTTTTGCAGTGAATGTTACTTCATCGCCCTCGGTTACTGTTGCAGGAGAATTGAGTGAAGTTGTTCCGTTCGTTGCAGAAACAGTACCGGATTTATTGTCACTTGAACTGAATGTTACTGTGTATGTGTTTGCGGTACGGAATGTTACATTTGTTATGGTAACATCCTGATCAGGCATTTTAAATGTTGCGGAGTTGCCACTTACGGTGGTTTCAATTGGAGTACTGTCTTTACCCACAACAGTTACTGTGTCAAGAATCTGTCCTTGCGGAATCGAGGTTGCAGTAACAGTAACCGTTTCGCCGGCTGTAGCTGTTTCCTTATCAACAGACGCTGATACACCGTTTGCTACAGTAACAGTATGAGGAAGTGCTGTTGTATACCAAAGTTTATATTCGTTATTTCTTGTATCAAGCCAAAAAGTGGCAACAGATGTAGTTTGGTTATTAATATAGGTAAGGGTTTTAGTATTATCTGTACTACCGATTATTTCAAGAGTAGATTTATCATCTGTAGAATTTAAAACCTTTGGTGTATTATCTGTTTGATTATCTTTACTACCGTACTTATTAGATGATGAATCTATAATGTAGAAATACTGCTCTAAGTTTTTACTACCAACTTTTTCTGACCACTGCTTAGGTGTGTATTTTGACTCGTAATAGTACAAACCTTCAGTATCTGATTCAGTAAACTTATATGTTTCATCTTTTGAATCTACCCAAGTATCTGAACCGTCTTGTTTAACACGACCTGCAAGATAATATTTAACAGAATCAGTTACTGTAAAACTAACCTCGGTGCTTGTGACAGGCGAATAACCATCCGCTGAAACTGTGACCGTATACTTGTAAGTGCCGGCTACAGTCGGGGTTACTGTAAGTTTGTTATTATCCTGTACTACAGTAGCATCACCGCCGGAAGTCTTAGTAAATGTATATTTGAGATTTGTAGAAATGGGGTTATCAGCTACAGCTGTGAGAGTAACAGAATCACCTACTTTAACAGTTTCAGATGAAGCTGTAAGTGAAGCGCTATCTGCTACAGGGTCAGAATCAAAATAGTAAGACCAAGTACCATTACTATTATCTATAGCCCAATCCTTATAAGTTTCAGTTGTCATAGTGTAATAGTTCATACCAGAAGGTATATCTGAACAACTTTTAGAATAGTCCCACTCCTTAGTGTAATCATTATTATATCTCAAAAATTGAACAACATTATAAGTAGTATTAGAATCAAGCTCACCCTTGTATATAGGTTTGTTTTCATCAACTTTAGTCATCGTAATTTTATGCCAATTATTGCTACTATCCTGAACATTTAACCTAAAATTTGCACCACCCTCTTGCCATTTTATACTAGGTGTAAAATAAATTTCAGAAAGACCACTAACAGTAGCATTAACTGTTGAAACAGTGCCGATAAGCATTGTTGACAGAAGCATCATTACCGCAAGGATGACGGAAACAGTGCTTCTGCCTAAATGAGAATTTTTGTTTTCATAAATATTACCTCCATAACCGAATATTTTGGTTTTGGTTAGGTTCGGGGTCGACCTTTACCGCCTGACCAACGGTGAAATATAATCGGCAAAGCCACGGGATTTTGTTGTTAATTTACAAAAAGTGCCGTGTCTTTAGCTAAAAAATGTGTCCTTGAGCTTGTTTCAGTCAAAATGTGAACACTAACCCATATTTTTTATAGTAGATTGTACCATTTTAGATTGATTTTTTCAATTAGGTTGCAATAATTTTATTGTGTTTGTTTAATGTGATAGTTTTGTGTTTGTTTTTACATTCAGTTTTGCCGTTTTGACAAGATATTTTTATGTTATGCACAAGTTATGGTGCGTTTTTTGTAGAATTCGTCTATATATCGGTGTTTTTAATTATTCCGATTAAGAAATTGTTATGCCGTGTGTTACAAATTTAATAATGTTATTTTGCTGAAAGTTCAATATTTGAATGTTGTACAGTAACATTGTAAAATCAGTTTGACGGAAAATTTTCCGCCTTTCCGTGACGGCAGTCCAACGGACTCAGCTACGGATAACCGTGCATAGTTTAATATACAAATAAAAATACCCGACTGCGGTGTCGGGCATTTTGTTTGAGATTATATGATTTTTGATTATTTATCCTTACTTAAAAGCATACGGTCGTTTTCAAGCTTTGAACCACTTGCTTTTTCAAACATTTCGAGGAGGTGTTCAACCGTAAGATTTTTCTTTTCTTCGCCTGAGATATCGAGGATAATTTTGCCGTCACTCATCATAATAAGACGGTTGCCGTGAGTAATTGCGTCATGCATATTATGAGTTACCATAAGTGCCGTAAGGTTGTTTTCGGCAATGATTTTGTCGGAAAGCTCAAGCACCTTTGCGGCTGTTTTCGGGTCAAGGGCGGCTGTATGCTCGTCAAGCAGGAGAAGCTTTGGCTTTTTGATTGTTGCCATAAGGAGTGTTATTGCCTGACGCTGACCGCCAGAGAGAAGTCCTACTTTTGATGACATTCTGTCCTCAAGTCCGAGGTCGAACTCTGCAAGCATCTGACGGTAACGGATTCTTTCGTCAGCCTTTACACCCCACGAAAGTCCTCTTTTTTTGCCTCGTCTTGCGGCAATTGCGAGGTTTTCTATAATTTCCATATCGGCTACCGTGCCTGTCATCGGGTCCTGAAATACTCTGCCGAGGTACGGCGCTCTTTTATGCTCGGGCAATGCGGAAATATCCTTGCCGTCAATAAGAATCTGACCGCAGTCAACAGGCCACACGCCTGCAATTGCGTTGAGTGTTGTTGACTTGCCTGCACCGTTACCGCCGATCACCGTACAAAAATCGCCGTCATTGAGGGTAAGATTAACTCCGCAGAGTGCCTGCTTTTCGTTTACTGTGCCTTTATTAAAGGTTTTCCATACATTCTTGATTTCAAGCATTCTTAACCCTCCTTCTGTGCGTTTTTAGCATTCATTTTTGCAACCTTCTTGAATGAAGTCTTTCTCTTTTTCTGGAGATACGGAACTGCAAGGAAGATTGCAACGATAATTGCCGTGAAGAGCTTTGTATCGTCTGTCGGCATCTTGAGCCAGAGTACAATGCCCATTGCGATATAATAAAGAATACCGCCGACAATTACAAAGACCATTCTGATGATGAAATTCATGTGCTTGCGGAAAATTGCCTCACCGAGAACTTCACCAATGATTACAGCGGCAAGACCGATTACGATTGCGCCTCTGCCCATGTTGATATCCGCAAAGCCCTGATACTGGGCAAAAAGTGAACCCGAAAGTGCAACGAGTCCGTTTGAAAGTGCAAGAGCAATTACCTTTGTAAAATTGATGTTAATGCCCTGTGCCTTGCTCATTGCAGGGTTTGAACCTGTTGAACGGATTGTTGAACCCTGTTCCGTGCCGAAATACCAATACATTGCGGCAATTACAACGGCACAAATTCCAAGTCCTACGAGAATTGCCATATTTATATTACTTGCAGAAACAACAAGCGTATAGTTTCTGTAGCTGATTGGGAGGTTTGATTTTCCCATAATATTCAGGTTAATTGAATAAAGAGCAATCTGTGTGAGGATACCTGCGAGAATGTCGGGGATTCCGAGAAGCGTGTGAAGAAGTCCCGTTACAAGACCTGCCGCAAGACCTGCAAGGATTGCTACGATGATTGTTGCCCAAACTGGACAGCCGTTGATGAGCATAACTGCGGTTACTGCACCGCCTGTTGCAAATGAACCGTCAACGCTGAGGTCGGCAAAGTTCAAAAGCTTAAAGGTGAGAAATACACCGAGTCCCATAAGTCCCCAGATTATACCCTGAGCAATATTACCCGGAAGTGCGGATAAAAAGCTCATTGGATTAAGAGAACCGAAGTAGTTTGCTAAAAAATCCATAAAAACCACCTATACATAAAATATCGGGGTGTCGCTTGCACGGCACCCCTGCCAATATTATTTTTCCGAATATGAATTATTCTGCTTTGATTTCTGTGTAACCGTCGGGAACTTTGATTCCGTATGTGTCACAACGATCTTTGATATATTCTTTTGTTACATTCGGAGCAGCCTCAACCTTCATCTTTGTGATATCCTCGCCCTTTACAAGAATGTTGTAAGCCATTTCGCCTGTTTTTCTGCCGAGTTCATCATAGCTGATTGAAAGTGTTGCAACACCGCAGCCCTTGCAGATGCCTTCTTCGCCGGCAACAATAGGAGTTTTTGCGGCTGTGGCAACATTGTCGATGATACCTGTGTTAGATGCCGCTGTGTTATCTGTCGGGATGTAAAGAACATCGCTCTCGTCACAGGCAGTCTTTGCAACTGCGGCAACATCGTTTGAATCTGCAAATGAATATGATTTTACAGTATAGCCTGCATCCTTGAAATAAGGAGTGATTGTATCGCACTGATACTTTGAGTTAGCCTCAGCCGAGCAGTAGAGAATTCCGACATTCTTTGCATCGGGGAAAAGCTCCTTGAGCATTGCCGCCTGCTGATCAAGCGGAGCAAGGTCTGTTGTACCCGAAACATTCATACCCGAAACGCCGTTCCAATCAGACTTGTCGAGCGCTGTGCCGTAGTCTGTGATTGAAGTACCGAGAACCGGAATATTCGGTGTTGCTGTGTATGCTGCCTGAAGTGCGGCAGTACCGTTGCCGAGAATAAGGTCATAGTTTGAAGAAACAAACTGGTTACAGATTGTGGCGCAGGTTGCGGAATCACCCTGAGCGTTCTGCTCGTCAAACTTTACATTGTCTGCACCGAGTTTCTCAGTAAGATAATCTTTAAAGCCTTTTGTTGCAGCGTCAAGAGCCTCATGCTGAACAAGCTGACAGATACCGATATTGTAAACCTTACCGTCCGTGCCTGAATTATCTGCCTTTGAGCTTTCTGCAGAACCGCCGCATCCTGCAAATGCGAGTGACATAGAAGCCGCCGCAAGAGCAACTGCGACAATCTTTTTAGCTTTTTTCATTTTAATTTCCTCCTAAGCTTTCAGCACTTTCACGCTGTAAAGCATCATATACTTCTGCACTTTTATGCAATAAAGTGTTTTAACAACATAAATTATAATACAAAAAAACGAAATTTTCAATAGCTTTCACTACTTTTTATTGCAAATAACTGAAATAAAAGTTTGTTTTTGGTTATTTTGCCACCACATTTTCGTCACCAAGCTGATATTTGAGTTCTTTTATCATTACAGGATTGATATCAACCCACATTGACGAGGGGGCTTTCACCTTTCTTTTAGTGTCGGTAAGATAGAAAATAACAGGCGTTCTGCCGTCAAAAATATCAAGAACACGCTTTGCACGGTTGTATTTGTCGGTATTGAGGTCATCAATACGCAAATACAACGCAGAAGGCTTTTGTGTATCATTTTTCACGGCTTGCATCTGATAATTTTGCGAAAAATGTTCTGTGTTTTTTATTGCAACAGGGTTATTTTTGCAATCCTCGTTTGTACGGGCAGACGCTATGGAATCGCAGATGATTTTCGGCTCTTCGTTTTCTTTTAAATTAACAGTTCCACGGAACAGCAACGCACCGCCTGCACCGAGAAGGGCGGAATATTTTTCATATACATTCGGGAAAATCACGATTTCAAGCATTCCGTATCTGTCCTCGGCATTGACAAAAGCCATAATCCTGTTATTTTTTGTAAGCTGGGTTTTCAGCTTTGCAACTATGCAGACAAGGCTGACTTTTTTCCCGTCAAAATACATACCGCTGTCATTATTGATTATATCACCCGTTTTGTCGGAATGGATTGCTTTTGAAAAAGTTGTGTATTCATCGAGCGGATGACCGCTGAGATACATTCCCGCAATTTCGTTTTCCATATGCAAAAGTTCAGAAACGGGAAATTCGGGCAAATCGGGAATTTTTGGCTTTGATGATTGAGCATCAACTTCTGCGTCATCAAAAAACGACATCTGACCGCCCGCATTTCTTCTGCTTTCATACTCAACATCATCAAGAACGGTTTTACTGATTGCGAGCAATTGTCTGCGATTTGCTCCGAGTCCGTCAAATGCACCGCATTTTATCAGACTTTCAATTGCTCTGCTGTTCATATTTCTGCCGTAGAGCCTTTTGCAGAAATCGAAGAAATCTTCATAAGGATTGTTTGTGCGCTCCGAGATGATTTCATCTATGAAATTTCTGCCGAGATTTTTAACGGCAAGAAGTCCGTAACGGATATCGTTTCCGCTGACCGTAAAATGAAGATTGCTTTCGTTGACATTAGGCGGTAATACACGGATTCCGAGCCGTTTGCATTCAGTGATATATGACGCAAGTTTATTTTGATTATCAAGAACACTTGAAAGCAGAGCCGCCATATATTCACGGGGATAGTGGCATTTGAGCCATGCAGTTTTATAGGAAATGTTGGCATATGCCGCAGCATGGGATTTGTTAAATGCGTAGTGTGCAAAGCTTTCCATTTCATCATAAACGGAAATTGCCGTTTTTTCATCAACCCCACGGCGAATGCATCCTTCAACTATGATATTTCCGTCATCATCAGTAAGACCGTGAATGAATATTTCACGCTCCGACTCCATTACGGCAAGTTTTTTCTTGCTCATTGCACGGCGCACTATGTCTGCTCTGCCGAGACTGTAGCCTGCAAGCGTTCTGAAAATCTGCATAACCTGTTCCTGATAAATTATGCAACCGCTTGTAACTCCGAGAATTTCCTTTAAAAGCGGATGTTTGTAACGAATATGCGACGGATTGTGACGACAGTCAATATAAACGGGAATGCTGTCCATAGGTCCGGGACGATAGAGTGCCGTAACGGCTATAAGATCCTCAATTCGCTCCGGTTTTAGCTGAGTTAGAACATTTTTCATTCCTTGGCTTTCAAACTGAAACACACCCTCCGTGTATCCTTTTGAAAACATTTCAAAAACTTTTTTATCGTTCTCATCAACCATATCGGGATTATAGTCGGGATTTTTATGTTTTATCTGCTTTTCTGCATCATTGATTACGGTTAAGTTTCTGAGCCCGAGGAAGTCCATTTTTAAAAGACCGAGTTCTTCAAGTGCCGTCATGGTAAACTGTGTTACAACATTATCGTCATTTTTTGACAGCGGAACATAGTCGCTGACGGGCTTATCGGTGATTACAACTCCTGCGGCGTGCATTGTTGCGTGACGGGGCATTCCCTCAATGCTCATTGCAACATCAAGCAGTTTTTTTATCTGCGGATCGTTATTGCAGCGACTTCTCAGATCGGGACTCAGTTTCAGCGCTTCCTCGATTGTCATATCATGTTCCATAGGAACAAGCTTTGCAACAGAATCTACTGTCGCATACGGAATTTCAAGCACCCTTCCGACATCTCGGATTGCACCTCTTGCCGCCATTGTACCGAACGAAATTATCTGTGCAACATGATCTTCGCCGTATTTACGCACAACATAGTCGATAACCTCTCCCCTGCGTTCCTTACAAAAATCGACATCAAAATCGGGCATACTGACTCTTTCGGGATTGAGAAATCTTTCAAAAAGAAGATTGTACTTTATCGGATCAATTGCGGTTATGCCTATGCAGTAGGCACAAAGTGAGCCTGCACCCGAGCCTCTGCCGGGTCCGACAGGAATTTGGCATGATTTTGCGTAGCTTACAAAGTCATTTACAATGAGGTAGTAATCTACAAAACCCATTTGCGACACAGTGTTGATTTCATATTCAAGTCGGTCAATCAGAGATTGGTCTGGATTCTCACCATAATGTTTATAAAGCCCCTCATAGCATTTTCTTCTGAAATAATGCAGATGATCTTCATTATTAGGAACATCAAATCTCGGAAGCTTGCGTACACCAAATTCAAAATCCACATTGCACATATCGGCAATTTTCTGTGTATTGTCGATTGCTTCGGGGTAACTTGCAAACACCTCACGCATTTCATCTTCTGTTTTAAGATAAAATTCCGAAGTTTTGAACTCCATTCTGTCGCTGTCATTGACTGTTCGGTTGGTCTGAATACAGAGAAGAATATTGTGAACCGTGCTGTCCTGTTTTTCGATATAATGACAATCGTTTGTTGCAACAATGTCAACACCGATTTCACGGGCAAGCTTTATAAGGCTTGGAATTATCCTTTTCTGTTCCTCAATTCCGTGGTCTTGAAGCTCTATAAAAAAGTTCTCACTCCCAAATATATCACGGTAAAATTCTGCCTTTGACTTTGCACCGGCATAATCACCGTCAAGGAGCTTTTGCGGAATTTCACCCGCCAGACAGGCAGAGAGGCAGACTAAGCCCTCATGATACTCGGCAAGGAGTTCATCATCAATTCTCGGCTTTGTATAGAATCCCTCCGTAAAACCCTTTGACACAAGCTTGATAAGATTCTGATAGCCTGTATGATTTTTGCAGAGCAGAACCATATGATAGTATTTTCCATAGGATGATGTCTTGTCAAAACGGCTTTGCGGTGCAACATACACTTCACAGCCGATTATCGGCTTTATACCCTGTTTTTTGCATTCCTTATAAAAATCGACTGCACCGTACATTACACCGTGGTCGGTGATTGCGAGTGCAGTCATTCCTTTTTCTTTTGCAGCTTTTGCAAGTCTGCTCAGACGGCAGGCACCGTCAAGCAGACTGTATTCTGTATGAAGATGTAAATGTGTAAATGCCATTTTACTCACCTGTTGCTTTTGCCTTTATTTCACCGTCTGAAAAACGGAGTGTAAATTCATCTCCGCTTTTCAGCATTTTTGCGGAATTTACCGTCTTACCGTCTTTTTCGGCAATCGAATAACCTCTTGAAAGAATTTTAACGGGGTTGAGTCCTTCAAGTTTAGCGGCTGTCTTTGTGATGTCGGCAGCCTTTTTATTTATTGTTTCCTGAACAAAATGCTGTATTTTCGTTTTGCAAAGTTCAAGAGATTTTTCATATTCAAAAATTCTCTGTTGCGGTGATACTACGGACAGTCTTGTTTTTAATTCCGTAAGAGCATTATATTCCTGCCTTAATTTCAATGTTGCCATTGACGAAACATACTGCTTTTGCGATTTATAGTAATCAACAAGCTCCGCAGTATCGGGAACTGCAAGCTCTGCCGCAGCAGACGGAGTCGGCGCTCTGAGATCGGATACAAAGTCACAGATTGTAAAATCGGTTTCATGACCGACAGCGGAAATTACCGGAATTTTACAGTTGTAGATTGCATAGGCAAGATTTTCATCATTGAATGCCCACAAATCTTCAATTGAACCGCCGCCCCTGCCGATTATGATAACATCACAGGCGTTGTATTTATCAAGTTTCTGTACGGCGTCAATCAGTTGGGCGGGAGCATTCTCGCCCTGAACAAGTACGGGACACATAATTATGTCGGCAGACGGAAATCTTCTTGAAAGAATGTTGCGGATATCCTGAACTGCCGCACCTGTGGGAGAAGTAATTACACCGATTGAATTTGGAAACGGCGGAATTTTCTTCTTATGTTCGGGAGCAAAAAGTCCTTTTTCGGCAAGCGACTTTTTAAGTTGTTCATAAGCAAGCGAAAGAGCACCTATGCCGTCGGGCTGCATATCTTCAATATAAAGCTGATACTGACCTGTGGGTTCATAGACTGCAACTCTGCCACGACAGATTACTTTCATTCCGTCGGTCGGTCTGAACTTTAAATTACGGGCATTGCCGGCAAACATTACGGCTCTTATAACGGATTTTTCGTCCTTGATTGAAAGGTAGATGTGTCCGCTTCTGTAATGGTCGGTTAGGTTTGAAATTTCACCCGTAACAAAGACAAAATTCAACCTTGCGTCATTTTCAATAATTGACTTTATATAGAAATTCAGTTGTGAAACACTTAAAACTCGTGGTTTGCTAAACTCGGGTGTGTACATCGTTATACTTCCTGTATCCTAAATATGCAATTCCTGCCGAGTTATCTGCCGAAAACTGCGGCGGTGCGAATATTGCATTGTATTTTTCTTCAAAAGAATTTTTTATTATCCGATTTGACATTACTCCGCCGGCAAAAAGCAATGGAAGTTCTCCGTATTTTTCAAGCAGTCCTTTGGTCATTTCGGACAAGGTCTGTTCAATATATTTAAGACAGAATGCCGAAACATATTCGGGAGATTTGCCTTCGTCAATCAGCTTTTTTGAAAGATTTTCAACTCCGCTGAGACAACAATCACAGCCTTTGAGAGTTGGTTTTACCTTGATTTTTTCTGTATTTTTAAGGGCAAGCTGTTCAAGCTGAGGACCGCACGGAAATTTTAAACCGATCATAAGCCCTGTGCGGTCAATTGCCTGTCCTGCATTGAGATCGAGTGTGTGTGCCGCAAGTTCAACGGAAAAGCCCGTGCCGAATCCTTTGGCAAATACTGCCTCGGTTGTACCTCCGCTGACATGGAAAGCGATAAACTGCTTATCAAACAAATCTGTTCTCTGCGAGCCGAACAATGCCGCCGAGATATGTCCCTCCTGATGCGAAAATGTGTAAAGAGGGATTTTCATTGCGGAAGATAAAATTTTTGCCGTGTTCTCTCCAACGGTGAAACACGGCATATATGAGCCGTCAACAGGTCTTGGACGGCTTGACGCCGCAATTGCGGCTATTTTTCTTGTATCAACATCTTTCAAAAGTTCTTCAATAAGCGTGTGCAACTGTGCTGTGTGGTGAAACACAGCGTCACTCTGACGAAGTCCGAGCTGACCTTCTTTTACGGGAAGAAGTTTTTTCTGCTGAACCATTTCGCCCGTTTTGCTGTCGTAAAGGGCGGTTGATGTTGTGTAATTTGAAGTGTCAATTCCGAGAAAAAGGCTCATATCACTTCTCCGACTTTCCCGAAATTTCACGGGAATATGTGCCGAGAATACCGTTTACAAATTTGCTCTCGTCGATTGTATATTTCTTGGCAAGTTCAACAGCCTCGTTGATTGAAACGCTCTGCGGAACATTGTCAAGATACTTCATCTCATAGATTGCAAGGCGAAGAATAGCAAGCGACGGCTTTGAAATTCTTGAAAGAGTCCAGCCCTTTTTCAGGTGGCTTGCAATGATTTCGTCAATCTCCTCATGCTTGTCCTCAATGCCGGAAACCACAGCCTGAGCATATGCGCAAACACCGCCTACAAACATTTCCGAATTATCATCTATTGTTTCTTCAAGAGGCTCATCGTCAAAAGACTTTGAAAACAAAAGCATAAAAGCCTGCTCTCTTGACTCACTTCTTGTGAGATTAACCTCTTCTTCAAAGATGTCACTTGTTTCAGCATCATTTACTTCAATTTCATTTAATTCATTGTTAATTTCGTTATTCATAATAAACCCAACTTTTCGTTAAATTACAATATCACTAAAATCATATCATTAAGATTTAAATCAGAGTAACTCCCTAATTTACTTACAAGATTATACCATAACTGAAAATGAATGTAAACAACAATTAACAAAGATGTCCGTTAAAAATCATTTACTTTTTTAACTTTCCTCGCAACCGAATCAGGTTGATTTTATGCACAAAAAAGCAGAGGACACTATGCCCTCCGCTAATTTTATGCCCCTATTACCGATATATCGTCATAATCGACCTCATAATGAGTAACCACGGCATCGTCAATAATCAGAACAGATGTATCGTCAAGCTGAGATTTCGGAACAATTACCGACACACCTTGATCGCTTATATAGCAAAGGCATTCTGAAAATCCTTTTGCTTTGACAATACTTTCAATGCTGTCCTGAATTGTAAAGGTTTTGAGAAGCTCTTCAACATTCTTTTCAGCCTCGCTTTTGTCGGCATCAGACGAGCTTTCAAGATTGAAAATTTCTTTTGCATCATCAATTATTTTATCCTGAGTTGCCTGCCGCTTTGTCCTTTCGGCTGAAAAATAGCTTTTGCTCTCGTTTGAAAGTGCCGCCGTCTGCTGTACCTCATCATCCGACGCCGAAGCGGTTGCACTGACATATGATGCCGCACCAAGTTCTTTGGCACTTTGAGGAGTTTTAGCTCCCGAAAGCTGCCAGTTTATGTACACTGCTGCCGAAAGTGCAAGCACAAGTGATGCAAAAACGATATATTTTTTCTTAGATTTCATATTACTCCCGACCTTTATTCTGATAATTTTGTAATACATACTTTTGCTGTTGAAATATCAAGCGCTTTTGTGACTGCATCGGTGACACGCTCAACCACAACAGGATCATCACCGCCTTCACACACTACAAGCACTCCTCTTATCAAAGGTTCAATTTCCTTTGTTTTGGTGGTGCTGTTGTCAAGATAAACATATTCAACGGAATTTTCCATTGTGAGCAAAACTTCCGTCTTGCCTGCTCCCTGAATTTTTGAAATCACCGTCTGCAAATCAGTTTCTGTTTTTGTGCTGTATGTTTTTACGGAAAATGCTTCATCTCCTTTTCCTGATGTCAAAGAACCGAAATCAATCCAGTTTGAAAGAAATATTAAACCAATGCCGATAAGACCGACAACGATTATGATATTTCTTATTTTTTTACTGTCGAGCATTGATTTCAGCTTTGAACTTGTTTTGTCTTCCATAATTCACTCCGTCATAATGTTTGGTGTAATTCCGAAATTGTCATAAACAATTGACGATACAAGATTTGTGTACCGAACAAATTCTTTGTCTATATATATGCTGATTGACGCTATGATTATGCCGTTGTTTTCAACTCTGCTCAAAATTATGTCACACGATTTGATTGTTATATTATTCTGTAAAAGAAGATTTTTTAATGCAGTTTCAAGATTTATCTCCGTCTGCTTTATAACGGCATTGCTGTATGCCTCATCATCTGTCGATATTTCTTTAATAGAATTTTGCTTTTCCTCAATATCGGTATTAAATGACGATACGGCATTTTTTACAGGAACAACCATACAGCAGATAATAAAAGCGCCTAAAACAAGGCTGATGATTTTCTTTGTACTGCCGTCTGTAACAAAGGTCTGAACAAGCGAGCATATTAACGCAGACGCACACATTACAACAACAACCGTAAAAAGTCCGCTCATGATGAACCTCCGCCAAGCATAATTACCGCCGCCGTTGAAAGAATGTAAATTGACATAATGCACAGCAAAACAGCTATGAGAGTTGAAAAAACAGATGATATGTTTTCAAGCAGTTTTGCCGGACCGTTTAGATTGAGAACCTCTGCCGTTGATTTGCCGATCCAAAGGGTGAACATCCACATTACTCCCTGCAAAATCACTGGCATAAACACAATTGTAACGGACAAAATCACTATTATTCCTATTCCCGATTTCAAAAGTCCGATACTGCCCTGAACTACCTTGTAGGCATCCGAAAGAGCCGAACCGACTATCGGGATAAATGAATTGAGAGTAAACCTTACAGCACGGGTTGAAACATTGTCAACCGAAACGCTTATAAGCTGTCTGAATGTCAGCACGGCTGTGAAGATTGTCATAGCAAAGCCCAAAAGCCACTTTACGCTCTTTGAAATCATTGACATAAAACCGCTGAGATTTACGGACGGCGATACGGATGATGTTATTGACAGACCGAGGAACATATTGAGCAGAGGAACGATTATTTTTGATGAAAGCTGTGACACACCCTCCCCTGCCCCTATCATAACGGCATAGTATGATGCCGAACCTGCCACAGAACCCGAGCTTGCCATAATTACAGCCATAACAGGAACATAGGCAAGCATTATATTTGATGCGGTGCAGATTACCGAACCCGTTGATGCGATGACTCCGACAGCGGGGACTACTGCGGCACAGGTTATACAGAGCGTTGTGGTTATATTCAACGAGTTTGAAATATCGCAGGAGAGCGAACCGTTGTAGGCGCTGATTACGGAGCAGAGCAAAAGCAGGGCGGTTATATTGACAAGACCTTTGAGCGGTGAAGAAATGTTGCCGAGTGCAAGCGAGAGAATTTCGCCCATTACATTTTCAAAAGACAGGTTGGCAAGCTTTGAAAAATTCCCCAGATCAACGCCCATATTCTGAAGGCTTTGCTTTATATCGTCGGACAGCGAATCAAAAACATTTGACATATCATAAATCATTTCACCTTCTTCAGCGTTTGCACAGACACATGAAAGGGCGATAAGCACAAACACGACAGTAATTATTACAACACTTTTTTTCACTTCTTCACCTCAATTGCCTGCAAGTGACAACACGGTTTTTAAAATATCCGAATAAAGCGGAAGTGCCGTTACCGTGACCATAATTTTTCCGGCAAGCGAAACATTTGATGCAAGCGACTGACTGCCCGAATCCTTGCAGGTATTCACAGCGAACTCGGTGACAAGGCATATTCCGATTGATTTCAGCAGAATTACTATGTAGTCAATGCTTATTCCCGATGACGCTATGATTTGATTGATTGTTGTAACGATAGCCGAAACCTGAGTAAGCACGCCGATTAAAATAATAACGGAACAGCTTATACCGAGCATAACGGAGATTTCCGCATTTTTCGGTTTGAGCATTACGCAGATTATTACGGTCACAACGGCAAGCACGGAAATTGACAGAATATTCATATTAAAAACCGAAAAGCTGTTTTATTGTGTTGAACAGAGTGCTGATTTGCGTTATTATCAGCGTCAACACAACTATAAGTCCGGCAAGCGAGGTCAGCATTGCCTGCTCCTCTCTACCGCTTCGTATGAGAAGTTGGGTAAGAACCGCAACAATTATGCCGACAGCGGCAATTTTGAAAATAAGCTCAACATCCATTACTACCTCTAAATCATCATAAGGGCGATTGCACTTCCTGCAAAAAATCCCATTGTTTTATATAGCTTTGATTTTTTTGTTATGGCATCAAGGGCTGATGAAAGCTGTTTTGAAAATGACACCTCGTAGAGTTCAAGATGTTTTAACTGCCCCTCTGTATCGGTTTTTCCGAGCTGACCTCCGAAATCGTTCAGCATTGAAATGTCGGATTTTGAAAGCGGTATTTCAGAAGATAATTGTTTTACCCTTTCAAGCCACAATTCGTCAAAAGGTCTGTCACATTCTGAAAAAAGCAATAAATCAAGGCTTGAATTTTCCGCACAGGAATTAACCAGAGTGAAGATATCATCCCCGCTGTAACGAAGATTTGTTGCAAGCAATGATATAAATTCCGTGAATGATTTCAGAAAATCTCTGCGTTTGTACAACCTACCCGACAAAACAAAACCTATCATTGTACCCGTGCAGACAACAAGCAAGCATCCTATGAGTTTAAACGGCAAAGTTGTCACCTACCTGCGATATTTTTACAATTTCACCTGCGTGGGTTCGATTTGACAGAAACACAAGCGTTTGAAATGCCCCTGTTTTCATGAGAGAAACCATGTTTGCTTTCTGTTTCAGTTCGTATTCATTTGCACAATGCGTTGATGAAATTATCCGAACTCCGCAGTTGACCGACTTTTCTACGGCATAGATATCATCTTTTGACCCGATTTCATCGCAGATAACAATTTCAGGTGCCATACTGCGGATTGCATGAAGCATTGCCTCGCTCTTGTTGTAGGAATCATAGACATCACACATTCCGATATCATTCTGAAATTTACCCGATGCCGTGCCTGCAAGCTCTCCTCTTTCATCAATCAGGGCAACATTCTTCTTGCCCTTGGTTGACAGAAGTCTTGCAAGGTCACGAAGTACGGTTGTTTTTCCGCTGCAAGGTGCTCCGCATATGAGAACACCTCCCGAAACGGCAATTATCTTATTATAAAGAGAATCCGCACAACCCTTATGCTCCCTTGCTATGCGGACATTGATTGAAGTTATATCACGGATATTCACAATTTTTCCGTTGTTTACGACCGCTGTTCCGCAGATTCCTGCCCTGTGACCGCCGTACATTGTAACAAAGCCGTTTACAATTTCGTTCTGTCTGTTATACACGGAGTAGTTGCAAATGTTGTTGAAAGTATCGACAATATCGGCTTTTGAAACAACAAGCATTGCACCGTCAAGGATTGTGTTTGTAAGTCCGCCGTTTTGCGTTAAGTAGTATGTATTGTCGGGACAAACAAGTGCAAGCGGTCGTGAAAGCCGCAATCTGATTTCCTGAACCGAATCAGCTAATTTAGGTGCAAGCGGTAAAAGTCTGCGTGAAATATTCTTGCAAAGGCAGTTGAGTGCCGTCGTAAATCTCTTTTCGTTTTGTTCAGCAAGCATATTTTAAATTCCTCCCAAAAGAGTTTGTACAATAAATACTATGCAGACAAGCACAGTCATATGTCAAAAGGGCAAAAAAAATCCCCCGACATAAATCGGAGGATTGAAAATTGTTTTATTTGCTTTTTATTTCACTAAAGATAGCAGCATATTCTTCATCGGTGTAATCACCTGTAAAATTAATATTGCCGTCAGTAATTTCAACATTTATATACGGGTTTGAAACCGTCTTTCCGTTAATAACAAACCGAACAGCAGAACCGATATTATTTTTAGTGTAGTCTGCAAACTTATCAGTTCCGTCAGCTGTAAGTTTCATATTTAACACCATACCGTTAATATCATCAAGCAAACACACATACTCGATTTGAGAGGACTCAATAATAACTTTGTTTTCGTCTTCATTATCACGGATTTCTACATTGGTCGGATTATAAATTTTCGGCAATTCAGCATTTGTTGTCTGAACTGTTTCATAAACCGAGGTTGAAACCTGAGTAGTTGTATTTTCAGCAGAAGCATCGTTACTTTTTACATTTCCGCTGCAAGCAGATAATGCAACAGCAAGTAAAGTTACGACAGCTAAAATCAAATATTTTTTCATTTTAAGTACCCCTTTCATTATAATTATATAACAACATAAACACTGTCAAGTATTTATTGTAACTACTCCATTGACAGCATTTCTTTTAATTCTTCTTCGGAAATTATTGCAACGCCTAAGGTTTGGGCTTTGGTTAGTTTACTGCCGGCATCTTCGCCTGCCAAGACATATGAAGTCTTTTTTGAAACTGATGAACTTGTTTTTCCGCCGTTCTGTTCAATGAGTTTTGAGGCTTCACTTCTTGTCATTGTCGGAAGTGTGCCTGTGAGGACAAAGGTTTTGCCTTCAAAAAGACCGCCCGTGTTTTTCGGCTGAGAGGGTTTCATTCTCAGACCGAGTGATTTAAGGTCTGCAATAAGCTCCTTTGTGCCGTCAAGTGAAAAATAATTTTCAAGGCTTTCTGCCATAACAGCACCGAAACCGTCTATTTTTTCAAAGTCCTCAGCCTTTGCGCTCATAATATCGTCAATTGTTGCAAAGTTTTCGCAGATTATCTTTGCGGCTTTAAGACCTATGTTACGGATTCCGAGAGCAAAAACAAGTCTGAAAAGTTCGTTTTCTTTTGATTTTTCTATTGAAAAAATAAGATTCTGAGCAGATTTTTCAGCCTTGCGTTCAAGGCTTGAAATATCTTCTGCTTTAAGTCTGTAGAGGTCGGCAGGAGATTTTACAAGTCCTTCGTCTGAAAGCTGTTCGAGAATTGCAGGACCAAGTCCGTCAATATCCATTGCGTCACGGCTTACAAAGTGAATAAGATGTCTTGTCAGCTGTGCGGGACAGTCTGTGTTTGTACAACGGATTGCCGCCTCGCCCTCATCGTGTGTAACAGGGTTACCGCAAGACGGGCATACGGACGGAAATTCAAACGGCACGGCATTTTCAGCGTGTTCCTTAACGGAAAGAACTTCGGGAATAATCTCGCCTGCTTTTCTGATTATAACCGTATCGCCTACGCAAATGCCTTTTTCATCTATAAAATCTTTATTGTGGAGTGTGGCACGGCTTACTGTTGTTCCTGCAAGAAGTACGGGTTCAAAGTTGCCTACAGGAGTAAGCACACCTGTTCTGCCGACATTGATTTCGATATTGAGAAGTTTAGTAGGCTTCTCCTCGGGCGGATACTTATATGCCTCCGCCCATTTGGGATATTTTGCGGTACTGCCGAGAAGTCGGCGGCTTGCAAAGCTGTCAACCTTGACAACAGCGCCGTCAATTGCATAATCAAGCTTGCCACGCATATTTCCTATGCGCTCAATTTCCTCAATCACCTCGTCAACATTATCGTAAACGCTGTAAAATGCAGTCGGAAAGCCGAGTTCCGTAAGATAGTCAAGCCCCTGAATATGGCTTTCAATCGTCATTCCCCTGATTTGCTGGATATTGAACACGAATATATCAAGACTTCTCTGAGCGGTTATTTTTGCATTTTTCTGACGAAGTGAGCCTGCGGCGGCATTTCGTGGATTTTTAAAGGTTTTTTCCTCGTTTTCTTCCTGTCTGCGAGTGAGTGCGTCAAACGAATTGAACGACATATACACCTCACCACGAACCTCGAGATATTCGGGTGCATTCGGAATACGCTTTGGCAGACTTTTAATTGTCATAAGATTTTCGGTTACATCTTCACCGACAGAGCCGTCGCCACGGGTTGAACCTCTTACAAAAACACCGTTTTCATATTCGCACGATACGGAAAGACCGTCAAATTTAGGTTCAACAACATAGCGTACATTCGGCACGGTTTCTCGCACTCTTGCGTCAAATTCACGAAGCTCTTCGTGTGAAAAACTATCGTGAAGGCTTTCCATTACAACCTCATGAGTAACGGGAGAAAACTTTTCTCCTGCATTACCTCCGACACGGTTTGTCGGTGACATAGGAGATTTGAGTGACGGAAATTCCTTTTCGATATTCTCAAGTTCACGCATGAGCATATCGTAATCGTAGTCGGAGATTTCCGGTTCATCCTGATTGTAGTAAAGGTTGTTGTGGTATTCAAGCTGTTTTGTAAGCTCTTGGGCACGATTCTGAGCTGTTATAAAATCCATTTTGGTTTCCCCATATCATAAATTTATCGGTAAAATAAGTATCTGCACCTGTGTTTAAAATATTACCTGTTATTAACCTGTGAAGTTCCTTTTTCACGGAGGAAGGTTGATTCAAGGTCTGCAAGGTGAAGCTTTACGGCAAGCGGATACTTGTCATATGCCTGACTGATTGTGTTGCTGTTTTTGTCACCAAATTCACCCATATGCCAACGAATTGCCATAGCCTCATCAATTTTAAGGTGCATTTTGCGTTCAATGAGAAAAACAGACTTTTCACCGTGACCGTAGGGAAACTGATCTTCAATTGCATAATACGGAACTTTTTCCCACTGACCTGTTTTTTCATTCTTAACATTTCTGCTTGAAACCTTGTAGAACTGAGCCTTGCACAAATCGTGAAGAAGTCCGCAGATTGCAAAACTTTCAATATTGTCGGTTTCTTCATCATAGTGCTTTTCCATCATTGTATTGAACACGCTGACGGAGTGCATTACAAGACCGTTTTCACAGGCACAATGATATTTTGAACTTGCAGGGGCGGTAAAAAAATCGGTTCTTTTGAGCCATTCAAGAAGCTCGTCAGCACCCTGTCTTGTGATATATTTGTTGTAGATTTCAATAAATTCTTCCTGCGGTGTCATATTAATCCTCCTCATATAATTGTATTTTTAAAAAGGCAACAGCAGATAATCTGCCGTTGCCCTGCATTAAAAGTTCAAAAGATTTACTTTGCTGAAGTTGTAGCTGTTTCCGTAGCCGCCTCGGTTACTGCTGCTGTAGTTTTTGCCGAATCGTCATCCTTTGTATAGAGAATGTCATTGAGCTTGAGTCCGTTGCTCTCTACGGAATAAGCAACATCCATTTCAACTTCATCTGTGTAATAGTACTTGATGATGATTGTGCCGTTCTTGATTAAGTAAGTACCGTCAACATTGAGTGCGTCTGACTGGTTGATTTCAACAGTACCGTCATCATTGAACTTGTATGTCATCTTAGCGTAACCGTTATCATAAGTCCATGAACCTGTGATTTTCTTGTCAGCCTTGAAGTCCTTATCAACCTTCAATTCAGGCTTAACCTCTGAACCTGACTTGAGTTTCACCTTGTTGGCAGCAGTTGAAGTTGAAAGCTCAAGAGTTCTGCCGGAGAACATATTACCCGAAACAGCGTAGTTACAGTTTGTTTCATTGCCATTAAGCGTCATGGCAAGTGTCTGTTTACCCGAATCATCTGTTGAAACCGTGTATGTACCGTTCCAAACCATTGAACCGATTCTGTAATCAAGAGTATTGTCACCGTTAAATGTGTAGTAAACATCAACCTTTGACGCCTCGTCGGATGATGCTGAATTGCCTGTTACATCAACAGATTCAATCCATGTTCCTACAATGCTTGTATCAAAAAATCCTTTGATTACGAAAAGAGTAGCTGCCGCAACCGCAACAATTACGATACCTATAATGATTGGAAGCTGAATAATACTCTTTTTCTTTGGCTGCGGAGCAATCACGCCGTTTTCGTTTGCAGGTTCTGTTTCAGCAAAAGACATTTCTTCGCTTTCTGTGGGCTCATCTGCAACGAATGTTGTATTTTCTGTTGTTTCTGCTGTTGTATCTGTGTTGGTATTCTCTGCCTCATTTTCAGAAGTAAGAATTTCTTTATTCTCGTCCAACTGTGATACCTCCTTAAATTTTGTCATCGCTTTCTATCATACTATAAATATGAAAGAAAATCAACTGTTTTTTATGCCGTTAAAATGTAATGAAAATTATTTAAAATACATATAAAGTTCGCATTTAAGCGTTCCGTTATAAAGTTTGCGGCGTTTGTCAGCCTTTCTGCCGAAGATTTTTTCGAAATCGTCATCGGGGCTTATGACGGTGTAGCTTTTACCCTTCATTCTTTTAAAATGTTCACCCATAACTGCATACAGCTTTTCAGCTGATTTTACATCAAGTAATCGTTCACCGTATGGCGGATTTGTGATGATTGTCTGAAAACCGTCCTCAAGTTCAAAATCTTTAATATCACGGTTTGCAAATGTTATTCTGTCGGCAACTCCTGCAATTTCTGCGTTTTTCTTTGCGATTGCAAGGGCTGAATCATCTATATCGTAACCTGTTGCCCTGAATGTTGCGTCGTGTCTTATTTTCTGTCTTGCATTTTCTCTTGCTGTTTCAAAAACATCTTTCGGAACACAATTCCAATGTTCACAGGCAAAATAACGGTTAAGTCCCGGAGCAATGTTAAGTGCTTTCATAGCCGCCTCAATGAGAATTGTGCCGCTGCCGCACATAGGATCGGTTACAAAGTGGTTTGCCCTTACTCTTGAAAGGTCAACCATAGCGGCGGCAAGTGTTTCTTTTATAGGAGCATCATTTGAATCGGCACGATATCCACGCTTATGAAGTCCTGCGCCCGAAGTGTCAAGCATAATACTTACCTTGTTGCGAAGAATGAGAAACTGAATCTGATGCGGAGCACCTGTTTCATCAAACCACGGGAGCATATATTTTTGTGAAAGGCGGTCTGCAACTGCCTTTTTAACGATTTTCTGACAATCGGGAACGCTCATAAGGTCGGAATCAAGACATCTTCCCTTTACGGGAAAAGCCTCGGAAATTCCGATATAATCTTCCCACGGTATTGCCTTTACGCCCTCGAACAAATCGTCAAAGGTGTGAACCTCAAATTCTGCAAGAAGAATGAGTATTCGCTCCGCATAACGGGAATTTATATTTGCAAGTGCAAGTGTTGACCAATCACCTGTAAAGGTAACTCTGCCGTTTTCGGCATTGACATTTTCAACACCGAGATATCTCAGCTCATTTGCACAAAGACCTTCAAGACCGAAAATGCATGGAGCGGAAAATTTCATATTCATATTTATCTCCTGTTTTATTGATACACAAATTCTATTAAGACTGAAAGACAAAAAAACAGGGTATCGGAATAACCGATACCCCTTGCTTTTAAAAAATTAATCGGTTGTCGGCTCGAGCACACCATAGTTGCCGTCTGCACGCTTGTAAACAACATTGATTTCATCTGTCTCGGAATTGATAAACATAAAGAAGTTATGGTTTACCATATTCATTTCAAGAATAGCCTCATCAACCGAAATCGGTTTTACAAGAACATGTTTTTTACGAACTACGCTGTATTCATCGTCCTCCGGTTCACCAGTCTGAGCAGCTTCCGTGATTAAATCTTCAATACCGGCGGATTTAATTTTCTTTTCAAGCCTCGTTTTATTCTTACGAATCTGACGCATAAGAATGTCGCAAACCTTGTCAAGAGCGTCATTCATTTCGGGCATTGTGCTTTCGGCACGATAAATCATACCGTTGTCACGGATTGTAATTTCAACAGTCTGACGGTTCTTTTCGAGGGTGACAACTACATTGACAGAAGCATCCTCCGAGAAAATACGATTAAACTTTGAAAGCTTTTTCTCGCATCTTTCCTTAAAGTTATCTCTGAGGTTGACTTTTCTTGCTGTGTAGGTGATTTTCATAAAATCTGCCTCCCTTATATAATTTTTTATTTTCTGCCGTTGCCGTTGCCTCTGCGGCTGTAGCCACGGCTTTCTCCGCCACGCTTAAGATCGGACATCTTATCCTCGCTTGTCTGCTTGAATTTTGACATCATATCCTCAAACGAAGAAGGAGCATTTCTGCGTGAACTCTGCCACTCGTAATCACCCGGTGAAGTTACGGGCGGAGCAGGCTTGTATGGCTCTCTGCTTCTGTGATTCTGTCTTTGAGGTCTGTCAGAGCGTTTTCTCTGCTGTTGCTGTTCTTTCGGGAGAGCCTGTTTCATTGACAGACTGATTTTTCCGTCATTAAGAGCAAGCACCTTAACCTTTACTTCTTGTCCTACTTTTACATAATCACTGATTTCATTGATGAAGGTAGGTGCAACCTCCGAGATATGTACCATACCGGTTTTTGAATCCGGCAAATCAACAAATGCGCCGAATTTTGTAATACCTGATACTTTGCCTTCCAGAATCATTCCGACTTCAATAGCCATAAAAATTTATTACCCCTTAAAATTATTTCTACCCTTTTATTCTCCGGCAACATTAATGAAAATTCTTTCACCGTCACCGACATAGCCTAATTCATCCTTAGCTATTTTTTCAATATATTTTTTAAGATCGTCACCCTTGTAATTCTGAACCTTTTTCAGATACTGCGACTGAATCTCAACCACGCTGATTTGCTGCTGCAAATCCGTAAGTTCTGCCTTTTTCTCGGCAATCTGAACATTCTGATTGATAATTGTAATTACGGCATAAAAAACAAAACCGATAATTGCGAGATAAATCAGAATATATCTTCCTTTTTTACGCTTTTTCGGAGTTATCTCCTTTATTGCGCCGTCTTCTGTCTGCCGAGAAGCCGCAGTGCTTTCTTTTACTTTCTTTGTGCTTTTTTTCATCTTCAAAACTATCTGCTTTCTCTGCTGAATTATTATTATCGTTTCTAAATATACCTTTATTCTTACCCTCATTATACAATATGTTGTTGCTGTTTTTCAATAGCTTTTTCAGATTTTTTTTAATTTTTTGCGAAATTTTCACACAGACACTCTCCGTAAAACGAATCATCGGACAATATACAAGCGATAAAAGTCTGCCGAGGGTTAATCGACAAATAACAAAACCGAGAAATGAACCGACCGTTACAAACACTCTGAAAAATCCCAGCATATATGCAACGGAAAAAATGAACAGATTAAGTGATACAATAAAAACATAAAGAAAGTCTGTAACAAAAACCGACGCTTTTCCTTTGCAAAGCGTCATTCTGATTATTTTAAATATATCATACAGCAATCCTGCCGCCGCTCCGAATACAAGTGAACAGAGAAATGCGGTTGACTGCTGTGCAAAAGTCAGCTCCAAGATTACACCTACTTAAAGAGTTTTGAAAGTTTGGATTTTGACGCACCGTTGCCGAGGTATTGCATTGCGTTAATTTTTCCGTCAATTGAAACATCTCCCGTTTCAAGGTTTAACTTATCAATGTGCAGATTTTCCCCTTTGATTACAAGGCACCCGCAGGAGGTTTTTACCGACACCGTTTCCTCGTTGAAGCCCGACACATCCTCCGTGCCTGTCATAACAAGCTTCCCCCTGTTATCAAGCATAACCGTATGATTCTTAGCCTTTGGCATTTCCTGCATAAAAAAACCTCCGTATAAATTATTTGTCAGTAATTTATACGGAGAAAAAAATAAAATTATTCTTCTTTTTTTGAGATTTTATGTATAACAACATAGTGCATCAGATTGCCATCAACAATAACATGAGCAATAGCAAGAAGAGGGAATTCAGAGAAGAACGCCTCCTGATTGCCTTTTACACCCTTTGCCGTAAAACCAAGCACCACAATCAGTTATATCACATTGTTTAACACAACAATATTTCATAGTTTAATACCTCAACTTACGATTTATTTATATTTATTAAGTTGATAATTATTCCTACTAGTAAACCTGATGAATGTCGTGGTATACACATATTCTCCTCGTGTGTAGATTATTTTAACGAATTTAAAAATTGGCATACCGAAATAATGAACAATAAAGTCATTATTACGAAAGAGCCATTGGGTATATTTATCTGTGTGTAAAACTTCATTACAATAATCCCAATGTAAGTAATTACAGATAATATTGCCAATATTAAATTAATTGTCTTATTCATAATCTACTCACCTAATTTCATCCAAAGTAATATTTTGTGTTTTAATTTTGGTAAAAAATCAGACTGCCGCCTCATACATTGTTGCCGCATCTTCCTTGCGAACAACTTCTTTTACCTCTGTAACCTTAACCTTTACACTTTTTGAACCGAGTGTGATTTCGATTACATCACCGACTTTTACATCATAGGACGCACGGGCAACCTTGTCATTAACTGTGATTTTGCCTGCGTCACACGCCTCATTTGCAACTGTTCTGCGTTTGATGAGTCGGGATACTTTTAAATATTTATCAAGTCGCATATTATAAACCCTTCCGATTTTTAATAAAAAATTTTTAACAAAAAAGGGTAATGATACAGCGTACCATTACCCGAAATATAAAACGAGATTACTTGTTTACTACATCCTTAAAGCCCTTGCCTGCCTTGAATGCAGGAACCTTTGAAGCAGGAATTTCGATTGATTTACCTGTTCTTGGGTCACAACCTGTTCTTGCATTTCTCTGACGCTGTTCAAATGTGCCGAAACCTGCGATCTGAATCTTTTCGCCTTCAGCTACTGTATTGATGATTGTGTCAATTGTTGAAGAAACTGCCTTTTCTGCATCCTTCTTTGAAAGTCCGCTCTGCTCGGCAACTGCAGCAATAAGTTCTGTTTTGTTCATAATAATAAACCTCCAATTAATAATTCTTAGATAATTTAACTTCATCCCAAAGGGAATCGAGTACAGATAACGGTGCCGTTTTCATATCTATTCCACGCTCGTTTGCAAGCTTTTCAACAGACGAAAAACGGTCGGTGAATTTGTCACAGGCATCGTAGAGTGCATGTTCGCTGTCAATGTTCAAAAATCTTGCAACATTAACTGCTGAGAAAAGCACATCACCGAGTTCTTCACGCTGATTTTCAGCATCATTGTTTTTAACAGCGGCTTTAAGCTCTTCACATTCTTCAAAAAGCTTATCAAGCGCACCGTTTACATTTTCCCAGTCAAAACCGACCTTTGCGGCCTTCTGCTGGATTTTTGTACTGCGCATGAGTGACGGAAGTGCCTTTGACACGCTGAGAATTGCCTGTGTCTGAGTTTTCTGGGATTTTGTTTTCATCTTAATGGCATCCCAGTTTTTGAGAACCTTTTCGGTAGTGTCGGCGTTGACATCACCGAAAACATGGGGATGACGGATAATGAGCTTTTTGCAGATTCCGTCACAAACATCGTTTATATCAAATGTTCCCTGTTCACTTTCGATTTCCGCATGCAGAGCAACCTGCAGAAGAACATCACCGAGTTCTTCTTTAAGCAAATCGAGGTCGTCGGTATCAATTGCCTCAACAGCCTCATAGGTTTCCTCAATAAAATTTGAGCGGATTGACTTGTGAGTCTGTTCTCTGTCCCACGGACAACCGTCGGGTGCACGAAGGATTTTTACTATCTCAACAAGGTCATTAAAATTATAATTTTCTTTTTCTGTAAAGTTCATTCGTGACATCTCCGATAATCTTATTAGACAATGCAAATTTTATCTGAGAAGCGGAAACAACCGCAACAGATATATTTTACCTAATTAATCCTAATTTTTCAAGTGTTTTTGCAATTTTCTCACCTTTCGGCAAAAATTTCAGTTCTGTTGCCGTAAAAGCACGCAATATCAACAATACAGCAATATAAACGATAACCGCAACAAAGATTGCAACTGCAAGCGAAACTGCTATTGACATTCTTGCAGAGCCGATAATGCTTTCCATAAGGTGATATGCGCCGAATGCCGAAGCGGCACTTGCAATCGCACCGATAAGCGGTTTTACTGTTGTACCGAATAAATCAGGCTTGATTTTTGAATACTTGATAAGCAGATACATACCTACGATTGTCATAATTGCATAGGTAATCATTGAACCAACAGTTGCACCCTGAACATTAATTTCCGGAACGCTTACAAACATCCATGTAATGCCGATCTTGACAGCCATACAAACTGTGTATAGCTTCATCGGGAGGTCAACTCTGCCGATGCCCTGGAGCATACTGCATACAGGAGTTGACGCCGCACCGAATATTGTTGTAACACCCATGATGAGGAGAATTCTTCCGCCGACATCTGTAATAAGCGGATCGTTATACACAAGTCCCATAATCGGGAACGAAAGTGCCATCATACCGAGAGCCATCGGGAATGTAAAAAGCATTGTAAGGCGGATAACAGTTTCGATTGACTTTTTGAGTTCGTCCTTGTTGCCCTTTGTCCATGCACTTGTTACATTCGGCATAGCACTTGAACCGAACACCTGTGTTACGGCTGTTACAAGCTGAAGAAAAGTGAGGGCGGCTGAGTAGCAGCCCCAAAGGCTGGTGTGGATTGTCTTTGTGTCGGCATAGAACATATCGGCTGTAAAATACTTACTGTACTGTGCCTGCAGAGCCTGCGGATTAGTTTCAATCATATTGAGGAGTACACGCTGAACAATTACCTGGTCAATAAGCGAGCCTACGCTCATAATGAGTGAACCCATTGCAACAGGAATGGCTGTTTTGAGAATCTTGTTAAAAGTTTCCCTTTTGGAACGAGCCTCTACGGAATTACGGTAGTATTCTTCCGGAATTCCATCACCCTGAATTTTAAATTTGAGAATATAGAACACAAATGATGCGGCGCTTCCGAGGGTGATACCCATAATTGCACCGGCAACCGAGAATGAAACGATTGTCTGATAAGCCTCGGTTTGATTTGCAATGTAAAGTCCGAAAACCGTGCCTGACTCAGCATAAGAATTCATACCGAGGTGCGCAATGATGTAAGCGAGGAATGCACCGATAAAGAGCTTGATTGTTGCCTCTATAATTTCCGAAACGGCAGTCGGGAACATGTTGCGCTGACCTTCATAGTATCCTCTGTAAATTGAAACGAGGCAACCGAATAATACCGTCGGAGAAAGGCAGAGCATACCGAGCAATGAATACGGTGACTCAATAATCTGAACATAGATAAAGCTTGCACCGACAAGAATTGCAAATGAAAGAATGCCGACAATAACGAAGAAAGGAATTGAAACCCTATGAATTTGTTTTACATCGTTAAATCGTTTTTGTGCCGTACTTTCAGATACAAGTCTTGAAATTGCTATCGGCAGACCGCCCGTTGCAACTGTGAAAATTACGACAAAAATTTCGTAGGCATTACTGTAAAGACCCAGACCGAAAGATGCAAAATTGACGGTTTCCGTTCCGCCTGCAACAGCCTGTTCAAAAGAAACACCGGAGAAAATACCTGTAAGAATAACCTTGTCAAGAAGTCCGAAAACCTTGACAATTACCATACTTAAAGTAAGAATTGCCGCACCTTTGACAAAGGTTTGAGAAGCGTCCTTCTCAGCGTTTGCAACGGCATTGTATTTTTTAGTTTTTAATTTAGACAAAAATAATCACCCATTAATAAAAAATCAAAGTTCAAAATCCTCATCAGTATCGTCAATCTTGATACCGCAGATGTTGCAGAATACAGAATTTTTAGGAATAACAGCATTGCATCCGGGACATCTTCTCTGATCTTTTGCCACGGCAATATGTTCGTTTACAACATCAAGATTATCTTTCAAATCGGAAATTTCCGAAACGATAAGCTTAATCTGCTGTGAATTGTCTGTTCCGTGAACCTCAGATTTGTATGTAAGAGCACCGAGTTCACGAAGCTTTTTGTTGATATCGCCTCTGATTTCAGCGGCAGTAATCTTGTGCTTTGAAACATCATAAACTGTTGACGCTTTCTGCGAAACAGCAGATGCACAGGCTTTTGCATTGACAACTACATCGTCAAAAATTTCATCAAATTTTCCCATATTAATCCGACCTTTCTTAAAATTATCTCATCATAAAAACAAATTATGAACAAGAATTCTGTTTTGTTCAATATATGACAATTTCACTTCCGTATGCAATCACATATGTCGTATTATAACACCGTTGACAGCATTAATCAACTGTGTTATTGACCATAAAACTGCATTATCCCGGACTTTCTTTGAATAAGTTCATCAAAACGGTAAATGTATTCGTACGGATATTTAAAATTGAATATTCTTTCGAGATAATCGGGATTGTTGCGTTTCAGTTTTGTAACACCTCCCGAACCGCAGGCAAGGATTGTGTGGGTTTCGTCCATAACATAAACATTGTACAGGCTTTCAAAGCCTTTTTTTGACCAGCCGACATTTTCAAGATTACCGACCATTCTGCTCTGGCGATACATATAGTACGGAATGTACTCGTTTTGTCCGAGAATATTCTGTGTGTATGCAAGCATTTCTCTTGCATCTCTCGCCTGTTGCAAATCAAGCGTTACTCCCTCGGTTGTAAGGCGTGACGCTCTTTTCATGCACAGCGTGTGAACCGTGATACATTCCGCATTCAGCCTGACGATTGAATCAAGTGAATTTTTAAAGCTTTCGGGGGTATCTGTCGGCAAGCCTGCAATGAGGTCTGTGTTGATATTATCAAAGCCGCATTTTCTTGCAAGCTCAAAAGCGTCAAAAAACTGCTGAGCAGTATGCTTTCTTCCGATAGTTTTCAGCACCTCATCGTTTACAGTCTGCGGATTTATGCTGATTCGGTCAACTTTGTTTTCTTTTAAAGCAAATAGTTTTGCAATGTCAATTGTATCGGGGCGACCTGCCTCGACAGTAAATTCACGACAGGTTGACATATCAAAGCTTTTGTTTACTGTTCTAAGCACCGTATCAAGCTGTTCGGCACTCAGAGTAGTGGGAGTGCCGCCGCCGAAATATACGGTTTCAAGTCTTAAGCCAAGCTTGTTTGCAATTTCGGCTGTCCGTTTAATTTCTTCGCATAATAGCTTTGTGTACGGTTCAATCAGCTTTTCAGCCCTTTCGATTGACGCCATTACAAATGAGCAATAACTGCACCTTGACGGACAAAAAGGGATTCCGACATAAAGACTGAACGATTCGGGTTTTGAAAGTTCAAGAATTTTTCGTTCGTTATGCTCGGTTTCCCTTGACAATGCTATTTTTTCGTTGCTGACAAAAAAGTCTTTCTCAAACTTTTTTACAGCCTGTTCTTCACTTGATTCTTCGGCAAGTCGTCTTAAAAGCTTTACGGGGCGAACTCCCGTAAGTATTCCCCACGGCTGTGTAAGTCCCGTAAAGTCACAAAGGAGTTTGTACAAAAGCTGTGCCGAAACAAGCTCGTTGTCATCATCCGTAAGCCTTTTTACAGCTGTTTCGGACTTATTAAAAGAGCCGATATTCACCGAAATTGTGATTTTATCCGAAACCTCCGTATAGATACACGGAGGCTGTGGTTCTGAAAAATCTCTTATTACCGTTATTTTTTCATTTGGAAAGAAAAGCCTTGTAAGATTTTCAAGTTCAAAATGAAAATTGTGATTTTTTACATATAAATTCATATTAAAGAATCCTCATCAGCGGATTGTATTTTCTCTCGTGGTCAAGGGTTGTTGTCGGTCCGTGACCGGGAATTACACGATAATCACCCTCAAGATTTTTAAGCTTTCTGATTGACTTTGCCATTTCGGCATCGTCACCTGTGGGAAAGTCTGTTCTGCCGTATGATTCGCAGAAAAGAGTATCTCCCGAAATAATCGTGTCATCAAAAATATATGAACCGCAACCGCTTGTATGTCCCGGCGTGGTGATATATTTGATTTCAGTATTGCCGAGCATGAAATTGTCACCGTCTTTAAGCAGAATATCGGCTGAGAACGGTTTGAGTGAAAGTCTGTGCTTTTCGGTAAGATTGAGTGTAGGATTGCTGAGAAATTCGTTATTCTTCTCGCCCGTAACAATTTTTGCGTCAAACTTTTCCGCAAGCTGTTTTGCATAGCTTATGTGATCGTAGTGACCGTGTGTAAGAATTACATATTCAAGCTTTCCGCCGTTTTTCTCAATTTCAGAATTGAGTTCTTCATTCGGTGCGCCCGGATCGGTTACAGCCATTTTGCCTGTTTTTCTGTCTGTAAGCAAACAACAGTTTGTCATAAGAACCGTAACATTAAAAATTTTTACATCTATCATATTTTCAAATCCTTTGTGTTGATTTCAATAGTAACGGGACCGTCATTCACAAGCGAAACCTTCATATCGGCACCGAAAATTCCCTTTTCAACACGCTCAATTCCGTTATCGTGCATTTTTTTGCAGAAATATTCGTAGAGCGGATCGGCTGTGTCAGGTCTTGCGGCAGCCATAAAGTTAGGGCGTCTGCCGTGTGAGCAGTCGGCGCAGAGGGTAAAGTTTGAAATTACAAGCACCGAACCGTTTACATCGGCAAGAGCAAGATTCATTTTATCATTTTCATCCGTAAAAATTCTCAGACCTGCAATTTTTGCGGCAAGTGCGTCCGCCTCTTTTTCGGTGTCACCGTTTTCAACTCCGAGAAGAATAAGAAAACCCGTACCGATTTCGCCCACGGTTTTTGAATCAACTTCAACCTTGGCCATGGTAACTCTTTGTAAAATTGCTTTCATAAATTATAACCTCAATTACAGTCTTTTTACTTCGATTGTTCCGTTGATGTCGGAAAGCTTTGAAATTACACCACGGAGGTGATTTCTGCCCATTACATCAATTGTTGCGGTAACTACGGCAGTGCCGTTGCCGGCCTCTCTTGAATTAAGCGAATGTATAAAAATGTGCATATCCGAAAGCTTGATTGTAACATCTGCAAGAAGTCCTGTTCTGTCGGTTGCGGTGATCTGGAGCGTACTTCTGAACGCCTCTCCTACCTCGTCCTCCCAGTAACAGCTTACCCATCTTTCGGGTTCTTCACTTTTACTGATATCTTTCGGCACATTCGTGCAATGCCTTTTATGAATTGAAACGCCGTAGCCCCTTGTAATATAGCCGATAATATCGTCACCCGGCAGAGGATTGCAGCACTTTGAGAATTTTACAAGAACATCGTCTGCACCCTCAATTACAACGCCTGCGGATGCCTTCGGTCGCTTTACGGGTGCTTGCGGAACATCAATTTCTTCAATATCTGACGCATATGCTTTCTGATATTCTTCTTTGAGCCTTGGCATTATCTTCCAAAGCTGAATACCGCCGTAGCCTACTGCAGCATAGAAATCATCCATGGAATTATACTGCTTTTTAATCATCAGTTTCTGGAGAAAATCGGGATATTCTTCTTCGGAAAGATTGATGCCGTGGCGCTTGAACTCCTTGTCAAGCATCTGCCTGCCTTCGGCAATATTTTCATCACGCTTTTCATGCTTATACCATGAGCGGATTTTTGATTTTGCCGATGCGGTTTTACAGATATCAACCCATCCCCTGTTTGGGTGTTCCTCTTTCTGGGTGATAATTTCGCAGATATCGCCTGTTTTAAGCTTATAGTCAATCGGAACGATCTTTCCGTTGATTTTAGCACCGACCATTCTGTGACCTACCTGTGTGTGAATAAGATAAGCCATATCAATCGGAGTTGACCCCTGCGGAAGATTGAACACATCGCCTCTCGGGCTGAACACATAAACATCGTTTTCCGTAAAATCGTTTCTGATATTCTTTGCGATGTCGGTAACATCTTCTGCCTCAAGCTGATCAAGAATCATATCCTTGACCTTTTTGATGTTCTCCTCCATTTTGTCATTATTTTTACCGCCTGCGCCCATTCCAAGCTTATACTTCCAATGGGCGGCGATTCCGTATTCGGCGGTGTAATGCATTTCCCATGTTCTTATCTGAATTTCAAAAGGAATTGCGTTTTTGTCGAGTACGGTTGTATGGAGCGACTGGTACATATTCGGCTTAGGCATTGATATATAGTCCTTGAAGCGGTTAGGAATAGGCTTGAATATATCATGCACTACACCGAGAACATTGTAGCAATCGGATACTGTATCAACGATTACACGCACGGCAAAAATATCAAAAATCTGATCCATTGTTTTGCCCTGCATATATGTTTTGCGGTAAATACTGTTAATACTCTTTACTCGACCGCTGATATACACACCGGGGATTGTACCCTCGGTTTTTGCGAGAATCTGGTTCTTAATGGATTCAATAAACTTGTCACGACCCTCTTCGGTCATAAGAAGATCGTCTTCGATTTCCTTATAGCCGATTGGATCAAGGTACTGAAGAGAACGATCCTCAAGTTCGTCTTTTATGGTTTTAATACCGAGCCGATGAGCAATCGGAGCAAACACCTGCATATTTTCAAGTGATTTATCTCTTCTTTTTTGTTCCGGCATACAATTCATTGTACGCATATTATGAAGCCTGTCGGCAAGCTTGATGATAATTACACGGATATCATCAGCCATTGCGATAAGCATTTTTCTTATATTTTCAGCCTGTTGCTGTTCACGGGTTGAGTACGGAATTTTTGAAATTTTTGTAACGCCGTCAATCAGCTTGGCAACATCCGCACCGAAAAGCTTTGTAACCTCTTCAAGTGTGACTCCTGTGTCCTCTACTGTGTCATGAAGCAATGCACCGCAGACGGAATCGGTATCCATACCGAGCTCTGCAACAATACAGGCTACCGAAACGGGATGAAGAATGTACGGAATTCCCGATACTCTGCGCTGGTCACCGTGAGCTTTTTCGGCAAATTTATATGCCTTTTCGATTTTATCCATATCGTAAGTGTTGGCAGCAGATGCGGAAAGAATCTTTTTCAGTTCCGTAAAATCCTGATAGTGTGCAACATTTGAAAATTTACCCATCAGAATACCTCCCTTAATTTCTTGATAATCGGGGCTGATTCGAGGTCAACCCTGCCGTTTACGGGCAGGACTGAAATTTTTGAGGTTTTCATTCCCTCTGAAATTTCGATAAGCCTGAGCTCTCTCATGGCCTCAAGTATCACTTTAATTTTACCAAAAGACAGCCTGTTGTCAAGCATGTGAACCAAAGTTGCGGTTTCAAAAGCGTAACCGCCGTTGCTTTTCAGATATCTGTAAAGCAATGCAAAATCGTTTCTGTCGGGCATTAAATCCGAAAGCTGTGAGCGGTCAAGCTGTTTTCCTCTGCAAAAATCCTCATAGTTTGTACGGCTGTCAAGGAGCTTTTCGGTATCGCAGTCCGAAGATTTTATATCTTTGACAATTACGGAAACAGACACATTTCCGTTGTACTCATTGCGGTCAAGATTTACTGCAAGATCAAGTGTTTCACCGATTTTATACGGAAATTCTTCGGTTGATGTAAAGAATTTCATTGCAGTAATCTGTATGTTATTGCGGGACAGAGTGAGTCTTAAATGCCTGTTTGCCGAAAGCGGAGTAATGTTCTTCAATGTCATATTGTACAAACCGAAAACAGGCGTCGGATTGCCGGCACCGTAGGGTTGCATAAGCGACAGAGAATCAATCAAATCAAGGTTTATGTATGCCGGATTGAGCTTGCACTCAATGTTGATTTTATCATACGGCATCTTGCCGAAATTGTCGGCAAATTCGTTTATTTTCCTGCGAAAAGCAGGGATATTCTCGGAATCAAGAGAAAGCCCGACAGCCATAGGATGACCGCCTCTGTGTGTGAGAAGATCCGAACAGGCAAAAACAGCGTCACAAAGAGGAAACCCCTCAACACTTCTGCCCGAGCCCTTTGCAATATCACCGAGCTTTGAAATGACGATTGCCGGCTTGCCGTAAGCCTCTTTGACTTTGGCGGCAATAAGTCCGATTACGCCCTGATGCCAGCTTTCACCGTCAATTACTATGATTTTATCATTGACAAGCGACGGTTTTCTGCGGATTATTCCGTCAATTTTTTCAAGAATATCACGCTCAATCTCTTGCCTTTCGGAGTTGTCAACGCAGAGTTGCGATGAAATTTCAGCCGCCTCATCATAATCTTCCGTAAGAAGAAGCGACACCGATTTTTCGGACAAACCGAGTCGTCCTACTGCATTTATTCTCGGAACAATTGTAAATGACACATTTGTTGAAGATACGGTTTTTCCCGTAAGACCGGAATTTTTGATAAGCGCCTGCAGTCCGGGACGGTCGGTATTTGTAATGCTTTCAAGTCCGTGTTTGACAAATACTCGGTTTTCATCCTTCAGCTCAACAACATCACCGATTGTGCCGATGCTCAAAAGGTCGGAATAGTTGTCAAGCAAGGTGGTTGTATCGCAGTATTCGCCTTCAAGCGCCATAATCAGCTTGAACGCAACGCCCACCCCCGAAAGATTTTTGAATCTGCTTTTACAGTCCTCTCTGTGCAAGTCAACTACGGCACAAGCCTTTGGCAACTCGCCTGAGGGCATATGGTGGTCTGTGACCACGGTATCAATTCCGAGTGAGCTTGCGTATGCAACCTCCTGTGCTGCCGCAATTCCGTTATCAACCGTAATTATGAGTTTTATTCCACGCTCATTGAGTTTGTCAACAGCGTTTTTGTTCATTCCGTAGCCCTCGGTTTCACGGGACGGAATATAGTACATTGCGTTTGCGTCAATTGTTTCAAGGTAAGAATATAAAAGTGCTGTTGAGGTGACACCATCGGCATCATAATCACCGTAAACACAAATCGGTTCACCGCAATCAAGCGCCTTGTTAATGCGTTCAACAGCCTTATCCATATCTTTTATTTCAAACGGATCGGCAATGAAAGAATCGTTGTAAAGAAAGCTTTCAATTTCATCTTTCGTTGTAATATTCCGTATCTGAAGCAGCATTGCAACAATTGCAGGCAGCTCATAGCGGGACTGAATCTCCCCCGCCTTAGTTTTATCAAGTTTTGCAACCGACCACAGCTTCAAAATGCCGCTCCCTTTCGTTTGTATAGTTTAATAAATTATTCACCAAAGAATCCGTTATTGCTTAATTCGTTCCATTTAAGATACATATCTTTGTAGTTATCCTTAATAAATTCACGAATAATTCTTACTTCTCTTTCAGAGAGGATTCCCTGTCTTTCAACAGTTGTGTCACCGTTACTTTTAACAAAAAACTTAGCTGAACCAGATTCAGTAAGTTTCTTATCACTTGCATGGACATGCATAGCCTCAATAATACAATGTGCGGTATAATAGAGATAGTAACCGCATACTTTAAATTCATAATATTTAGGCACGGCTACACCTCCATATATTTTTTATTTTTATTATAATAATCAAATACAATCTGAATTTCTATATCATCCATACTTGTTTCAATTACTTCCTGATTATAATCAAACACAAGTGCTTTATTAGGGCGATTCAAATTTAAAACCCTGATGTAATCTCCTGATTTTGTAAACGCATAACCGTTTATAATCAAATCAGCATTGTCAGCAATTGTCTTAAAATCAATCATAACTGATTCTCACTTTCTCTATCTGTTTTAAAAATTCATCAGGATCAATATACAGATTTTCAAGAATCGGCACTAAATCTATATATTCCTCTTCTTCGGGAAGCCCTTTATATTTTGCTGTCACTGCAATATAACCGTTTTCCCATTCAAGTATTTTTGTATATCTTTCGAGTTTTGATGAAGTTCTGAATCTGATAACATAGCCGTTAAAGCTGAATAGTGTATAATTTCCGTTACTGCTTAATATTGCTTCATTCGTCATATTCGTTACTCCTTTCAAAATCAGTTATTATACTTTTCAAGCATTGATTCTGCGTGTTTAAGTGCGGCGTCGGTTATATCAACACCGCCGATTATTCGTGCAAGTTCGCCTGCTCTGCCGTTATGGTCAAGGAGGGTTACATTTGTAAATGTTCTTCCTTTTTCAACCTGTTTGCGGATAAGATAGTGATAATCCGCAAGAGCTGCGATTTGTGCCTGATGTGTCACGCAGAGAACCTGACTGCTTTTGCTGACTTCACGCAGTTTTAAGCCGACCTTTTCTGCCGCTGAACCCGAAATACCTGTGTCAACCTCATCAAAAATGAGGGTATCAACCGTATCCGTGCTTGCGAGAACTGTTTTGATTGCAAGCATCATTCTTGAAAGCTCACCGCCCGATGCGATTTTTGCAACAGGGCGAGGTGTTTCACCCGGGTTTGCGGAGATGAGCAGTTCCATTTTATCCGTACCCTTTGAATTTGGTTCGCACTTTTCAAAGTACGGAACAAGCTCAACATTCGGCATATTCAAAAATGCCATTTCGGATTTTACTTTTGTTGCAAAGGTTTTTGCGGCTTTTCTGCGGAGAGTACCGAGTTTTTCGGCAGCCGCAAGCATTTTTTCTTCGCTTTCTCTGCATTTTTCCGCAAGCTCGTCACGGTTGCGGTCATAGTTCATAAGTTCGTCAAGTCTTGCCTGATATTTTTCGGCAAGATCCGAAAGCTCGTCTGACGGACAATTATATTTTCTTGTAAGACGATTGATAAGGTCAAGCCTTTCTTCAACTTCTTCAAGCCTTTGCGGATCGGATTCAAGCGAATCAATAGCGTCGGAAATGCTGTCACAACAATCCTTTAAATTGTAATATGCATCTGTAAGCGTATTTGCAATTTCTTCATATTCAGCATTATATGATGACGCTTTTTGAAGGGCAGTTGATGCAGAATCGACCGATTCAAGACCGCCGCCATAGTTTTCGTCACCGTCAAGAGCCATTTTAGCATCATTGAGCAGAGAAAAGATTTTCTCAAAGCTCATAAGCGCTGTTCTTTCGCTCTCAAGCTCCTGTTCTTCGCCCTGCTTAACATCGGATTCTGTGAGTTCATTTACCTGATATGAAAGTAAATCAATTTCTTTCAATCTTTCACTTTCGTCCGAATCGGTTGAATTTAATTTCTTTTTGAGAATTTTATATTCATCATAACATTTTTTATAATCAGTCAAAAGCTTTTCACAACCGCCGAAACGGTCAATATAATCAATATGAGTTTCAGGAGAGAAAAGTTCGTAGCTTTCGTGCTGACCGTGAATGTTTATAAGGTGCTTTGAAAGTTCTTTGAGCATTGAAACCGTTGCAGGCTTGCCGTTGATTTTACAACTGCTCTTGCCGTTTCTGTTGAGAGTTCTCTGCAAAATGAGTGTTCCCTCGTCATCGGAAAAGCCGAGTTCATCAAGCTTTTCAACAATACTTTGGTTAATATCGTCAAATTGGGCACTTACAAAGGCTGAATCAGCCTCGGTGCGAATAATTTCCTTTGATGTCCGCTGTCCCATAATTGCATTGATTGCGTCAATTATTATACTTTTACCTGCACCTGTTTCACCTGTGAGGACATTAAGACCGTTTTCAAAATCTATTGAAGTTTTTTCAATCACGGCAATGTTTTCTATATATAAAGTTCTGAGCATTTCAATCAGTCCTGTCAAATAAGCTTTTTGAGTTCTTCGGTAAGTGACACCGCAAGATCGGCTGTTCGGCAGGCAATGAAAATTGTATCGTCACCTGCAATTGTTCCGACAACAGACGGATAGTCGGCTGAATCGAGTGCGGCACAAACTGCCTGTGCCATACCGCTGAGGGTTTTTATTACAACAAGATTCTGTGCTACATCTATTGAATTTACCGAAGTGCTGAAAAGATTTGAAAAATTGGTACGGATATCGGTTGAACTGCGAGATGCAGAAACATAGCGATATTTTCCGTCACTTCCGAGAGTTTTAACAAGGCGTAAATCCTTGATATCTCTTGAAATTGTAGCCTGCGTCGCCTTGAAACCTTCTTCACGAAGTCGGGTAAGCAACTCATCCTGTGTTTCAATGGGATGTTCGGCTATAATATCAAGAATTCGTGCGTGTCGCCCTGTTTTCATCAAAAATCCCTCTCTTTCAGTTTTTCATTGAGCAGTTTATAAAAATTGCGGTTATGAAGTAACGCAAGTTTAAGCTTTAAATCGGATTTGCGGATTACAACCCTGTCGGTTGCAAGAACAGAAACATTTTTTTCACCGTCAATTGTCAGCACACAACAGCATTCTTCGGGGATTTTCACATGAACCGAAAGCTCCGATTCTCCGCTGAAAAGTACTGAACGGGAAAATAATGAATGGGGACAAACGGGAGTCATAAGAATACATTCCATTTTCGGTGCGAGGATTGGTCCGCCTGCCGACAATGAATAAGCGGTTGAGCCTGTCGGAGTTGCAAAAAGCAGACCGTCCGCTCTGTATTTTGAAATTTCGTCACCGTCAAGCGTCAGGTGCAAATCAATTGTTTTTGAAAGCTGACCTCTTGCGACAACGGCATCGTTCACTGCAAGATAGTGCTTTGAGCCGTCCTCTTTTATGACCTCAACATCAAGCAAAATTCTCTCCTCTGTTGCGTAATCACCCGTAATAAGTCGTTCAAGCTGTTCATATTCGTGCGGTTCAACATCTGCGGCAAAACCGAGTCTGCCGACATTAACACCGATAAGCTGTTTATCTGCTTTTGCAGCATATTTTGCGGCATGGATAATCGTTCCGTCACCGCCTACTGTAATTGCCATATCGCAGTATTCAAAAAGCTCCGTAATATTTTTTGAATAATGAATGTGGATTCCCTTAAAATACTGACTGCATTCCTCAATCATAGCAATTTCTGCATTTTTATCAAGAAGAAAAAGAGAAATCTTTTTTGCATATTTAATTGCCCGTTCTTTTGAAAGATTGACCACTAATGCAAATTTCATAAAAGCACCTGCTCATTTTTTGTCAAGAGCGGCATGTGAATTTTCAACAAGCTGCTCGGGTGTTACATCTGTGTATGACTTTGGATCATCACTCTTGCGAAGATGGATAAGGTATTCTATATTGCCCTCGGGACCTTTGATTGGCGAATAGTCGAGATTAAGCACATCAAAGCCGTTTTCAAGGCAGAAATCAAATATTTTTCTGACAACCTCAACATGAACGGCAGGATCACGAACTACGCCCTTTTTGCCCACCTTTTCCCTGCCTGCCTCAAACTGCGGTTTGATTAGGCAGACAGCCTGTGCGTTTTCGCTCATAAGCTGTCTTGCAACAGGCAAAATCAGCTTTAATGAAATGAACGAAACATCAACCGAGAAAAAGTCAATTTCATCGGGAACCTGCTCCCTTGTAACCTTTCTCATATTGGTGCGTTCAAGATTGACAACACGGGGATCGTTGCGAAGCTTCCATGCAAGCTGACCGTAACCGACATCAATTGAATACACCTTTTTTGCACCGTTTTGGAGCATACAGTCGGTAAAGCCGCCAGTTGATGCACCGATATCCATTGTTATCTTATCTTTTAAATCAAAGTCAAAATTGTCTATGGCCTTTTCAAGCTTTAAACCGCCACGGCTGACATATTTCTGTGTGTTGCCCCTTACTTCAATTTTAACATTTTCATCATAAGAAGTTCCGCACTTGTCGGCTTTCTGATTGTCAACATAAACCTGTCCCGACATTATAATCGCCTTAGCCTTTTCACGGCTGTCGGTAAAGCCCTTTTCATATACAAGAATATCAAGTCTTTTTTTCATTCTAATTCTTTTCCTTTAAATTTTTGGTAATGGTGTTCACCATTCCGTCATCATCGAGTTTCAGTTCATGAAGAGCCTCGCTGACAGACATCTGCTTGACAAATTTGTCATCAATAGCCTTTATATGATAATCTCCGCAGAACTGTGTGCAACAGAGTAAATCGGAGAAATTTCTCGCAATACCGCCGTTTTTGATGCCCTCTTCAAAAAACCACACATTATCGAAATCTGCCGCAAAATCAACGGCATTTTCGTCAATCGGTTTAATTCTGCAAAGTTTTAATATGCAAATCTCAACGCCCTGTTTTGCAAGGGTTTCCTTGGCTTTGCAGGCATAAGAGAAAAGTCTGCCGTAGGTTATGAGAAGATTTTTACAATTCGGATTTCCGTAAACATCGTATGAAAGATCTTCTTCACCGAAATCATCGGGTTTGTAAAGCTCTCCGCCACGGGGATAACGCACAACAGCGAGGCTGTCGCAAATGTAAATTGCGGTTGAAAGAGATTTTTTCATACCGTCAAAATATGCCGGAGAAAAAATTGTTGTGTTCGGAATGGTGTTGAGTATCGAAACATCAAACACACCCTGATGAGTTTCACCGTCATCACCAACAATTCCTGCACGGTCAACCCCAATTACGAGGTGAAGCTTTCCGAGAGCCGCATCATGCAAAAGCTGGTCATAGGCTCTCTGGAGAAATGTTGAATACACGGCAAAAACAGGTCGCATACCCTTTGCGGCAAGTCCGCATCCAAAAGTTACTGCGTGTTCTTCAGCAATACCGACATCAAAAAATCTTTCCTTAAAAAGCCTTGAAAATTCGGTAAGTCCCGTTCCTCCCGACATTGCGGCTGTAATTGCGCAAATCTTTTTATCATTCTCGGCAAATTCGCACATAGTCTTTCCGAACTCAGCCGAAAATCCCTTGTGACTTGAAAGCGGTTCGCCCGAATCAATATCAAACCTGCCTATTCCGTGAAATCCGCCCGGATTGTCCTCGGCAGGCTGATAGCCTTTGCCTTTTTTGGTAACAACATGAACAAGAACGGGAGAATTCACCTTTTTTGCACACTCAAACGCATTTTCAAGCTCATCAATGTTGTGTCCGTCAATAGGTCCGAGATAGGTAAAACCGAAGCAGTCAAAAAGAGTGTTTTTGTACACAAGATTTTTAAGTTTAGACTTTCCTCCCTGAAGAAATCTTTTCAGAGGTTTTCCGATAAGCGGAATGTGTAAAAGAATTTTTTCCGTAATTTTCTTGACTCGCATATACCACGGCTGAATTCTTACCGTTGTAAGGTAGCGTGACAATGCGCCTACATTCGGTGAAATGGACATTTTGTTATCATTGAGAACAACAATAAAGTTCTTGTTGAATCTGCCTGAGTTGTTCATTCCCTCAAAAGCAAGTCCACCCGTAAATGAACCGTCACCAATCACGGCAACGGTGTAGCTTTGGTCGCCCATAAGGTGTTTTGCTCTTGCAATTCCGTATGCGGCTGATATTGATGTACTGCTGTGACCTGTGTTAAAATCGTCGTATTTGCTCTCGGCACGCTTCGGAAAGCCTGAAATTCCGCCTTTTTTGCGGATTGTGTCAAACTGCTCGTAGCGTCCCGTCAGCAGCTTGTGGGTATATGCCTGATGTCCGACATCCCATACAATGCTGTCTTTCGGCAGATTAAAGCTACGCTCAAGAGCAACGGTAAGTTCAACAACACCGAGGTTCGGTGAAAGATGTCCGCCGTTTACAGACACGGTTTCAACGAGCTTTTCCCTTATTTCGGTACACAGCTTTTCAAGCTGTTCGTCATTAAGCTTTTTGACATCATGCGGTGATTTAATTTTAGAAAGCAGTTCATACTCACCCATAATTTATTTCCTATCCGTATAATTAATATTTGCAAAAAATTATTTATTTCTCTTTGCAAGCTTGTAAGCAAATTCTTCAAGCTCTTTTGTATCACCGTCAAAGCCATGAAGTGCGTTGACAGCTTTTTCGGTAAGTTCATCAACAAGCTCACGGCACTTTTCAATTCCGAGAAGTGAAACATAGGTTGATTTGCTGTTTTCTGCGTCACTGCCTACAGGCTTGCCGAGTTCCTCATCGGAGGAGGTTACATCGAGAATATCGTCCTGAATTTGAAACGCAATACCGATGCATTCGCCGAATTCAGAGGCGGCTTTAATTTGCTTATCGTTTGCACCTGCGCTTATACAGCCCAGTTCACAAGCCGCTTTGATAAGACAGGCTGTTTTTTTGTAGTCCATTTCACGAAGGACTTCAATCGGAGCGTTTGTGTTTTCGCTCATAAGGTCAATCACCTGACCGCCTATCATTCCTGTCGCACCTGCGTATTTTGAAAGTACGGAAACACCTCTGCAACACGCAGAAGTTCCGCAGATTTTTACTGTCTTTTCGTTTGTAAGGGTTTCGAAGGCAAGCGTCAGAAGGGCGTCGCCTGCAAGCAATGCGATATCTTCGCCGAATACCTTGTGGTTTGACGGCTTGCCTCTTCTGAGGTCATCGTTGTCCATACACGGCAAATCATCGTGAATGAGAGAATATGTGTGAATCATTTCAATTGCACAGGCAAATGCCGTTGCAGACTCTTCACTTCCGCCGCAAAGGCTGTTAAACGAGAACACAAGATACGGACGGACACGCTTTCCGCCTGCCTCAAGGCTGTAAGCCATTGCGTCAATCAGCTTTTTTTCACGGCAATCCGTACTCGGCAGACAGCTCTTTAAAGCGTTTTCAATATTTTTTGCATAATCTTTAGTCATTGTCATCACCCTTTGAAAGCTTTGAAATTCTCTCGTTTATATCAATAATTTTACCCTTGCATTGTTCAAGCTGTTTCATACAATAAGCAAGGAGTTCACACGCTTTTGCGTACTCCTCCATTGTCTGTTCGAGAGTAAGTTCACCGCTCTCCATTTTTGAAACCGTTTTTTCAAGCAGTTCGTTTGCCTGCTCAAAAGTCAAATTTTTATTTTCCATTGGTTTTTACCTCTGTACCTGCATATTCAAGCAGTCTTTGCATACGGTGATTTGCACCGCTTCGGCTGATTGGGGTTGAAAGATTCTGTCCCAAATCACGAAGTGACATATCGGGATTTTCAAGCCTTAAATATGCGATTTCACGCAAGTCCTCGGGCAAAGAATCGATTCCGACTGTCTTTTTTATATGTTCGATTGCACTGAGCTGTTTTGCAGACGCCGTTGCGATTTTTCCGATATTCGCAACCTCGCCGTTAATTCTGCGGTTCACATTGTTGCGAACCTGCTTTATTGCCTTTGTACCCATAATTTCCATTGATCTTATCGGTGAGCCTATGTAGGTAAGCAAGTCACAAATCTGCTCACTCTCCTTAAAATAGACAATGTAACTGCCGCTGCGGACAACCGTTTTTGGAATAAGGGTACATTCGGTTATTTCGGAAAGAATCTTGCACAAATCCTGAGAAAGATTTTTGTGCGGAACACAGAATTCAAGATGATAGCTTTTCATGGGATCGGATACCGAACCGCAGCTAAGAAAAACGCCACGCAAAAACGCTTGCGAAAGTTCTTCGCTTGAAAGATTTGCCCTGTTGACACGCAAAGTAATCTGACCGTCCGTATGACCGAAATCTTCAAAAATACGCTTGCAATCGTTTCCGTCAACCACAATTATTTTGTAAAGATGGCTGTCGCTTGATTTTGTTCGCAAAGCCGATTGTTTTTCAATTATCGGCATATATAAATTCTGCAAAAGAAATATAAGACGATTTCCCGCATAATTGCTTTCTGTTGTGAAGGTTATTTTGTTCGGAGAAAAATTTCTGCTGAATAAAAGCATTCCGTAAAGCTCCGCTTTTAGAGCCTCACGGTCAAACTGTTCAACCGAACAAATTTCTTTTTTTACATCCGAGGAAAATGACATTTCTGCACCTTACCTGTCAATATCTCTGTGCTGAATAACACACCTATAGCCTTTTTCACGAAAGTGGTCGTTCAGCTGCATTGCGATTGTAACACTTCTGTGCTTGCCGCCCGTACAACCTATGCCGACAACAAGCTCGCTTTTGCCCTCTTTGAGATAGAGCGGAACAGAAAAATCGAGCATACTCAAAAGTCGCTTTAAAAATTCGGTTGTTTCTTCACTTTCAAGAACATAGTCACGCACATCTTTGTCAAGTCCTGTAAGATGTTTGAGTTCTGGAATGTAAAAAGGATTAGGCAGACAACGCACATCCATAATGAGATCTGCCTCAAGCGGAATTCCGTATTTGAAACCGAACGACATAAATGTCAGCGTAATGCTTTGTGAAGTGTCCTCCATGAACATTGACATAATTCGCTCTCGGAGCTGTTTGTTTGACATATATGTAGTGTCAATGTTATAATCGGCTGTTCTTTTAATAGGCAAAAGAAGCTCCCTTTCAAGCTCAACGGCAGACAGTACCGAACCGTCCTTGAGTTTATCCGAAAGAGGATGTCTTCTTCTTGTTTCCTTATAACGAACAACGAGCCTGTCCGTCATTGCGTCAAAGAACAATACCTTTACATTTTCGTAATGCATTTTGAAGTGTTCAATCTGGGAACACATTTCCTCAAATTTTTCATTTCCTCTTACATCGACAACAACCGCAACCCTCTTCATTGAATCATCTTCAGATTTGAGGCAAAGCCGATAGAGTGTTGACAACAGACTTGACGGAAGATTGTCAACACAATAATAACCGATGTCTTCAAGCACATGAAGAGCGCCTGTTTTGCCTGCACCTGACATTCCCGTAATGATTACAAATTCCATAAAATTACACCTTTTTGCTTTATAGAAAAATAAGTTCACATTCAAGCTTGTATCCTGTTTCATTTTCAACAGTTTTCTGAATTTCCGACACAAGCTGTTTTACATCGTCAGCCGTAGCCTTTGATTTGTTGATGATAAATCCTGCGTGCTTTTCGCTGACCTGAGCACCGCCGACTGTTTTGCCCTTGAGTCCGCATTGCTCAATGAGCGCACCTGCAAACGCACCCTCCGGTCTTTTGAACACACTGCCTGCGCTCGGATATTCAAGCGGCTGTTTTGTTGAACGGCGGTTCATATAATCGTTCATTCTGTTCTGAATTTCTTCGGGAGCATCTTTTTTAAGTTTGAATACCGCACCTGTGATTATACAACCGTTTTTGCGGTAAACGCTTGTTCTGTAGCCAAACTCAAGATTCTCCGCCTCTGTTCTGCCGATATCACCGTTCTGTGTGATGTGAGAAACGCTGTATACAACATCTTTCATTTCACCGCCGTATGCACCTGCGTTCATAAACAAAGCACCGCCGACTGTTCCCGGAATTCCCCATGCAAATTCAAGTCCCGAAAGTCCGCATTTTTGGGCAAACTTACAAAGGCTTCCCAAAGCTGCACCTGCGCCGCAATAGATTGTTGTATCGTCAATTAATGAAATATTCCTGAAATCACCGTCAAGACGGAGAACCGTGCCGTGGATTCCCTCATCCGGAACCAGAACATTACTGCCATTGCCGAGAAGAATATACTTCTCCTTGCAGACATCGCATTCCTTTAAAATTTTCATCAGCTGAGAAAGATTTGTCACCTTTATGTAAACATCTGCTTTTCCGCCGATTTTAAATGAAGTGTGTCTGCTCATCGGTTCAAATCGTCTTGCGTCACAATCAAGCTTTTGAGCACAGTTATATATAATATCGGTAGTGTCCATTCAATTACCCTCCGTTGTTAGTTTAGAATATGAAATTTCTGTTTCCTGTATTCCGTTACAAAGCGGAATTATTCCCACGTATCAACAATAACCTTTGGTGACGGCGGAAGATCCTCAACAGCCATTCCGAGATTTTTGAGAAGTTCTCTTGCGGCATTGTAGCCCATTTTCTTCTGTCTGTTATTCATGGCGGCAACCTCTATGATTACGGCAAGGTTACGGCCGGGCTTTACGGGAATTGTAAGAGTAGGCACTTCGACACCGAGAATCTTCATATATTCGTTGTCAAGTCCCATTCTGTCATAAACCTTTGCGCTGTCCCATTGCTCAAGGTTGATTACCATATCAATCTTTTCCTGCAGCTTGATAGCGCCCATACCGAAAAGTTTTCTGGCATTGATAATTCCGATACCTCGAAGCTCAATGAAGTGACGGATATTTTCGGGCGACTGGCCATAGAGTGTAGTCTGGGCAGTTCTTCTGATTTCTACGGCATCATCGGCAACAAGACGGTGACCACGCTTAATAAGCTCAATTGCGGTTTCGCTCTTACCGACACCGCTGTCGCCCGTAAGCAGACAGCCTTCGCCGTACACTTCAACAAGAACGCCGTGACGGGTGATTCTCGGAGCAAGCTCTTTGTTAAGATATTGTACAAGTGACGCAGTAAGATCCGATGTACTCTGCGGGGTGCTGAAAATAGACACCTTGTGCAGCTTTGCACTTTCGAGAATTGCGTTTGACGGTTCAATATCACGGCAGATTATTACAGCCGGAGGACCAAAGCTGAAAATGGAGTCAATAACCATTTTCTGAGCCTCCGGACCGTATCTGCCGAGATATGAGAACTCTGTATTACCGAGAACCTGAATTCGCTTGTTGTCAAAGAATTCAAGATAACCCGTAAGCTCAAGTCCCGGTCTGTTGATTTCAACAGTCGATATGTTAGTTTCCTTGTAATTTTCAGCAACATAAACTTCGGTGAGGTTCAATGCTTCTGCAATTTGCGACAGCGGAACAGAAAATTCAACAGACATAAATCATCGTCCTATCTTAAATATTTATTACCTTTCACAAATCAGAGCAACCGCTCTGCCGCCTAACGGGCAGATGTATGCTCTCAGGCTATATACTTATTGCTATTATACACCATAACGCAGTTTTGATAAAGTCTTTTTGTGAATTATTTTTCAATTTTTAATAAAATTTTCTCATTTTTCTGTTACTGTTTTAACAATGTCTGCTTTTAATTCTTTATCGGAACTAATATAACAAATACTCAAATAGCCGTTGTTTTTACCCTTAAAATTATTGAATATGGATAAAGATGTCACGGAAAGGTTGTTATTATTATTCTTCAGCAGAACAATGTGTTCTTTAACTTTTTTCAGTGTGTTTTTATCTTTTGAAAAAAGTTGCAAAGTTTTTGTATCCGAAAGGGCAGTATAGGTCAAAGGCGAAATTGCGGTTTCTTTTGAAATATAGTCAATATCGGTTTTGAGAGTTTTTTCTCCGAGATTTGAGTCGATAAGATACAATTCAAGCTTTGAAAGCGTCAGCGCAGGGATATAGGCTTTCTTTGCCGATATTACGGCTTTTTCAAGGCTGTCAGCCTCAACCGAAACACCTTGCACATCCTCGCTGTTCTCAAGCAGATAGAAATTATACACGGCTTTGCCCGATTTGTTTTCTGCAGTAATCGTCTGAACAAGCGAAGAAGTATCAATTCGGTTTGAATTTGAACAGCCGCCTAAAATCAGAACAATTGCCATAATCGGCAGTAAAAATAATTTTTTATTCATAAAGCTTTCTCCGATATACAAAAAGATAGATTATAGGAATCAGAAGTGCGGAAATAAAATTGAGTACAGTCAGAAAAATATTGTTCAGCAATAATTCTTTTACAGCATTATAACTATCTGCACAAACAAACAAAACAAACATTATAAAAGCTATTATCGAAACAAAAACAAGCGTCCTTTTTGAAGATGTGTTTACAATGCAGTTTGAAACGCTGATAAGGACAGCCGTTACAAAAACGAAAATACAGGCAGTTACTGCGGCAAGGTAAAAGCTGTCAAAGCCTTTCATATCACCAAAATATGCGGTTTTTGACAATAGCTGAACAGAAAACGGTTGCTGTGCAGAATATGCACCGATAACAAAATCGGTAAAAAACAAAGTCAGCATTAATGTGCCGAATATAATAAGAGTTGTAATTACAGGTTGTTTTATTGACAGATTTTTGGTGCTTGTGGAATTGAATCCAAAAATAACAGGCAGAAACGCAAAGATTAAACAGTCTGCAACATTGCTCCGAATATTTGAAAAATCGGGTGTAACAAAGGTGCTGTTCGGTGCAAATTCAAAAGATTTTATATTTCCGAAAAATATCACGGCAAAAGCAATTATGAGAAACGCAAGCACAAAAATGCTGACTCTTGAAAGCGGATTTATCCCCTTTGACGCACCGTAAACACAAATGCAAAGTATCAGAAAAGCAATCACCTTTGTGTCGACATCGGGATTAACTCCCGAAACAAACATATCGCAGAATCTTATCAGAAAAGAAACGGTTATCACGGTGAAATACATACAATAATATGAAGAAACAAAGAAAAAGCCCGTTTGCGATGTGTTTTTTGCAAAGGCTGAGAAATCAAGTCTTGTTCTGTGCTTTATCGAATAAAAAGGAACAAAGCACAACAGAGTGAAAAATATTCCGAATCCGATTGACGCAAGACTTGAAAAAATATTGTCACTCTGCAAAAAGCTCCGCCCCATTAAAAATATCGGAAGCACAGAACATACAAACAGCGAAAGCATAAGTCTTTTTGACGGAAAAGTTACATTTGATTGCATTACATCTCCTCCGTTTCGGGAAATTTCTGAACCTTGATTGTGTGCTTTGAAAGCCTTTTCCAATCTGCTCTGACAAAGACATCACGCATACTCCGCCACGAGAACGGTGCAAGCGATGACATATACGGCACGCCGATTGATGTTTTGGAACACATATTAACAAGCACTCCGCAGGTGAGCAGAACTATTCCCCACAAGCCGAACATTCCGCCTGCGATAACGCAGAAAAATCTCAACACCATAATAGGCGGATAGAGTGCGAATGTGACATAACTGCAAATTGCCGCAGTTGCAACAACCATAAGAGTTGACGAGCTGATTATGCCTGCGCTGACGGCACTTTCACCGATTACAAGCGCTCCGACAATGCTGACAGCGTGTCCGAGCGGCTTTGGAATACGCAGTCCGGCCTCTCTCATGACTTCATAGATAAAGGTTATTAGAATAACTTCAAGTGTTACGGGTAAGGGTGTTTGCGACAAAGAATCGGATGTTTTCACGAGCAATCCGGTCGGAAAATATTCGGGATGAAACTGTGCAAAAGCCGTGTATATTCCCGGCAAAAATACGGCTATAAGGAACGAAATATACTTTAAAATCCGTATAAATGCCGCATAATACGGGCGGTTTGAATAATCATCAACGCTTTGAAATTCTTCTGCAAAAAGGTGCGGAATGATTATCACCGACGGTGTTCCGTCAATCAGAATTGCCACTCTGCCCTCCGACAGCTTTCCGCAGACCGTATCCGGTCTTTCGGAAATCCCGACACCCGAAAAAAGTGATTTTGAATTGTTGTCTTCAAGATAACTGCTTAAATATCCCGACGCAAGAATCATTTTCAGGTTGCAGTTTTCAAGCCGTTCTCTGATTGCTTTAAGAATTTGCTTTGACACGCTGTTTTGAAGATAACAAATCATCATCTGCGTGTTTGAACTGTATCCGCTTGTTATGGTTTCAAAAACAAGGTCGGGACTTTTGATTCTTCGTCTTATTAAAGTCATATTGATTCTCAGCGGTTCTGTAAAACCTTCTCTGCAGCCTCTCTGCACTACCTCACTTTCGGGTTCCGAAACACTTCTGAATGAAAAGCCCTGTGCTCCGATTGCAAGCATACGACTGCAACCGTCAACAACAAGCAGGGCAAAACCTGATGTTGAAAAGCTGATTGCCTCGTCAATTGTCGTGAACTCGACAATTTCACTTGATGTCAGCACGGTATTTTTTATAAGGTCAAAAACCTTATCGGGAGATTGGCAGTCAAAATAATAATCGAGCAGAGGATTGATTACCGACAATGCAAGCGTGTCCTTTCCGCACATTCCCTCAATTGTGATTATTGCGGATTTTATACTGCATTGTCCCTTTAGATTCATTTCACGAACCGTAAAGTCTGCCGAATTTTTGAACATTTTCTTCAGAGTTGAAATATTTTCTTTTAATGAATTATACATTTAATCACCGTCTTAATATATCTGCTTTTTATTTTGCGGTATATCGGCTCAAATTATGCAAATATTAGTAACGGTGATGTTATGTTAATTTCAATAATCAGAACAATTTTGCTCTATGCCTTTGTCATTCTGGCAGTCAGGTTAATGGGAAAGCGACAGATGAGCGATATGCAGCCGAGCGAGCTTGTAATCACAATGATAGTGTCGGATATCGCATCAATTCCTATGCAGAACACATCTCAACCGCTGTTGAGCGGAGTTATTCCCGTTGCAATTCTCGTTGCACTTGAAATTACCGCAAGCATTATTATGATGAAGTGGAGCGGTTTCAGAAGTCTTGTGTGCGGAAAACCCGTTATAGTAATTAAAGACGGAAGGATTCTGCAATCGGCTATGAAAAAGCTGCGGCTTACTACAGAAGATTTGAGCGTCAGATTAAGACAACAGGGTATTTTTTCAATCGAGGATGTTCAATACTGCATTGTTGAAACAAACGGTGAGGTGAGCGTTCTTGAAAAGCCTGAGAAGAGAAAGCCTTCTGCCGAGGATTTTGGGTTAAAAATTAAGGACAATAAAATTGAAACCGTAGTTGTCAGCAACGGAAAAATTCTTGAAAATTCGCTTAATCTATGTGAAAAAGAAAAGGGTTATGTTAAAAATATTCTGCAAAAGAAAAATATTAAGCAGAGCAATGTTTTTCTGATGACTCTTGACGCACTCGGAAATTACAACATTATAAAGAAGGAATAACAATATGAAAAGAATTTACATTGCACTTTCACTTGTTCTGGCGGCACTATGCTTTGCATCTGTTGAAACAGGATTTATTTCGGGTAAAACGGATTCATTCATTGCAAAAATTGAATGTGCCGACAGACTGATGAGCAGACTTGAATTTGAAGACGCACTCAAAATTTGTGAAGAAACAGAGAAAGAATGGTATGACAACGCAAAATTGATTGACACCATGCTCATTCACGATTATGTTGACAATATCGGATTAAGCATTTCGAGAATGACCGCATTTGCACAAAAACAGAACCGTGATATGTACTTTGCCGAAAGCGTTCAGGCAAAAAAAGAACTCGCCTCCATTAAAGAAAGCGAGTTTCCGTTAGTTGAAAATATTTTGTAATTCTTACACAGAATTATTCTTTTTAATTTTGGAATTGATAAATTCGACCAGTCGGAATATGAGGAAAACGGCGGCATTGACTATTACAACGCTTGCACCTGTCGGGGTATCGCATGAATATGACACGCACATACCGACAAAGAAACAACAGAGTGAAAGCACACCCGAGCAGAGAATTACCGACTTGAATTTTTTGCAAACTCTCATGGAAGAAAGCGCAGGGAAAATTATAAGTGCAGAAATTAGCAGAGTACCCATAATTCTCATACCGATTACAATTGTGAGAGCCGTAAGGAGTGCAATTACCGTGTTATAAACGCCTGTTTTAAGACCGGTTGCCCTTGAAAATGTTTCGTCAAAGGTTACGGCAAAAATTTTGTTGTAGAACAAGATGAATATTACGATTACAACAAGTGCAAGAATTCCGCACATAATTGCGTCGGCTGTTGTAGTGGCAAGAATACTGCCGAAAAGGTATGAGTTGAGGTCGGTATTTACGCCCGATACACTGACAAATACAACACCTATGGCAAGCGCCGTACTTGAAATTATTGCGATTGCCGCATCACCGTTGATTTTACTGTTCTCGGAAAGTCTTAACAGCAGGAATGCCGCAATAATGATTACAGGAACAGCAACTTCAAGCGGTGCAAGATTTAGTGCCGCCGCAACTGCGAGCGCACCGAAGCCCACATGAGATAATCCGTCACCGATCATTGAATACCGTTTGAGAACGAGCGTTACACCGAGCAGTGCCGCACACAAAGAAACAAGCGTGCCGACAATGAATGCTCTGACTATAAAATTGTATGAAAACATTTCAAAAATCATATCAAACATTTTTAGCACCTCCGTGAACTCTGTGCTGACATTCATCACACGGGCAATCGCTGAGAATAAAGCGTTTGCCGGCATCCGAATGCAGATACTGATGTGCCGTACCGTAGAAATACCAATTCTTTGAAAGGTGCAGAATTTTTGAGGCATTGCTCACGGCTGAATTCACATCGTGAGAAACCATAATAATCGTGATTCCGCTTTCATTCAACTTTTTGATGAGAGCGTACATATCAGCCATTGCCATCGGATCAAGTCCCGTTACAGGCTCGTCAAGAATAATCAGTTTGTGAGTTGCACACAATGCACGGGCGAGCATAACACGCTGTCGCTGACCGCCCGAAAGCTCTCTGAAACATTTTTTGCGTAAATCATAAATACCCGTGAGCTTCATATTCTCGGCGGCAGTTTTTTTCTGCTCCTTTGAATAGAAAAAGGTGTGTTTTTTATTAAGGCAGCCCGAAAGCACCACCTCTTGCACCGAAGCAGGAAAGTCACGCTGAATATCGCTTGACTGCGGAAGGTAGCCGATTTCATTCTGTTTTAGTCCGCCACTATAGGTAATCGAACCGCTCAATGGCTTTAAAAGTCCGAGAAGTGCTTTCATGAGAGTAGTTTTACCCGAACCGTTTTCACCGACTATGCAGATATAATCCTTTTCTTTTATATCAACCGAAATATCATTGACAACGGTTTTGCCTTCATAACCGAGCGAGGCATTTTCAATTTTAATAAGCGACATCAGTATAACGCCTCCTTTAATGCTTCAAGATTTTGTTCCATAACAGAAATATAAGTTGCACCGTTTTCAAAATCATCCTTTGTGACATTGTGACATGAAGAAAACTGCATCGTCTTTGCAGAAGAATCTTCAGAGATAATCCGAGCAATTTTGCCGCTTGAAAGCTCAAGATAGAATACAACGGGTATATTGTGTTCTCTTGTAAAATCAATCAGATGAGAAACAACGACTGTACTCGGCTCGGTTTCGTGACTGCAACCCGGGAATGCACATTCATATCCAAGGTTGTAGTCGCTTACAAAATACAGAAACGGAAATCTGTCGCCGAAAACAAGCGTATCACGCTTTTTGTTATTTGCAACTTCGGTAAATTTCTTGTCAAGGCTGTCAAGCTGTGAAATGTAATTTGTTTTTCTGTCATTGTAATATTTAGAATTTTTACTGTCAACTGACATCAACTCATCTGCGATTGAGGCAGACATACGCTCCGCATTTCTGATTGAAGTCCAGACATGCTCGTCATATTCCTCCCCTTCTTCGTGATCGTGACCTTCGTCATCATCATCCATATCTTCATGACTGTCGTGTTCATGGTCATGATCCATAGATTGTTCATGTCTGAGAGGAACATACTCCATCATCTTCATCACTTTTACATCTTTGTTTTCAATTGACGAAAGAACTCCGTCAACCCATTCGTCGCTTTCACCGCCGTTGCAGATAAAAATATCGCAATTTTCAATTGCTGTAATATCTGACGGTTTGGGTTCATAACTGTGCGGATCGCTTCCGGGCGAAAGCAACAGGCGAATATCAACTTTATCGCCTGCAAGCTGTCTTACAAAATCATAGTAAGGAAAAATCGTTGTTACAACGCTGATTTTACCGTCAGACTTCCTGACATCTTCAGTTCTGTCACAAGCGGAAATTAATAACAAGCCGCAAATTATCACGGCAGAAAGAAAAATTGAAACAAGTTTTTTCATATATCACTCCAAATAACGCTTAAAAAGTCTTAATACACAAAAGGGATTGCATAAAACATCTTTATGCAACCCCTTTATAATTATTTGCAGAATCGGATAAATTTATCCGAAAGCTGTTTTATGCAGCTTTAGCGGCAAGCTTCTTTGCCTTTTTATGACGCTGCCACATAACCCAAAGCGGACCTGCGATACAGATTGAAGAATAACAACCTGATATGATACCGATAATCATCGGAAGAGCAAAGCCCTGAACAGATGTGATATTGAACGCACAGGCAACAACATAAACAACAAGAATAGCCGAAAGTGTTGTTACAGAAGTCATAATTGTTCTCTTAATACACTTTGTACAGCTGAGGTTGAATATCTTGCCAACATCTGTTTTGCTTCCGACAAGCTTCTTTTCCTCACGAACACGGTCATAGATAACAATTGTATCGTTAAGCGAATAACCGAGAATCATAAGAACAACTGCGATGAAGCTTGCGTCAATCGGCATCTGGAAGATTACATACATAAAGTAAATCATTGCAACATCGTGGAAGAGGGCTACGAGAGCCATAACACCTGCCGAAAGACCGCCGATTTTCTTAAATCTGATTGTTACATAAAGAACCATAAGCACGGCTGCAATTGCAACAGCAGTAAGACACTTGAGAAGGAAGCTGAAACCCATTGAAGCATCAACTGAATTTGATTCAAGACATTTGAAGTTATTGTCCGGATACTTCTTCTGAAGGTCTGATTCAAGGTTCTTCTGAATATCGGTTTTGATTGAATCGTTACCCGAGAACTGAACTGTTACCGTTGTGCCGCTGTCACCCATAAGATCCTGAGCATATGTAGTAGTGATTCTGTCCTCTGTTGTTTCAACCTGAATAAAATCAGTAAGTTCAGACTGATTGATTTCACCGCTGTAGCTGAATTTAAGAGTTGCACCGCCAGAGAACTGAATGTCAAGCTGTGTACCGAAAATAAAGTTACATACGATACCGATAATAATAATTGCAAGAGAAATTCCGAAGAAAATCTTTTTGTGACCTACAAAGTCAATAATCTTGTGGCCTCTGTTATACTTTTCGGCAAATTCCTCATCTGTAAGGGGGGCATTTGAAACTGTCTTTGTCTGAGTTTTATCAGTCATTCTTAGCACCTCCAAACAACCATTTTTTACGCAGGAACTTAAAGCCTGCAACACTTCTGAGCATAATTCTTGTACAGAATACACCCATGATAAAGTTAGCGATTACGCCTACAAGAAGTGTGTAACCGAATGAGTAGATAGTACCTGTTGTAGACTCACCGAAGATGATTGAGAGAATATTTGCAGGACCAAATACAAGCATAAGGATAATTGATACGATAATAACGGTCATATTACCGTCAACGATAGCGGAAAGTGAATTCTTTGTACCCCTTTCAAGAGCACCGTCAAGAGTTCTTCCTGCCTTAAGTTCTTCCTTGATACGCTCGGCAGTAATAACATTACAGTCAACGCCCATACCGATTGAAAGAATAAGACCCGCAATACCGGGGAGCGTCATTGTGAACGATGAGAATACGGGGAAGTAACCCGAAACTGCGGCAATTGCAAGACCCATCTGACCGAGAAGTGAGATAACTGCAACAAAACCCGGCAAACGGTAGAAGAGAATCATAATGATTGCAATAATGATAAATGCGATAACACCCGCATATGCCATTGCAACAAGTGAGTTCTCACCGAGGGTTGCGCTGATTGTGCCGTAGTTTGATGTTTCAAGCTGGAACGGAAGAGCACCTGCATTAATTTTTGATGCAAGGTCCTGAGCCTCTTTAGCTGTAAAGTCACCTGAAATAACAGCGTTGCCGTCTGTAATCTCTGCATTTACGGTCGGATACGAAAGCATAATATCGTCCATCCAGATTGATACTGTCTGGTTGAGATATTCTTTGGTGATGTTACCGAAAAGCTCTTTACCGTTCTTGTCACCGTCACTCTTGAGCTTGAGCTGTACAACATATGAATTCTTACCGGTTGACTGATCTGTTGTCATACCTGCTGTTGCACTTTCAACATAAGAACCGTCCATAAGGATTGTCTTAGCTGTGTCGCCCGTAGGAGTTTTGTAAACATACTCGCCGTTTGAATCAACATCTGTTGTTGAATATTCCTTTCCGGGACGGAAAGTAAGCTGTGCTGTTGAAGAAATCTCTTCGATTGCCTCAATTGCGTTCTGGTTGGAATCTTCCTTCCATGGGAAACGAACAATGATTCTGTCGCTTTTTGCATCCGCATAAAGCTCATAATCTGTGATACCCTGAGATACCATTCTTAATTCAATGATTGACTTTGCAGACTCAAGCTGCTCGTCAGTTGCGTCAACATCTCCTGCCGGTTTGAATGTTGCTTCAACACCGCCACGGATGTCAATTCCCCATCGTATATCGCTGATGCCCTTTAATACTGTTGTTTTGTTATCGCCGGTGTAGTAGGAAATACCAAAAATCGCAGTAAACGAAAAGGCAAGTATCAGCAAAGCTACGACAAAGAATACAGGCTTTGGAACTCTTTTCATGCCTTTGAAACCTCCGTTAAATAATTGTCTGTGATTTTATTTTGCTCAAAAGTCAAAATAACTCTGTCACGAACATCCAATCACAGACCGTAACAGAGTTATTATAGAATTTTTTTAGGAAAATGTCAATGGATACGGAAATATTTAATAAAAAAAGAATTGAATTTATCAAAAAATACATTCTAATGTCATAAACTGCATACAAAATTCTTCCAAAATCCAACTGACAAACCAAATTTTCAAATGATGATTACTTGTTCAGAATCTTTTCGCAAGCTGCAAGCCTTGCACAGATACAAAAAACATCCATAGCAACTTCAAGCTCGTGGTTCGGAGGGAAGGTCGGTGCAATTCTGATGTTGGAATCCTTTGGATCAATTCCGAGCGGATATGTTGCACCTGCACCTGTAAGAACAACTCCTGCCTCCTTACAGAGAGCGACGGTTCTCTTTGCCGTGCCTTCAAAAACATCAACGCTTACAAAGTAACCGCCGTGCGGCTTTTTCCATGATGCGATATCAGCAGGCGCAAGTTCTTTGTCGAGAGTATCAAGAACAATCTCGAATTTTGGTTTAAGGACAGACTTGTGCTTTTCCATATGTTTAAGCACGCCGTCATAATCCTTGAAGAATCTTACATGACGGAGCATATTAAGCTTATCATAGCTGATGATTTCGTAGTTATATTTTTCACGGAGAACCTTGAGGTTGTTCTCAGATGCAGCCATTGCGGCTACGCCCGCACCGGGGAAAGTAATCTTTGATGTTGAGCAGAAAAGAATCGGGAGGTCTTCATTACCTGTCTTTTTGCATTCATCCATAATGTTGAGCAAAACATCAGGTGTGTCGCTGATTTCATGGATGCAGTAAGCATTATCCCACATAATTCTGAAATCCTTAGCGGCAGGCTTTAAAGCGGCAAAGCGCTTAACAACCTCATCGCTGTATGTGGTGCCGGCAGGGTTTGAATATTTCGGAACGCACCAAATACCCTTGATTGAGTCATCATCAGAAACGAGTCTTTCAACCATATCCATATCGGGACCGTTGTCGTCCATCGGAATCGGAATAAGCTCAAAGCCGTAATACTGAGTAATGCCGAAATGACGGTCATAACCCGGTACCGGACAGAGGAATTTTCTGTTCTTTACTTCATACCATGGTTTGCAGCCCTCAACAGCGGGAGCTGTCATAAAGCATGAAATTGTATCAAACATCATATTAAGGCTTGAAGAACCGCCTACAATAACATTCTCTGCATCTACACCGAGAATATCCGCAAAAAGCTTTCTGCACTCTGTAATACCGTTGAGAAGTCCGTAGTTGCGGCAATCCATCTTATCCTCACCGATAAAATCGGATTTGCTGTTGATTGTATCGAGCATAGGCAATGAAAGATCAAGCTGTTCTTTGCTGGGCTTACCTCTTGCCATATTGAGGTTAAGTCCCATACCTTTAATCTCCTCAAATCTCTTTACGAGATTGCCATACTCTTTTTCAAGTTCCTGCTTACTCAAGTCAAGATAACCCATTTTGAATAACTCCTTAAAATATTATTGCAAATGCAATTTAAATTTCTAATATATTTTACTCTATTCGCCCAAGAAATGCAAGATGTTTTTTGCAATCTTGCATTTTTATTTTCACAAAAAAGAACAGACCTGCAACAGTCATTTTTGGTGAAAGTTTGCAAGTCTGTGATTTTGTGTTATTTTTATCGAGAATGTGTAGTTTTGTGCCAAAGCACAAAATTGGGATTAATAATACTGGTAGTAGTAATAACCTTTCTTTCTTCTCTTTGAATCATAAGTACAACCTACCTCAATCAGACCGAGTACGGTTGAATCGGCAAGCTTTACGCTGTCAAGAAGGTGCTGAAGGTCACCGTGAGTTGTTGAGCGTTCACGAACAACTACAACAAAGCCGGCAATCATATCCTTGAGAAGCAGAGCGTCGGCAACCACACCGATAGGAGGCGTATCAAAAATTACATAATCATATTCCTGACAAACTGCTCATAAAGTTCCTGAAATCTGGTACTGCACATAAGCTCAGAGGGGTTTGGCGCAACCGTACCTGCCGGAAGAATGTCGAGATTTGGAAGAACGTCATGCTTAACAGCCTCGTCAATTTCAACCATTTTACCGATTACATTGGTAAGTCCCTTCTTATTGTCAAGCTTAAAAATGTTGTGAACATTAGGACGGCGAAGGTCGCAGTCGATAAGGAGAACTCTTTTTTCCATTTTTGAAAAGGAAATTGCAAGATTTGCGGAAACGGTGCTCTTGCCCTCACCCTTTGAGTAACTGGGTACGGCAAAGCATTTTTTTCTTTTGCGGAAAGCGAGAACATAATATTAGTTCTTGCAGCCTTATACGACTCAACAATTGCAAACTTGCTCTTATCGGAAAGAGAAAAATTCTGTCCGTTATTTTTTTTATCGTCTTTCTTTTTAAATAATTTAAAATCAGAAGCCATAGTTCCTCCTTAACCCTGGTTCTCAAAGTCGGGAATTTCGGCAAATATAGGAATACCGTAGATATCCTGAATATCGTCCTCAGACTTGATTGTTGTGTCGATAAGTTCAATAAGAATAGAAATAAGGCAGGAAGCAATTAATCCGATTGCCGCGCCTATAAGCATATTCTTTGTGTTACTCGGTGCATACGGAGCCGAAGGAACCTTCGCCTGACGAAGTGTTCCGATCTGACCGTAGCTGAATTTTGAATTATAAACCTCAGCCGCTTTTTCGGCAAGCTGATTGGCAACATTGGCACACTTCTGTGCGTCTGTACCGTCCACTGTAATTGTGATAAAGAAAGTACCGTCGGTTACATCAACATTAACCGTGCAACCGTCATAGAGTGCTGTCATCTCATCGGAATTTTTAAAGAGTGTAACGCAGATTTCAGCAAGATTTGCAGAGGCGGAAATATCAGCAGGATATATCTTCTGGTTCTCCTCATTGGTTGTCTTTTTGGCAGTATCATCGTCAGCCTTTTTAGGTGTCGTACTCTTGGTGTCGGCATTGGCATTTGCTCGCTGTGACGAACTGTAGTTCTGTACATAAATCATGGTAGATGTGCTGTACATCGGCGCAATTACAAAGCGTGAATACATAAAGAACAGCAGTCCCATTACAACAGTAGCAAGAATAATAAACTTGATTCTGTGCAAAAGGACGCCGACAATTCGCTGAATGGTTACATTCTTTGCCATTTATATAGCCCCTTTAATTCGTATTAAGTATTAAGAAAACATACCGTAAAGCAAAAAAGGTGTTTTTACGGCACTGATTTACATATTCATATTTCATTATATCTTATGTATTCTCAGCAATAATTCTATCATAAAATATTGATTGAAATAATTTATTTAATATTATACAAATTTTTCATTGTCGGATTCTTTAACAGCAAAAATAAAGGAAGCCGTAAAGACTTCCTTTATCATAGTTTATTAAGTTACGGTTATCAGCCTACAACATTAAGAAGTACGCCGGCTGCAACTGCTGAACCGATTACACCTGCAACATTCGGGCCCATAGCGTGCATGAGGAGGAAGTTGCCGGGATTTTCAGCCTGACCAACCTTCTGAGATACACGGGCAGCCATCGGAACGGCGGATACGCCTGCTGAACCGATGAGCGGGTTAACCTTACCGCCTGTTGCCTTGTACATAATCTTACCGAAAAGTACACCGAATGCAGTACCCATACAGAACGCAAGAAGACCGAGAACGATAATCTTGATTGTGTCAAAAGTAAGGAAGTTCTGACCGGATGCGGTTGCACCTACAGTTGTACCAAGGAAGATTGTGATAATATTCATAAGCTCGTTCTGAGCTGTTTTGCTGAGTCTTTCAACAACGCCGGACTCCTTAAAGAGGTTACCGAGCATAAGCATACCAACGAGCGGAGCTGCGTCGGGAAGGAAGATTGCGATGATAATAACAACAATTACCGGGAACATAATCTTCTCAAGCTTTGAAACGGGACGAAGCTGTTCCATAACTACCGAACGCTCTTTTTTGGTTGTGAGCGCCTTCATAATAGGCGGCTGAATAATCGGCACAAGAGCCATATATGAATATGCGGCAATTGCGATTGAACCGAGAAGATGCGGAGCAAGTTTTGTTGTTACATAAATAGCCGTAGGACCGTCGGCACCGCCGATAATACCGATAGCACCTGCCTCTGCCTCTGTAAATCCGAGGAAAATAGCACCTGTAAATGTTAAAAAGATACCAATCTGTGCGGCAGCACCGAGGATAAGGCTCTTCGGGTTAGAGATGAGCGGACCGAAGTCAGTCATACAACCGATGCCGAGGAAGATAAGAGGCGGATAAATGCCGAGCTTAACACCCTGATAGAGGTAATAAAGAAGTCCGCCGTATGTCGGATTCTCAATATAAGTTACTCCGTCAATCACCGTTTTGGCGTGTCCCGACACCGCAATATTCTGTGCGGTACATTGAGCCTCTGTCAAAAGCTGTGTTGTAGGCGGAGCCATAATGCTCGGATAAAGATTAACAAGCAGCATACCGAATGCGATAGGAAGGAGCAAAAGCGGCTCATACTGCTTTTTGATTGCAAGGTAAAGCAAAACGATTGAAATACCAATCATTACATAGTTCTGCCAGTTAAGAGTTAACAGACCCGAGTCTTCAAAGATACCGACAACGGCATCTACAAAGCCTTGTAAAATTTCCATTAGATAACATCCTTTCCCTTAAAACTTTGCCTTAAAACGGGCGGGTATTATCAAGTACACCGGCTTTTGCCCATGCGGAACGACCGCCGTCTGATGACTTTTTAATACTCTTGATTCTTGCTTTTTCGGAAGAGCCGTACATTGTGGCAACCGCTGCGGAAATTACGGCAACAACCTCATCGGAAACACCGTCTGTCTGAGCAGGAGCAACAGGAGCGGCAACAACGGGAGCAGGAGTTTCTGCTACGGTTTCAGCCTTTTTCTCTTTGCTCTTTTTGCCGGCATTTTGAGCTTTCTGAATGATTGCGCCGTAAATCTTGATTATGAAAATCAAGAGAATCAGCATTGCGAATACAACAACAAAACCTGTAAGAACAACTTTTGCAGAGGCAATACCTTTTTCGGCAAGGGAAAGCTCCTCTTTAGCCAATAAAGCTACATCGGAAAGATTCATAAAACAACCCCCATATTTGTCATTTGCATATAGGAATATTATACTTTATTCCCGAAACATTTTCAATAACAAATATGGGGCGAATAATTTTTTGGCGATATTACCAATTTATTTATTTGTGAACCTGTTTATTTGTGAATTAAAGCTTTGCGATTTTATCGTTATTTGTCGTTACAGAATTATACATATTAATCCGTTACAGCCGTCATTGATAATTTTTTCAACTGTCTCCCCTATCCGCCTTCTGGCATCGGCAGGCATTCTGTACAGTTTGTTGTGAAGTCCCTCGTTAACGAGTTCGTGAACTGATTTTCCGAATATGTTACTCTCCCAGATTTTTTCCGGATTTTCGTCAAATTCTCTGAGAAGGTAAGACACAAGCTCTTCGGACTGCTGTTCCGAACCGACAATCGGAGTTACCTCCGTCTGCGTAAAAATCTTCATCATATGAATTGACGGTGCGCTTGCTCTCAGCTTGATACCGTATTTTCCGCTCTGCTTAATAATCTGCGGTTCATCAAGGGTAAGTTCGTCAATTGTCGGCATAACAATTCCGTAGCCCGTTTCCTGAACCTGTTCATAAGCCTGTGCAATCTTGTCGAATTCTTTTTGTTTTTGCGAAAGAGTTTTTATGCAGTTCAGAAGTTCGTACTCCTCGGTTATATCAAGCCCTGTTTCTTCCGAGATAACCTTGTAGAAAAGTTCGCTTTCGATAGATACGGCCATCTCCGCATATCCTTTGCCGAGGTCAAGACTCGTAACCTTTGCAGATGTGATGTACTCGCATTGCTCAATATCAGAGATTATCTGCTGAATTTGCCTGATTTTCTCAATTTTTGCGGCATTTTTCTTTATTGAATCAAATACAACCGATTTCAGCCAATGGTCTTTATCGAGCTTTACAACCCATTTTGGAATGTCAACCTTGATTTCACGGATTGGAAATTCAAACAAAAGCTGTGCAAGTATCCTTTTGATTTCGGTTTCGTCAAGCTCCATACAGCTAACGGGAATTACGGGAACCTTGTATTCGGCGGTCATTTCGTTTGACAGGCGAATTGTTTCATCTGCCGTAGGGTCAACTGAATTGAGAAGTATAATGAACGGTTTATTGATTGCTTTCAGCTCATTAATTACTCTTTTTTCACTTTCAATATAATCTTCTCTCGGAATATCGCTGATTGTTCCGTCAGTAGTGATAACAAGACCGATTGTTGAATGGTCGGTAATTACCTTTTTAGTGCCTATTTCTGCGGCATCATCAAAAGGAATCGCCTCGTTTGACCACGGAGTTTTTACCATTCTCGGTTCGTCCTCTTCGCTGTAACCGATTGCGCTGTTTACAATATAGCCTACGCAGTCAATCATTCTCACATTGAAGGTTGTGTTGCCTCCGAGATTGATTTCAACGGATTCCTCGGGAATAAATTTGGGTTCTGTGGTCATTATGGTTCTTCCTGCCGCAGATTGAGGAAGCTCGTCAACGGTACGCCTGTAAACTGCCTCGTCACGGATATTGGGGAGAACAAGCGAATCCATAAACCTTTTTATAAATGTAGATTTTCCCGTTCTGACGGGACCGACTACTCCGATATAAACATCGCCGTCGGTTCTTCGGGAAATATCCTGATAAACATTTCTCTCTTCCATTTTTTATACCTCCCTATATTCTCGGAATCAACAGCATTTTAGGTGCGTCGAGCACCTGATTTTCAGCCGAATTTTCCGAAAGCAGCAAATCAAGCTTTGTGTTGTGGGATTTAGCAATATCCCAGAGCTTTTCTCCCTTGTCGGCAAAGTATAATGTCAGCGCACAATTTTCGGGAGGTATAGGTTTATCCTCAAAAATATTTACATTTTTTACGGTGTTCACTCTGTTTTCCGAAAAAACAGCACCGCAGATTTTCAGCTCACAACGAATTTCTATGACATCATCCTCGGCAAGTCTGTAGCTTATACTTGCTGTCCTTGTACCGAAAATTTTGGCACAGGTGCAGTCTGTCTGCGGAATAATATGCTCATAATCGGCTGAACGCTCAATAAACACAGGCATATCTTCCCCGTTAAGCGCCAATATGCATATATTGATTTTTCCGCTTATAACCATACCTCTGTCATCGTGTGAAGCCTCGGCAGTTATTTGTTCTGTGAAAATATCGAGAATTCGTGAGATTTTTCCGTCATCAATCTTAACGGACATTTTTTCCATATGAGGTTCATTAATAGGAACAACCTCGCCCGTAATTTTTAATTGTTCAAACTCCGGCAACGAGGAAAATTCTGTTGAGTAGGCGTCACATACAATTTCCTCCTCACGGGTTATATAGCCCTCCTCCGTAACGCAGAGCTTAACTTCAAGTATCACCGACGGCTTTTCGGAAAGCATATCGTTTTTCAGTCTGATATCATACGACATAACATCGCAGGAAACACAATTGATTGTGTTTTCGTCAATTCCGTCACAATCTAAAATTTTGTTGAACGGCAACAGATAGTCAAGCTTTTCAACTTCTCCGCTCTCTGCGTTTGAAAGGTACAAAAGCTTGAGATTAAGTTCACCGTTGAGCATAAGCTTTCCCGTTACAGCCTTAGCGTCAATCACTCCGACGCTTACATCGCTGCGGAGAACGGATTCAATCTGCGGTTTTTCGCCTACCGAAATTTCTTCGCAAACAGAAAACTGCTCCTGACAGAACGATTTAAGATCGGCACAGGTAACGGTCTTTCGGTCGGTTTCGATATTATCGGAAGGCGTGAAAATGCTCGTCTGAGTTTTTGAAAATACCTTTGCATACAATGAAAACGCTCCGTGCATAACAAGTCTGCGGGGACTTAATGCCCTGCAGTTTATGTATTCCGGCTTGGTTTTTGTGATGATAACCGGATTGTCGGGAGCGTCTTTTACCGAAAAGTTCTGTGAAAAATTCACGCTTTGTTCGCAACAGCGCACGCTTTTCTTTATGCTTTCCACATACATCACATTCACCGTACAAAATCCGTCAATCTGAAGCTGACCTCCGGAAAGGGTTCTGCTCTGAATTTTGGGTGTGAGGGTACATTTCAGAATTTTTTCTATATCCGGACAATAATCGGGCAGAGTGAGGTCAACATCTGCAAGCTGTTCGGCAACCGTGTCAAGCACAGCCGACGGTGTGCAAAACGAGCGGTTTTCCTGATTAAACTCCATATTTTTCTCTCCTTTATGTTTTATAGTTCAATTATATTAGGGAGTGCGGAAAAATATTACCCGTAAGATTAATCATAATTTTATTTTAAAAAATAAGATGTGCAAAGTTTTTTGTAACTATGCACATCTTTGGCTCGAATTTATTGTAAACTATTACCAATAGCAAGATTTTGGAACAGTGTCCAAACATATGACTATTATTCCGACTTGGTTTCCTTTTTGATTCCGTAAATTTTTCTCAAAATTGCCGATATGAATTTTGGTTTCTCAATAAGTACAACTTTCATAATTACCTCCGAACACAACAAATACTGACAACTACGAGTGCGCCTGCCGCAATGACGAGTACCCATTCACTCGGCAGAAGTGATGCACACAGCAGTCCCAGTCCAAAGCATACTGCAGATTTTATTCTCTGTGTGTAACAATTCACTGTATCACCCTATATCAGAATATACACAAAATCAAATTATGTGCAAAAGCGGTTGAATTATTTTTAAAATTGATATAAGATAAACTGAGAAAACAATTACGGAGAATTTTACAGACTATGAGAACACTTGAAATTAAAAAGAACGACGCAAATCAGCGACTCGATAAATTTTTACAAAAAAGATTCAAAACTCTGCCAAAGTCGCTTATGTACAAATATATAAGGAAAAAGTGTATTAAGATAAATGGCAAAAAGTGCGATATTCAAACCATGCTTAAAGAGGGCGATGTGCTTACCTTTTATATTAAGGACGAATTTTTTGAGGCATCGGAGCAAAAAAGCTATGAGTTCATGAAAGCACCGAAAACCTTTGACATTGTTTATGAGGATGAAAACCTTATACTTATAGATAAAAAGCCGGGCATAATCGTACACCCCGACAAGAATTATCACTTTGATTCACTTGTCGCAAGAGTTCAGCACTACCTGTATGACAAAGGTGAATATAATCCCGATGAAGAAAAAGCCTTTGCACCTGCACTTGTAAACAGAATTGACAGAAACACGGGCGGAATTGTTATTGCGGCAAAAAATGCCGACAGCCTGAGAATTTTAAATGCAAAAATGAAAACAAGAGAGCTTGAAAAATATTATCTCTGCCTTTTATACGGAAAGCCAAAAAGGGACAGCGACACACTTCACGGCTATATGACCAAAAATGAAAGTAAAAACAAGGTTACTGTTTTCAAAAATGAAGTTGAGGGTTCAAAAGAAATTAAGACAAAATATGAAATTCTTGACTTCAACGGCAAATTCAGCCTTGCCGAGGTTGAACTGCTGACGGGCAGAACTCATCAGATAAGAGCGCATATGGCATCAATCGGACATCCGCTTGTGGGCGATACAAAATACGGCAAAGGCAAAAAAGCACCCGACAGCATTAAGTATCAGGCGCTTTACAGCTATAAGCTGAAATTCAATTTTGAAACCGATGCAGGCATTCTTAATTACCTTAACGGCAAGGAATTTGAGGTAAACGATGTATGGTTCGCAAAAAACGGAAAGATAAATCTAGATAGATAAAGGCGGTCAATAACCGTCTTTTGCTTTGCAAAAACAAAATTTTTAATCTTCTTTAATACACATAAACGCACTCATTGTGCCTCTGTGACCTTTGGTGGCACGGTGACTCCATAAGAGGTCGCTGTTGCAATTGGTGCAGACATCCGAAACTGTTATGTTTTCATTCTTTACACCTGAAGCAGTAAGAATCTGAAGGTTGGTTTCTAAAAGGTCAACCATATATTTTCCGTTTCCTTTTTCAAAAACGAACTTTGAGCTGTCAAGGTCTGCAAGATTCAGAAAATGTTCTGCACATGGGTAGTCAACCTCATAGCAACAAACTGAAATTGCGGGACCGATTGCAGCTTTGATATCGGCAGGATTTGTACCGTAAAGCTCAGTCATTTTCTCAACAACCTTTTCCCCTATTCTGCCGACAGTTCCTCTCCATCCGGCATGGGCAAGTCCGATTGCCTTATTTTTTGTATCGACAAAAAACAGTGGTGTGCAGTCGGCATAGTAGGTTACAAGGGTTACCCCCTTTTCATTTGTAATCAAGGCGTCAACGCTCTCTATATCACGGGGCTTGTAGATGCCTATGCCCTTTTCGGCAGATGTTACCGCTCTTACAACCGTGTGGTGATCCTGTGCCGAGGCTACAAGACTTTCATAGTCAAAGCCTGCACTTTTGCAGAATCTTTTGTAATTTTCGGTTACGCTGTCGGGATTGTCACCTCTGTTGAATGCCATATTCATTGATGTAAATTCACCCGTTGACACACCGCCGAGTCGGGTTGTGAATGCGTGATTGATGAAACTAATTTCTGATAAAGAATTATATGTAAGATACGGAACCGTATCAATATTGTTGAGCTTCATTGTTTTTGAAAAAAATTTCATAAGTGTTCCTTCCATATTTTATAATAAGATTATTTTTAACCGATTAATTGCTTTGTCAATATTTTCCGACAAAATATTATGCTTGAAACACGGCTGAGTTAATGATATACTATATTCATTCAGAGGTGTTGATTATGAAAAAAAGTTTGTTTGGCAAGAATATTCCTGTCAACTGTTCATATTGCGAATACAACGGAATTGAAAATGATATTATGTTCTGCAAAAAGTCAAAGCAGGTCAAAGACGGAAAATGCAGATCATTCAAGTATGACCCATTGTTGCGTATGCCGAATGTCACGGTTTTTAAGACAGATTTTTCGGCTAAGGATTTTAAACTTTAATCCGCCGTATTTTTATTATACAGGAATGAATTTTGTTAATATTCCTTTTCAGAATTAAATTACACATTCAAAAGAAAAAGCTTTACCGTTTTTTGGTAAAGCTTTTAGTTTTGCAGTCTTTATAAATTTACGCCATCTGAAAATCACGAATATAGCTTGTGATAGCCTTTTCAATGATTTCCTTTGCCTTGTCAACACCGTCAGTTTCGGTTACCGAAGTAACCTTGTCAGCCTCAAGTGTTTTGTAAACCTGGAAAAAGTGCTGAATTTCTTCAAAATAGTGTTTTGGAAGTTCGCTGATGTCGCTGTAGCAATTGTAGTTGGGATCGTTAACGGGAACTGCAATAATTTTTTCGTCACAGCTGTCGTTATCAACCATATTGAGAACGCCGATAGGCTTGCATTCAACGAGCGTCATTGGCTGAATTGTTTCACTGCACAAAACAAGAACATCAAGCGGATCGCCGTCATCTGCAAAGGTTCTCGGAATAAATCCGTAGTTGGCAGGATAGTGAGTTGATGTAAAAAGCACACGGTCAAGCTTGAGCATACCTGTTTCTTTGTCAAGCTCATATTTGTTTTTGCCGCCCTTTGAAATTTCGATTACTGCATAAAACTTGTCTTTTGTAATTCTCTTCGGAGAAATGTCGTGCCAAATGTTCATAATTTCTGTCACCCTTCTTAACCTTATTTTTTATATATCCTGTAATACCCTGTGAAACATTATGTTATGATTTAATTATAAGAAATCCGTCAAACTTTGTCAAGGAATTTTTGTAATTTCAATCAAAATAATTCAAATTAAATAATTCTCGGTCATAATTATTCAAAGATTATGACCGAGTTTGATTATTTAAGTGTTTTAAATTTTAAGTGTTGTCATAAACCTCTCGCCTGTGACCTATAGACAAAGCAAGAATAACAAGTTCTTCGTCTTCTATAAGGCAGAGCAGTCTGTAATCTCCGATACGATACCGCCATTGACCTTTGCGATTTGCCGTGAGAGCTTTTCCCTTTACTCTGGGGTTTTCACAACCCGACAAATTCTTTTCAATCCACGCTTTAATCATTTTCATGGTATATCTGTCGAGTTTTTTAAATTCTTTTTCAAATCTCGGAGTGGTTCTTACAACATAACTCATATGTCAAGTTCCTTCCAAAAATCAGAGATTGGTCTGCTTTCTTCACCGCTCTTTTTGTATTCATCATAAGCGTCATCAAAAACGGCAAGGTCATATTCTTCTTCGATTTTTTCAAACAAAGCCTGTTTAAAAGCCTCTCCGAGTGATATTGAGTGCAACCGAGCATAGCTGTCTACTATTTTCTTTTCCTGTTCTGTTAATCTGATTGAGAATGCCATAATACTGACCTCCTTGTATAGTACATTGTACTACATTATTATTTCTTTGTCAATGAATTTTATTCGATAAAAGTAAAAGAACACGACAAAATCAATCTGCCGTGTTCAATGTTATTAAATTTACTTTCTCACATTTTCAACAATAACTTTTACAAACTGAATTATAAATGTCGGGATGAACGCAAGGAGGGCTATAAAGCCTGCCTGTGCGCCTGTGAGTGCGGTAACGCTGAAAAGCGGCTGCATAAACGGAACAAACAATACAAATGCGAGCAGTAATGTTCCGATAAAGAAAGCGCCTATGCTTGCCGTATTTGAAAAAAGTCCGAGTTTAAAGATTGAATGTGTACTTCTGCAATTAAAGCCGTGGAACAGTCTTGCAAGCGTGAGTGTTGCAAATGCCATTGTGCTTGCAACGGCAGGACTTGTCTGAAGTCCGATGTAGAATGAAATGAGCGTTACAACGGCAATCAAAGCACCCTGTCCGAGCATAAGCGCAGAAAAACTTTTTGTAAGGATTCCCTGTTTCGGATCACGGGGTTTCTGTCTGAGCAAATCTTTTTCGGGCTTCTCCATACCGATTGCAATTGCGGGAAGTGAATCTGTAAGAAGGTTGATAAACAGAAGGTGAACCGCCTCAAACGGTACGGGCAGAGCCATGATTGAACAGAACAACACGGCAAAAATGCCTGCCATATTACCCGAAAGCAAGAAAAGAATTGCATTTTTAATGTTACGGTAAACATTTCGGCCGTTTGCAACCGCCTTGATAATTGTAGCAAAGTTATCATCCTGAAGAATCATAGATGCGGCGTCTTTTGAAACTTCGGTACCTGTGATACCCATTGCAACACCGATATCCGCTTTTTTGAGAGCGGGTGCGTCGTTTACACCGTCACCTGTCATGGAAACAATGTTGCCTTTTCTTTGCCAAGCCTCAACGATTCTGATTTTGTTTTCGGGAGAAACCCGTGCATAAACAGAAATTTTCTCAATTTTTTCGTCAAGCTCCTTATCGCTCATTGCGTCAAGCTCAAGACCTGTAACTGCGATGTCGCCGTCATTGAAAATACCAATTTGCTTTGCGATTGCACTTGCTGTGATTTTGTGGTCGCCCGTAATCATAACAGGCTTGATTCCTGCACGGATTGCATCGGCAACAGCCTGTTTTGACTCCTCTCTCGGAGGATCTATCATTGAAACAAGTCCGATGAATGTATAATCATTCTCTGTGTCAACCGTGAGAGCCTCATCAGATTCCTTGTATGCAAAGGTGAGAACACGGAGTCCCTGTTCGGAATATTCACGGTTAACTCTTGAAATCTCAGCCTTATCTTCATCTGTAATCGGACGAATACCGTCTTTTGTTGCGATACTTACACAACGGTCAAGAATCGAATCAAGCGCACCCTTTGTGAGAATATGATTTACACCATGCATTTTGTACTTTGTGCTCATCATCTTTCTGTCGGAATCAAACGGAACCTCCTCAACCCTTGTAAGGACATCCCTAAGCACATTTTCGTCAAGTCCGATATGCTGAAATGTTTCAAGCAAAGCGTACTCGGTCGGGTCGCCTATTCCCTTTCCGTCAACGATACTCGAATCGTTATTTAGAACCATATCGTAAAGGAGATGACGGTGGCTTTCAATATTAAGGTCAAGCTGATTCTCAAGAATACTTTCGCCGTTCACATAGATTTTCTGAACAGTCATTTTGTTTTGTGTGAGCGTACCCGTCTTATCGGAGCAGATTACAGACACACAACCGAGGCTTTCAACAGCCTTCAAATCCTTGATAACGGCATTTTCTTTTGCCATTTTTTGCGTACCCATTGCCTGAACAATTGTGACGATTGAGCCGAGTGCCTCAGGGATTGCGGCTACTGCAAGTGCAACGGCAAACATAAGAGAGTTAAGAACCGACATTCCGTTGAACATACTCAAGCCGAAAACTACTACACAGATCGCCATAATAATAACGGCAAGTCTGCTCGAAAATTTATCAAGGCTGAGCTGGAGGGGAGTTTTCTTGCTCTTTGCCTGATTCATAAGTGTAGCAATTTTACCGATTTCTGTGTTCATACCTGTTTCCGTAACAACAACAATTGCTCTGCCGTATGTTACAAGGCTGCCCGAAAAGACCATGTCAGTGCGGTCGGCAAGCGGAACTTCCTTTTCAATTGTCTCCACACTTTTGTCAATATTTGTAGATTCACCCGTGAGCGAGCTTTCATTTACCTGTAAAGAATAGTTATTTATTATTCTTCCGTCTGCAACAACAAGGTCGCCTGCCTCAAGTACAACAATGTCGCCGGGAACGATGTTTTCTGAATCAATTTCAATTTTTCTTCCGTCACGGATTACCTTTGCCGAGGGTGACGAAAGCGATTTAAGGCTTTCAAGTGACTTTTCTGCCTTGACATGCTGAACCGTGCCGAGAATAGCATTGAGCGTGATTACCGCAAAAATTACGATTGTGCTTTCAACACTTCCCGAAAACATTGAAACGATTGCCGCAATTATAAGGATTATTACCATAAGGTCGGCAAACTGACTTAAAAACACCTGAAAAACAGATTTCTTTTTGCTTTCTTCAAGCACATTTTTTCCGTGTTTTTCAAGAAGGCTGTCAGCCTGTTGTGACGAAAGTCCTTCGCTTGTGACACCGAGCTTATCAAGAGTTTCGCTCTCGGTCAACTGATACCAATTTTTCATAATTTTCTCCTCCGTTCGGATTGCAGAATACAGACAGACTGAAAAAGGCAAATAAAAAAGACCTTTATTGCAAGGTGCAACTCACCCAACAATAAAAGTCTTGTCCTTTAAGATATAACCGATACCGAAAACGGTATGTACTGACGATTAATATCACAGATTATCTGCGAACTACTCCCCTTTATCTGCAACCATTCTATCAAATTTATTCCTCATTGTCAACAGAATTTTCCGAAATTTTGTTGATATCATCATTTTCGGCAACAATTTCATCTGTGACAAGGTGTCTTTTGCGTTTTTTGGGTTTACTGCAGGTTGCAAATATTATGCCCAAAAATGCAAGAAAAGCACCGCTGCATGAAAAGACTGCGGAAAAATACGGGCGTTCAAGGGCATATGCAACAATTGTTGCAACAATGAAAAGCACTGCGGCAACAAGCATTAATATAAAAGCGGTTTTATAAAGACCGTTCATTTTTCTTTTCATAATCAATCACCAAGATTGTTTGCAATGTTTGCAAAATCTTCAAGTTTAAGCTGTTCCGCCCTTGCATTTAGAGGAACGGAGGAATTTTCAAGAATTGCGTTGACCTCTGCCTTTGGCAAAGAAAGTCCGGATGCAAGAGAATTTGAAAGTGTTTTTCTTCGCTGTGAAAAGGCGGCTTTTACAACCTTAAAAAACTTCTTTTCGTCATCAACCTTCACGGGCGGTTCTTTGAGAATGTTAAGTCTTAAAACAGCCGAATCAACCTTTGGAGCAGGCATAAACGAGCCGGCACTAACCGAAAACAGCATTTCGGGTTCTGCGTAATAGTTGACCGATACCGTTACCGCACCGCTTGCACGAGAACCCACCTCAGCACAAATTCGCTGAGCCGCCTCTTTTTGAACCATAACCGTGATTGCACAAATCGGCAGTCTGTCCTCAAGCAATTTCATAATTACGGGAGATGTGATGTAGTACGGAAGATTTGCGCACACAACAACATCCATACCCTGAAATTCTTCTTCAATCAGCTTGTGCAAGTCAATTTTAAGAATATCATCGTTTACAATTTTTACATTGTCATGTTCGGAGAGTGTTTCTTCAAGAACGGGAAGAAGTCGCTTGTCAAGCTCAACCGCTACAACCTTATCGGCAAGTGAGCAAAGCTCTGTTGTGAGAACCCCTATTCCGGGACCGACTTCAATTACGCCTACTCCCTCTCCGGCACCCGAAAGCTCTGCCATTCTCGGACAAACTGACGGGTTTATAAGGAAATTCTGACCGAGTGACTTTGAAAAAGTAAAGCCGTGTCTTGAAAGTATATCTTTGATTGTACCTATATCTGATAATTTTTTCATCTTAATATGCGAAGCCCTTTCGGATATTTATTTTTCAGTCTTGAATTTGACGCTTTGCCAAAGCCTGTTGTGATTCCGTTTACGCAGACAGCCGTATAGCCTTTGACATCCTGTGACACGGCAATTTCCTCACCGTGAAGATACGCTGCAATTTCTTTACTGTTCACATCAAAATCAACTGCGGATTTACAGTTTTCCTTTTTAGCTGCCGTAAATGCGCTGTGATGCGGTTCGATTCTGTTCTTGACAATTTCGCCGAGAATAACTCCCGCACGGAGAATCTGCAAGCCTTTTACATCAAAATTATAATTCTGTGGAAGAACTATAATTTTATCCTTTATAACCTCAATATTTTCACCGAACGGTCTGTCGATAAAAATACTGTCATAAAAATCAAAAATTTTCGAGTCAATTTTATTATTCTTTTTAGAAATACTATAATTAGAATACGGCTCGCCCTTTTTGTGAAGCTTGGCGGCAAAATGTCCTTCTCCGCCGTCCATCGGGAAAATTCTTCTCGCATAATCAAGCGTAGGTCTGCCGAATGTTACGCCCGAATCAACAAGTTCAAAATCGGGATTTTCTGCAAGGAACCGAGAAATTACGCCCTCGTTTTCTTCCTTTGAAAAAGTACAGGTTGAATAAACCATATATCCGCCGTTTTTCAGGGCATCCTTTGCACTGTTAAGAATCAAAAGCTGACGGGCGGCACAACTCTTTACATGCTCAATGCTCCATTCACGCTCCGCATCATTCTTGCGGAACATTCCCTCACCGCTGCAGGGTGCGTCAACAAGAATCCTGTCAAAACGGTTTTCAAGCCTTTTGCAAAGTTCATCGGGACGGCAGTTTGATACAACTGCGTTTGAAATACCCATTCGTTCAATGTTCGATAAAAGAATATTCGCTCTGCTTCTTACAATTTCATTGCTCCACAAAAGTCCTGTTCCGTTAAGTTTAGCGCCGATTTGCGTACTTTTTCCGCCCGGAGCGGCACACAAATCAAGGACATAATCGCCCTCATGAACATCAAGCATTGTAACTGCCGAAGTTGCAGAAGGTTCCTGAACATAGAACGCTCCTGCATGGTGCAGAGGATTGTTGCCGATTGACTTAACATCGGACGGAATATAGAAGCCCTCATCGCAAAACGGAGTTTTTTTCAGTTCAAAATCAAGAAGTGAACAAAGCTTTTCGGGCGAACATTTTAAGGTGTTGACACGAAGTCCCTTTATGAAATCGTCACTATTGTAAAATTTTAAAAATTCGTCAAATTCATCACCCAGAAGTGATTTCATTCGCAATAAAAAATCATTCATGAATAAACAAGCCTTTTCGGGTTAATAATAGTTTTGTAAAGGAGGTGTTGAAATGAATTTCAATCAGAATCGGAACAACAATCAGAACAAGAATGAGCAGAACAGCCAGAATAAGAATCAGAACAACAATCAGAATAAAAATCAGCAGAACAGCCAGAACAAAAGTCAGAACAATTGCAGATGATTACATTCTGAAGTTCTCCAGAGCCGTGTCTTTTTGATACGGCTTTTTTCTTTATGGGAATTAATAACCGTATTCTTCGCCGATGATAATAACCTTGATTCTGTCAATATGTCTTTGCTGAGCGGATACCACATAGTTACAGCATATTCTTGTGTCGCCGTGACAACCGTCACAGAGTTCGGGATTTTCTTTTCTCAATGAAACACATTCGCCTGTTTTTCCGCAGGGGGTTTCAATGCCGAGTCTGATTGTATTCTGCGGAGCGGCAATTGTTTTAACTCTCTTGATTGCCTCGTCAATATTCTTTACAATTTTGTTGATACCGCATACAACGATAACGCTTTTCGGACCGTAAAGAAGTGCGGCAACACGGTTTGAGTTGCCGTCAACATTATAAAGCTCTCCGTTTTCGGTAAGAGCGTTTGTGCTCATAAAAAATGTGTCTGCCCTGAAAGTCTGACGGTAAACCTCTTCAACCTCGGGACGAGTCATTCCTGGTGCGGAACGGTCAAGAAAATTGTAATCGGGTGAATTAATCATCTGATAAATTCCTGTTTCGTCGAGAGTTTTTGAACCTCCGCATGAAATTGTTTCGCCCTTTTTAATGAGTGTTTTTACAAGTGCCTGAGCCTCTTCCCTGTTTTCGCAAAAATAAGGTTTCATCTTGTTGCGTTCAAGATTTTTCATAACTTTCTCAACTTTTGCTCTCATTTCATCAGTCATAATAATTTCTCCGTTTCATAATTTCATAAAGTAATAAGCAAGCTTTTACATTAAATAATAGTTCTTTAAAAGAACAATATCCGCCCCTACGCTTAACATTCTGCCTACGGTTACAATCTGCTCACACATAATAATTGTGATATCATACACTTGCCAACATTTTCACCAAAATCATATGTAATCATTATACAATACAAATTGAATTTTGAAAAGAAAATTATTTGTCAACGGCACGGGTTTTGCGAATAAAATGATAAGAGATTAATTTTAGGAGAGATTTTATGCCGTCAGTTTATCTTTCACCGTCATTGCAGGAGTACAACCCTTATATTGACGGAGGAAATGAAGAATATTATATGAATCTTATTGCAGACGCCATGGAGCCTTATTTGAGGGCAAGCGGAATAGATTTCAGGCGAAACGATCCCGATATGACGCTGAGTCAGGCAATTGCAGATTCAAACAAGGGCAATCACGATTTGCACCTTGCAATTCACAGCAATGCCGCTCCCGAGGGTTCGGCGGGCAGATACACGGGTGCTGACATTTATTACTATCCGACAAGCAGTAACGGCAAGCGTTTCGCTGAAATTCTGCAAAAGAATTACAAGGATATTTATCCCGAATCGAACGATGTTGACATAATCCCTACCACCTCACTTGCAGAAGTCAGACGGACAAAATCACCGTCGGCATTGATTGAGGTTGCATATCACGATAACCCCGAAGAAGCTCAATGGATTAGGGACAACATTAATGCAATCGGCAAAAATCTTGCAAAATCAGTTGCCGAGTATTTTAATATGCCGTTTGTCGAGCCGTAATTTAATTTTGACAAAGAATAAAGGTCAACACGATTATGTGCTGACCTTTTGTTATTCATCTAAATATGCGTTTAAAAATAATCAGATCTTTCGCTCATATTGTTCCTTTCATTACATTTCAATTAGATGTTCACAACATTCGGAACACATATTTCTTTTAATATTAACTGTTTGCCCAACCGCAAATTTCAATTTGTTTTTATACAACTTCAATATCATTCATTTCAATACTGCCCCAGGCTTTTTGCCAGGTGTTTTGGTATTTATCGGGTTTTCTTCTTCTGAAAGTCAGACCGTCTGCGACCTCTAAGGTTTCAAAGGGGGCGGCATCGTTCTTTCGGCTGTAAAAAACATAGCGTGTATAGTATCCGCCACGGACAATTTTTGATATGTCTATTTTCAATTTTGCCGTGTGGGTTTCGCCCTTTTTTCCCGAATAGAAATTTTCAACCACAAATGCGGTAACGGGATATCTTCGGTAATCGCTCACTTCAACACGCAGACAAAGATTTTTAATATCAGCCTTGTTTTTCCATGTGAGTTCAAGCAAAATCTGCTCATCATCATAGAAAATATTATCCTCTTTGCCGTTATATCCGGCAAATTGCAGACAAAGGTCGTTTCTGTCGGCATGATGCTTGTGTTCGTTTCCGACATATTCAATGGCACGGAAATTTTCGTTTGCACTTCCGAGATAGATTTTTACAGCGTCTTCAACATCCCCGTCAAAAACAATTTTGCCGTGGTCAAGAACTATGCACCTGTCGCAAAGGTCACGAATAGTATTCATATTGTGTGAAACATAGAGGACAGTTCTGTCCTCCTCGGTTGCAAGGTCACGCATTTTCCCGATACACTTTTTCTGAAAGTGCATATCTCCGACAGCAAGCACTTCGTCCATAATCATGATTTCCGCATCAAGGTGTGCCGCAACAGCAAACGCAAGCTTTACGAACATACCCGATGAATAACGCTTTACGGGCGTGTCAATGAACTTTTCGCACTCTGAAAATTCAATAATACTGTCTATTTTTGAAGTGACCTCTTTCTTTGTCATTCCGAGGATTGCACCGTTAAGGTAGATGTTTTCCCTGCCGGTAAGCTCGGCGTGAAAGCCTGTTCCGACCTCAAGCATACTGGCAATTCGTCCCCTGAAACGCACTCTGCCGTCTGTCGGAGAGGTAATTCTGCATAAAACCTTTAACAGAGTTGACTTGCCTGCACCGTTAGCACCTATAATTCCTATGCGTTCTCCACGGTTTACCTCAAGGTTCACACCGTCAAGTGCTAAAAATGTGTCGCCTTTCGTGTATTGCTTGGCACCGATTCTCTGATTCGGATCTTCTTTACCTCTCTTTTTTGCATACCAACTCTGCAAATCATGACGGAGAGTTCCCGAACCGATTGCACCGAGTCGGTATTCTTTTGAAAGATTTTCAATTTTTATTACGCAATTTTCATTCATTTCAGTCATGACATCATACCGTATCTATAAAATTCTTTTCTACCCTATTAAAGACGATTATTCCGAACAGAAGAACGACTGCCGTAACAGCGAAGCTCAATATGAGATATTGCCACGGAAATGTTCCGCTGCCTAAGAATCCGTAACGGAATGTTTCAATTAGCGGAGCAACAGGATTTAAAAGTGCAAGCGGACGGAATGAATCCGACACCTGAGAAACAGGATAAACAACAGGAGTAATATACATCCACAATGTTACTCCGAATGAAACAAGCACACCGAGGTCACGGTATTTTGTTGTTACAGACGAAACAATCAGTCCGCAGCCTGTGCCTAAAAGTGCCGAAGAAAGCAGAATCAAAGGCATAAGCAATGCGCATAAATTCGGGTGAACATTTGAACCCGTAAACATATATATAAGAACAAGTATAAAGAACATTACAAAGTTAATCAAAAAACCGATTGTGTTGTAAATTATGTTTGCGCACGGCATTACAAGCCTTGGAAAATACACCTTGCCAAACAGCCTTGCGTTGCCGATAAAGGTTGATGAACTGCCGTTAAGACAGCTTGAAAAAAACGACCACAAAATGTTGCCTGCCATAAAAAACAGGAATTGAGGCATTCCGTCAGTTGAGATATTGGCAATCATACCGAAAATTACGGTGAAAACAAATGTTGAAAGGAACGGCTTTATTATTATCCACAACGGTCCGAGTACGGTTTGCTTGTAGGAATTTTTAAAATCACGCTTTACGAACAGCATAACAAGGTCACGGTACTTTCGGACATCACCGAGATTAAGCTCAAACAATCTGCGTTTTGAAGTAATATCGGTTATTTCATTATTTTTCAAGCCACATTCCCCTTTTGTCGGTATTTCACATACAAAAAATTTTAACACATTTATATTTTTGTGTCAATTCAGGTTGATTTGCAGACATAATAATGATAAAATAAATTAAGTTTATTTATGAAAGGAATTTGAAAATGACAAAAATTAAAAAGATTTCGGCAATTATGGTTGCCGCAGTTATTCTCTGCACATGCTTTTTAATGAGCGGTTGCGGCGGTGACACAGAGAGCAGTTCTTCTGAAAAAGCAACTTCTGCAGTTTCAAACGAAGAAACAACATCAGCAAGCACAGACACAACCGACTACAAATCAAGCTACACAGCTATTATTGATGTTAAAGACTACGGTAAAATTGAAGTTGAGCTTTATGAGGAGCTTGCTCCGATTACAGTCAAGAACTTTGTTGACCTTGCAAAAGACGGTTTTTATGACGGTCTTACTTTCCACAGAATCATTACCGGCTTTATGATTCAGGGCGGTGACCCAAAGGGTGACGGCACAGGCGGCAGTGAAAAAACAATCAAGGGCGAATTTGCTCAGAACGGTGTTGAAAACAACCTTTCACATACAAGAGGCGTTATCTCAATGGCTCGTTCAAATGAACCCGACAGTGCAAGCTCACAGTTCTTTATTGTTCAGGCTGACAGCACATATCTTGACGGTCAGTACGCCGCATTCGGCAAGGTAACAAAGGGTATGGATATTGTTGATAAAATCTGCGAGGACACACCTGTTACAGATTCAAACGGTACTGTTGAAAAGAAAAATCAGCCTGTTATCAACTCAATTAAGATTGAGGAAAAATAATGAACGGTATAACTGTTCTTGTTGATGCGGATGCCTGCCCTGTTGTAAAATCGGTTGAAAGGATTGCAAAAAGCCACAATGTTCCCGTTGTGCTTTTGTGTGACACAAACCATGTTCTAAAGTCAGATTACAGCGAGATAAAAATTATCGGTGCAGGTGCAGACGCAGTTGATTTGGCGCTTGTCAACCTTTGTAAAAAGGGCGACATTGCGGTAACTCAGGACTACGGAGTTGCGGCACTTGTGCTTGGAAAGGGTGCGTACTGTATTCATCAGTCGGGAAAAATTTTCTCGGATGATAACATAGGCGGTCTGCTTATGGACAGACACCTTGCCAAAAAGGCGAGAATGTCAAACGGCAAGCATCACATTAAAGGACCGAAAAAGCGTACAAAACAAGATGACGAAAACTTTGAAAAGAGCTTTGAATCTTTGCTTGTAAAAGTGTTAAATAATTCTAATCAGGAATAATAATAATTTTTCGGCATATACTTGAAATGCACAGAAATGTGTGCTACAATAATTGTAGGCAAAATGAAATGAGTTGTCCATTGGGCAAAACGAAACCCTCAAAGTCGGTAGCTTTGAGGGTTTCTTCTTAGGTTGTGCTGTTCAAGCATTATCTATCCAACCACTTGCAAATGTAGTAGGCAACTACACTTGCTCCAATAGATAATAAAAATGAAATGAGAAGATCCATTGGGTCACCTCCTTCCTGCCGGAAAGAGTCAACAGCACAATCAGTATATCACATCTATTGAAATATATCGATATACTTTGACACTCATTTACAAACAGAACACCCCGAAGAACTTAATCTTCGGGGTGTTTTATGTTTTACCGTAAGAATTTTTGCAGTCGCATACTTTGGCAAAACGATTCAAACTATCTTCCCGACTGCACCTAACAGCTATTAACTTTTCACTCCTCACTTCCAACGGTATCCGTTGGTTCGGTTGATTTGACTTTTTTCTGATAGGTGTCAATATTAAAAATGCCGAGATTCTGTTTCCATTTTAAGATTCGCTTTACGGATGCGTCAACCTGAGTTTCGGGAATTTCACCGTTTTGAACAGCCTCAAGAACTGCGGGATATTGGGTATCGACAGATGAACAACAGAGCAAATCGTTACCGCATTTTGCCGCTGTGACTGCCGCCGCTTCATCTCCCGTAAAATCCGTGATTGCGTCCATGATAAGGTCATCGGTCATAATTACGCCGTCAAATTTGAATTCATTTCTGAGAATATCATGCACCTTTTGTGAAAGTGACGCAGGATATTCGCTGTCCATGCAATTAACTATGTTGTGTGAAACAAGAATACAGTCGGCACCGGACTCAATTCCCTGATAAAACGGTTTAAAATCCGTATTTTCAAATTCCGAATAGTCACGGTCATCGTATGCAATTCCCGTGTGTGTGTCGCTGTTATTGCCGTAACCGGGAAAATGCTTCAGAACCGTGCCGAGCTTTTTTGATTTGCTTGTTTCAACAACGGTTCGCACATATCTGTTTTCCATATCAACATCCGAGCTGAAAGAACGGTCATACATAAAGCCGTATTCATCCGAGGTCATATCGCACACGGGAGCCAGATTCACATTGATTCCGAGTGAAAGGAGTAAATCCGCTTTTTCTTCTGCATCCTGCTTGACAGCATCCCAACCGCCGTCTGCATAAGTATCTTTTGGAGAAAGAAACGGAGTTTCACGGAGGTTTGGGTTACTGCTGACACGCACAACCGTTCCGCCCTCCTCATCAACGCCGATTAAAAGCGGAATATCCGCCTCGTTCTGATAGCTGTGAATATCGTCAAGAACTTCATCTTTGGTTTTACCGTCAAAATCTCTGCCAAACAGGATGTAACCGCCGATATTGTACTCGCTGACCTGTTGCACAGCACCTTCATCGGGGCAGCGTACAAAAAACATCTGCCCCACCTTTTCTTCAAGCGTCATATCGGATATGAATTTATCAAGCTTTCGGTCATTAATTTCTTCAGCTGACATTGTTGTCGGCTGAACAGTCGTCTGCTCTGCAGGCTGTGATTTTTCGGACTGACTGCTGTTTTCGGCACAAGCCGTCATTACAAAAACCATGCATAATGTAAGCAAAACAGATGAAATTATTTTTAATTTTCTGTTAAATATTTTCATAAATGCCTTACGCTTTCTGCATTTTAGTCAGCGCACTGCTTGTGACATATACAAGGCACCTTACCGTTACACCGTTTGCCGTGGTACATGATACTGTAGTTTTGCCTGTTTTGTTGGCTGTAATTTTTCCGCTGTTTTCATCAACAGACGCAACAGTCGGATCTGTTGACGAATAGGTTGTTGAACAGGTCGCCTCACCGTCTGCTACAGAAAGATTCAGCAAGCTTGAATTACCCTCTGAAAGTGAAATTTTATTTTTGCCAAAGCTAACCGCCATTGCAAGAAACTTTACATTCACATGCACATTTTTTGTTTTACCGTCAGATGTCGAAATCGTGATAACCGTATCGCCTATGCCCGTGGCAACAATATTGCCGTTTTCATCAACAGAGGCAACTGACGGGTTACTGCTTGAATAACTGACATCTATATCTCCCCTCAACTCCGTAATTTCGCTGTTAAGGGTGTAATTTTCAAAAAGTCCCATAGAAATGTCACTTTTCGGCAAAACAAGTTCAGACTTGCTCTGCACTGTTTCGTTAAGCTTTTCGGCAACGATGGGACCGTATATCTTCATATTGGCATATGCAAGAGGGTGAATCCCGTCGCCTTTTTTGGTTGTTGCATTATATCTAAAATACTGTGTTGTAATTTCCTCATTATCACCGGTAAGCTCTGTTTCTTCCGAAAGGTCAACATAGGGAATTTCCCACTTATCAAGTATATTTTTCATTAAAGACCAATACTGTGACTGTTTTATTCTTGTTGAGCAATTGTGACAGAGTACGAACAGCTTAATTGAGTCTTTATAATTCTTGTCAAGAAAATAGCAAATACTTTCCAACGCACCTGCTGTGGTGTATTCATTGTATTTTCCCGATTTATTATTTATATCGGTCATTGCGCCCATTTCAACGTTTTTGAACAGGTCATTAAAACCGCCGTCAAGCAGAATAACATCGTAACTGCCTTTCATTTCACGGACACGCTCAAGGATACTTCTGTGGTCTGTGCCGATAAAATCCTTTCTTATTGCAAGAGTTGTGCCGGGAGTGGCCTTGTTGGTCATTGTCATATTATATTTTTCGGCAACATAATTGCAGAAAGAATATGTTGAATTTCCCATTGTGTTCGTACCCGAACCGTAGGCAACGCTGTCGCCGTCACAATACATAGTTCTGCCCGAAAGGTAGTCGGGAGCAGAATACATAGCCTTTGCACACGGAAAAAGCTGTGCGTAAAATTCGTTGCCGACAGCCTGCAAAATAAGATTAACATCGTTTTCTGTGATTTTGCCGTCATCGTCAACATCGGCAGCCGTCAGTTCTTCCTCGGTCGGAACAGTGTCGATAAGGCTTTTGGCAAGCTTTGCATCAGCTGCCTCAACAGTTCCGTTGTTATTAACATCGCCGTAAATCACATTGCCCAACGAAACAAAGTTTAGCGAATTATCATTGCAATATTTTTCTGCGACAGTCCCCGAATAGCCTTCAAGAGTGAATAATGAATCGGTTGAATACTGCTGAGTGCTTATTGTCTGCTTACTGTAGGTGTCAAAAACGCCCTTTTTGGTTGAACAGCTTACCGCAAACGAATCATCGCAAATCTGAGTTACGGACATTGGAATGCTCACGGATTTGAGATTTTTACAATTCATAAACGCACCGTAGCCTACAGTTTTTAAACCAAAATTCAGGTTGATTTTTTCAAGGCTTTCACAACCGTAAAAAGCCCACCATTTGATATTTTTTACTGTGTTTGGAATTGTCACTTCCTTGATTTTGCCTGAATAAAAAGCCGTCCTGCCGATTGAGGTTACAGGCTTTGAATCAATGCTGTCGGGAACAGTCACGACTGCATTCTTGCCCGTATAACCGCAGATTTCGGCTGTGTTATCGTCAAGAATTCTGTATTTAAAGTTTTTGTATGTGTGTTCATCGGTTGCGGCAAAAACGGTTGTACCGACACCTGCAACTGATGAAACTATTATTACCGTTGAAAGTAAAAATGATAAAGTTTTTTTGAAATTTCTCATTAAATAGCTCCATAAATCATTATTCCTACATTTTACTACAAAATGCAACATTTTGTAAATAGGCAAACAACCTAAAATTACCAAAAATAAAAAAACAGAGGAACAACATTGAAAGCAATTCAAAGAATGCTCCGGTTAATCCTCTGTATCCTTTATATATTTTTTAAAAAATCAGCCTGCAAGCACAAGCGGAAGAACATCGTTACGGTCAATATGAAGAACAACCGAAACCTCGTCACAAACCATTTTTTCAGCTTCTTTAAGAAAACGCTCGTCAGTAATGTGAAGTCGTCTGCCCTTTTTGAGCTGGAGCTTACTGTGGAAGTGCATTCTCCTAATGAGCTCAACAAGCTTCATACAATCGCCGCCCGAAATAATCTCCTTGATTTTTTCACATCTTTCGGCTTTATTGTCAATCCATATTTCATTATCGGTTTTCTGTGACAAAATATCTTTAATTTCATCCGAAGAAAGGACAACACGCATTCTTGACACAAGCATTTCATTCTGAGTCGGAACAAAAAGCGTTGAAGAATCCGAGCAAACAGGTTTTAAAACATAGTATTCAATAGAATCCTTTCCGATTTTTTTCGTTGTAATTTCGGTAATCTCACAAACTCCGTTTGAGCCGTAAAGAACAACCTCACCAATACTGTACATACTCTCACCATCCGTATAATCGCATCATCTTAAATCTCAGATAAACACTGAGTTCTTACAATATTATTATACCACATTTTGCATAATTTTGTTATAGGCAAAATTACCGAATTTGACAATTTTTTCACTGTGGGAAATTAGTTGAATTACAACTATGTACAATTATGCCGAAATGGAAACCCGCCGAAAAGTGAAATGACCGACAACAAGCGTCGGTCATTTTCGGGGTATATTGGGTTATAGAAGGAATATATCAATATGAATGAACGAAATAAGCATTGAATACAGGCAGAAGAAAGAACTTTTCACGACTAATTTCAAAACTCCAAAACAAATTACCTAAAAACGAATCTGTTTCAATGCTTATTCCGTGGGCATCAACTTTAGCTTTATTGTACAACAAAAGAGTTTTAAATTCAATTGCATTTGCAACGGAATTAAATCTTTGATGTAAAATATCCTTTGGAATTTTTATCTAATTGTTACAAAAATAACAATCTCAACCTTTGCAGAACAAAATTCGCCATCTTTTAGGTGTAATTATTGAAGCTATAAATATATATTTATATCCTTTTATAATTGTGTTTATGTCAATTTATTATGATATTATCCAAGAATTTCATCAGAAAGTTGTTCAAGCTGAGGAATATTTTCTTCTTTCATAGCAGAACGGATTGTCACAACAGTAGGACAAATTTCAACATTTTTCATTTCTTCAAGATATGTTCTCATTGTCTTTGCGGCTGAAGGAGCCCAAGAGCCGTTTTCAACCATAGCAACCTTTCTGTTCTTGTAGCCCTTGATTTTAAGGTGGTGCAGAAAATCGTTCATTATCGGGAACACACCGCCGTCATAGCTCGGTGCGATAACAACCATTCTGCTGAAACGGAATGCGTCCTCAATATCCTCGGCAAGGTCTGTGCGTGAAAGGTCTGCAATCGAAACCTTTTTGTCGGTTTTTGATTTGATAATTTCACAAAGCTTTTCGGCTGCCTTGGCTGTGTTGCCGTGAACCGAACAATACGCAATGAACACACCGTCGGTTTCAGGCTCATATTTGCTCCATGTATCGTAAAGACCGATGTACCAACCAAGGTTCTCGTCAAGTACAGGACCGTGAAGCGGGCAGATTTTCCTAATATCAAGCTTTGCGGCTTTTTTGAGAAGATTCTGAACCTGAACACCATACTTACCGCAGATATTGAAGTAATATCTTCTTGCCTCGCAAGCCCAATCATCCTCCTGAGCGTCAAGTGTGCCGAATGTGCCGAAGCCGTCCGCAGAGAAAAGAACCTTTTCTGCACTTTCATATGAAACCATAACCTCAGGCCAATGAACCATAGGAGCCATTATGAATGTAAGCTTGTGCGAACCGAGTTCAAGTTCGTCACCCTCTTTGACTGTAACGGTTTTATCGGCAAAATCAAAATCCGGAAAAAACTGTGGGAGCATTGAAAAAGTCTTTGCATTACCAACAAGCTTCATTGACGGATATTTCTCGGAAACAACCTTAATATTTGACGCATGGTCGGGTTCAAGGTGGCTGATTACAAGATAATCGGGAGTTCTGCCGTTAAGCTCTCTGTCAAGATTTTCAAGCCATTCGTTAGTTTTTCTCTTGTCAACCGTATCCATAATTGCAACCTTTTCGTCAACAATAAGATATGAGTTGTAAGAAATTCCGTTGGGAACAAGATACTGACTTTCAAAAAGGTCGATTGTCTTGTCATCAACACCAATGTATTTTATAGAATCGGAAATTTTAACCTGCATTGTATTCTCTCCTTTATAAATCTGTGTCCGTATTTGTCGGAAATTTTTGTTAAGTCAATTATACTATGTTATCAAGTTGAAATCAAGATGATAATTATATTGAATACAAATCACATATTAAATACTTAATTTGTTTTTTTATCAAATTATCAGCTCGAACATAATTTTCAATTTTCAATTAACAAAACAGTCCCTTTCAATGCATTTGCAAATTGAAAGGGACTGATTGTATAAATATTAAAAAATATTAGATTTCAGATTACAAAAATTACTTTCTGTTGTTTCTGTTAAAGCCGCCTCTGCGGTCATTGTGAGGTCTGCGTGGACGAGCTGCTCTTTCTGCATCAATGTCGTTTTCGGGAACAAGACCGTCAACATCAATAAGAACCTGACGGCGAGAGAGATTGAGTCTGCCCTTATCGTCAATTTCCATTACCTTAACACGGATGATGTCGCCTACATTAACAACATCTGTTACATTCTCTGTACGCTTAACATCAAGCTGAGAAATGTGAACAAGACCTTCCTTACCCGGAGCGATTTCAACGAAAGCACCGAAGTCCATAATACGGGTAACCTTACCGAGGTACATTGCACCCGGCTCAGGATCAACAGCGATTGTGTTGATGATTTCGATTGCACGCTTACACTTGTCGGAATCAATACCCGAAACAAATACCTGTCCGAGTTCGCCGTCTTCCTCAATGTCAACCTTAACTTCGCATTCAGCCTGAATTTCCTTGATAACCTTACCGCTCTTACCAATAACCTCGCTGATTTTGTCAGCAGGAATTGTTGTTGTGAACATCTTGGGAGCGTACTTTGAAAGCTCTTCTCTCGGCTCTGCAATAGCCTTGAGCATTACTTCATCAAGAATGTAGTTACGAGCCTTGTGAGTCTTGGCAAGAGCCTCTTTAACCATTTCGGGAGTAAGACCGCTGATTTTGAGGTCCATCTGAATAGCTGTGATACCGTCATGTGTACCTGCTACCTTAAAGTCCATATCACCGAAGAAGTCCTCAAGACCCTGAATATCAACCATTGTCATCCAACGGTCGCCCTCTGTAATAAGACCGCATGAGATACCTGCAACAGGGGCCTTAATCGGAACACCTGCGTCCATAAGAGCAAGAGTTGATCCGCAGATTGAACCCTGTGAAGTTGAACCGTTTGAAGAAAGAACTTCCGAAACAAGGCGAAGTGCATATGGGAATTCTTCTACCGAAGGAATTACAGGAACGAGAGCTCTTTCTGCAAGAGCACCGTGACCGATTTCTCTTCTGCCCGGACCACGGCTTGGCTTTGTTTCGCCGACTGAGTAGCTTGGGAAGTTGTAGTGGTGGATATATCTCTTTTCTGTTTCACCGTCAATGCCGTCAAGGAGCTGTTTGTCGGAAACAGGACCGAGTGTTGCGATTGTGAGAACCTGAGTCTGTCCTCTTGTGAACATACCCGAACCGTGAACTCTCGGAATTACGCCAACCTCTGATGCGAGAGGACGGATATCGTCCATTCCTCTGCCGTCAACACGCTTCTGCTCATCGAGTAACCAACGGCGAACAATGAACTTCTGTGTCTTATAAAGGCACTCGTCAATGAGAGCTTCGCTTTCCGGATAAATCTCGTCAAATTTTTCGTGAACTGCCTCATAGATAGGCTTGAGTCTTTCGTCACGAATTCTCTTATCATCTGTATCAAGAGCAACCTTAACATCTTCTTCTGCAAATGCCTTGATTGCCTCAAACATATCATGGTCGGGTTCAAGACTTGCAAACTCAAACTTAGGCTTGCCGATTTCAGCCTTGATTTCCTCAATAAAGCTGATAATCTTCTGGTTAGCCTCGTGACCTGCCATAATAGCGTTGTACATATCGTCATCAGATACGCAGTTGGCACCTGCCTCGATCATAGCAATTCTTGTGCTTGTTGAGGCAACTGTTGTTGCCATCTGAGAAACCTTTCTCTGCTCCTCTGTCGGGTTAATGATGTACTCACCGTCAATCATACCTACAGAACAACCCGAGATAGGTCCGTTCCACGGAACATCAGAAATTGAAATTGCGATTGAAGCACCGATCATAGCAACAATTTCAGGCTGACAGTCGGGATCAACGCTCATTACCGTACAAACGATTGAAACATCGTTTCTCATGCTCTTGTCAAAAAGAGGACGGATAGGACGGTCGATTACACGGCTTGTGAGGATAGCCTTTTCCGAAGGTCTGCCCTCTCTCTTGAGGTAAGAACCGGGGATTTTGCCTACTGCGTACATCTTTTCTTCATAGTCAACCGAAAGCGGGAAGAAATCAACGCCCTCTCTTGGCTTTTCTGATGCTGTAACAGCAACATGAACTGTTGTGTCGCCATAGTGAACAAGACACGCACCGTTTGCAAGCTGTGTCATCTTGCCTGTTTCAACCTTTAAAGGTCTGCCGGCAAATTCTGTTTCAAATACTCTGTATTTGTCGAATGTCATAAGTCGATTCATTTTAGTAAAATCCTTTCCGAAACATAAGTTTCACATTTTAAATAAAGTTCAAATTTATTCAAACGGGATTTTACGCCGATTTAGCAATAAAACCATTAAACAAAACTGACAAACACACAAAAGCATATGTTATTTAATCGTTTTACCGCTAAAAAACAGCAAATAAAAATCCCGCAGAAAATCGAATTTAGGGCAAGCTTTCGCTTGCCCTTGTGTACTTAAAAAATTACTTACGGATACCGAGTCTTGCAATGATAGAACGATATCTTTCAATGTCTACCTTTGTGAGGTAAGCGAGAAGGCTTCTTCTCTGACCAACCATCTTGAGAAGACCTCTTCTGCTGTGGTGATCCTTCTTGTGAACCTTGAGGTGCTCGGTAAGGTCATTGATTCTCTTTGTAAGAAGAGCAATCTGAACCTCCGGAGAACCTGTGTCGCCTTCGTGAGTTGCGTACTCAGCCATGATAGCCTGCTTTTCTTCTTTAAGCATTAAAAATTCCACCTTTCAAAAATAGTCGCCAACATCTCAGGGCAAGGCTGTGAAAATCCGACAAACGGCATACTCCCTGTTCCGAGACACGGTCATCTGTTTTATATTATCACAATCAAAGTCAAAAGTAAAGTGTTTTTTACAAAATCTTCTTTGCTTTTTCATTGTAGAGCATATCTATATATTCACAAATTTTCTTCTGATCTTCTTTAGACATTGAGCGATATCTTGCAATGATTGCTCTTTCGGAAAGAGTCAGTACATTGAGCGTCATGTCACCGTCGGCAACTCTTCTTTCAAAATAATCTCTGTTGTCAAGAATTGCGTTATAATCGATACCGAACATTTTAACGATTTTTCCGAGAAGCTCGTGGCTTGGTTCGGAAACTCCCGTTTCATATTTTGTATAAGTTGTTCTGTTTATCTTTAATGCGTCCGCAACCTGCTGTTGGGTAAGTCCGCACTGAATTCTGTAATAACGCATTCTGAGTCCTACCGAAGCGTCGATATTACTGCACTTTCTTTTGGGCATCTTCTGCACATCCTATCACATAAAAGTATTTCCGCTTTGCGCACTGCGATTCAATTATAATACTTTTAAATAAAATATTCCACAAATGTGATAACACTTCACTAAACAAAAATCGGCATGATTTTTGTGCATTATTTTGTATTCATAAATATTTTTTTGATGAATTATACCTGCATCTATTATTATTGATTCGTAAAACTTTTATGCCTCTCTTTCGGTTTTTGTAAACCTCTTTTTCAAATTTGGTATTGAAATCTTTAAATTTTTGATGTATAATCATGTAGCGGAAGTTAGTGTGTATGTTTTTATGCAATTTCTGCGTTCTGTATTTTTGCTTTATTACAGCCGAACAACCGAAAAATTAAACGCTGGAGTAGCGCAGTTGGTAGCGCAACTGATTCGTAATCAGTAGGTCGAGGGTTCAAGTCCCTTCTTCAGCTCCATAACAAAAACCGCATCAGAAAGCCGTTTTCAGGCTCTTTGGTGCGGTTTTTATTTGTTTATTTTTACCGTAAAATATTGCTTAAATATTAGTCAAATGTCAGTCAAAAAACAGCAATCACATCAATCACACATATATGCCTAACACATTATGCATATAAAACTAAAAGCACCCTGCATTCTGCAAAGTGCTTTAAAAATTACTCTTTCGTATTCGTTTTAGCCGGATTTTTAATCATTCTGCCGTTGACGAAGATGTAGTCATCATCGGAGTTTGCGCTTTCGACTGCTTCGGTTTCACGCTGAACTTCTTCTTCCGTAAGGACATACTGCACATTATCACCTGTAAAGTAACCGACAGACTCCTGCACGCCTTTTGCAATTACGGATACTATTATATAGGTTGCAATCATCGGGTAGAAAATTACCGAGAGAGCAACTGCAACAACAAGCATTGCGCCCTTTGCATAGATTACTGCGAGGAATACTGCGAATGAAACTATTACGACAAGCACAAGTGCTACAATATTTCTGAGAATTTTACCGAAAATCAACAGGAGTGAATTTTTATAAATGTCACGGAGTCTGAGGTCATAGGTAATTGTTAGCAGGGGTACATAGAACAGCATAATCAGCATTGCAATTGAGAACACTATATATATGGTAAAGACAGAGCCGTAAACGATGTCTGTCTGAGCAAGTGTTCCGTAATAGAGAATTGCAAAAAATGAACATGCTACTATGAGGTAGGCGACAAATCCGTTGAAAATTGATTTTTTCAGATTTTCACGAAATGCCTGTACAAAAGTTTTGAAAACACTTACATCCTCTTTTTCAACCGAAATTTTGCGGATTACCATTACAAGTCCGGAATAGAACGGCATTGCGGGAATTATACCCAAGCTCCATAATATTACATTGTTGAATCCGGACAGAAAGCTTATGAGAATGAATATTCCGGAAAATACGGCAAACGGAATTGAGTACATCAATCCCGCAAATAACAGCTTAGGAAATCGGGTGAAAAATCGTGCAAGGGATGATTGATTGAAATTTTTCATAATTGCTAAATTAACCTTCTTAAAAAACAAATTTGACATAATCTTAGCACAAAACGCTTGTCATTTTCAATAGAATGACCATATTTGACAGGTTACAATATTGTAACTTTAATGTTACTTTAATATTTCTTATTTGACAAATAAGTCAAAAAACTCAGATAATATGCGGTTGTTTTTTGTTTGATTTTGAAATTGCATTTGGTCAATACCTTCGTTTTGACTAATCACAGAGAAATTTTTTAAAAAAATCTATTGTATTTTCATAAATAGTGTGTTATGATTGTGGCAATAGAGAGAACACAGAATGTTGTTCTCTCGCCAATATCCGGGTTTAGCGGATAAATATTTTTAATTAAGGTGAAAGCTATGAAAAAATCAACAATCAAAAGAGCTGCAGCTCTTGCAGTTGCAGGTATGATGACTGCTACTGCTCTTGCAGGCTGCGGCGGTTCTTCATCATCAGGTTCATCAAAAGATGATTCAAGTGCAGCAGGCAACGCAAAAAACGGTAAAGTTTACTATCTTAACTTTAAGCCTGAGCAGGACAAGGATTGGCAGGCTCTTGCTAAGAAGTACACGGACGAAACAGGTGTTGAGGTAACTGTTAAGACAGCTGCCGAGGGTACTTATGAGTCAACACTTACAGCAGAGATGGACAAGGACAACGCTCCTACACTCTTCCAGGTTAACGGTCCTGTAGGTCTTGCTAACTGGAAAGACTATTGTGCAGACCTCAGCTCATCAGAAATTTATAATCAGCTTACTTCAAAGGATTATGCGCTTGAAGAAGACGGCAAGGTTTACGGTATTGCTTATGTAATTGAAACATACGGCATTATCTACAACAAGACTCTTCTCCAGAAGTATTGCGATTCTGACTTTGCTTCGGTTAAGAAAATTGAGGACATCAACAGCTTTGAGAAGTTAAAGACTGTTGCCGATGAAATCCAGAAGAATAAGGATAAGCTCGGCGTTAAGGGTGCGTTCACATCAGCAGGTATGGATTCTTCATCTGACTGGAGATTCAAAACTCACCTTGCTAACCTTCCTATCTACTTTGAGTACAAGGATAAGGGCATCAAATCAACAGACGCTATCGAGGGTAAATACCTTGATAACTATAAGAACATCTGGGATCTCTACATCACAGATTCAACATGTGATCCTGCAGACCTCGCAAGCAAGAAGGGTACAGACGCTGAAACTGAGTTCACATCAGGCGAAGCAGTATTCTTCCAGAACGGTAGCTGGGAATATTCAATAGTTACCAAGGCAGGTATGAAGGACGACGAACTCGGCATGCTCCCGATTTACATCGGCGCAGGCGATGAAGCTAATCAGGGTCTTTGCACAGGTTCAGAGAACTACTGGTGTGTAAACAACAAGGCAAGTGCTGACGATCAGGCAGCTACTCTTGAATTCTTGAACTGGTGTGTAACAAACAAAACAGGTACATCTGCTCTTGCTGACGATATGGGATTTGTAATTCCTTTCAAGAATGCTAAGGAAGCAACCAATGTATTTGTTAAGATTGATAACGAGCTCACAGCAGCAGGCAAAACTCCGGTAAGCTGGAACTTCACAACAATGCCAAGTGAAGATTGGAAAAACGGTGTTGGCACAGCTCTTACACAGTATGCAGCAGGTACAGGTGACTGGGACGCTGTTAAGACTGCATTTGTACAGGGTTGGAAAACAGAATATGCAAAGGCTAACGGCTGATTGTAAAATTTCTGTTTTAATTTAACAGGTTCGGTAGGGGGGCGGCATTCCGCCCCCCTTTCTTATGAACGGAAAGGCAAAATATTATGTTTAGAAAACCTAAAAGAAAAATTTATTTTCTGATATTTGTTCTTCCCACTCTGGCTGCTTTCCTTATAGGTTTTGTATATCCGTTCTTTAACGGCATTTACCTTTCATTCTGTAAATTCAGAACAACAAGCGACGCAGTATTCATTGGGTTCGGAAACTATGTCAAAGCCTTTCAGAATGAGGGCTTTTTACATTCATTCTGGTTTACGGTACTGTTTGTTATAGTATCGGTTATACTCATTAACCTCATTGCGTTTTTTGTGGCGTATGCACTCACGCTCGGAATCAGGGGCTCAAATGTATTCAGAACTGTTTTCTTTGTTCCTAACCTTGTAGGCGGTATCATTCTCGGCTACATCTGGCAGTACATTTTTAACGGTATTCTTCAGTATTACGGAACAAACCTTGCGCTTAACGCAAACTTCGGCTTCTGGGGACTTGTAATTCTTATGTGCTGGCAACAGGCAGGTTATATGATGATTATTTACATTGCCGGTTTCCAGAGCGTACCTCATGATCTTTATGAGGCGGCTAAAATTGACGGCGCAGGCAAAAAACAGTTGCTTACAAATGTAACATTGCCAATGATGATGCCTTCCATCACAATCTGCACATTCCTTACACTTACAAACTCATTTAAGCTGTTCGACCAGAACCTTGCCCTCACAGGCGGTGCTCCGGGTATTGTATCACAGGGAAGCGGTACAATGGTTTATCAGACGGAAATGATGGCTCTCAATATTTACAATACATTCTATGCAAACCAGAATTCTCGTGGCGTAGGTCAGGCTGAGGGCGTTATCTTCTTCGTAATTGTTGTTATCATTGCCCTTATTCAGCTTTACTTCACAAGAAGAAAGGAGGTTCAGCAGTAATGGCAAAAGTTGCAGCAAAGGCTAAGGATAGGCCTGTAAAGAAAAAACAAACCGTAGGAATGAAAATTTTAACAATCCTCTTCTCTATTGTGTCAGTATTCTATGTTGCTCCCGTTTTCATTGTACTGATGAACTCCTTTAAGAGCAATGCGGCAATCAGCCGTGCAATCTTTGAATTTCCGAATGCAGACAGTTTTCAGGGCTTTCAAAGCTATATGACAGGTATGTTCCACGGCAACTATCCGTTCTGGAAGTCAATTGTATGGAGCTTCTTCATTACAATCGGCGGTGTTGTGCTTATTCTTTTCTGCACATCAATGTGTGCGTGGTACTTGCAGCGTTCAAATTCTCGTATATGCAAAATCATCTACTATTTCTGCATTTTCTCAATGGTTATTCCTTTCCAGATGGTAATGTTTACCCTCTCAAAGACAGCCGACAGTCTCAAGCTTACAACTCCGTGGGGTATTTTGATTATATACCTCGGATTCGGAGCAGGACTTGCGGTATTTATGTTCTCGGGATTTGTTAAATCAATTCCTGTTGAAATTGAGGAAGCCGCCGATGTTGACGGAGCAGGTCCTTTGAGAACATTCTTCGGTATTGTTCTTCCGATTATGAAACCTACTTTTATTTCGGTTGCAATCCTTGAAACAATGTGGATTTGGAACGACTACCTTCTCCCCTATCTTATTCTTGATATGGATTACAAAACTATTCCGATTCATATTCAGTATCTTAACGGCAGTTACGGTCATACGGACACAAGTGCTATTATGGCGCTTATCGTTCTGAGCATCGTTCCGATTATTATTTTCTACTTTGCATGTCAGAAATACATCATCGAGGGTGTTGTTTCAGGTGCTGTAAAAGGTTAATCTTTCTTTCATTTTATTTTCAAAAAACGGCTGTGTACATTATGCTACACAGCCGTTTTTTTCTCTCGTGTAGACAGTTTGTATAATGAAAAACAAATTATCTGCACGAATTGGGGACGGCGGCTCGCCGTGCGGGCGGATAATATCCGCCTCTACATTTAAACGCAACTTCTATATATACAAAAACAATCGGGCGACAATGATTTGCATTTTGCAAACTGTCTGCCCGACTACAATTTTACATTTTCAATTTTCAACTTTCAATTTTAAAAAACTTCCGCTCGGGCATAATATGTTTTTTGACATTACAAACTATCTACACGAATTGGGTACGCCAGCTCGCCGTGCGGGATTGTTCTTTAATAGAATTATACTGCATACAAAAAATCGGGCAATCGTGATGACTGCCCGATATGCGGAAATTTTATGTGTTAACTTTTACCGTAAAAATCAGATTGACTGAAGAACAGGCTCACCGTTTTCGGCTGTAAGGTGCATTGCAGTAACACCGCCTGCACCTGCCTCAATCATTGCGTTTGCAATTTTCTCCTCAACCTCTCTGCGAATTGTGTTTCTGAGGTCACGAGCACCGCTTGCACCGTTGCATGACTTTTCTGCAAGGAGCTGACAAACCTTTTCGTCAAATGTGAATTTGATGTGTTTTTCCTCGAGAGTCGGTACATACTCAGAGAGCATAAGGTCTGCAATCTTAACAAAATCGTCCTTTTTAAGGCTGTTGAATACGATAACCTCATCAACTCTTGCGATAAATTCGGGACGGAGAAACTCGGAAAGTGCCTTCATAACCTTTTCTTTTGAGGCATCTTCTTCAGTCTTGCCAAAGCCTAATGCGCTGTCCTTTGATGCAGAACCGGCATTTGATGTCATAATGATAACAGTATTTTCAAAGTTTACTGTTCTGCCGTGAGCGTCTGTAACTCTGCCCTCGTCAAGAATTTGGAGCAAAATATTGAGAACATCGGGATGAGCCTTTTCGATTTCATCAAAGAGGAGAACCGAATAAGGTCTGCGGCGAACTTTCTCCGTTACCTGTCCTGCCTCATCGTAACCGACATATCCGGGCGGTGAACCGATAATTTTAGAAACCGAATGTTTCTCCATAAATTCACTCATATCAAGTCTGATGAGAGTTTCGGGAGTATCGAAAAGTTCCTTGCTGAGAACCTTTACAAGCTCTGTTTTACCGACACCTGTAGGACCTACAAAGATGAATGATGCAGGTCTGCGGCGAGGTGAAATCTGAACTCTGCTTCTTCTGATTGCAGATGCAAGAGCCTTTACAGCCTCATCCTGACCGATAATTTTCTTTTTAAGCTCGTTCTCAAGGTCGGCAAGCTTTGAAAGCTCATTTTCCTTGATTCTTGATGCGGGGATGCCTGTCCAGAGTTCGATGACCTTGGCGATATCCTCCTCTGTAACCTTTGAAACGAGAGTTTCGGGGTCAATTTCTTTAAGGTCACTGTCAATTCTTGCAAGGCTTGTGTTGACCTCGGCAAGCTGTTCGTAGTTTACCTCATCGGCATTTGTAAGAGCGTCCTTTTTGATAAGAAGCTTCTGTCTTTCATCCTCAAGCTTATCGTGACGCTCCATGCTTTTGTTGCGGAGAGCGGCACAGGCACAGCTTTCATCAAGAAGGTCGATTGCTTTGTCGGGAAGAAAACGGTCTGTTATGTATCTTTCGGAAAGGACAACCGTCTTGCGAACGATATCATCGTCAACAATTACACGGTGATGTGCCTCATAATAGCCTTTTACACCTGCGATAATATCAATTGACTGAGCAATTGTAGGCTCGCCGACCTTTACGGGCTGAAATCTTCTTTCAAGAGCAGAATCCTTTTCGATATATTTTCTGTATTCGTTGAATGTTGTAGCACCGATGACCTGAACCTCGCCCCTTGAAAGAGCCGGTTTGAGGATATTTGCGGCATTCATTGTACCCTCGTTGTCACCTGTGCCGACAAGGCTGTGAACCTCATCAATAAAGAGAATTATGTTGCCGTTCTCCTTGATTTCTGAAACAAGTCCTTTGATTCTGCTTTCAAACTGACCTCTGAACTGAGTGCCTGCAACAAGTGAGGTGAGGTCAAGAAGCTGAATTTCCTTGTTTTTAAGTCTTTGAGGAACATTTCCTGCGGCAATGCGGAGAGCAAGCCCCTCTGCAATAGCGGTTTTACCTACACCGGGTTCACCGATAAGGCAAGGATTGTTCTTTGTTCTTCTTGAAAGAATCTGAATTACACGCTCAATCTCGCTGTCTCTGCCGACAATGCGGTCGATTTTGCCCTCTCTCGCCTTGCGTGTGAGGTCTTCACAGTAAAGATTGATGTGCTTTCTGTTCTTTTCTTTTTTCTCTTTTTTGCCCTTTTTATTATTATCCTGATTTGTCGCATTGTTGTTCTGTCCGCCGAACATACTGTTGAAAAATGCAGGGAATGCAGGTGCACCGTGAGAGAAGTCATCATCTTCACTGCCGTCACCGTCTTTAGCAAAATCGCCCATCTGCTCGGCAAGGTTATCCGCACCAAGCTGTTCCATAAGCTGCGACATATCGCCGTCACCCATACTGTTCATGAGGGTATTCATCTGATCCTGAACATTTTCAAGGTCCTCGTCCGAGATACCCATTTTGCTGATAAGATCCTCAACCGGCTTGATTCCAAGCTCTTTTGCACAGGTAAGGCAATAACCTGCCGTTGGGGCGTCTTTGGAATTATTATTTGAAACGAAAACAACCGCAGGCCGTTTTCCGCATCTTGTACAAAGCATAGCATACTCCTTTTTAGGACACCAAATTTCACATTCGCTGTCATGGTAATATAAGAATTATACAACTGTTTAACAAATAATTCAATATTTATTTGTCGGAATTTATTTATTTTTAATGTCAGCTGTCTTTTTAAGTGATTCGTTGTACTCCTTAATCATTGCAAAATAGATTTTGCCGTAACGATACAAAGCGTATAGCATGGATGCGGCTGTAACCGAAAGCAATATCAGATCAAGCACCATATTTTCGTAGGCAAAAAAGGCCTTGAGAAATACGATAAGACATACGGAAAAGTAGAAAATGATTGTTCCGACCTTTCCGTACCAGTTTGCAGAAGGCGGAGTGAGTCTTTTTTTGATTAAATCTGCACCGCCGAGGAGCATAATAAGGTCTTTGACCAGAAGTGTTACAAGAATCGGAAGAACCATAGGCACATAAATCACCATACAGATAACGACCGCAAAAAGCGTTACCTTGTCTGCAATGGGATCAAGGATTTTTCCGAGAGGAGTTACTTGATTGAGTTTTCTGGCAGCCATTCCGTCAAAGCAATCGGAAAGCCCCGACAAACCTATACATATTGCCGCATATATATACTGTTCCGCAAGGAAAAAATATACGAACGGGATTATAAGCACAAATCTTACATAAGTTATAATATTAGGTATAGTAACCAAATCGGATGTTTTAAAGCTCCACACATCTTTTTCTTTTTCCATTACTGTTCCCTCCTGTTTCTTCATTCAGACTGCAACGCTGAAAAATTTAAAAACAGCACCCGAAATCATCGGGTTATTAAGCATTTCGGGATTTGAAAACTCAAGCACTCCCGAAAAGATATTAACGGCAAAAAATACAAGGATTGCCGCCTCTGCAAGTCCCAACACACCGCCGAGAAGCTTATTAATCTGTTTCACCACGGGTATTTTAAACACTCTCGCAAGTTTTTTAACAAGAATTTTTATAATTATAAAGATAATTATTGATATAACTACACCGATAACCAAGCGGAACATTCCTGTGATAACCGGCTGAATAAGATTTTCCACCGAAGTTGACACCGCCGCTGCGGCAGAGTTAGGAACCTGAAAATCGTTTGTATAGACACTTGAATCCAATCCGAAAATTGAAAGGAAGAATCCGAGCATTCCCATAACCCAGTTTGGCAAAGCCGAAAAACTGTTTGCAATGGCTGAGTTGATGCCCTGAGTGTCAATCATTTGTTGCAGATTTGTTGTTAAGGTCTGCTGAACAAATGCCGTATAAACCCACGATGCAAGAAAATTTGAAATGTGATATGCAAGAAAGCCCGTGAGAGCCACACCTGCAACATTGAGAATTGTAATTGCTATGCCACGCTTGAAATCAATAAAAAACAAAAGCGCAAACACGGCAATAATAATTATATCTGCAACCAAATTTATTACTCCTGTTTTGAAGTTTGAGCGGTATCGTCGCTCGATACACTGTCAAGGTCAATAAACCTAATTTGATTTACGCTGAGAATGTAAGCGGTGTAGTCCGAGGCAAGCACAATCTTTTTTGAACCGGTTCCCGAATTTGTCGAATAAAGCAAATCGCCATTTTGATTATAACCGTAAACAACATTTCCGTCAAGGATTGCAACCGTACCCTTGTAGACAGAAAGCGAATCGGCTTTGTGTTCGGTATTTATTGTGTACTGTGCCTCACCGTTGCTGTTATAGCTTATGAGAGCAACACTTCTTCCGTCACCGCTCCTTGAAAGAGCCATTGTATAGGTTGATGTATCTGTGTTAAAGCAGTAATTTGAAAGAGTTTTGTCCTCATAGCTTACTGTTTTGTAATTCTTTTCACCTTTTTTAACAATATAGCTTGCCTGTGAGCCCACAAGAACCGCCGTATCTGAGGTCAGATACTTGCAATCAAGCACGCTGTCACCCGAAATTTTGTAGGTTGAAACAGGCTTTTCCTGTGAAAAATCAAGCACATAAACGCCCGTTACCGCTGAGCCCTTATCACTTGACACACCTGTGGCAACGCAACCGGAGCCGTCCTTGTTAATTGCTACCGATGTTATATAATACTCCGAAAAAGAATATTTGTAAATTCTGTTATTATTTTTGCTGTAGGCATACAGCGTTGTAAGATAACCGTTGTCCTCGGTAACAAGACAGTATGTACCGTTTGAGGCAACATCACCTGTGTATATTTTATTTTCGGCATTGCCTGAGTAAAGCGTTTCGTCAAAACTGCTTATCTCATAGCTTGAACTGCCGATTCCGTATGTGAGAAATCTGTTTTCATTGTTTTTCATTACGGGATTTGAATGTGTAAGCTGAAGTCGTGCAACCTCTGTACCCGAATTTGTAAGGGTTACGAACGAGGTGTCCGACGCATACACGGCATGTCCCTGTGACACTGCAAAGTTGCCTGATGAAACCTCGGAACCGATAATGTCAACGGGATAGCCGTGACCTGCATTTCCGAGTACATCATAAGTCCACCAGTTTGAGATGTTCTCCCATGTGAGCTTGTCACGGTTTGCAAAGGCAAAAACTATAAGTCCTGCCGCAATGGCAATACACGCACCGAGTACGATTTTCTTGACAGCCTGCGGCGACATTTCGGTTTTTTCCTGTTCATAATCGTCAAGAGGCATATCCTCATAGCTCATTACATCTCTGTCGGTTTTATGTGTCTTTCGTTTTGAATAATGTCCTTTAAATTTTTTAAACATCAGTGTTCACTCCTTTTTTGTGAACTGTTGTCATTTTCATAATTCACACGATTCAGGTACAATCCGCAAGCCTGTGCGGTGGGACCCGAATATTTTCTGTTTTTCTTTTCTATAATGGAGGGGATTTCATCGGGAGCAATTTTACCCTGCTGAATCCTGAGAAGTGTTCCCACCATAATACGAACCATATTGTACAAAAAGCCGTCAGCCTCAACCTTCATTGTAACAAGGTCGCCCTCACGGGTTACCGAAAAGGCTTTTATATTTCTGGTCATATCCCCTTTTTCACGGTTATCAAGCGTGCAAAAGGAAGTGAAATCGTGTCTGCCGACATATGCCTGAGCGGCTTTGTCAAGCAGATTTTCGTCAATTTTGTATCTGTAATGAAGTGCGTATCCGTCAAGAAACGGATTTCGCACCTCGCTGTTCCAGATTTTGTAGATATATTCCTTGCTTGTGCAGGAATACCGGGCGTGAAAATCGGGTGCAACCTCTTTGCAGTCAAGAACCGCAATGCTTAGCGGCAGCCAGCGGTTAAGCGCAGCCTTGAGCCTTTCGGGCTTTATGGGATGCTCTGTTTTAAGGCTGATGCAGTACATATTTGCGTGAACTCCGCTGTCTGTGCGACTGCATCCCTTTACATCAAAGTCATTGCCGATAATCTTAGAAAGAGCAGTTTGAAAAGCTTCCTGAACCGTCATTGCGTTCTGCTGAATCTGCCAGCCGTGGAACTTTTTTCCGTCATATGAAATTGTGAGAAGAAGATTTCTTAAACTGCCGCAGGCAGGAATATGTTGCATAAAATCACTCCGCCGATTAGAAGTGCGACCATTACAGAAGATACATAGTCACGCTTTGCCATATGAATAGTTTTCATTCGTGTTCTTCCTGTTCCGCCACGGTAGCAACGGCACTCCATAGCTGTTGCAAGCTCATAGGCTCTTCTGAATGCCGAAACAAAAAGCGGAATAAGAATAGGGATAAACGCCTTTACCCTCTGAATAATATTACCCGACTCCATATCGGCACCTCGTGCCTTTTGAGCCTGAGTAATTTTGTCGGTTTCTTCAAGAAGTGTGGGAACAAATCTTAAAGCAAGCGACATCATCATTGCAATCTCGTGAACGGGAAAGTGCAGTTTTGCAAGCGGCTTCATCAGTCTTTCGATTGCGTCCGTAAGCTCTGTCGGAGAGGTTGTGAATGTAAGACAGGAGCTTGCAAGGATAAGACAGATGATTCTTACCGAAACAAAAATTGCTCTGTTAATGCCGTTTAAGGTAATTTTGAAAATTCCCCATTGTACAAGCGGATCACCCGAACCGTAGAACACATTGAGAATTGAGGTTACTATTATAATAAATATAATTACTTTCATGCTTTTGAAATAGAACTTTGCAGGCACCTTGCTTGCCGCAACAAAAAGTGCGGTAAAAAGCACAACAAGCGCAAGCGAAGCATAATTAAAAGTACAGAAAATAATTACGAGAAATCCGACAAGCATAATCAGCTTTGCACGGGGATCACATTTGTGGATTACGCTGTTCGCAGGAAAATACTGACCGAACGCAACATCTCTTACCATATTTTACCCTCCTTGTCAAGCAGTGAGGAAATACAGTCCATTGCCTCATCAACAGTAAGTATTCCTTCGGGAACATTAAAACCTTTTTCACGCAGTTCAAGCATAATCTTTGTTATCTGCGGTACTCGAAGTCCTATTTTTTCAAGCTCTCGTCCCTTTGAGAAAACCTCTTTTGTCTTATCAAACATAACGAGATTTGACTTGTTCATAACGATTATCTTATCGGCAACCCTTGCAATGTCTTCCATGCTGTGGGATACAAGGATTACGGTGTTTTTGCGTTCCTTGTGATACTGCACAATCTGGCTCAACAGCACATCTCTGCCCATAGGATCAAGACCTGCGGTTGGTTCGTCAAGAACGAGAACCTCGGGATTCATTGCTATAACGCCTGCAATTGCCGCCCTTCTCTTTTCACCGCCCGAAAGGTCGAACGGAGATTTTTCAAGAAGTTCATCTTTAAGTCCGGTAAATCTTGCGGCGTCATTTACCGCTTTTTCAAGCTCTGCACCGCTCTTGCCCATATTCGTAGGGCCGAATGCGATGTCCTTGGCAACGGTTTCTTCAAAAAGCTGATATTCGGGATACTGAAATACCATTCCGACTTTGAAACGGATTTTTCTGATATCCTTGGGATTTGCCCAGATATCCTCGCCGTCAAGAAGAACCTGTCCCGAAGTTGGTTTCATAAGTCCGTTGAGCATTTGAACAAGTGTTGACTTGCCCGAACCAGTATGTCCCATAATGCCGATAAACTCGCCTTTTTCAATTGAAAGGCTCAAATTATTGACAGCGGTTTTCTCAAACGGAGTGCCTGTTCCGTAAACATAGCTTAAATTTTTCAGTTCAAGCACCTTGCTCATGACAGCACCTCCTCAAGCATTTTTACACATTGCTCTGCATTGAGAGGAAGTTTGTCAAATTTCACTCCGCACCCCCTGAGTCTGTATGCAAGCTCTGTTGCCTGCGGAACATCAAGACGGTGCTTTTTGAGCAGCTCCGCCTGTGAAAAAACTTCTTCGGGTGTACCCTGAGTGAGGATTTTTCCTGCGTCCATAACGACAACTCTGTCGGCAAGGACTGCCTCTTCCATATAGTGTGTGATAAGGACAACCGTCATATTCTTTTCACGGTTGAGTTTTAAAAGCGTTGTCATTACCTCGTCACGGCCGTTAGGGTCAAGCATTGCCGTGGGTTCGTCAAGAACTATGCATTGCGGCTGCATTGCAAGAATTCCGGCAATTGCAATACGCTGTTTCTGACCGCCAGAAAGCTTGAACGGAGCGTGTTCACGGTAATCGTACATATCAACGGCTTTGAGGGCATCGTCAACCCTCTGTCGGATCTCCTTTGGCGGTATTCCGAGGTTTTCGGGGCCGAATGCAACATCTTCCTCAACAACGCTTGCAACAAGCTGGTTGTCGGGATTTTGAAGTACAAGTCCCACTTTTTCTCTTATGTCATATGTCTTGTTTTCATCTGATGTGTCATCTCCGTCAACATACACTTTGCCCTTATCCGGCAATAGCATTGCGTTGAGATGTTTTGCAACAGTTGACTTTCCGCATCCGTTGTGACCGAGAAGGGCAACAAATTCACCCTTTTCGATATTGAGAGAAACACCGTCAACTGCATTTTTGTACGGCTGGCCGCTTTCAATGTCGGAATATGAAAAGCTGATGTTGTCAAGTGAAATAAAGCTCATTTATTATTTCTCCCATATTGCGGTTGAGCCGCACGGCAATATAAGTCCCGTGTCGCTCACCTTCAGTCCTATTTCATCGCTTGATACTTTTCCGCCGAAGTCCTTCTGCAAAAGAACTCCGAGCAAATACTCCATTACAGCGGGAGAAAGTCCCGTTGTGTAGGAATTGAGAATGAAAAACAGCGGATTGTCTGAGAGAACCTGTTTGCACATGGTTACAAGTGAATAAAGCTGTTCTTCAAGTTTCCAGACCTCACCGCCCGGACCTCTGCCGTATGACGGAGGATCCATAATAATTCCGTCATACCTGTTACCACGGCGGATTTCACGCTGTACAAATTTTACGCAATCGTCAACGAGCCAACGGACAGGTCTGTCGGCAATACCGCTTGATGCGGCATTTTCCTTTGCCCACTGAACCATGCCCTTTGATGCGTCAACATGGCAAACGGTTGCGCCTGCGTTCATACACGCAAGAGTTGCACATCCTGTGTAACCAAAAAGGTTGAGAATTTTAAGCGGTCTGTTTTCGTTTTTTATTTTTTCTGCGGCAAAATCCCAGTTAACTGCCTGTTCGGGGAACACACCCGTGTGCTTGAATCCCATAGGCTTGATGTTGAAAACGAGGTCGCCGTAATTTACAGTCCAGCGGTCGGGAACTTTTTTGTACTGCTCCCAACTTCCTCCGCCACGATTTGAGCGGTGGTAACGGGCATGTGCCGAATACCAAAGAGGATTTTTCTTTTCGCTTGACCAGATAATCTGCGGATCGGGACGGATAAGGATTATATCTCCCCATCTTTCAAGTCTTTCCCCGTCAGAGGTATCTATAAGTTCATAATCTTTCCATTTATCAGATAATCGCATTATGCAAGTCTTTCCCTTACTACCTGTGCGGCTTCTTCCGCAAGGTTCTGAATTTCTTCGAGGTTTTCGCCCTCGAGCATTACTCTTACGAGAGGTTCTGTTCCCGACACACGAACAAGGATTCTGCCTCTGTCACCGAGGATTTCGCTAACTCTTTCGATTTCAGCCTTGATTTCCCTGTCTGTATAGAATGAGAGCTTGCCCTCTCTGCTGACCTTTACATTAATGAGCACCTGCGGCAAACGCTCCATAATCTTTGCAAGCTGACTGAGCTTTTCGCCTGTTCTCTTCATAATGCTGAGAATCATTGCACCTGAAAGCTGACCGTCGCCTGTTGTTGCATAGTCAAGCAAAATGATGTGACCGCTCTGCTCGCCGCCGATGTTGTAGCCCTCCTGCATCATAGCCTCAAGAACATATCTGTCGCCAACCTTTGTTGAAACAAAGTGCATATCGTTTTCTTCGCAGAACTTGTTAAAGCCCATGTTTGTCATAATTGTTCCGACAACGGCATTCTTTTTGAGTACGCCTCTCTGCTTCATATCATTTGCACAGATTGCAATAAGGTAATCGCCGTCAACAAGGTTTCCGCTTTCGTCAACCGCAAGACATCTGTCGGCATCACCGTCAAATGCAAGACCGCATGAAAGCTTATGTTCACGAACATACTTCTGCAATTTGCTCATATGAGTTGAACCGCAGTCACGGTTGATATTCACACCGTCAGGCTCGTCAAAAAGCATATGAACCTTTGCACCAAGCTTTGTGAAAAGCTTTTCGGCTGTTCTTGAAGAAGAACCGTTTGAGCAGTCAAGTGCGATTTCCATACCCTCAAAGTCGCAGTCAACTGCTGAAATAAGGTGGTCAATATACAAATCAGCCGCCTCTGTATCATATGTTACTCTGCCGATATTTTCATCTGTTGCGGATGCATACGGAACAACATGGTCAAGTACGATTTCTTCAATTCTGTTTTCGAGGGCATCGGGGAGTTTGCATCCGTCAGAACTGAAAATTTTGATACCGTTAAATTCAAATGGGTTGTGTGATGCGGAAATCATAATACCTGCATCGGCATTGTATTTGCCTACAAGATAAGCAACCGCAGGAGTAGGAACTACCCCGAGAATGTGAACATTTGCACCTACCGAGCAAAGTCCTGCAATAAGTGCGCCCTCGAGCATATCGCCCGAAAGTCTTGTGTCCTTACCGATTAAAATTGTGGGGTGTTCAACCTCATCGCTGATAAGAACCATTGCCGCCGCTCTGCCTATATTCATTGCAAGTTCGGGTGTAAGCTCTGCATTTGCAACACCTCTTGCACCGTCTGTACCGAATAATCTTCCCATTATATATATTCCTCCGTTAAATAATTTGTAGATTGTAAATTTTCAAAACTGCAATTTTCGGTATAACCCAAGTAAAAGCCTTACACTCTGTTGAATTATACACTCATATTGTGACTGATTTATGACTCCCTGTCACCAAAGAGAGTCGGCTGTGTAGGCTGTGCATTTACAACGCCCTTAGGAAATTCACAGCCGAGATGCTTGCAAGCCTCGGCAGTTATGCATCTGCCCCTCGGTGTTCTGCTGACAAAACCTATCTGCAAAAGATACGGTTCATAGACATCCTCGATTGTTACAGCCTCTTCACCGATTGCCGCCGCAAGTGTTTCAAGTCCGACAGGACCGCCGTTGTAAAAACGAACGATTGCCTCAAGCATTCTTCTGTCGTTGCGGTCAAGACCGAGTTCGTCAATTTCGAGTCTGTCAAGTGCTGTCCTTGCGGTTTCAAGTGTGATGACGCCGTTTGACATAACCTGTGCAAAGTCACGCACACGCTTTAAAAGTCGGTTTGCAATTCGTGGTGTTCCCCTTGAACGGGACGCAATTTCAAGCGCACCGTCATGTTCAATTTTTATTCCGAGGATTCCGGCACTTCTTTCAACAATCTGTGCAAGCTCCTCGGGAGTGTAGAGTTCAAGTCTTAACACCACACCGAAACGGTCACGCAAAGGAGCGGTCAGCTGACCTGCTCTTGTGGTTGCTCCGACAAGTGTAAATTTTGGCAACGGCAGATGATACGAAGCCGCCATCTGACCTTTACCCGTGATGATATCAATTGCAAAGTCCTCCATTGAAGGGTAAAGTATTTCTTCAACGGAACGGCTCAGTCTGTGAATTTCGTCAATAAAAAGCACATCGCCCTCATTAAGGTTGGTAAGCAATGCCGCAAGGTCGCCCGGCTTTTCAATTGCAGGACCTGAGGTTATTCTCATTGACACACCGAGTTCATTCGCAATGATTCCCGAAAGAGTTGTTTTACCGAGTCCCGGAGGGCCGTAGAGCAGTACATGGTCAAGGGTTTCGCCTCTGATTTTTGCCGCCTCGATAAAAACCTTGAGGTTTTCCTTTGCCTTTTCCTGTCCTATGTATTCCGAAAGTGTTTTCGGTCGCAGAGGGTTGTCGCTCTCTGCCGTATCTTCGGGAATTTCGGAAGTATCGGTTATTCTGTTTTCAAAATCAAATTCATCCGAGAATTCCATTTTACTCATATGTTACTGTCTTCCCATCTGTTTTAATGTGAGCGAAATAAGCTGTTCAACAGGCAAGGCGCTGTCGAGTGTTGCGAGTACGGACGAAACATCCGAAGGAGAATAGCCCAAAACCCCGAGTGCCTCGATTGCTTTCGGAACATTTCCCGTTGAAACATTCACGCTGTTCTGTGCCGCCTGTGCAAAGGAACTGTCCTCTTTAGCCGCTTTTGCAAGCTTGTCCTTGAGTTCAAGAACAATTCTCTGTGCAATTTTTTTGCCTATTCCCTGTGCTCTTGTAATTGTTTTGAGGTCATCGGAGGCAATTGCCATTGCAACCTGTTCGGGACTGAGCTCCGACAAAACCGCAAGTCCTGCCTTTGGACCTACACCGCTTACGCTGATGAGGTTTTTAAAGGTTTCAAGTTCTGCCTTTGTTGCAAAGCCGAAAAGGTCAACCGCATCTTCCCTTACATTAAGGTAGGTGTAGAGCGTTACCTCTGTGTTAAGCTTTACGGCTTTGAGTGTGTTCATTGTTGTCTGGCACATATAGCCGACACCGCCGCACTCTACTACCGCCGCATTTGATTCTATTGCAATAAGTTTTCCTCTTACGGAATAAAGCATATTTAAAGTCCCTTTCCGTACATTACTCTTCTGAGCTGTGAGCCTGCCGCCTGTGTGTGACAGATTGCAATTGCAAGTGCGTCACAGGTATCATCGGGTTTCGGAATTTCTTTCAGCTTTAAAAGCCTTGCGGTCATTTCCATAACCTGCGGTTTTTTTGCCTTGCCGTATCCCGTTACAGCCGTTTTGACCTGAAGAGGAGTGTACTCAAAGATTGGTATTTTAAGTTTTTGTGCCGCAAGCAGGGTTACTCCCCTTGCCTGAGCAACATTGATAGCCGTTTTCTGATTGGTTTGAAAGTAAAGTTTTTCGATTGCAAGGGCGTCGGGGCGACATCTGTTAAGAATAGCATAGGTTTCGTCATAGATGTACTCAAGCCGTTTGTTAAAATCAGTTCCGGCAACGGTTTCAATTGCACCGTAACCGAGAGTTTTATATGTATTCGATTGAAAATTGATTGCTCCCCAACCTACAATGGCATATCCGGGATCAATTCCAAACACTACCAAAACAATACCTCCGAAAAAATCCAAAAATGGCATAATAACATAGCTTAAAACATTATAACACACACAACTTTATTTATCAATAAAATTATTCGTTAATCTGCGTATTCCGCTCAAAATGTACATAAGAAACATTGAACGGCTGATTTACTCGGTTTTTTGCGTGTTATCGGAACGACTGAGCGTGATTTTTGAACCGTTGTATGACAAATCAAGCTTTTTTCCGTGGGGAATATATTCAAAGGTGTAGTTTCGGTAAAGTTTCGGCACAAATATGACAAGCGTTGTATCATCGGCAACATATTTTCCGCAAAGCTCCGCCTTGTCTTTTCCGCTCATCATAATAAGAGACGCATTTTCACCGTCAAACGAAAGGCTTATCTTTCCGCCGCCGTCAAGCTCTGCACTCCAGTCTGTGCAGGTAAGCTCGTTTTGATATCCCGATGTGTCGGCACTGCATGAACAAAGCAGAAAACATAAGCAGATTAAAAGCAAAATGACAAATTTCTTCATAAAAACCGCCCCCACAGGTATATGATATTATTACAGATTATTCATGAAATCAGATAATTAGTACATATACCGTTGACGGCAGAAAACGAAATTTACAGTTTTGTTATAATTCTTGAAAAGCATAATTATTTTGTGTATATTGTATGGTGTGATTTTATGGAAAATTTTAAAAACGAGAACACGGAGGGATTGTTTTGCAACATGAGATAACCGAAAAGCATAATGTTTTTGAAGAAAACGGAGAGGTTATGTGTGCAGGCTGGGCAAGAACGCCTATTTTTGAATATAACAGCGAACAGAGCAAAACAAGCGGAAAACACAGCGAAAGGGATTCCTATTTCATAAGCAACACAGAGGTTTCGCTCTATCTTTCGGTTGAAAATCTGGGCATGGAATTTGCGGTAAAAATTGCGGTTGCCGACCTTAAAAGAGGCGGTGTGATTTATGATTGTGTTGTAAAGAAATTTGTTTTCAGCAAGAACGAGCTTCCCGAATCGGGCAGTTCGGGAGAGCTTTTGTACACGGACAAAAGGCTTCAGCTGCAATTGACAAACACACCGAACGGAAGATTTTTAAAATGTGATTTTATCGACTTTGGCGGCATAAAAAATCTTTACTTTAACATTAATCTCAAAAAGACGGCGGGCGAAAGTCTTAACGAAATTGCACCGTTTGAGAGAGACAGAAAATATTTTTATCTCAAACGCTTTGTTCCCAAATTTGTCGCAGGCGGAATTATCCGTGTTGGCGGTATGGAATATTCTTTAAACGAAACAACCACAAACGCTTACTTTGACTGGACACGCTTTTCAAAGCCGAGAAAGCATAATTATCAGAGATTAAGCTCCGACTGCTTTATTGACGGAAAACGCTTTTCCCTCTGTCTTGCAAGCAGAGTAGGTGACAACCGTTACGGCAACGAAAATTGCTTTTTCACAGACGGTCATCTTGTAAAACTGTCGCAGATAAATGTTAAAAGCACAGGCGGAAAGCTTGACAGACCGTGGTACTTTAAGGCGGGATATTCGGCAGTTGACATTACATTCAAGCCGTTCACCGTAAAAGGCGAGGCTATGGCGGCATATATGGACAAAACAACCGTAATTTTCGGCAGACTCTACGGAGAATTAAAGAGAGTTGATATGGATAAGCCGTTAGTCCTCGATAATTCTCAGGCACACATTGTTCTGACGGAATTTTAAAAATAAAATCGGCAAAAATAAACACGGCAATCATTTCAGATAATGAACTGCCGTGTTTTAATTTTATAAAATAAAGTCGGGAAAACAATGCTTTGCATTAAGCAAGCTGTGTTCCCGACCGAAATTTTCAATTTTCCGTTTTCAACTTTTAATTTGTAAAATTACACTTCCCTGTTCGGGTCTGTGTTTTTCTGCTTAACAGGAGCTTTCGTAGCATCTTTGTCGGTAAATCTTGCAAAGATTGAAAGCGTTGTGAGAAAGCAGATAAGAATGTACAAAAGAAGTGCAATTACAGAAGCAAGGCTGATTGTATAGCTTACCATTGTGATAATTGAAAGCACACCGATCAGACAGCAGATGATTGAAACGATATTCTTCATATTGCGTTCTTTGTCAAGAGCGCAGAAGAAAAATCCTGCAATCGGAATAATGAAGAAAATCGGCATAAAGAGCGAATACTTAAAAACCGCATCATTTGAACCGCTGAGTCCCCATACAGACATAATATCAAATACGGAATAAGAATGGAGTACATTTTTTTCGTCAATGTACTGGAAATACGGCAACGCACAGAGTACGATTTCAACGAGATAAAGCACGCAAAGTGTGATTCTTAATTTTTTTCTTGTTTTGTTTTCGGGTATTTTGAGCATTTTGTTCCTCCGAGATTTTTTTAAAATCATTTTTAAATCATCAATATGTTACATTGTAACACAAATTATTCAGTTGCACAATAGAAATTTTAGTGTTATAATTATGACTAATGTACACAAAACACTGCATTCGTACATTGCTTTATTCTGTGCAAAAAGGAGATAATATAATGGGATATATAAATGAATCCGTAATTTACAATATTTATCCGCTCGGTTTTTGCGGAGCACCAAAGGAGAATGATTTCAAACAGGAATACAGACTTGACAAAATTTACGGCTGGATTGACCATATGAAGTCAATGTCGGTAAACGCACTTGTTTTTAACCCTGTTTTTGAAAGTTCAAAACACGGCTATGATACTATTGATTATAAAAAAATCGACTGTCGGCTCGGTGACAACGAATCTTTCAAAAAAATTTGCAAAACACTTCACGATAACGGCATCAAAATTATGCTTGACGGCGTTTTTAATCATGTGGGAAGAGATTTCTTTGCTTTCAAAGATGTTCAGCAGAACCGTGAAAATTCAAGATATGCGTCTTGGTTTGAAAATTTAAACTTTTGGAACAACAGTCCTTATAATGACGGTTTCAGCTATGAGGGCTGGGCAGGTTACTACGACCTTGTAAAGCTTAATCTCCACAATGACGAGGTAGTAAACTATCTTCTTGACTGTGCAAGATTTTGGATTGATGAGTTTGATATTGACGGACTTCGCCTTGACGCGGCTGACTGCATTGACATTGAATTTTTCAAGAAATTAAAAAATGTTTGCAAAGAGAAAAAGTCCGATTTCTGGCTCTACGGCGAGATTACCCACGGCGATTACAATCATTGGGCAAATCCCGATGTGCTTGACTCGGTTACAAACTATGAATGCTACAAAGGCATTTATTCAAGCCATAATGACCACAACTATTTTGAAATTGCACATTCTCTTAACAGACAGTTTGCTAACGGCGGTATTTACAGAAATATCTACACATATAATTTCGTTGATAACCACGATGTAAACCGTGTTGCAAGTATGCTTAAAGACAAAAATCATCTCAACAATGTTTACACAATGATGTATACAATGCCCGGAGTACCGTCAATTTACTACGGAAGTGAATTCGGCATTGAGGGTATGAGAACTGCCTACAGCGATTATGAACTTCGTCCCTGTCTTGACCTTGATTCCATCCCGAACCCGAACTATGAACTTCTTGAGCATATCAAAAAACTCGGTGTAGTAAGGCTTGCACTCGAAGCTCTCAAGTACGGCGATTTTGAAAACATAAATATTCAGAATGAAAAGCTTGTATACAGAAGAAAAACCGACAATCAGACTGTTTTTGTTGCATTCAACCTTACAGACCGTGTTGAAAGAATCGGTTTTGACACAGGCTGCAACGCAAAGCTTACAGATGTTCTCAACGGCAACGAAGTTATTGATGTAAACGGTTACTATGAAATTGAAATGCAGCCGTATCAGTCAAGGATTCTTGTTGTTAATGACGGAAGTTTCAGGGTTGATTTCAATGCAGACAATACAGATTGCAGGGCAGCTGAAATTGACGAAGCTCCTGCAAATGAAGAAACTTCAGTTAAAGCTGTTAAAACAGAAAATTGCTGTGAAAGCAATTCGGACAATGCCGAAAATACGACAAAAGAAATCAAGCCGGGTATTTACCTACATTTCAAGGGTGGCGAATATGAGGTTATCAACTTTGCAACCCACAGCGAAACAGGTGAAAAACTTGTAATTTACAGAAATCTCCACAACACAAGTGAAGTGTGGGCAAGACCTGTCGAAATGTTTGCCGAAAAAGTTGATGTTGACGGCAGAAAAACAGACAGATTTACTTTTATAGGTTGACAATAAGCGTAAGCAAATGATTAAAAAGACCGAATATATTTTTTATTCCGGTCTTTTTTTGTGTAAAAATACTGCTTTTTAATCGTGATGACAAGATTTGACTATATTTTTGCAAATAGTGTGTTGAATAAATCACATAATATGATAAAATAGACATATGTTGTGTTTGACTGAATTTTTGTTTTTTTTGAAAGTAACTTAGGGGGATTGAATATTATGTTGAGGGATTTAAAGCCAACCGATAATGTAGGTGGTTTCGATGTCAGACCCGGCAACTTTCTTTTAAACGGTGCAACAACCGTTTCCGGCGGTGTAAACTTTACTATTCATTCGGTTTATGCCGTTGAGTGTACATTGCTTTTATTCAGACCTTATGCAAAATTTCCGTATGCAAGGCTCAGATTTCCGGATTCTTACAAAATCGGCAACACCTATTCAATGCTCGTGTTCGGTCTTGATGAGATTGATTTTGAGTATGCATATTCCTTTGACGGTCCGTATGAACCCGAAAAAGGAATTATTTTTGATAAAAAGAAATACATTCTTGACCCATACGCAAAGGCTGTAATCGGTCAGAGCGGCTGGGGTAAAAAACAGGAGCATGAGGGTGTTTATAAGGCAAGAGTTGTAAACAGCGACTATGACTGGGGCAACTGCACTCAGCCGAAGCTTCCGTTTGAAGAGCTTATTATTTATGAATTGCATGTAAGAGGCTTTACTCAGGACGGCTCCTCAGGCGTTAAAAACAAAGGCACATTCGCAGGTATCCGTGAAAAAATCCCCTATCTTAAAGAACTGGGCATCAATGCCGTTGAAATGATGCCTATTTTTGAGTTTGACGAAATGGGCTCGTATCGTAATTATGACGATCGTCAGCTCTACGATTACTGGGGCTATAACACCGTATGTTTTTTTGCTCCGAACACAAGCTATGAGAGCGACCACGAGCATCATCACGAAGGCAGAGAGCTTAAACAGCTTGTTCGTGAGCTTCACGAAAACGGAATTGAAGTTATCCTTGATGTTGTGTTCAACCACACGGCAGAGGGCAATGAAATGGGACCGTATTTCTCGTTCAAGGGCATTGACAACAACATTTACTATATGCTCACTCCGGACGGAAAGTATTACAATTTCAGCGGCTGCGGCAATGTTCTCAACTGCAATCAGCCGATTGTTCAGCAGTTTATACTCGACTGTCTGCGTTATTGGGTAACAGAATACCGCATTGACGGTTTCCGTTTTGACCTTGCGTCAATTTTGGGAAGAAACGAGGACGGTACTCCTATGGATAAGCCTCCGCTTCTCAAGAGCCTTGCGTTTGATCCGATTCTCGGCGGAGTAAAGCTTATTGCAGAGGCATGGGACGCAGGTGGACTTTATCAGGTCGGCAGTTTCCCGTCATGGAACAGATGGGCTGAATGGAACGGAAGATACCGTGACGACCTCAGAAGATTTCTTAAAGGCGACAGCCACCTTGCATGGGATGCGGCTCAGAGAATTACAGGCTCAAGAGATTTGTATGACCCTACCTACAGAGGCTACAATGCGTCGGTTAACTTTCTTACCTGTCATGACGGATTTACTCTTTATGATATGTATTCATACAACGAAAAGCACAATCTCGAAAACGGCTGGAACAATACTGACGGTGCTAATGATAACAACAGCTGGAACTGCGGAGCCGAGGGTGATACAAATGATTACAATATCAACAAGCTCCGTATCAAAATGATAAAGAATGCTTTTGCAACCCTTATGTGCAGTCAGGGACCTGCTCTTTTCCTTGCAGGTGACGAATTCTGCAACACTCAGTTCGGCAACAACAACGCTTACTGTCAGGACAACATTATCTCATGGCTTGACTGGACAAGAAAAGAAAAGCATAAGGATGTATTTGAATTTTTTAAATATATGATTGCTTTCAGAAAGAGATTCCACATTATTACAGACAGCAGAGGCAAGGCAACATGCAATTATCCGCCTGTCAGCATCCATTCAAATGTTGCGTGGAGTGCCAAGTATTACGATGATACAAGAATGATTGGCGTTATGTATGCCGGTGTAAGTCTTAAACAACAGGGGCTTGACGAGTTTGTTTACTTTGGCGTCAATGCTTATTGGGATTATGTAAATGTTGAGCTTCCCGACCTTCCCGAAGGATACCACTGGAAGCTTTATGTAAACACAGGCAACGAGCCTCAGGATGTAATCCTTGAGGACAGAAATGTTATTCTCTATGACAGACGAATTAATATGGCAGGCAGAAGTGTCATTGTTGCTGTCGGAGAAAGATTTTAATTATAAGGACAATTTCTTTGTTTAAGAAAACCGCCCCTACACGAAAATGTGTGGGGGCTTCATGTTTTTATAGGTTTCGGATTGTTGTAGAAATTGCATAAATAAAAAGTTTATTCCTTGAAATATCGGTGAAAAGTTTGTATAATTAGAGTGACAGTATTTTTAAGGAGAATATTTATGCAAAGAGAAAATTTTAAGTCGAGGACAGGTTTTCTCCTTGTAAGTGCAGGCTGTGCGATTGGCATAGGCAATGTCTGGCGCTTTCCGTATGTTACGGGCGAAAACGGCGGCGGATTGTTCGTGCTTTTTTATCTTGCATTTCTTGTGCTTATGGGAATTCCCGTTCTTACAATGGAGCTTGCAGTTGGCAGAGCAAGCAGAAAAAGTGCCGTATTAAGCTATAAAACACTTGAAAAGCCAAAGAGCAAATGGCACATTCACGGTTGGCTGTGTATGATAGGCTGTTACCTTTTGATGATGTTCTACACGCCTGTTTCGGGTTGGATGTTAGATTACTTCTATAAATTTGCAACGGGAACATTTAAAAGCGGAATGAACTCAGAACAGGTTTCGGGAGTGTTTAACGACCTTATGGCATCGCCTGTTGAGATGATTATATGGCTTGCGATAATCGTTGTATTCGGATTTTTTGTATGCAGTCGAGGACTTCAAAAAGGCATTGAAAAGGTCAGCAAGGTTATGATGGTTGCGTTGCTTGCACTGATTATTATTCTTGCAATCAACAGTATGATGCTTTCAAATGCGGGAGAAGGCTTGAGCTTTTACCTTGTTCCCGATTTTGGAAAGGTTAAAGATGTAGGACTCGGCAAGGTAATCACATCTGCAATGAGTCAGGCATTCTTCACACTCGGACTCGGAATCGCATCAATGGAAATTTTCGGCAGTTATATGAACAAAGACCGCACGCTTTACGGTGAGGCTGTTCAGATTTGTGCATTGGACACTTTTGTTGCAATTGTTGCCGGACTTATCATCTTCCCTGCTTGCTTTTCATTTGGCGTTCAGCCCGACCAAGGACCTGCCCTTATTTTTGTGACGCTTCCGAATGTTTTCGTAAATATGACGGGCGGTCGGATATGGGGTACGCTTTTCTTTCTGTTTATGACATTTGCAAGCTTTTCAACGGTTATTGCCGTGTTTGAAAACCTTGTTGCTTTTCTTACCGACACATTCGGCATGAGCAGAACAAAGGCGTCAATAATCAACGGAATTATTATGTTCTTTGCGTGTCTGCCGTGTATTTTCGGATTCAACATTTGGAGCGACTTCAACATTCTCGGCAAGGGTGTGCTTGACCTTGAGGACTTCGTTGTCAGCAACCTTCTTCTTCCGATCGGCGCAATGGTTTACCTCCTGTTCTGCACAACAAAATTCGGCTGGGGCTTTGACAATTACTTTGAAGAATGTAACACGGGTAAAGGTCTTAAACTTTCAAGAGTGCTGAAGCCGTACCTTAAATACGCACTCCCCGTGCTGATTGTTATTGTGTTCGTTCAAGGCTTTATCGGGTAGGATTAGCAATCCCCTACGGCTCAAATTGTGCAAATTTGTACAATGTTACATTCCTATAAAATAACATATAAAACAAAAAACTGTACAACCATATTCGGCTGTACAGTTTTTTGTTATCTTGTGTTACCTTTTAGACGTGGATTTGTTTTTGTAACATAACCGTCAAACCAGTTGCTACACTTACGCTCGGGCATAGTATGCTTTTGATATTGCAAACTATCTGCACGAATCGGGAAAGCCGACAACCAACTCGGCTATTTACGGTTACAAGAAAGACCCGAACAACAAAAATCATTGGCTGATTGATGAGGAAGCGGCTACAGTCGTCCGCAGAATTTTCCATTTCACAATAGAAGGCTGCGGACCTTATGACATAGCCCGCACGCTGTTTGATGACAAGGTTGAAACCCCGGCTGTTTACTTTACAAAAAAGGAATTGGAATAAGGAAAAACAAAAAGGAGTTTACCCACCCGTTCAGTTGGAGCGGATATGTTGTCCGCAGTATTCTTGCAAAACAGGAATACTGCGGAGACACCGTAAATTTCCGTACGCACAAGGAATCATATAAGGACAAAAGCTCAGTGAAAAATCCGCAGGAGAACTGGCTGATATTCAATGACACGCACGAAGCAATCATTGACCGAGAAACTTGGGAGCTTGCTCAGAAACTGACAAAAACGCCGAGACGTGTTGACACCACTGGAGTGGCGAATCCGCTGACGGGTCTTGTTTATTGTGCCGATTGCGGTGCAAAGATGTATAACCACCGATTTTTCCGAGCTTACTACGCCGATGATAAATGAGTTTATCGACAAAATTTTAGTTCACGCTCCGTATTATATTGACGGAGAACGTATGCAGGAGGTTGAAATCTATCTCAATTTCATCGGCAAGTTTGAAATTCCTCAACCTCAGCTGAGCGAGGAAGAAATTAAGCGGCAGAAGCAGCTGAAACAGCCCGTCTAAAAAGCAGGGAATGCTATCAGTTGATAAAGGCGAGAAAACACAAGGTTGGCGAGCCGTTTTCACTTAGCTGCAAGGGCTGTGACAAGGTATTTGAATCCAAGCACAGCAATGCTTTGCTAAGATTGTGCAGGCTCAGTCAACAGATCACCACCAACCCTGCGTGAAAGGCTGATAATCATCAACTATCATATTCGACACACTCAAACCGGCAAGTGGAGCATAACGGATTATTCAAAGTCTGTAAAGGAAACTTTGGCGCGGTATAAAGCCGCCGTAAAGCAGATAAACGAAAAGAAAAATGAACGGAAGGGACTTCAAAATGAAAAGAAATCCACTTCCGTTTTTAATATCGCCGCACAGTGAGATTGACGGCAAACTGAATGATGAAATCAATGTGCAAGCTGCCCGTGAATATGCCCGCCGCCGTTGCAACCAAACTCAGACGAGAAATACAATGCGGCACGAACACAAGAGAAAAAACAATAGTTTACCGTTAAAAGGAAATTTAAATATTTTTTCAAGCTTGAACAAGAAACGGATTACGACACCTTGCTGTATTGCAGTTTTGCGTTAATCAGATTTTCGTCATGATTATACAACGAGGCAACTTTTCAATGTCCAAGTAATTCAGCACTAATTATGCTAAACCAACATTGTTATTTATTTGACCAATTTAAATATCTTGAATTTAATTAAATTTGACTTCTGACATTATTTTTTGAGGATATAAAGATGATACCAAATAATACGTTCTGTTTCTAATATCGGTGGAATCATAATTGAGAAATTGTTCAGAAGAGATAGGAACGGGTGCAATAAACGTTTTTTGTTCACCTTTTGAAAGTTTAATATACATTCCACAATCATTGTAATACATAACGAGCGGGTAATAAAATTGTAATGAAAAAGCACCTGATTCAATATGAAAAGCTGTTAAATCAACAGTTATTTCATCATCTGTTGTATTGGAAATTATAATTTTTATTAAGCCAAGATTCAAATCTTCACTTTTCAAATAGTCAGAATTTTCTTCCAAATATTCTGATAAATCATCATCATTCATAATGTCCATACGCTTAAGCATGTATGTATCTGTTATAGTGAATTTTGCATTTTGACAAACAAATGAATCGCCCATTTTATATACAACTTTTTCGTTTTGCGGATATTTTGAATTGATACTAAAAAACCTAATGACACCACATATACATAATACTGTTACAATAAGGAGCGTTACAATAACTTTTAAATTATTTTTCTTTCTCATAAAGACTATCTCTCCTGATGATTTTACCCTGCGCTAATTCTATAGTTTCGTCGCAAAGAGCGTTAATCTGATTTTTGTCATGACATGACAGCAACACAACTCTATCGGGAACTTTTGCGGACAAAATCATTTTTTTGACATTTTCACATGAAGCTTCATCCAACGCATTAAAAGGTTCATCTAAAACAAGTATTTGAGGGTCTTCCATCATCGCTGCTGCTATTCCAAGTTTTTGTTTCATACCAAGTGAATATTTTCGGAAACTCTTCTTTTCGTTTGGGTCAAGCCCTACCATTCTCATAGTATCCACTATTTTTTTATCGTCTATTTTCTTTTGTATTTGAGCGAGAATCTTCAAATTTTGAAAACCGGAGTACTCAGAAATGAACCCCGGATTTTCAATTAAAGCCCCAACACTATCAGGAAACGATATGTCTTTTCCTATGATTTTGTTATTTATTTTTACAAAACCACTGGTAGGTAAAATCAGTCCGCAAATTGCACGCATAAGCATAGTTTTCCCCGAACCGTTCTTACCTACAAAACCGTAAATTTTTCCTCCGGAAAGTGATAAATTTATATTTTCCAGTACAAGATTTTTTGATAACTTTTTTGTATAATTACAAATTTCTATATTCATAAATCTCTCCTACTTTAAATAATGTTTTTTCTTTTGATAATTGGCAAGCCTAAAAATAAACATATAACGATTATTAAAAAGGCAACCTCCAGTTCTGTATATATTGATATATTATTTATGGCGCAAAAATCAGTTCTTATCAACATTGAAAAGTTAAACGGCAAAAATTCGCTGCAATAAAACACAGATGTGGTCATAAGGCAGACTATCATCAAAAACGCGACAACAGGTCCAAATGTAATACTGATAATTGCATCAAATGTCATGTGACAAGTTGTAATCATCCAAGGTAACAGTACTGAGGAAATGAAAATTTCTGTCATACTTTTTCCATAAGTGCTTAGCTCCAAAAATTCTTCAGTTATTAAACTGTTTTGAGTTAATGAAAAATTACCGGAAAACAATGTAAAAGCTGTCGAAATTACAAAAAACAGTAAATAGTACAAAGTTGAAGAAACAACACACCAAACTATTTTACTCAACCACCATAAATATCGGGATTTTACCCGCAAAATAAAGGTATCGGCACTTGTCTGCAAATCGTTTGTAATGTATAATCCCACAAACAAATAAGGAAGTACATTAAAAGAAAACCACGTTATGGGAATATCTACACCCTTATTTGCCTCCGGATCAAAAGGGTCACATCCGGCAAAAACATTCATAAAAAAATCCAGAACACCGCAGTCTACAACCGAATTATAATCACTAAAATATAAGCTAATATTATGCCAATACACGAAATCAATAAATATGAACAGCAACGCAGCAAAAATAAAAAATTTACGATTATGTATGATTCCCTCTGTTATATCATGCGAAAGCAAACGAAAAAAAAGACGAACTTTCAATTTAAAAAATCCTTTCTTTTCATGAACAATAAATTTAGTACGAATACTATAATTGTCCCAAAAATCAAGAGCCAAAAGTCAATATTCCAATCACCATCAAATGAAACTGCAATACATGTTGTGACCGTCACTAAGAACGGAAATACTTTGTTTATTATACAGCCAAAAGCACATATTAATTCAGAAAAAAATATTGTAGGAATTAAAAGACATACAAAAGTTTTCATCACTACTTTTGCAAAGCCTACATTGCTTATGCATCCTTCACACAGATAATAATAGCTTTCATATGAATTCCAATTAATTACTGTTCGTGAAAAAACTCTCGACATACCAAGAACTGCGACGAGGAATAAAATGCAAAAAGCCACAGAAAAAGCAAGAACTTTCAAACTATTTCTGACAACCAGTGTATTTCTAAATCTAAAGCGAATATAGGCATTTGTAAAGTTACTGTTTTTTTCGGAAAATATCGTTGAAAGTAATGCGGCGGTTGGTACAAAAAAGATAGTTGTCGTGTGACCCCCGGCGGCTTCCACAAAATCTGCCATACATATGTTGTCTGTTATATCCATCATATTTTTTTTTAAAAAAGCAAAAAAGTAAAACAATACAAAACTGCAGAGTAAACAGAAAACAACCAAATATTTAAAATATGTCATTGCAACAAAAGTTTTTCTACACGCTTTAAAAAACATCTTTTTTCGCTCCAATAAAATAATACGGAAAAAATGAAAGGCAAAAGAAAATCAAAAATAAAATTGTTACAGAAAAGGTAGTCCCACTTTCACTTGTAGTCGTGACAAGATTTCTGATACTGTAGGCATCAAATCCCAACATTTCAAGACAAAATGATGAAAAAATGTAAATGAAAAAAGGAAAAACAAAAGTCACAAATTTTCTGTTTAAAAAGAATGTAATAAACAATGACAAACTTGCTGTTACTCCCGAAAACAAAAATGTGATAAAAATATATATCGATGTATATAATAACGGTTGCACATAAAATAAATCAGCCCACTTATACGCAGGATATATGTTAGTAAATGTATAAGATGCTTCAGGAAGCATTGTCGGTAAAAATATTGAAGAAATGAGAAAACTAAGAACCATTGGAATAGCAACCACGCAACCACCACTTACGAAAACAGCTATGTATTTTGCCACAAGATAATATTTTTTCTTGGCACGAACGCACACATTTCTTGCATATCCTCTGTTTATATCATCATAAAAGGAACTTCCAAATGGCAAAGTGGCGAGAATTGGAATAGCCATATAAAAAATGTTTTGCTGAAGATAGATATTATGACTGCCAATCCAGTTTGTATATGAAATTTCAAAAAATCCCATTAAATTTTCATCATTTAAAAATTCAGAATTCAACTGCACACAGTATGGTATTCTTTCAATCGAATACCATGTTACCAATGCTAATGAAATTAGCAAAGAAATTAAAAACAGCCTGTTTTTAAAACTTCTTTTCAGTTCGAAATTAATCATTCTTTGCATTTTATCATTCTCCATTTATTATTTTTCGGATTTGATGACTTGCATAGTTCCTTCTCCTAAAGGATTGCCTGAGAGCACTGTCATCAAATAAAGTTGGTCTTTGTACTCATTAAGTTGTTTGTCCTCAGCAACATATGCTACATTAACATTCAATTTTTTACCGGGTTCAAGTTTTTCTACAAAATAATTTTTTGAAGTCTTTTTCTCACTTGAATTAAAACTTCGTGCTTCGTTATATCCACCGTCTGTACCAAAATGCAAAAGTAAGCTGTTCAATGATACCTCCACATTTTCATTTCCTTTATTCATCATTGTAATGTTAAGCACTACATATGAATATTCATTTGTAATATTTCCTTGGCTATCTTTAATTTCATCCCAGTCCTCAAATGTGTCAAATTCGGGAAGTTCTGCTTTGTTTTTTGAAATGCTTATATCATTTAATTTAACATAAATGCTTGTTCTATCGTCGTACATAGTATCGTATTCAGCACCTTCCTCAAGCAGAACACAACTTTTTGAGCCCAACGCTGAATTTTCTGTGGAAGAGATATTACTTCCATTTGCAACCTGTGTGTTTTTTGCATCAGCATTAGTGTATATATCGTTGATGTCAATAATATCATTTTTTATCAAGTATAAGATGGAAACTATTATAGATGAAGCACAGATGATAATCAAAATAATTACGGTTGTTATTTTTTTATTCAATATATAAACACCTCTATAAGCAACTCCCTACCGCAGTCTAAAAGTCATGCTCTGCGCGCATATATAAAGTCAAAACTTCATTAAAAGGCACAGAGCATAACTTACAAAGCCACAAATATTTTATATGCTGTCAGGACTCCATGCTATGTGGTAACTCACAGCTTCCTTATTCATAATGTAGCCCAAAGTAGCATATTTATAGCCGTCTTCTTTAACATAGTTAGGCAAATAATAATATGTACCCTTTGGTAAATTTTTCATATTCTTAGTTGCCCCATTATAGCTCCATGAACCGTAATATCTGTCTACAGTTTTTACGGAGGAAGTATTCTTATTATTTGTACGCTGAACCCAAGCACTCAGAGAACCTCCTGATGTGCTCTTGTTTTCGCACCAAACAGATGTATAATCTTTCTTCTCACGCCAAATAGATCTGCACGGAGTACCTCCGTTGTTACTTCTCGCACTAATGTTGATAATTGTATCTGAAACATTACCGGCAGAGAATACTGAAAAAGTAAGAGCAGACATCAAAGAAAGAACGACCATACCCAACACAATCATCTTTTTTAGTTTCTTCATCTTTTATCTCCTGTTAATAAAAAATTAAAAGTTTTCAAGATTTGAAATATTAAAACACCGGACTCACTTCATCTCCATTATAGAATATAGTGGTTCAGTTGTCAAGACAAAAAATCTAATCATTTTATAGTGAACTGAACCACTATAGTAGAAGTGGTCTATCATAATATTTATTATCCTGTTTGATAGGTTTTGGAACAACTACAACCTGTTTACCTGTGATTGTTTCCACCACTTCAATAAAGCTATAACCTTTAACCTCAATTAGATAATTGAGAGCTGTTGTACCTCCAATCCCACGAGAAAGCCACATCCATTTTCCGTTTGAAATTTTCAAGCTATCGTGTGTTCGTGTGGTGTAATTGTTCTTATCAAGTCTTACAAGTTCGTGTGGCTCAAAGTTTTTAAGAATGGTTAGCAAGTTCATTTTCTTTGCTTCAAGCACTACTTTAGGGTCTATATATGGCACTTATTCATACCTCCATTTCTGTTATTTTATCGCAAAAAGAAAAGCCAAGAAATTTTTATTTCTTGACTTAACTCTTTTGCGTATTATTAAATTGCTTTGTTATTGCGAATATCATTGATTATCTTTGCAATGTTACAAGTTACCTGTCCTGAGCATTGGTGGATATCTTCATTAATTTTGCATTCTTCAACGATTGCAAAATCAACTTGCTTAACCAGTTCTCCTATAGATTTATTTTTCTTTGGATTAATACCAGACACCTGAGTAAACAAATTTCTTATATATCTTTGATTTCCTACCTTTTCGTTAGAAATTATCTCCTTTTCATTTGGTTTAATATATTTCTCATAAGCATCTTTATAATGCAAAAGTAAAAACAATTCAAATGCAGGATTAGATATACCAAGTATATTATTATTTTCTCCAAATGCTACAACTTCATCAAAATTCTTAACTTTTTCTTCGAAAATATCTGCATCAAAAACGATAATCATCCTATCCATTTCAGCATCAAAAGATATATCTGAGTTAAGTTTTTGCTCCTCGGCAAACTCTATAAGTCTTCTGGGGAAAGATATATTCTTATCTTGTTGAGTCTTTTCGAGAAAGCAAATATCAATATTAGGATTAATTCCCAATTCTTTTTTATAGTCAACCAGCTTTTCGAAATACCACGTTTCAGTATTTGCACCTTCACAAATAAAGAAATACTTTCTATAAGGCTCTATAGCCTCATTTGTGTCGCTCTTTCTTTGATTCCAATTATAATAACTTCTTACCGGTGCCATATATTTATTCCTCCGTCAAATCAAAATTAGAAAACACAGGAATTGCACCATAACGCCCCTCAAGATAAGCTTTGCTCAATGTTTTATCATATCTTTCTTTGAACTTATCCAACGAATAAACATTACTTGTGTTATTTCCATCTCTTTCAACAAACCATATTTCATCACGTCTAAAAAGCTTTTGCTCCATAATAGATGCTTCGTGGGTTGTAAACAACAACTGAGTTTTATGGCCTTTATGGAAATTCATAAAAAGCTCAAGAAAATGTTCTGTAAGTTTTGGATGAAGACTTCTTTCTAATTCATCAACAACATAAATAATGTCATCGTTTTTGTTAAGTAACATATCGAGTAAATCGAAAATTCTTCTTGTACCATCTGATTCTTCATCGAAATTAAAATCATAAAATGATTTTCCATGATAGAGTTTCAAAGTAGATACAATCGGTTCATCGTCATCCAAAGTAACAGTAAAAAAGCTTTTGTCAGTTCTCATGGTCATTCGTGCCGAAGAATATAATGACTTGTGAGCCATCTTGTTTCGTATGTCCTTCATAACTAAATCAAAAACCTTAGCCGGTAAAGCTTTTCTAAATTCCTCAAAATCAGTTTTTTCAACTCTAACTTTATCAATACCAATATCAAAGGTTTTTATTAATTTATTGATTAACTCTAAGGATGTTTCATCATTATAATATTGAAAGTTATCAAAAGAAGTATTAGGCTTAACGATAATTATGTTTTGTGATAACCAACTATAAACCTCCTTGAAGAAAACCAGCTTGGAGTCTTCAGAATATTTTTTGTTTCTATTCATTTCCGTAAGAAACAAAATTGATTCATTACCATCAAAATCATCAGTATATGTTTTGAATTTTGCTTCATCAATTTTGTTTAATTTTACATCTTCGCCCAAGTGTGGAAATTTTTCTTCTTCATTTCTTTCAAATAAACATTTTGCATTACCATTTTGATAAAGCTCATATAACCACTCAGATGTGATTCTTCGTTGATTTAATAAAGCCGTAAAACCATAAGCATAGAATTTATCACCAATCGTGAACTGAATTTCAAACGAGCTATTCTTATTTATATTTTCTTCCTTACATTTACAAAACCATTTTGTAGCTACCATAGGAATTGTATCATTAAGCGTACTTTTCAAAAACCAAAAAAAATCAATAAGATTAGATTTACCTGCCGCATTAGCACCATAGATTACTGCGTATTTAAGTATATTCGTACTTTTAATTTTAACCCTATGATCAGTGCCTTTTTGAATTTTTGTAGAAGAAATCATAGTCATCTCTGTTGGTTCAGAAAACGATTTAAAATTCTCAACTGTCACTTTAATAAGCATTATCAATCTCTCCTTCTTATTTAATATTGTAAAGGAGAATTACAAAAAAGTCAATATGTATCCGTTTATTTGGAGAAATTTTCTCTAAATGACCTATTTATCTCGACAAACTTAACCATAGAGCGATTGTTTTTGATGAATTTTACATTTCATCTTGTTCGCTTTCTTTTCTTGTATCTTGTTTTCGATTCACCCTCATCAGGCTCACCTGTAACAATCTCATTTTCTTTTTACAACTATCACCTCTTCTTAATTTTTACTAAAAATTGTTTTTATCACCTCACTTTGGTTATACGGTGAATATGTTATTGGTTTAGCATATATTTTTTGCATAGTGTTATTATATATCACATTATGCAAAGTTGTAAATATAATTTTGAACGTTGTTTTATTTTTGTAAAATCTGGCAATATAAAATACTTATATTTATACAAATTACCTGTTAATAGACTTTTACGACCTAAATTTGGGTATAAAAAAAGAGCCTACTGGCTCGTAACATAACTATTTATAATTCGACATACTTCTTTATGTATAATTTGTTTTGACTCATACGATGGTACACTTTTAGTGAACTACTCACCTGTTTCGGGTTGGATGTTAGATTACTTCTATAAATTTGCAACGGGAACATTTAAAAGCGGAATGAACTCAGAACAGGTTTCGGGAGTGTTTAACGACCTTATGGCATCGCCTGTTGAGATGATTATATGGCTTGCGATAATCGTTGTATTCGGATTTTTTGTATGCAGTCGAGGACTTCAAAAAGGCATTGAAAAGGTCAGCAAGGTTATGATGGTTGCGTTGCTTGCACTGATTATTATTCTTGCAATCAACAGTATGATGCTTTCAAATGCGGGAGAAGGCTTGAGCTTTTACCTTGTTCCCGATTTTGGAAAGGTTAAAGATGTAGGACTCGGCAAGGTAATCACATCTGCAATGAGTCAGGCATTCTTCACACTCGGACTCGGAATCGCATCAATGGAAATTTTCGGCAGTTATATGAACAAAGACCGCACGCTTTACGGTGAGGCTGTTCAGATTTGTGCATTGGACACTTTTGTTGCAATTGTTGCCGGACTTATCATCTTCCCTGCTTGCTTTTCATTTGGCGTTCAGCCCGACCAAGGACCTGCCCTTATTTTTGTGACGCTTCCGAATGTTTTCGTAAATATGACGGGCGGTCGGATATGGGGTACGCTTTTCTTTCTGTTTATGACATTTGCAAGCTTTTCAACGGTTATTGCCGTGTTTGAAAACCTTGTTGCTTTTCTTACCGACACATTCGGCATGAGCAGAACAAAGGCGTCAATAATCAACGGAATTATTATGTTCTTTGCGTGTCTGCCGTGTATTTTCGGATTCAACATTTGGAGCGACTTCAACATTCTCGGCAAGGGTGTGCTTGACCTTGAGGACTTCGTTGTCAGCAACCTTCTTCTTCCGATCGGCGCAATGGTTTACCTCCTGTTCTGCACAACAAAATTCGGCTGGGGCTTTGACAATTACTTTGAAGAATGTAACACGGGTAAAGGTCTTAAACTTTCAAGAGTGCTGAAGCCGTACCTTAAATACGCACTCCCTGTGCTGATTGTTATTGTGTTCGTTCAAGGCTTTATCGGGTAGGATTAACAATCCCCTACGGCTAAAATTGTGCAAATTCGTACAATGTTACATTCCGATAAAATAACATATAAAACAAAAACTGTACAACCATAATGACCCGACCCCCAAAAGTTAGACCTAAAAAATCTAACTTTGGAGGTCGGTATTT